>Ga0209225_1000004_pt1 | contig 349294 bp, 200 predicted proteins | sample WasSprMetagenome_FD_184732 | JGI IMG/M metagenome (GOLD analysis project Ga0209225, IMG submission 184732) | Sulfidic aquatic microbial communities from Washburn Spring, Yellowstone National Park, USA - WS (SPAdes) (version 3) | ecosystem: Environmental > Aquatic > Thermal springs > Hot... | reverse complement strand
CGAATAAAACTGGCTAAAAAAGAAATAATTTGACGGTCCGGGTGCCGGGCCAGGGCTTTGATAATCAGCTGGCTAAAATAGGGTTGTGATTCTGAAGCCAGTTTCATCAGGGCTTGCGGTTTTTTTTGGGCCCATTTTTCCAAAACAATCAGGGCGATCTCATCAAGGGAAGATGCCGCTTGAAGATGGCCAGTCTGATAAATGGTAGCCAGATAATTCAGGGCAGGCTGGCCGACAGCTTCGAAAAAGTCCAGCCATGTCTCATTTTTTATGGCTTCAGTATTTTTAAAATAAATTTCACTGACAAGGGCCAAGTAATCATCGGCCTCAAGTTCAGCCAGAAAGGCGTCGATCAAGCTGGTTTTTTGAGGAACATCAGAGGAAAAGATTTTCTTCAGGGAGATTAAATCCCGAAGAAAGGAAGTAGCCGCGACCAGCTTCCCCGCCTTCAGGAGCTCTTTAAAAGCCTGATGAAGCGAGTCCTTAAAAGAGGGTAATTGCTCCAGGCGATCTTCAAGATAAAGGATTTCGAGCATGAGACGGGCTAATTCCTCATCGTGGGGAAGGTGGCGGCAACTGTGAATAATCGCTTCGACTGTCTTCCATTCCTCCTCTTTCAGCCCTAACTCTTCCTCTGCGGCTGAAGGCATTTTTTCTTCGGCAGAGTCTTCAATTCCCTCAGATTTAACCTGCCACTCTTCAATGGCCCGCCTGTCTTCATCAGTTAATTCAATTTTCCCGGAAAAAAGCTCCTCCGGGTTAACCTCATATTCGGGAATGGGCCGGCCGGCGCTGATTTTCTCAATGATAAATTCATCGGGGGCATAAAAACTGATGTTTTCAAAGTTTTTCTCCCAGAAGGCCGAGACAATATCAGCCTCTTCAGCTGGCCGGGAGGCGACTTCTTTTATCGTCTCAAAGAATTGATAAAGTTCATTCTCAGTTAAGCCCCGGTGAAAGGAAAGCCGCTGCAGACCATCCCGAAAGAAGAAAAAGGGAAGGCTGTGTGCCACATTCTCATCTTCATAGACCTTCTCGTTCATGAACTCGAAATAATTTTCTCCGATGAATAAATCGAGGCTATTCTCCTTTTCCAGAAAGGATTTAAGGCGCTCATAAAAATCAAGGACAAACTGTTTGACGGTAATATGCTCTGAAGGAAAAATTTTAAAGGCGCTATTAGTTTTGACCAGAAGAAGGATTAAATCGCGGACTTCCTCCCACGATGGTCTTTCTCCCTGAGAAAAGTTTTCTGGCCTGTGGTTCATGTTAAATTAATGAATTCACCCACCCATTTTCTTTAATTTAAATTAATGAGCCTGGAGAATCAAGCTCGAATTTCTTGAGATTATCTTATTTCCCCTTAAGCTTAAAAGTGGTGGTGACTTGACCCGATTTCAGGTCAAAGATGCTTCCGGCCAGAAGAAGATGAAGCTTGATGTTCAAGCCACCAAGTTTTCCTTTTTCATCCTTAAGCACCTGGGCCTGGCGGGCATCAATAATCATAACCTGAGACTCACCCAGGATTTCTAATTTTCCGTCCGGTCGGACCAGAACGGCCGTGGATTCATCAATGCCCAGGCCAATGAGTCCGGGATTTTCCAGGATAAGGCTCAACAGCCGATTCTGCCTTTTTCTCCGCAGAAAATGCTGGTCGACGATAGCCTCCTTTATAAAGCCCAGACCTCTACTGGTTATTATATTTTCAGCTTCAATCGTGGTCCATTCCTGTCCCTCTTCCACCTTTCTTTTCTCCTCGCCTGTAATCATAATTTCGCTCATGACAGCGGCGCCGGCGCTCGTTCCGCCGATAACTGCTCCTCGAGAATAAAGGTCAAGAAGTTTTTGATGAAAGGGAGTATCATGAATGGCTGCGGTCAGTCGGGATTGGTCCCCTCCAGAAAAAAAGATAGCTGTAGCCCCATCCAGGAGAGAGGATGTTTCCGGTTTTAAAGCTTCTTCCCGGCTGAGATGATAATAATCTACCTTTTCTATGCCGAGCTCCTTGAATTCTTTGACCAGAGCCGGTCCGGTTTCCTCGGGAACAGAACTGGCCATGGTAAGGATAATTAACCGGGGAGGACCTGTTCTTGAGGCCAGGCTGACAAATTTTTCCATCAAACTTCGAGGACGATGGCCGCCGCCAATCATGAAAAGATACCCCGCAGGCCTGTTTTTATTTTCAGGAGAAAGGGGAAAGCTCCGGTTGAAAAAAATAATGATAAAAAGACAGAGGAAAAAGAAAATGAGTAGACATTTAAACTGTTTCTTTTTCATTTTTCACCTCATGGTAAAACTAGCTAAATTCAAATTTTTATCTTCATGGCTTAAGTGGAAAGTTCAGATTGATCGGGGTGAAACTGGCCATAGCGAAAGGACCTTTTAAGGCATTTTATTTTGTCCCTTTTTGCCTTAAATTGCAAACCCGGAGCAAATTGATTATCATAAAAAATTGATAAATTTGTCAGAATAAAGAGCCATGAAAATAATCAGAGATGAACTGACTTTTACGACCAGGGGTAATAATGATATCAAGGATTTAACCGGGCCGGTTGATCAGAGACTGGCCGCCAGCCGACTTAAAAACGGGATTGTGACTCTTTTTGTTCCTGGCTCAACGGCCGGCTTAACCACCATTGAATATGAAAGCGGCCTGGTGCATGATCTGGCTTCAGCCCTGGAACGTCTTATTCCAAGCGATATTTCCTATGAACACAACCGGCGCTGGGGCGATGATAATGGCTATGCCCATGTCCGGCATGCCCTGATTGGTCCCTCCCTGACCATTCCTTTTACCGATGGCCAGCTGGAGCTGGGCACCTGGCAGCAGATAATCTTTATTGATTTTGACAATCGGCCCCGCACAAGGAAAGTCATCCTGCAATTCATTGGCGAGTAATATTATGGCTGGTGAAAATAATTTTGATGAAAAGGGAAAGGAGAGGGGAAAATCCAGGGAGGAATTAATCCGGCATTCCTGGTCTTCGCTCGAAAAAAACCAGTCGCTTTCCCTGAAGGAGAAACTGGAAAAACTTCTGGCTTTAGCCCGAGAATGTAAGGTTAAAAAATCCCCGCTGCATCCAGAGGACGAACTTTCCTCGCCAGAAAGAGAAACAGGCATGACCCGAATTTCTGGCTTCAGAATTTTCGAAAATACCTATCCCCTTGATTATAAATATGGCCGGGTTAGTCTGGGCCAGGGATTAAAGATAGAAGGCAGGATTCTGGCTCTCCTGGCTCATAATGAGGCTTTTAAAGAGCTCAGCCTGTCCTCAGCTCTTTTTCTTGATCTTGAAACCACCGGTCTTTCAGGCGGCGTCGGGGTTATTCCCTTTCTTATTGGTTTTGGCTATTTCGGGCAGGAAAGTCTTGAAATCCGTCAATTTTTCCTCGGCGAGCCGGCTGAAGAGGAAGCCATGATTCAGGAGGTCTATCGCTTCCTTGAGTCCAATCCCTTTGAGTGCATAGTGAGCTTCAATGGCAGGGGCTTTGACCTTCCGATTCTTGAAACCAGGTTTACCCTGCACCGGTTGCCCTTTCCCCTGGCCGACCTGCCCCATCTTGATTTCATTTTTACAGCTCGCCAGCTCTGGAAACATAAACATGAGAGCTGCCGCCTGAGCCATCTGGCCGAGCAGGTTCTCAAAGCTTCCCGGTGGGAAGACATTCCCTCCTCGGAGGTTCCTGTTCGCTATTTCAGCTATTTAAGAAGCGGCCAGTTCTCCTTTGTGGAACCAGTTTTAGAGCACAACGTTCAGGATATTCTGTCTCTTCTCGGGATAGTCATTGCTGCCAGTGAGCTCCTGGAGAGCTCTTCTTTTACCGAGGACATGGATAGCTCAGATCTTATTGGCCTGGCCAGAATTCTGGAGGCTGCCGGCGAAGCTGAGCGCTCTTTTGAACTTCTGGAGATGGCCTTGCGCCAGGGAGTGCCTGAGTCTCTGGCTTTCAGCCTGAAAAAGAAACTGGCCTGGTACTGGAAAAAGAACCGCCAGTGGGCGAGAGCAGTTGCCCTCTGGGAGGAGATGGCGCCAGCTGGTAAGCTTTTTTGCTACCGGGAACTGGCCATGTACTATGAGCATTGCTGCCATGATTATGAGCGAGCCCGCGAGCTCGCTGCCGAAGGACTTTCCTTGGCCCGCGGCGTCTCCCGGACTTATGAAGAAGATTTTCTCCGGCGTTTGCAGCGCCTTGAGGCCAAAATCCAGAAGGGAAGATTAATCGGGTGAAAATAAAGACCAGGGTAGAAAATTTCAGTTCCTTTCTCCGGGGGAAAGGGCTGCGCTTCACTCGCAGCCGGGAGCTTATCTGGGAGGAAATCCACGGCCAGAGCGAAATTCATCGCAACGCCGCTGATATCTACCAGAGTCTTAAAAAGAAAGGCCACAGGATTTCTCTTGCCACAATTTATCGGACCCTGAATCTTTTTGTCCAGACAGGTCTGGCCAGGGCCGAGGACTTCGGGGAGAAGCACAGCCATTTTGAGCCTGAGACGCCGGGGACTATCCATGGTCATCTCATCTGTCTTGGCTGCGGCCTAGTTAAGGAATTTGAAGAAGAGGAGCTTAAGAAGGAGCTCGAAGTCATCAGCCAGCGTCTCGGTTTTAGTCTGGCTAAATACTCCCTGCAAATCTTTGGTTTCTGCCAGAAATGCAGCCATTTTCCCTCAAGGGGGAGGAAGAAGAGCTAATTAAAAACTCAAAATTTAAAATACTGGCTTCAGGAAAATATCTGAGTAAAAGAATATTTTTCAGGCAAGTCAGGCTAAAAAATGACCTGTGGATGGTGAAGCTTGAAAAGAATAGTGTATTTGTAAGCCCGGTGCTTATTTTTAAGGGCCATTTATAACTGATAGAGAAATGAAGGTAGTAGCTATAAAAAGAATTAAGTCTCCAGAGAGCCCGGAAAGGAATAAAAGCAGGAAAGGAATTGAAGATTCTGAATTTTTTGAATTTAAGATAATCTGTCCTCATGGAGTTCAGAATGAAAGCGATGGTCTTGAGCAAAACAGCACCCATTGAAACCCTGCCCCTCCGGCTTGAAGAAAGGGAGAAACCCTCGCCTGGGGAGAAAGAGCTTCTGATTCAGGTTGAAGCCTGTGGCTTGTGCCACACTGATCTACATACTGTTGAGGGCGACCTGCCTGAAGTCAGATTACCCATTATTCCTGGTCATCAGGTTGTGGGTCGGGTGATTGAAATCGGGAGAGGAGCCGCCCGATTTAAAATTGGTGACAGGGTGGGCGTACCCTGGCTTTATTCAACCTGCGGCCAGTGTGCCTTCTGTCTTTCCGGCCAGGAAAATCTTTGCCTCCAGGCTCGCTTCACAGGCTATCAGGTTGACGGAGGTTATGCCGAGTATCTGGTCGCCCCTGAAGATTTTGTCTATCCCCTTTCAGAGGAAATAGAAGCTATCCATTTAGCTCCCCTTCTCTGTGCGGGCATCATTGGCTATCGAGCTTTGCGCTTGAGCCAGATTAAGCCCGGGCAGACCCTGGCTCTTTTCGGTTTTGGCGCTTCGGCTCATCTGGCCATTCAGGTGGCCCTCCACTGGGGTTGCAGAGTTCTGGTTTTTTCCCGAAGCCAGGCTCATCGCGAGATGGCCCTAAACATGGGAGCTTTCTGGGCAGGAACAGCCGCTGAGGAACCTCCCCTGCGGGCTCAGGCGGCTTTGATTTTTGCGCCTGCCGGCGAGCTGGTCAGGCGAGCTCTGGAAGTCGTAGATAAAGGAGGTACGGTTGCCCTGGCAGGAATCAGCATGACCCCAATTCCCTCCCTTGATTACAAAAAACATCTTTATCACGAAAAAGTTTTAAGAAGTGTGGCTAATTTGACCCGACAGGATGGTCGAGAATTTCTGGAATTAGCTGCAAAAATACCGGTGAAGACCACTGTTCAGGTTTTTCCCCTTGAGGAGGCCAATGAAGCCCTTATTCAATTGAAAAAAGGGCTAATTAATGGGGCAGGAGTTCTGAAAATAAGTTAGCTGAATAGTCTGATAAAAAGAATTAGAGATAGAAAAGAAAGGGTGAAAATTAAGAGAAAAGGATTATAATGAGATAATATGATAAAAGGAAAAATTCCAATTAATGAAAAATGCTAATTAAAGGAAAAAAAAGAATAGCAACCGCAGATTGAAGAAATTAATTAAAAAAAAATTAATATAAAAACTAAAAAAGATAAAAATAAAGGATAAAAATAAAGATGGAATTAAAAACAATTAACAAGTGAAGAGATTAGAGCAATGGTCGGGCTAAAAAGAGACGATGCGGGAAGGGTGATAAGAGAAAATTTTGAAGAGAAGAGAATTCTCAAAGCCATCTCATGCCTGTCAATTCTGAATTATCCCCTGGATTTTTAATGATGGAAGCTATCAGAGTTGAAAAGCTAACCAAGGTCTTTGATGAGGTGATTGCTGTTAACCAGATCAGTTTCGATGTGGCCCAGGGTGAACTTTTCGGCCTGCTTGGCCCGAACGGAGCCGGAAAAACCACGACCATTAATATTTTAGCCACACTCTTAAAGCCCACCTCCGGCCGGGCCTGGGTTGCTGGCCATGATATTTTAACCGAAAGGAATGAAGTGAGGCGCTCGATTGGTATTGTCTTTCAGGAGCCAGCCCTGGATATTAAATTAACTGGCCGGGAAAATCTGGAATTTCATGCCATGATGTATGGCTATTCCAGGGCAGAAAGGCAGGCCAGGATAAGGGAGGTGCTGAGTCTGGTTGACCTTGAAGATAAGGCTGATTTGCTTGTGGAAAAGTATTCAGGGGGGATGAAAAGGCGCCTGGAAATAGCCCGGGGATTAATCCATCAACCCCGGGTTTTATTTCTGGATGAACCAACCCTTGGCCTGGATGCACAAACAAGGCGCCATATCTGGGATTATATAAAAAGGCTGAATGAAGAAAAAAAGGTGACCATCATTTTAACCACCCATTATATGGAAGAAGCTGATTATCTCTGTGAACGGGTAGCCATTATGGATCAGGGAGTTTTTGTGGCCCTGGATAAGCCTAATAAACTCAAGGACCTTCTTGGGGGTGATGTTATCTCCCTTGAAATTGAAAATAAAGGGGAAAGTTTAACGGAAAAGCTGAAAAGTCTTGCCTGGGTTAAATCTCTGACGTATAGCGACGGCTTCCTTTCCCTGACCACAGAGATGGGCGAAAAGAAAATTCCGGAGATAATTAACCTGGCCAGACAGGAAGGCGCGGCCGTCAAAAGCGTTTATCTTCATAAACCCAGTCTGGAGGATGTTTTTCTTCATTTTACTGGCCGCTCTATCCGGGATGATGTAGCTTCTGAGCGCAAGGGCCCGCCACACGCCCATCGGAGATCCTGGAGGCACCGATGATTTCCTGGACAGCAGTCTATGTTCTCTGGCTAAGAGAAATGAAGCGTTTCCTCCGGGCTCGCAGCCGCCTTATTGGCTCTCTGGCCATGCCTGTCTTTTTTATGGCCTTCCTTGGCCTTGGCCTCAACCGGATGTATCTTCCTGGAATGGGCCAGAATATTGGCTATTTATCTTTTATTGTTCCGGGAATTATAGGCATGAGCCTCCTCTTTTCCTCCACTATTTCCGGTCTTTCTGTTCTCTGGGATAGGGAATTTGGTTTTCTTAAAGAAATAATGGTGGCTCCGGTTAGCCGGCTGTCAATTGTCCTCGGTCGGGTGGCTGGCGGCGCCTCTGTTGTCATGCTTCAGGCATTAATTATTTTATTCCTCTCCCTTTTCTTTGGATTTAAGATTCCGGGTCTTTTTCCCCTGGGACAGGCTCTTCTTTTTATGATTCTTATTTCCCTGACTTTCCTTGGCCTCGGTCTCATCTTCGCTTCTTTAATGAAGGATATGCAGGGTTTCTCCCTGGTTATGAATTTTGTTATTTTCCCCCTTTTTTTCCTGTCTGGCGCTTTATATCCAATCCAAAATTTACCCCGGGCAGTGCGCTTTCTGGCCTATCTTGACCCCCTGAGTTATGGCATTGATGGGCTGCGCTGGTCTCTACTACAAATATCTCTCTTTCCGTGGTATTTTGATCTGGCTTTTATGGTCATTTTTTGTTTATTTATGCTCGGCCTGGGTGCTTTCCTTTTTGAAAAGGTGGAAAGCGCGGTTTGATAGTCTTAATTTAAATTTAGGGATGAGCCCGGGAGGCTAATTTCACCCCAGGAATCACCTGAAAGGGCTATTGCCAATTTTTGATAAAAATAATATTTGTAAATAATAATGAATTAATGTATAAAGAGTAAGCGGGGGCCTTGAGCCAGAAAAATTAATAAGGCGAGACTAAATGAAGAAAAAGGGATTTAGTCTAATTGAAATAATTATCGTTTTGGCTATCATCGGCATAATTCTGGTAGCCTCTTACCCCAGCATTCTCAATACGCTGGAGACAAGGAGCCTTGAGGGAACCGCCAGGGATATCCTGACCACCATGGAAACAGCTCGCTACCTGGCGGTCAATGAAAAAATTCCATATCGAGTGCGTTTTTATCAGCAGGAGAAACTCTGGCGCTATGTTATTGAAAAACAGGTCAGAGATCCTGATAAATTAGATGTAACCTGGGTTCCGGTTCCTAAATTTTTGCCCAGGACTCTTCCCCCGAAATTCAATCCCCAGTTAAAGCTGCCCGAGGATCAAACCATTATTTTTTCGCCCCTGGGAATGATTGAGAATTATAATTTCAATTCTCCTCAGAACCACGAGATTATTCTTCAGAGTTCCAAACTGAAGAGCTATAACCAGGAAGACATAAGAATTGTTCGTTTCTATGCGGGCGGTTCCATAGGCTATGTTAAGGCGAAAAGTTAATTGGAGTTTAGTTTTTTGAATTGAATTAGGTTAAATTTAATAGAGATGAAACAAAAATGATTTTATTAAAAATGAAAAGGATGAAGCTTCGTAGCGCCTTTACTTTTATTGAGGTTATCATTTTATTAGCTTTAGTTACCGTAGTTATTGTAAGTTTAATTCAGCTTTTCAGTCTCAGTGTTCTGCAAAATTTGAGAGCTAATGAGATGAGCAATGCTATTTTCTTAGCCCAGCAGCAGATAGACTATTTAAGAACGCTGACTTCAGAAGAATTAGCGAGTTTTCCCAGCAGCTTGAGAGGCGAAAGCGCTGATGAGCTCTTAGATCTTAATCTTGATGGCACGGTCGACTTTCGGCGCCTGACAAAAATCGATGTGTCCATGGATGGGCTGGGTTTTGATGTTCGCGTTTTAGTTTTTCCTGCCTCAGCAGTTAATAAAAATCGAGATGAGCTTCTGAACCAGCCAGAACGTTATCGGGTTAGAGCCCAGATTCAGACCCTGATTACGAGATAAAAATAAAAACAAGATAAAATTAGCCGTGGCAGGTGAGGCATGAATAATAAAAAAAGATTCAAGGATAAAAGAACAATATGGTTATCTTTTCGCTATAAACAAAAAAAGAGGGACCATGCTGGCTTCACCCTGACTGAAATTCTGGTCTCTTCCAGCATCATGCTGGTGGTTATCCTCGGGGCCCTGGCTTTTTATGCCAGAAGCAATCGGGTTACAGTTGACCAGCAGCAATATGCTGAGCTACAGCACGATGTTCGCTCTGCGATGTATCTTTTGACCCGAGATATCAGAATGGCTGGCGTTGGCTTGCCCGAAGAATTTTTCCTCTATGCCCTGGAAGGTGTGAATAACGAAGATCAGGGAGGGGAAGTTAAACCGGATCGAATCAGGATTTTAGGAAATTTGGAAGACCCCCTCAACTTAACGATAGATCAGTACCAGGGCGGGCAAGGCGGCGGAGCCGTCGATATTAAGGTAAATGATGGCAGCTTCGAACAATATCCCTATCCCCTTGAATTTTATGACGATAAGATTGTCCTTATTTTACCCAATCCAAAATCCTCCTGTCGAACCGGGGCTATCCGCAAAATTACTCATGTCACCTGGAATACTGGAGGAACCAATGAGGGCTTTAATACCTCACCCGGATTAGCTCCAGGAATGAACCCTCCGGGCGGCTTAACGGGGGACTCTCCTTGCTCGCCTGATGATTTTGATAGTGGACTGGTCATGTTTGTCAATGTGAAAGAATTCTGGCTTGATGTCACCGGCAAATATCCCAATTTAACTCCCGGGGTTAAAGGTTATTTGGGCGAGCCTGGTGTTCTCTATATGACAAATAACGGCATCCATTATCCCCTGGCCCAGAATATTGAAAATTTTCAACTGGAATATAATGGCGATTTAGACGATGATGGTTTTCTTGATGGCTTTAAACCCTGGGATGAAAACTGGACAGATGATCAGATAACCCGGATTCGTCAGGTCAGAATTTATTTACTCGGGCGAACGCCCAATCGCTTTGTTTCTGTCTCAGGCCAGGTACCAAAAAATATTTATCACTATCGGCGGCCGGAAATTTCTGATTCTCCTGGAACCGGTACCGACGACTATCATCGTCGCTTTCTTTTAGAAACCACGGTTAATATCCGAAATTTAAATTTGAATCTCTATAATACAGGTCAAAGATGAATCAGAAGACCATTAAAAATCAAAAAGAAAGCCGGGGGCGCTCTTTCTTTTTATTCCTGTATACTTTTTCATTTTCCTCATCGAGAAAATTAATTAATCTGAAAGAACGCCGGGGCTCGGGCTTAATTGTAGTGATTTTAGTTCTCGCTTTTATGCTGGCTGTTGGCGTAACGGTGCTGGTCGTGAGCAGCACCGGGCCGAAGGTTTCTTCGGCCATGCGCTTTCAGGAAGAAGCTTTTAATGCCGCTGAAGCTGGTTTCAATGCCGCTCGCGTGGCCCTGGAAGAATTTTTCCTTTCTCGCCAGTGGAGCTCCTTTTCCGGTCATTATTTAACCGGAATAACTCAATATGGTATTGATATTCCATTTATTAATAATGATTTGAGCAAACCCAATCCCGGTTATTTTCGTCGCCTGACTGATGAGCAAATTTTGAATCTTCTTGACCCCAATCACGATGGGGTGGCCGATGTAGCTGCTGACCAGCTGATCTTTTTTGAAGAACCCTTTAACCGGCAACAAAGTGGCAATAATGATTATCGCCTTACTTACACAGTTTTTCTTATTGACGATGAAGCCGGCACCGGCGGACCCTCAGACCCAAAAGATGTCCTGATGGTCTGTATTGGTGTTGTTCGATCAGGGCCGAGAATAACTGATAAGATTCTGACAACTTGCCGGCTGGAAATAGGGCTTGAGGCACCTGATTAAAAGCAAAGAAAAGAATAAAAAATAAAATTACTGGTAAAAGATTTGCAAAGGAAGACAGAAAAAAGGAGAAGGCAAAATGAGCTCACTTAAAAATACAGTTTCCATAATTTTAATTGTTTTCTTCTGTTTAACCCTGAAATTCAGCGGTCAAACGCCCCAAGTTTGTGAGGAGATAAAAGGTCCCAGTTTTATCGAAAATTTTGATAACGATACTTATAAAGATAAAGTTAATTCTTCTGTGGCTAACTGGCCTAGCGGACCCATCCATTTGAATTATCTTGGGGCTAATTTTGCGGTAACCCAGCCAAGCGGTTTAGGTGGTTATATCTATGTTTGTGCTCCCGGTGATTTTGATGGCGATGGCAGAACTGACCTTATTGGTCTGGATATAGGCAGAGGGGCCAATTACAGTTTGAAGCTTATTCGTAATATGTACAATGATGCCAATGAAGATAAAATTGATGATGATGGCATTATATTTCGAGTTGATAATACCAAGATATTTGATTCAGGTTTAGTTGTTGGGCCAGCTTCCATTACGGCTGGCGATTATAATGGTGATGGTTTGCTGGACTTTTTCTTTTATAAAAACCAAACTGATAGCTTTTCTTACAATAATTTTGTCGCCTGTATGTATATTAACCAGGGAACAAAGAATGATCCTGTCTTTTATGATAGAAACGATTCCAGAAATTTAAATTTTGCCAGTAGGTTCATGGCTGCCGGTATATACTGTAACTGGGCAGCCAACCATCTTTTTAGCGTCGATATTGACAAGGATGGTGACCTCGATATTTTAGTTGCCAGCCAGGATAAGATTTTTCTAATGAGGAATCCAGGTAAAGATAACTTTAAGCTGGAAACATGGGAAATCAGTGAGCTCAATTATGACCGGCGTACCGGTTATAAAGCGCCCTGTCCTGGAGGCTATACTGACCGTGGTACCTCAGCCGTGGCGGCAGCTGATTTCGACCTTGACGGCGATATTGATGTTATCGCCGGTTCGGTAAATGGCTGGCCTTATCTTGTCTATTATCAGAATGATGGCACCGGTCGCTTCATTCGAAGCGAAATTCCAATTCCCAATTCAAATTGTACCGGAACGGTGGCTTTAGCTGTAACTGATTTTAAAAAGGACGGCCGACCCGATATCTTTGGCGCCACTGACCGCTGGAACGCTGGCAATCAGGCCCGGATGTGGATTTACAAAAATATGGGCCGGGAAGAATACAAAGACGAAGAGGGTAATATCTATTATGAAGTTACCTGGCGTTTTACCTGTCTCAATGCCTGTAATCCCATCATACCACCTTATTATGATGTCGACCTCTGCGCCATGGTTGATTATGATTCCGATGGAGATATGGATTTAATTCTGGCCGATGCCAATCATTCGGGCGATTATTATTTAATCATTAATCAATTAGCCCATGTTTATAATCTTTATGGCGAGGCCATTTCCACCAATATTGCCGGGATTAACCCGAGACAGTATTCAATTACCAAGGCAAAAATAAGCTTTATTAATCAGGGTGTCTGGGGAACATCAGCTGGTTTGAAAATCCAGTATTTTCTGTCCAATGATGGCGGTCTTCACTGGGAACCTTACCGTACTTTCGAAGGCACAGAAATTAAACCTTACAATGAAAACCAAGATTACTGGCATATTTTCAATAGCTTCGGAGCTGATCTTCGCTGGAAGGCGATTCTCTCAGCCCCTGAAGATAAAATGGAAGAATATACTGGTGCCTCCTTTGATACCCCGATAATTCGAGACCTTAAAATTGAGTATATTTATGTGACCAGAAAGGAGTATTCTCGCTCTTCTGTGGCCACAACCATTGTCGATCGAAGCGGCGTTAATCGCAAGGTCATAATTGCTTCCTCCTTTGTTTATCCAGGCTGGGAAGGCCACCTAAGAGCCTATGATGTGACCGGGATGAATCCAGCCAAGACAACTTACTCCACCCTGCGCACGGTGAGTGTTTCTGATTTAAGCTCTGCCTCAGGTCGCTGGGTAGCTGAAGGTGTAGATATTATATGGGATGCGGGCGCATTGCTCAATGACCGTTCCCCTGCCTCAAGAAAGATTTATACAGCTATTAACCCTAATAGGCCAGAGGCGGGGAAGCTCCAAAGAATTGAATTTTCCACTGGCAATGCCGATACACTTCGTCCTATTCTGGCCGATTATCAGAATGACGCCCAGGGTTTAATTGAATTTGTCCGCGGTTATGACCGTTACTGGAAGCTGGGCGATATTAACCACTCCACTCCGGTTGTGGTTGGTCCCCCGGACGAAGACCCGGAGTTAATGGGCGATGGCTATAAGGAATTCAAGGATAAATATAGCAAAAGGAAAAAGGTAGTTTATGTTGGAGCTAACGATGGGATGCTTCATTGCTTTGATGTCGCTACTGGTGAGGAACTCTGGGCCTTCATTCCCTATAATCTTTTGCCCAAATTAAAGGAAATGTGGCCTGTTGACCCGGCCAGGGGGACAAGATATTTTGCCCGACGGGCCTATGTGGATGGTTCTCCTTCTGTCGCCGATGTTTATATCAACGGCGAATGGCGAACTGTGCTGATCTGCGGACAGGGCGAGGGTAATGGTCAGGCGCCTGATGGGCAAACTGACATTAAGAACAATTATTATTACTATTATTTTGCGCTCGATGTAACCGAGCCCGAAGATCCTCAGCCTCTGTGGGAATTTGCCGGGGAAAGAATTCGTGGCACAGGTCGAAACTATTATATGACCAATGGTCAAACCTGGTCTGTACCTTTTATTGCTAAGGTTAAATTAACGGAAGGTCCCACCTGGGTAGCCTTTGTCGGTTCAGGTTATGCCCATCCGGTTGACTCTGGCTATAACGCTTACATCGGGAATACCCTGGCTGTAATTAAAGTTGCTGATGGCTCCTTGGTCTGGTCAAAGCGTATCTCTGATATCGATTCTTCGGATAAGAAAAATTCGGCTAATCCCTTCCCCAATATTTATGTTTCTCTTCCCGGTTCGCCTAATGGAGCTGATTTTATTCGTGAATCGGGAAGCCTTGGCTTTGTTGATTATGTTTATATTGGGGACTTAGATGGCCGTTTATGGCGACTTGATGTTACTTCAGATAGGCCGAATAACTGGACTTTTACTGAAATTTATAGAGATCGTTGCTTATATCCAATAATCACCAAACCGGAAATCTGGTTAGGCCTGGGGACAGGAACGACAAGGCCTCGAGTCTACTTCGGTACAGGCGGTGATGAAAGAGCACCAGCAGACCGAACCTATTCTTTTGTCGCCTTAGTTGATGATGCGAAAAATCCACAGGTAGAATGGTTCATAGGCAATCCAGATGAAACGGGGTTACCTCTGACCAAAAAAGCCGGTGACCTTGAAACAGGTGAAAAAATCTGGGCAGATCCTGTTATTTCTGATTACATAATTTATTTTACCACTCTAAAAGGAAATATTGAGGCTGCTGATCCCTGCCAGAATCTTCTGAATAATTTTGGCCGGCTCTATGCCCGCTTCATTCAGCCCGGCATGGGCACACCCCTGGCTGGCAGTGCCCTCAAGGGAAATCAGGGGAACCCCATAGAATATTTAGCCCTGGCCAGCAAAGCGCGAACGGCCGTTACGCTGGGTGAAAGAGAAAGGGTCGCTGGTCTGACCAAGCGCGAAGTTTATATTCAGGAATATGATTCAACCATCGAAAAGCTGGAACAGCCCGTTGGAGCTTTACTCAAAATCAAGTCCTGGCGAGAAATCTACAGAATCTTTCGCTGATGAACGGACACTGTCGGCAGATGGATTTTTTCAAAAGAGGAAGGTCTTCAATTTTAAAATGATGCTTCCTCTCAAAGAGGGAAGAAGCATATAAAATTTAATTTTCCAGTAAAAATCCTGTGTTCAGATAATAATTCGGTCAGAATTCGGTCAGGAGAAAGATTGTTCCCATGAGAGAAAGCGGTCCTCCGATCGCCTCTTTTTTATTTCCTTTCTTCCATTAATTTCCTCTTACCCGAAGCTTTATCTTGGCTCTTTCCTTCGGAATAAAATTTCGATATTTTTTTAGCCCGAACCTGTTGGTCGAAACCTGACTTCCAGATGAGATAACTCAGGACGTCATTTTAAAAGGCTTTTATTTCTCCCAGATGAAACCCGAAATTCATCGCTTGTTGGTCCTCAATTATCGTCGGGCTTGATCTGTTTAAATAAAGAAGGGGAGAGAGGTGATGTCAGGACATGGGGTGATCTGAGAGGACTTTATTTCAGACGATAAATTGCTAACGAGAAGGAAGGTAGAACCAGAAAACATCGTGAAAAAAGGTCGTCGTGAATTCCATTTTTTATCATGTCTGAATTCAATCAATTAAATAAAGCGCGCCTTGATCCTGGAAAATTGGAGATTAAACTGAGGGATGGCTTTATAAAGATTTTTTATCTGGATAAAATCATGAAAAATATATCTGAAGATAATCACCTTTTTGGAAGCTGATCTGGCTTTGCTGGAAAAAAATTTATGAGTAAAGTAAACTGTTATCCTTTTTAAGTTTGAATTAGAAACATACCCCATGATGGAAAGCCTTACTGGCTGGCAGGCTCTGATTCTGGGCATCGTCGAAGGTTTAACGGAATTTTTGCCTGTATCCTCCACTTTTCATCTCCTTCTGACCAGCCAGATACTTAATATTCCTCTAAATCAATATACCAAGCTTTTTGAAATTTTTATTCAGAGTGGGGCCATTCTGGCTGTTATCTGGAATTATCGCCGGGAAATTTTTTCCCGCTTTGATTTAGTGGCGAAAACAGCCCTGGCTTTTATTCCTACCGCTCTTCTGGGCATCGGCCTTTACGGACCAATTAAAAATATCTTCATGATGTATATCCCGGGCCAGATTTATATCTTTATTTTTATGGGCTTCCTTTTTTTGCTATTTGAGTTTCTGGTTCGTCGCGGGCTGATTAAGTTAACCAGAACCATAAATTCGTTAAAATTTCATGAAGCCTTGATAATCGGCAGCCTTCAGGGCTTAGCTTTTTTCCCGGGTGTTTCACGGGCCGGAGCAGTTATTTTAGCCATGATGCTTTTCGGGTATCGCCGCTCAGAAGCTGCCTTTTTCTCCTTTTTCCTGGCCATTCCCACCATCATGGGCGCCGCCGCCTTTGACCTTTATAAATCAAGAGCCGTTCTCATCTCCTTTCGTTATCAGATTTTGCCTCTGAGTCTCGGATTTGTTGTTTCCTTTGTCGTGGCTCTCGTGGCTATTCGCTGGTTTCTTGGCTATCTCAGGAATCATAGCCTGAACCTCTTTGCTTTCTATCGCTTTATGATTGGTCTTCTGGCCTGCCTCTGGTTATTCCTGAAATAAAGATTAATCAAATCCAATCAAGTTCTTAAGATTAAGATTAGTTTTTTAACACAAAAAATGTCACCCTCACCATTTCTGAAATCATATTGTCTGTTTTTAAATCATATTGCCCGAATCAATTCTTTTTCCCAAAAAGACCTTTTTTTCGATAAAATTTCATTTTTTCCTCAATTTTTAAAATGACATTTTCTTCACCGGAAGAATATTTTTAGTTTTCTGAGATTTTTAGCTTTAATTCTCTGGTTTTGATTGACGGCGGGCGTGCCAGAAGAAATAGGCTGGTATGCCCAGGGAGATAATGGCCAGGCCAGCAAAAGAATTCCAGAATTCTTTAATCAGCGTATTAATGGAAATATAAAGAGAAGCCAGGATAAAAAAAACAGGTGTCAGCGGGTAACCCCAGGTCTTATAAGGACGGGGAAGGTCAGGTTTTTTGTGGCGGAGAACGATGACTGCCGCCACTGTCAGACCAAAGAAAAGCCACTGACCGAAAACAACATAGGTGAAAAGCTGCTCAAAGGTGCCCGAAAGACTTAAGATTGAGCTCCAGATAGCCATGATGATGATGGAAACATGGGGCGTCAGAAAGCGCGGATGGACAGCAGCCACCTTACGGAAAAAAAGGCCGTCCCGGGCCATGGCAAAATAGACCCGGGGACTGCAAAGTAGATTCTGATTGGCCGCCCCCGTAATGGAGAAAAGAATAATAAGAGAAATCAGAGAAGCTCCCCAGGCGCCAACAGCAAAATTCATCACATCAGCTGCGATGCGGTTGCTGCGGGCCATCTGCTCTGAAGGGAAGGCATAAAGATAGGCCAGGTTAGCCAGAAGATAAATGCCGATGACAACGAGAGTCCCGGCGAGCAACCCCAGAGGAAGATTGCGCTGGGGATTTTTAACCTCGCCTGAACTGAAAGTAGAACTTTCCCAGCCTTTATAAGCCCAGAGGGTGGCCACCAGAGCCAGGCCGAATTTACCAATGATATCGGAAGAAAAAGTCGGCGCCGGTTTTACCCAGTTGACTACATTGCCCTTGGCCAGGGTGAAGACGATGGCGCAAATAGCGACAATGGCACCAAATTTGATTAAAGTCAGGATGTTTTGAAGCAGAGCTCCCCAGCGGACCCCGACATAATTGACGATGGCCAGAAAAATGACCAGACCGATGGCAATAAGCTTCGTGGCAATGAAGGAGAGATGGGGGAGAAAATGGGGTAGATATTTGGAGGAAAAAGCTACAGCCAGAGTGGCAATCGCCCCGGAGTCAATGACCAGAAAGAGAGTCCAGCCGAAGAGGAAGGAAAGAAGAGAGCCATAGGCCTCGCGAAGGTAAATATACATACCGCCGGCCTGAGGAAACATGGCGGCCAGCTCGCCAAAGGCCAGAGCGCCAAAAAAACAGAGAAGGCCACCCAAGATCCAGACGGACATAATAAGCAGGGGAGAGCCGACATTGGCGGCGACTGTAGCCGGAACGATAAAAATACCTGAGCCAATGACTCCCCCGACAATGATGCTGATCACATCCCAGACACCCAGAACCCGGGGCAATTCAGCCTTTTCGGGCTGAACTTTGGGAGCCGAAATTTCTTTAGCCACTTCTTACCCTTTATTTGATTCTTCGTTACTTTGGAATTTATAAAAAAAATTATTTTTTTTCGCAACAGAAAAGTTTTGAGTTGAATCTGGCCATCTCTTTCTGCCTCCATCTTTTGCCTGGATCTTTTCTTTTTTCAGCACGTCTTCGCTTGAAAAGAACTGGTTCCAGGCTGAATTGTCTCTCGAAAGATATGACTTAAAAGTTTCCGGGATAATTTATTCTGTTCTCGCGGAAATTAAATCATTTAAACTGAGAGAAATTTTATCTGAATCAATTAGCCTTCAAGGGGATCGATGAGGCTTCAATTGATATTCCCTTTGGAGCTGGCTGTGTTTCAGGCCATAAAGGAAATAAATAGATAATCCGGCCAGAAGCCAGATGGCAAAGCGAAGCCAGGTCGTAAGATGGAGGCTGGCAATAAGATAAAAGCAGAAAGCTATCGTGATCAGCGGGGTAAAGGGGACGCCGGGGACCCGGAAACGGCGTTCAAGGTCAGGCCTGGTTTTCCTCAAAATTATTACTCCCAGGGAAACAATAATGAAGGCAAATAAGGTGCCGATATTAACCAGGTCAATAATCATGGAAAGGGGCAAGACGCCAGCAATAAAGGCCGTAATTATTCCAGTTATCCAGGTGCAGATATGAGGAGTTTTGTGCACCGGATGAATCCGGGAAAAAGAGGCCGGAAGCAGGCCATCTCTGGCCATAACCATGAAGATTCTGACCTGGCCATAAATGGTAATGATTAGCGTTGAGATCATGCCGACGATAGCGCCTGTGGCCACCAGGGCTCCACCCCAGCGAATACCATAGCGAGCCAGGGCTGCAGGCAGAGCATTTTCAAGGTCAATTTCTTTATAGGGAACCATGCCCGTCAGAACAAAGGCGACAGAGACATAAAGGATGATGACGACAGCCAGACAGAGCATCAGCCCAAGGGGCACATCCCTTTTTGGATTCTTGGTTTCTTCAGCCGCCGTGGAAACAGCATCAAAGCCAATATAAGCAAAGAAGATAATAGCTGCGCCGGACATAATCCCCTTCCAGCCAAAAGGAGCGAAGGGGCGGAAATTATCCAGATTGACCCTGGAGAAGCCAAGAAAAACAAAGAGCAAGATAACCGCAATTTTTATCACGACAATAATATTATTTGTGGTTGAACTTTCTCTGATGCCAATGTAGAGAATCCAGGTAATTATCAGAACAATAATAATGGCCGGAAGATCGACTATCCCTCCAGCTAAAGGAGCTGTAACCAAAGCCTTAGGTAAATGAATTCCGGCTGTTTCCAGCAAGCCCACAAAAGTCGCGGACCAGCCAGAGGCCACAGCGCTGGCTGAAACCATATATTCAAGCATTAAATCCCAGCCAATTATCCAGGCAATCAGTTCACCGAAAGCCACATAGGCATAAGAATAGGTGCTGCCAGCTACAGGAAACATGCAGGCCAGTTCAGAATAGGTGAGGGCGCAGAAGCCACTGGTTATGGCGGCAATAATAAAGGAGAGAAGAACACCTGGACCGGCCAGATGGGCTCCCTGGCCGGTGGCCACAAAAATGCCTGTGCCCACAACAGAGCCAATTCCGAGAGCTGCCAGGTCAATTGCCCGCAGTGTTTTCTTCAATTCCGTTTTTTCTGAGGCTTCCTGAAGCTGAAAAGGAGCCTTGGTCAGCCATAGATTGTATTTCATCGCTACTCCCTGATAATTAACTTTAAAAGAAAAAGATTATAAAGATGCCACTAGCTTTTGACAACCTTTTTAAGCTTTCGAGTTAATTTTATGTCAGGCGATTTAAACTTTTTTATCGACCAGCTGAAAAGAAGCTTTAAATTAATTTATCTAAAAAGCCATATTTATTTGGCCTATCTCAGCTCAAGCCAGGCCATAAACGGGCAAAAGAAGACGCAGAATCAGCCAGATGATGAGTCCACCGGAGAGGCTGATTAGAATTCCAGCCCTGACCATTTTCGTAATAGGAACGAGCCCTGAACCATAAACAATGGCATTGGGCGGAGTCGAAACAGGCAGCATGAAGGCTAAACTGGCGCCAAAGGCGCTGCCGAGAGCTGGAGGCAAAGGGTTGAAGCCGGAGGCTGTGGCTAGAGAAATCATCACCGGAACCATCATCGTCGCCGAAGCAGTATTGGAGGTAGTTTCTGTTAGGAGAATCGTGACATAAATCCCCATCAGAGTCAGCAACCAGACAGAATTGGTTCCAGTAATTTTAATCAGGCTCTGGCCAACGGCCTCAGCCAGTCCGGTTTTAAACATCAGGTCGCCGAGGCTCAAACCGCCACCGAAAAGGAGAAGTGTTCCCCAGTCAATGTCAACCGCCTCTTTCCAGCTCAGGGTCATTTTGCCCTTTTTCCAATCAATGGGAATAAGAAAAAGCAGGAGGGCACCAATCAGAGCTGCTGCTGCCTCCGGAATCCGGCCTGTCACCATCTGACTTAACGATGAATTCTCGCCACAGACCATTAGAATGAGACCTGGGGTAACCCAGAGAATAACTGTTATTAGAAAGACCAGAAGAGTATTCTTTTCACCTTTTGTCCAGGGCCTGAAAGAATTTGACGCGCTCTCCGGGGTTTTTATACTGGCCAGACCCCGTTGAATTTCTTTAAGGCCTTTCTTGTGCAAAAGAAAAAGAAAGGCAAAGAGAAGGAGATACATGCAGATAAGAAGGGGAATAGCGAAAAGCATCCACTGGAAAAAATTCAGTTTTACCTGAGCCAGCTTATTCAGCATGGCTATGGCTATCAGGTTAGGTGGTGTGCCTACAGGCGTGCCGATACCACCCACGCTGGAGGCGTAGGCAGCCATGAGAAGAAGAGCCGTGGCAAAAGGTGTTGAAGGCTGGCTTGAAGATGAACTTGATTCCTGGTTTTTTGCCTGAAGCATCGAAATCAGGCCTAAGGTAAGGGGAAACATCATGGCCGTTGTCGCCGTATTACTTATCCACATGGAAAGGCCAGCAGTAACAAGACCCAGCATGAAAAGGAGCTTCAGGGGGCTTGTTTTTACCCATTTCCAGGAAAGGACACGAAACGCTAAGCGATGGTCGAGGCCATGAAGCGTCATGGAGCGGGCAATAATAAAACTTCCCATGAAAAGGAAAATAACCGGGTCAGAAAAGGGGGCGAGAGCTGTTTTAATTTCGGCCAGGCCTAAAAGGACGCAGAGGATAACTCCGAGAAGGGCCGTCATGGGGAGAGGTACGGGTTCGCCAATCCACCAGACTACGACCCAGAGAACTATGGCGGCCAGCTTATGGGCTGGGGGAGAAAGAGAAGGGAAAGGGAATAAAAGAATTATAAGAAAAATTAAAGGACCGAGCCCGAAAGAAATTCGGTGGCGCCAGAAATCAAAAAGAGAAAAATTATTGTCTTTTATTTCCATTGAGTGGTATTTTTATTGGTTTTTTTGACAACTTCAAGGGGGTATGATACAAAAGGCTTCTGATTTTTCCAAGGAGGCCCAGGATGAATGTCTTGGTGGTCCTCTTGGCAGCTGTTTTCCTTTTTTTTCTGGCCAGCCGTTATTATGCCCGGTATCTGGCAAAAAATCTGGGCGAGGACCCAACGAGGCTTACGCCGGCCATAATCTGCTCTGATGGACGCGATTTTGTTCCCACCAGAACTTCGGTCGTTTTTGCTCATCATTTTTCCGCCATTGCTGGAGCTGGACCCATCCTTGGTCCAACCATGGCCATTCTTTATGGATTCGTTCCGGCCTGGCTATGGATTGTTCTCGGTGGTATTTTCATCGGGGCTGTTCATGACTATACGGCTCTTTTTATGAGCATCAGGGAAGGTGGCCGCTCTGTCGCTGAAATTGCCCGTAAAACCCTTGGCCGCATGGGCTTCAATCTGTTTATCGGTTTTACTATCATCATGATAACCCTGGTTACTTCCTCTTTTCTGAATGCGACCGCCATGTCTTTAACTTCCCTCTGGCCTTTAAGCAAGATCGGCGTTGAAGAAGGCAAAACCTTTCTAAAAACAGTTGTCATTAATGGAGTCGTCATGGGTCGAATTGGCGGCATTGCTTCGACCTCTGTTATTTTTATTACACTCTGTTCGCCCTTCCTGGGCTGGCTTATCTTCCGTCGCCATCTGAAAACCCTTTATGCTTATTTTCTGGCCGCAGCTCTCGCCATTATTTCTTTTTTTATTGGTATTCATTATCCGGTCAGTCTGCCGGCCACTACCTGGATGGTTATTCTCTCTTTTTATGTTTTTCTGGCTGCCGGTATTCCTGTATGGTTAATCCTTCAACCTCGAGATTTTATTAATGTTCAAATTCTCTATGGCGGTATTGCCCTTCTCGTCGTTTCTATTTTTTCCTCAGGCCTCTCCGGACTGAAAATAGCCATTCCCAGCTTTAATCTCAGCGAGGGTGTGAGTCATCTTGGTCTGATCTGGCCCATGATGTTCTGCACCATTGCCTGCGGTGCCATCAGCGGCTTCCATGCCCTGGTGGCTGGAGGCACAACCTGTAAGCAGGTAGCCAAAGAAGCAGATGCCAGACGAATTGGCTACAATGCCATGCTTCTTGAATCTATTCTAGCGCTTGGCGTTATCGTTGCCCTGGGCAGTGCTATGGATTTTGGGGATTATAAATCCATTGTCTGGCCCTCGGATCCAGCCATCAAATCCAATCCGATTCTCGGCTTTTCTCTGGCGGCAGGCCATCTTTTTAATAAGGCCCTCGGAATTAATGTGGCTCTCGGAGCTGTTTTCGGCATTCTTCTGGTTGAAGGCTTTGTTATTACCACTTTAGATGCGGCCGTCAGACTCAATCGTTATCTTTTTGAAGAGCTCTGGGCCATCCTTTTCTCTCATCCTCCGCGACTTCTCCGTAATTACTGGTTTAATTCCGCTCTGGCTGTTTTTCTCATGTGGATTCTGGCCTATTCCAACGCCTTCAGTGCTCTCTGGCCGATTTTCGGCACAGCTAACCAGCTCCTGGCGGCTTTAACCCTTATGACCGCTTCGGCCTGGCTTCTTCTCCGTCACAAAAAGAATCTTTTTACCCTGATTCCAGGCCTTTTTATGCTGGCGACAACGGTAGCTTCTTTAATCATCCTTCTTGGTAATTATAAAAGAGCTCACAATTATACTTTAATGACGGCCGATATCATTTTAATTATTCTGGCTGCTGGTTTTATCTTTTTAGTTTTTAAAATTTTTTTCCGGCGACAGAAATTAGCTGGATTTAGCACTTAGGTGTTATGGTTATTACAGCTATTACCTGAAAAGAAAAGACGAAAAGTCCAAGGTTGCTCTTAAAATTTTCTAAATGATACCTTCTTAAAAAACTTTTTTAATTCATCTATTATCAAAGACAAATTTATTGAAACATAAATTAGCTCTTAGCTGTTTTTATCAAGACATGGCCATTAAAAAATAAGGTTCTTCCGGGTTTTCTGTGGGTAAAAGGCATGCATAAATCCTTTATGAGAGCAAAGAAATCCCCGTATTTTAGAATTTGAGGCACATGTATTAGCGCTTTTAAATTGTAATTTAATGATATTCAAGGAGATAGGCATAAATCGGAAGCTCTTTGAGCTATCTCTTATTCTTATTGCCTTATAATTTAATCCCAGAATTACCCATAAGAAATTCGGAAGAACCAAAAATAAAAATCAGTAGGGAAAGTTAAAAATTTCTTTGATGGAGGGCAAAAGAAAAGCTGTTTTTTAGACGAGATCAACGGAAAATATTAAGAAAAAGAGTAATAATCAGGGCGTTGGTAAAATCAATAAAAAAGGCGCCGACCAGAGGTACAACCAGAAAGGCTCTCGGGGCCCGGCCAAAGCGGTCAACCAGGGCTTTCATATTGGCCATGGCATTGGCTGTTGTGCCGAGAGCAAAACCACAGAAGCCTCCGCTCATGACGGCTGCATCATAATCCCTGCCCATCAGGGGGAAAATAGGCCAGATGGCGACTAAAGCCACAAGAATGACCTGAAAAATGAGAATAATCAGAAGAGGAAGAACCAGACCGGCCAGCTCCCACAACCTTAAAGTCATCAGGGCCATAGCCAGAAATAAAGCCAGGGAAGCATGGCCAATTGTTTCCAGCGTTTTTTCGGAAAGACCGAAGATATGAGTAAAATCATCCAGATTTCTGAGAAAAGCAGCAACCAGCATCGCTCCAATATAGGCAGGCAAGGTAATTCCAGTTGTGGCGATTAAGCGGCTCAGCCAGGCACCCAGGCCCATGGCCAGAAGCAAAACGACAACATTTTTAATAAAATCGCGGGCTTTCATGGTTTCTTCAATTTCTTCGGAAGTTATATCAGCTTCAGCTGGAATTATTTCTATTTTCCCAGATTTATTTTCTTTTATCAGGCCGCCCCTGGATTTTAAACGCCTTTTCTCGATGATTAAAGTAGCCACCGGTCCTCCAATAAGCCCTCCGGCAATGATACCGAAAATGGCCGCAGCAATGGCGACACTAGTAGCAGCTGGTACGCCCGCCTGTTCAAAGACTGGGCCAAAAGCCATGGCTGTGGCCGGGCCGCCAATCATGGTCATGGAGCCGCTGATAACCCCGTATAACGGGTGGATTTTAAAGGGAAGAGTAAGAGCAACTCCCAGGACATTTTGCAGAAAGACAACTCCCGTGGTCAGGCCATAAAAAAGGAGGACCTGGGGTCCGCCAATTTTAAGCAGGGAGAGGCTGGCGCTGAAGCCGACTGTTGTAAAAAAGGCAATCATCAAAGGTTCGCGCAGCGTCATATCAAACTCAAAGAAATTCAAGCCAGCCATTTTGCCAAAAAGATTGAGGAAAGCTATGACCAGACCTCCCACAACAGGCGCTGGAATACTATACCTGGCTAACGGTTTGATAAGACGAATAAGAGCGTGGCCTAAATAGAGAACGACGCCGGCGAAAGCCACTGTCTGAATAAGGTCCAATTTAAGCATCGAACAAAACGCCTTCGTTTATAACTCAGGCTCTTTTACTTTGTCAACTGACATGTTAGACCAATCTAAGCCGAAATTTCCTAATATCAGCATAAGCGCGCCTTCACTTGCTCTGCCAATTGAGTGCAGTAGACGAGCCTTGCCTTATTGCTTTTATCCATATTTTTTAGCAATCAATCGCTCTTTTCATTGATAAAAAGTCACTGGCTGGAATAATGATAACAGGAATATCTAAGAGTAGTGTCAAGCATTTTGGGTAAAATTAGAGGCAGCCTTGAGCTGCGGAATAAAAATAGCCGAAACGGCTTTTTCCATTGAGGCGAAAGCCAAATTGGTCTCAGGCGAAAGTGTCTGCTGATCAACGCCGCCCGGAGAGCTCAGATAGGTCAAAGCTATTTCTCACCACACACCTGAATTACCTTTATTTGAGCTGAAGCTATGTTTTTTATTATGGCTATCTCAGAAAATACTTGATTGTCTTATTTTTATTTTGAGCTAAAAATCTCTTTATCCTGGGCTTCTTCAAAATGTTCAAGAGTTGGATATTTACGGAAAAACTCCTTAACTGTAGCCGCCACTGTTCCGCTTAAAACAAAAAGAGCAATCAGATTGGGCAGTGCCATAAATGCATTGGCAATGTCGCCGATGTAAAAAACAAGTTCAATGGAAATTATGGAGCCAATGAAACAAAGGACTACATAGATTACGCGGTAGGGATAGGTTACTTTTAGACCAAAAAGAAATTTCATACATTGTTCACCATAATAATACCAGCCAATAAGTGTAGTGTAGCCGAAGAGGAAAGAAGAAAGAGCTACAACCAGGCTACCAAAATGCGAGAAAACTTTGGCAAAGGCGGCAGCAGTCATGGCCGTACCGTTGAGACCGCTCTGCCAGGAGCCAGTAGCCAGGTTGATTAAACCGGTCATGCTGCAAACAAGCAAAGTATCAATAAAGACTTCGCCAACGCCCATGAGACCCTGGTGGACAGGGGAGGGTGTTTGAGCTGCTGCATGGGCGATGGGCGCACTACCCAGGCCGGCTTCGTTCGAGAGCAGACCTCTTCTAAAACCCATCTGAAGAGCACTTTTTACAGTAGCACCAAGAAAACCACCAGCGGCGGCAGCTGGCGTAAAGGCGTGCTTAAAGATTAAAGCAAAAACCTTGGGAATAGCGGTTATATGGACCAGGAGAACAATAATGCCGGAAATTAGATAAATGAAAAGCATAGTCGGCACGATTTTTTCAGCCACAGCCCCAATTCTTTTAATCCCCCCAATGACCACCAGACCAACCAGAGTGGTGACGATTATCCCGATAATTAACTTGGGTATACCGAACTGGCTGTTAAAGGCCAGAGCTATTTGATTAGCCTGCATCATATTGCCTGTACCAAAGAGGGTGGCGAAGGCGCCGCAGATAGCAAAAATCGGGGCCAATATTCGGGCAAAAGTAGCGTTTTTGAAGCCATTTTTAATGTAATACATGGGGCCGCCAGCAATCCGGCCATCAGGATACTTTTCTCTATACATGACCCCAAGAAGAGCCTCGGAAAATTTAGTTGCCATGCCAACTGAACCGCAGACCCACATCCAGAAGATAGCTCCAGGACCGCCGGTAAAAAGGGCTGTCGCCACCCCACCAATATTGCCATTACCGACGGTTGCCGCCAGGGCTGTTGACAGGGCAGCAAAGGGCGAAATATCACCCTCTCTTTTAATCTTTGACCGCCGGCCCATGAGCCCGGCGAACATCAATTTAAAGCTGTCCCCGAGTCTTCGGAATTGAATGAAGCCGGTGCGCAGACTGAGCCAGAAGCCAGCGGCAAAAAGAATGAAGAGCATGTATCCCCAGATTTGAAAAGAAATTTTGGTCACCCAGATGTTGAGTTGCTGATAAAATTCCTGCATCTTCCACTCCTCGCTGGGGCATATTATCATAATTGATTTTGAGTCTCAAGACGAAGGCTAAAAGAAAAAAGACTTTTCAGGCGAGGATTCTGGAAGAGATCAGGCAAAAAAAGAAAACTCACCGCAGGTGACCAGACTTAATCCGACAAGGCTATTGGCAATAGTTTTGATCTGATTCAAGTCAGAAGCCTCAGGCATATGGCCCAACTTGATTTTTTACAAAATGCTTGGAGCAACCCAGCTTTTAACAATGGATAAGGTTTCGAATATCATAAATTTTCCAAGGCCAGGGCGGTCATGGTCAGAAGTCATCTCGCAGGTTTTTCCTGGCTCGCAGGCACTCATTTCAAGTTGAAAAGATAGGCCTGATTCGGTATATTCATAATGGCTGCCTCGAAGCGCGCCCGTAGCTCAGATTGGATAGAGCGTCTGACTACGAATCAGAAGGGCGGGGGTTCAAGTCCCTCCGGGCGCGCTCCCTTTTTCAGCCATATCTCCTTTAATATCAATAACTTAGACCTCAATTGGCGCCCATTGGCATTCCAGTCTTCAAATTGTTTTTTAACCCCATTTAGGCCAAATTTTTAAAAAAAGTCGTAAGAAAGTCGAGCTATTGTCAGCAAAGATCAGTTCTTTCTGGTGAAATAAATTTAAATATAGGGATAAAGAAGTTCTGGCTGGCCTTTTTCGACGTACATAATAAAAAATGACTTAACTTTAAGGTCAAAAAGCCCTGATTAAGAAATAACTTTCTTTAACTTTCTTTTTGTTTCTCTTTTAATTTTCCTTATTTTTTGGTAAAAAACGGAAACAGGCTGAAATTTAGCTTTCAGGAGCGGACAGCATGGCCGAAAGAGAAGAATCCGGTCGTGGCACCTGGGGTTCCAAAATTGCCTTTATTCTGGCAGCTGCCGGCTCAGCCATCGGCCTGGGCAGTCTCTGGCGTTTTCCCATCATGGTCGGCCGGATGGGTGGAGCCGTCTATGTTTTTGCCTATATTCTGGCTGTTTTTTTTATTGGTTTTACCGAAATGCTGGCCGAGCTGGCCATTGGTCGCCACACCCAGAAGAATCCGGTTGGCGCCTTTGAAGCTATCCGGCCCCGATCGGGCTGGAAATATCTTGGCTATGCTGGAGTGGTCACGACCATTGCCATTCTTTCTTATTATGCTGTTGTCGCCGGCTGGGCCTTTGGTTATCTTTATAAGACTATTTTTGGTCTTTTTCGAAATATTACCTGGGAATCATCGGCGGCTCTCTTTAATCGTTTTGTAGCCAATCCCTGGGAGTCCCTGTTTTGTTTCCTGGTGGTCATGGGGATTACGACCTACATTATTTCACGGGGAGTACAGTCGGGAATTGAGAGATTCGCTAAAATTCTCATGCCTTTGCTTTTTATTTTGATGATTTTTCTGGCCTTTAGAGCTCTGACTCTGCCCGGGGCCAGCCGGGGTGTCGCCTTTTATCTTAAGCCTGAGCTCAGCAAAATCGATGTTAAGGTTTTATTTTTTGCTCTCGGGCAAGCCTTTTATTCCCTGAGCCTGGGGATGGGCATAATGATTACCTATGGAAGTTATATTTCCAGGGAGGAAAATCTTGTTTCTTCAGCTGGCTGGGTCTGTTTCTCGACAACTCTTGTCGCCTTTCTGGCTGGAATCATCATCTATCCAACTCTTTTTGCCACCCCTGATCTAACACCGGAAAAATTTGAGCCCTCCCTTGGCCTGATGTTCCAGACAATTCCCCTGGTGATAGCTAAACTGCCAGGCGGTTTTCTCTTTGGCGTTCTCTTTTTTATCCTTCTTCAGGTGGCTGCTCTGACCTCAACTGTTTCGCTTCTGGAGGTTCCGGTCGCTTTTCTTATTGATGAACATAAATGGGCTCGGCCGAAAGCAGCCCTTTTTCTGGGAGGCCTTTCTTTTCTTCTGGGTATTCCCTCAGCCCTTTCTGTTGGCGCCTCCACGGCCTTAACCAGGTTCGGCTTTTTCAACAAAATGGACCTTATCTTTGGCAATATCCTGCTGGCTGTGGGTGGTCTGGGAGTTTTAATTTTTCTTGTTTATTTCTGGGGAATAAAGCCAGCCCTCGAAGAAATCAGGGCAGGCTGCCCGCGCTTTAGCCTGGAGCCTCTCTGGGTTTTTAATGTCCGTTTCCTGGCTCCCCTGGCCATCCTCATCCTGCTGATCTTCATAAAAACAATAACCGGATAATTAAATTTACACGGTTCTTTCGACGTGTTTTTTCTCAGTTGATAGAGGCCAGTCTTAAAATTAGACTGGGATGGATAAATCAATTTGAGAAAATTCAGCCCTTTTGAATTGACCTTCAAGCAAATTCCTGGTTACAGGAAAGTTGAGTTAAATCCAGATAAGTGAAGAGGCCATATTTATTATCAGTTAAATAACTGTTCCGGGGTAAATAACTCCGTGTTTGGGTACAACAATTATCCCATCCCGGATGACATAGTTTTCATTGTCCTCATTCTGAATGTTTCTCTGATTAATCAGGCGGCAATTGTCACCGATGCGGGCATTTTTATCGATTATGGCTCGCCTGATCTCGCAATTTCGGCCAATGCCGATATTGGGGACTCCCCGCCGGGCGTTGGCTTCAATTTCTTCTTCAGATTCAAAATAATCGGCTCCCATGATAACCGAATCTTCAATGACGCAATTTTCGCCAATTCTTGATCTGATGCCGACAATTGAATTCCTGATCCAGGAGCGATTGATAATGCTACCCTCGCAGAGAATTGAATTTTCTACTTCAGAAAAGATAATTTTGGAGCCAGGCAAAAAACGGGCGTGCGTGAAAATCGGTCTTTCTTCATCATAAAAATTAAAGGGTGGCAGAGGCCTGGTTAATTCAATATTGGCCTCATAAAAGCTTTTAATGGTCCCGATATCCTTCCAGTATCCCTGGAATAAATAGCCATAGACATTGTAAGTTTGAATGGCAAAGGGAATAACGCCACGGCCAAAATCCTCGAAAGGTGTTGTCTTGAGCAAATCGCGCAGCACGGGCCAGGAAAAAACATAGATGCCCATGGAAGCAAGGTAACATCCCTCTTTCCCCTCAAAGCCCCAGGCTGAAGCTAAGGAGGGCGGAATGGCCATAGTTTCAAGCTCCGGTCCTGGCCGGGGCTTTTCTATAAAAGAGATTACTCTCGAATCTTCATCCAGTTTCATTATTCCAAGTTCAGGTGCCTGCTCAGTGGTGACTGGAGTTACTGAAATAGTCACATCAGCCCCTTTTTTCTGGTGGAATTCAATAAAGGGCCGGTAGTCCATGCGATAGAGATGGTCGCCCGAAAGAATAAGAACATAATCACCTTTACCTTCGATGAAGAAGAGATTCTGACGCACAGCGTCAGCTGTTCCCTGATACCAGTCGCGGTTTTCAAGGGTCTGCTGGGCACTCAAAATAGTGATAAAACCTGGGCTGAAGTTATCAAAACGATAGGTGAGAAAAATATGCCGGTGCAGGGATTCTGTGCTGAATTGAGTTAGAACGTAAATTTTTCTTAGTCCTGAGTGCAGACAGTTGCTGATAGCAATATCGATCAACCGGAAGCGGCCGGCAATGGGGACCGCGGGCTTGCTTCTGATTTTGGTCAGGGGATAAAGGCGCGATCCCTGTCCTCCGGCCAGAATAAGGGTAAGGACATTTTTCATGACCGGATTTCTCCTGAAGCCGGGCGCCGACGTCGTTCAAAGCCAGAAACGCAGACAAATTCGAGTTCATTTTCCGGGTCAATGGCGTCCAGAAGCAGATTGAGCCCGAGAGTGTCGCTGGCGATATGCCCGGCGACAACAATATTTAAATTTGCTTTTTTTGCTTTTTCTAAATGCTCTTCACTGAAATGCATGCCGACAATAGTGGAAATACCACTTGTAGCAATTTTATCAAAAATTTCCTTTGAACCCTCAGTCCCTCCGGTCATATCCACATAAATCTGGCCGCAGCGGCTGTTCTCCGAACCATGCAGGATTTTGGGCGCCCCCTCCAGTCTGGCCGAGGCCTCATATTCAGGTATGCTGCGCAGTATCTTCAGCAGGTCCCGGAGAAAAAGAGGCTTTTCCTGGTCAAATCTTTTTTTAAGATAGGCGGTAACACAGTTATCGGCCGGGGTATGAAGGCAGAGGAAGGGAAGGCCCAGCAGGCGAGCGACATCAACTGTTCGGTTATGATTTACGGGCAGAAGACGCCTCTCCACCTCGGCTATCCTTTTTTCCATGAGCTGTTCGACCACACTCACAGCAATGCCATACTGACTCAGAAGATCGACCTGAAGCTTCATGACTTCGGCCAGGCGGGCCAGAGCCCGGCCTTCAGGATGATGAGCGATCAAGCAATCAATTTTCTCTCCTCGGTCGCGGTTGAGAAGATAGGCGAGAAGAACCTCACCTACCTCAAGATCAATGCCCACCAGGACCTTTTTTACCTCTATTTCCGGGTCGCCCCAGAGAATTCTGGAATCAGCAAAGGGATTGAAGAGACGGTCCAGATCAAAGGAAGCTTTTTCGCTTTCTTCTAATTTTTCATATTTTTCCTTTTCTTCGGCCAGAAGGCGGTTAATCTCTTCTCGGCCCCTTAAATCATAGTCAATACCAATAGCCACGGCGCGACGATAAATTTCTCCCAGCTTCATTTTATTACCTCCGTCAAGATTTATATTTTAACTCAGGTTTTCCCCGGGGAAAAGAAAATTTTCCTTCCCGGGGCTGTTATCTTATTTTTTGAAATCAGGGGAAAAAATTTGATTCAGAAGAGACATAAGGCTTGCCGTCTGCAAGCTGAATATGGTAAAAAGAAAAAACATGATAAAAGATGTTTTCAGGGCCAAGGTCAATCGTTGCCTTGATTTATTACAAACTTCGCTCAAAGAGATTAGCGCTCTGAGTGAAAGAGTGAAAATTGAGGCAAATGAGTATTATCGTTTGCGCCATCAGGTCAGGGAAGCGAAAGCAGCTTTTGACGAGGTGAAAAAAGAGGCCAGGCGCCTCTTTGGCCCCCCACCGGCTTACGCCCCCAGGGATTTTGAAAGAAAGCGAGAGGAAAGCCTGGAAAGGCTGCGGCTTCTTGTTAGAAGCGAAGAAAAGGAAAAGATAATCGAAGAGCTTTTTCAGGATGAGCTCATTGGCCGCTATTTTGACCCGGAGGAAGTCAAAAAGTTCGTTGAGGAACAGTTCGAAAGCCAGAAAAAGGGGAAGCGAAAATTAGTCAATTTTAAAGCCCGCCTTTTTATTGAAAAGATTAAAAGAGACCTTAACCAGGCTGAAACTTCGATCAACTCCATAAAGAGCAAGGTTGACTTCGGCTAATTTGTTCTTTCTTGCCAGAGGGACCTCATAAATTTTTGAAATTTTATTAATCTGGGATTTTTGGCGAGGTTAAAAAGAGAGGTTAAAAAGAGAAATTATTCTACTTATTAAAGCTATCCGGGGTTTTCCCTTTTTTGAAGGGACGGCAATGGACCCTTTAATAAGAGAAGAGTCTTTTTTTTATGTTATTTTACTTATTGAAAAACCTGTTTGAAAATATTGACCAGGTCCAGGGCATAATCGACCTCAGTGAGGGGAATATTGCGGGCTTTAGCGATATTGGTAAAACGGCCATCCTTGTTACTGTCTTTGGTGACAATAATATAATCGGCATAGGGCGCGACAGCATCAATCATTCTTTCGTTATCGCTACCAGGAGCACCGCGCAGGGCGGAACCACCAACATGAACTGCGATGATAAAGATTTTATTTTTCTGGCAGTAATCCACGATTCTTTTCAGTCTGGCTTCTTCGGCTTCCACCGTCAGGCCTGAAGCCCCCATTCCTTTAAGGCTGGCCCCGATAGCAAAAATAATCGTTTTATACGGGGTCCCTTTGGGGTATTTGCTTAAATCAGTGTAGACCTCGACGTGAAAACCAGGTCCCGATTCCCTGTCAGCCAGACCAACGCCACTTTTAATAAGATCAACATCAGGGACATCGCAATAATCATACTTTATGCCCGCCTCTTCCAGGATGATGTTGATAGTATTGACATCATTGCTCTGTCCAGCTGAAGTTGTCAGAACAGGGAGACTCGCCTTAGGAATTTTTGTTTGAGCCACAAGAGGGAAGATAGAAAAAAGCCCGGCTATAACTGAAAAAATAATCAGAAAATAAAAGCTTTTTCTTAGATATTTCATTTGTTTTCCTCCACCTTACTTTTATTTTGATTTAGTTTTTTCATTCCATTTTCTTTCTATTTCTTCCTTAACTTTTCCTTATTATGGCGCCTCTATTTTACACCTTCTTCGAAGATAACATCAAAAATGCGGATAGCCTTGCGCCACCATTCAGGATAGGCTGGTTGATTGCGATCCATAATTCTTTTTTCAATATCATAGAACTTGAGGTGATTGAATTTAACCAGAAGGTCATCACCCAGCTTCCACCAGGCCTCAACAACATTTTTCGCATTATTCAAGCAATAGGCTGTCAAAAATTCAGATGCCCTGGCCGGTGATTCCTTATAAAGCTCGAGGGCTCTGTCATCTATTTCCCTGGTCCTTTCCAGGGCCCCGCCTTCCCATTTAGCCTGAGCTTTCTTAACCTCCTCCAGACAATAATTGTAGGCTACCTGGACATGAAAATCGACATAGTCAAAGGCCCAGCGAGCCGATTCTCGATTAAAAATCCAGTGGTCGCCGATTTTGAAGGAATCAGGCATATCGGTTATACCCGCATAGAAAGGCATATAGCAGGAGGTGTCCTGGGCGCCAAAGGCTATCCAGACCAGACCCCCGATGGGATTGGGTAACCAGCCCCGGCACTGGGTGATGGTGGTATATTCGGCCCTGGGATCACAGATAGTCCTGGTGGTCCCGAAATAATTAGGATTGCGGAAAGGACCGCCTCTTATGCCCTTGACCCGGTCAAAAATAGTTCCCTGAGCCCTGTCCCGGGTCATGGTCATGACATCCTGAACGGAAATTGGCCTGTCCGGCTTAACCGAGAAGGGATAATCCATATTGGGGGTATCAGGGCTGAATTTTTGAGATGGGGCCACCAAATCAAAGAAACGCCAGAGTCGGGCCCTGCGACCTTCAGTTGACCTGGCACTGCCTTCAGCAGGGGAATAGGCTTTCTTCCAGTTGAAGGGCTTTCCGCTCCTGGGGTCATAAAGGCCCTGTTCAATGGCGAAGGAGATAACATTGGGTGAAGCCATGAAATAGTCTGGATTTTTGAGATCTATTTCACCTATCCGGCTTTCATTGGGGCAGACACTGACATGGTCATCAGGCACCCGCTGGGCACACCAGACAGCTCCTGGCTTACCGCTTTCCGGTTTCCACAGGGGACCAACAGGCATAATTTCAAAAACCCAGACTTCATTGGGGTCATGAACGCAGAGCATTTCGCCATCGTCGTTATAACCATAGCCATATTTTTCAGCCAGAGAGCCCATAATTTTGATAGCTTCGCGGGCTGTTCTGGCTCTTTCCATGGCAATTAAAGTCAGCATGGTGATATCAAATTTAGCACTGGGTGTATTGTTGACCAGTTTGCGCACCGTGCCAATGGTTGATTCGCCGATAGCAACCTGATTTTCATTCATATAACCGAACATACCGTGAATATAGGCATAAGTATGGGGAACCTCCGGTATCTCCAGACCAGTAAAATCCTGTTTGTAAAGATCCCATTTTAAGCCCTGCTCAGGCGGCCAGGTCTTGTATTGATTGATGTGGTAAATTTTTCTGGTTTCGCCTGGATTATGGTCAGCCGCCGGAACATAGCGAAAAGTCCAGTCACAGATACCGCAGTCACAGGTATGGGTAGCCATGGTCGAGCCATCAGCTGAAGCTTTTTTCCCAACCATAATAACTGTACAGGCCTTCTCTGAGTCAGCAGATAAAGTTAAATCTGATTCTAATTTTCCCTTTCCAGGTAAAACCAGAACCATAAAAGAGAAGATAGCCAGGATAAGCCCAAAGGGGATTAAATTTTTCCATCTCATCTCCAACTCCTCAAAGAATTTTTTAAATAATAAGTTCATTTCAGATTCCGAAAAGAAGGCCTGAATTCATAAAGGAGAAAGCAAAAAAAGAGAAAAAAAAGAAAACCTCCTGGTCTGAATTATGTGATAACTCATTTTCAATTGAAATAAATTCTGTCAGGAGGAACGGTTGAGGGGTCAGTAAAATAGAAGCCAACTCCTTTTCCGACCACCTCAGCATAACGGGGAACATGGTGAAGTATAATTGACCGTTCAGGGCTGCGCCGCGAATACTGCCTCAGGATTTCCAGGGTGACGGAAAGGTGCTGGCCAACCCTTTTTTCTATGGGCCAGCCGGTTTCATCGTAGGGCACAAAGAGTTTATTCTTCCTAGCCAGGCGAAGAAGAAAAGGGTCCCGGCCATCAAGAAGAAGCTTTTCTGTTTTTGGCCCTGTAGGCTGGTCTAAAAAGGGAATGGGAGCTTCCAAAAGAAAAGGCATGGCCTCGGAATAATCACCAATTTCCCGGTGAGAAAGGCCCCTGAACTTTGGCGGTGAGGGCTCGACATGATTATCAAATTTTTCCATGGCCTTCACGGTCAAAGAGACCATGGTGGCTAATTTGGCCGATTTTTCCGGAGCCACGATACAGTTGGTCACGGGAAACATGGTTTCAGCTCCATGAATATCAATGACCAGATCTACCTTTTCCTGGCGAATCAGCTCCATGGCAGCATAGGTCACCTGTTCCATGGGCAGGCCGTTGGGTCGTCCTGGCCAGGTCCGATTGACATTGCGGGCATCCAGAAAAGAAAGAAGCTGGCGCTCAGGATAATGGATGTATACATCCGGATCTGGCCATTGATCCAGGGGCGAAGCCTCGCGGTTACCCATTCTGAACTTCTTTTTTCCCCAGCCTGTGGGAATTTCAAAAAAGAGGGGATAGCCATCACCGGGCCGGGTCGCCCGGCTGGCACTATGATTGAACTGGGGAATAATGATGACTGTGCCTCTGTCCACCTGGCCATTTTCTATCATTACCAGGGTGGCCAGCATGCCTTCAGGCTCATTGGCATGAGTATTTCCCAGGATTAAGACTTTTCCTCCCTGTTCCTTACCATCAAGGAAAAAAACCCAGGTGTCAGCCATAGTCCCTTGAAGGGCCGGAAGATAATGACTGAGTTTTACGACTCTGGTGACACCGGGGCCGGCCACGATGGGCAGCTGGTAATGGCGATGCTGGTAAAGTTGAAATCCAGAGATAGTCAGAAAAATGGCCAGAAATATTAAAAGAATAATTTTTATCCGCATCATTTATTTTATCCTCAAAAGGCGAAGAATCAGGGGAACAAGCACAAGTAAATAAAGAATCATCCGGTCAACCTTTTTCTTTTCCAGCCAGAAATTCCAGAAAACCATGGCCGCAATAAAAGCTGAAATCAGATAATAAGAAATCATGATTATTTTAAACATAATTTTCGGTCCTTCCCTTTAAATCCATCTTATTGTCTGATTGCTCTTGCTTTTTAAATCTCCCCTTAATATTTCCAGTATCATTTAAGTCAAATCTCAGCCATTTTTTAGCCAACGCTCCAGCGGACCAGAAAACTGAGCCTGGTACTGAAAACGACCATCAGAACACCGGCAATGGTGATAACTATCCAGGGAAGCCAGGTTCTTTTAAGGAAGCTCCAGTAGGAGCCTTCATAGTTGGAAACCATAATGGAAAGCCGGCCAATCAGGGCAGTGGGTGGTAAACCATCCCCCAGGGGCCAGAGAAGGCTCAATCCAGAAATGGCCACGGTGGCATGATAGCCCAGGGAATCGAGGTACCAGATTAAAGGTATACCCAGGATGGCTGCTGCTCCATAGGTTAAAACGCCTTCAGAAACAGGAATGATGATGGCTAAGAGAATAAAAAGGACAACAAGGGGGATACTGATAACCACATAGGAAAGAAGTCCTCTGACACCGCTGGCTGTCATCACCTGCTGGAGCATGCCAATGTCAATCATCGTGGCAATCAGCGGCAATAATCTGGCCATGGTGTCGCGAGCGATAGTGAGGAAGGGAAGTTTCCTGGGGCTTGTAAGCAAGGCGATTATTGAAGCTAAAAAAAATTCAAGGGGAAGGCCCAGAACAGGCATCTGAAATGGCCAGAGGCGGTAGGCCAGAATCAAGCCGAAAAGGACAATAAAGGGCAAAGCTACCCGCCACCAGCTCATACCTGGAGGAATCTGGATTTTTTCCAGAGCTTCTCTGGCAAGGCCAGTTTCTTCCCTTTTCCAGCCCAGAGCGAAAATGGTGAAAGTTCCCAGCAAAAGAACAGGCAGGCCCAGCGGAAGTTCAAAGCCAACATAGGGGATAGCCGTGCCAGCACAAAGAACCATAGCCCAGATATTAACGGGAGGAGCAGCGGCGCTTAAGCCAGCGAGGATAAAGAGAATGGCTGCTGTTCTCGGCCGGGAAATTCCAAGATAATTAAGGGCCACAGCGACAGGTGCACCCACAACCAGAAGGGAGACACTTCCCGCTCCAGTTAAAGCTCCGGGAATGAGAACAATTATCATCAAAACCAGAAGAGCTAAGGGTCTGATTTTGCCCAGGGATTTCATGGAGGAGCGAACAACATAATCAATTCCCCCTGATTCTCTCAGGATGGCCATGAAGATGGTTGCTGTGGAGAAAACCAGAATGACATCAAGATAAGTAAAGGAACCTTCGGCTAAATGCCTTAAAATTTGTGTCCAGGGAGGGGTGGAGAAAAAAGCACCGGCTATGGCTCCAGAGAAAGCTGCCAGAAAGAGACTCAGTTCAACAGAGAATCGTCGCCACTGACCCAAGATATAGGCCAGAACCATTACGCTCAGGACAATTAGAATTCGGCCAATCATCGCAAAGCTGTGGCTAATTTATTTCCATTTAAAATGAAAGTCAAGAAAGAAATGACTCCTTCCAAAATGAATTTCCAATTAAGTGCCAGCAAATTTGCTCTTTTTGCCACAGAGAATTCGGTTGAACCTTACCCTCTAAAAGGCTTGCAGGTCAAGTGTGAGAAATCGTGATAGTTTAAATGAACAGATTAGAAAAACATGTTCTGGAGAATTCCTGACTTTATGAGAATCATAAGAGTCGAATATTTTACTGGAAAAAAATCAATAAAAAGTCTAAAAAAATGACTTGAAAATGGAAAAAGATTTGTGATAGGAAGAGAAGGGAAAAGAGAAAATGTTCTTGGGAAAAATTTTTAAAAAGAAAAAAGAAGAGCAGGAAGAGGGTTGGCTTAAAAAAACCCGGTCAGACCGGCGCCGGGATCCAAGGATCGAGGAGGAAAAGGAGGTCATTCTGGAGATCGTCAATTCCAGAAGTTTGAACGAGCAGGAGAAAAAGCAGCTTTTAGCCCGAAGCCATGATATTTCAGTGGGCGGCATCCGTCTTGAAGCGGCCGAAGAGTTTGCGCCCGAATCCCTCATCCGGCTGAAAATTCCTTCTGATCAGTTAGGCAAATGGATTCAAGTTTTTGGTCGGGTCAGATGGATCAAGAAGATTGAAGAGCAGAGAATAATCGAGCTTGGCCTGGAATTTATTGATACGCCTCCTGAGACTGTTCTTGATTTAATGGAACATATTTACCGCCGGAAAAGCTAAACCTTCGATGGCCCTTCATCAAAAAGAAAAAAAGTTAATCTTTTTAATTTGATATTTTAATTAAATTTGGCCAGCAAGCAACGAATAATTTGTCATAAAAGCCAATTCTGGAGAAAAAAATGAGTCGCATAAAATCTCTTGCTCCCTGGCAATGGGCGGCCTTGGTTTTGCTGAGGGTTATCATTGGCTGGCATTTCCTTTATGAAGGCCTGGCCAAAGCCTTTAACCCTTACTGGTCTTCAGCCAGCTATTTAGCTGAAGCTAAGTGGCTTTTCCCGGATTTTTTCATGGCCATTGTCGCCAGTCCGCACTGGCTTAAAATTGTTGATTTTCTTAATATCGGTGGCCAGATAGCTATTGGTCTGGGCCTCATCACTGGCTTTCTGACAACCCCGGCCTGTTTAGCCGGTCTTGTCCTTCTTGCCCTTTATTATATTACCAATCCTCCTCTGATTGGTTTTAAATCTTCCATGCCAGCCGAGGGAAGTTATTTAATCGTTAACAAGAATCTGGTGGAACTAGCTTCTCTTCTTGTCCTTGCCCTTTTTCCTACAGGCAGGGTAGCCGGACTTGACCGGCTGATTTTTGGGCCGCTTAAGGCCAGATCTTCGCGGGAGGAATAGCCATGAGTGAGGAAAAAAACAAAGAAGAAAAAAATAAAAGGGAAGGGATGGGGGAGAAAAAAATCAGGCGCCGGGATATTCTTCTTGGTCTCTCGACCCTTCCTTTTCTCGGCGGTTTTTTAGCTGCCTGGCTGAAAAAGCGCCGTTATGATGAGGGTAAAAAGCAGGCGATTCTTAAACAATTAGGTCTTGGGCCTGAGGCGCCGGCAATTCTTCCTGAAGGAGCCCTGAAAAGGTCAAATCAGGTTATAAGGTTAGGCATCATTGGAGCCGGAAGTCGGGGCGAGCATCTGCTGCGCTGCGCCGGTTTTGTCCATCCGGACTGGCTTGAAAGCCGCAGGCGTGCGGCTAAATTGAATCCCATGGATAAAAGCCTGGAGATTTTTCTGAGTCAGCAGGATACGAATTGCCTTCTAACTGCGGTTTGTGATGTCTTTGAACCAAGAGCAGAAAGGGCTCTGGAAGCATCAAAACATGTGCTTCGAAATGGACAGGTGGTTGAAGAGAAAGGAGCCAAAAGATATCGCCATTATCAGGAATTGCTTAATTCTCCCGAGGTAGATGCGGTCATTATTGCGACTCCGGACCATTTGCATGCTCAGATGGCTTTAGATGCGGTGGCAGCGGGCAAACACATTTACCTCGAAAAATGTATGACCCGCACGGCCGATGAAGCCGTTAAGCTCTATGATGCTGTCAAAGCCAGCCGGATTGTCTTTCAGTTAGGTCATCAGCAGCGACAGCAGGAAAGCCATGTCCGGGCTCGAGAAATCGTCAGACGGGGTTTATTAGGCAAGATTACCCTGGTGGAAACTACAACCAACCGCAACAGCCCTGAAGGTGCCTGGCAGTATGAAATTCCTGAAAATGCCGGTCCGCACAATATTGACTGGGAACAGTTCCTGGGGCCAGCGCCGCGACGCCCCTTTGATGTTTATCGCTTTTTCCGCTGGCGCTGCTGGTTTGATTATGGAACAGGCCTTTCGGGCGATCTCCTCTCCCATGAGTATGATGCTGTTAACCAGATACTTGAGCTTGGTATTCCTAAATATGCCGTTGCCTCCGGCGGCATTTATTTCTTTGATGATGGTCGTGATGTTCCCGATGTCTTTCATGCTGTTTTTGAATATCCCGATAGGGACCTGACGCTGATTTATAGCGCCACCCTGGCCAGCGACCGTTATCGTGGCCGGATCTTTATGGGTCATGATGCCTGGATGGAAGTAGGAGAAACCTTGACCGTAACGGCTGACCCGGAAAGTACGAAATACAAAGAATTTTATCTTGAACAATTGATTGAGCCATCCTTACCTCTATTTTCTTTTCGTCCTGGAGCCAAAGGAATTGATACTGTTACCTCAGCCAGCGAACGCTATTTTGCCACCCGTGGTTTGCTTTATTCTTATAAAGAAGGCAGAAGGGTTGATCTTTCTCATCTTCATGTCCTCGAGTGGCTTGATTGTATTCGAGAGGGGCGTCAGCCCAGCTGCAATATTGATCGCGGCTTTGAAGAGGCCATAACCTGTCATATGGCCACCGAGGCCTACCTTCGAGGTCGCCGCGTTGAGTGGGATCCTGTGAGCCGTCGCATAATTTAAGAATACTTTCAACTTCCTTTTGATTGAAAGATAAATTTCTGCAAAAAAGGAGGTAAAATGAGCGTCAGGTTCCGCCTGGGGCTGATGATGTTTTTACAGTATGCCATCTGGGGCTCCTGGTCTCCTGTCCTTTCTGATTATCTGATTAACAGACTAGGTTTCAGTGGTACTCAGGTTGGCTTTATTTATAGCCTTTTACCTCTGGCTACCATTATTTCACCTTTTATTGGCGGGCAGGTGGCTGATCGCTATCTGGCTACCCAGAAAATAATTGCCCTTCTCCAGCTTGCGGGCGGCCTTCTCCTTATTATCGGCTCAAGACTTACTGATTTTTCCTCCCTGGCCGGTCTGATGCTGGTTTATTGTCTTATCTATGCTCCCACTCTGGCTCTAACTAACTCCATTGCTTTTATTCACCTGCGGGATAGAGAGCGGGAATTCGGACAGATCAGAGTCTGGGGCACCATAGGCTGGATAGTGGCTGGGCTGCTTCTGGCTGGCTGGCGCCTGGCTTTCAGGTCCTTTGGCCTGGCTCCTGTAGCCGGAGATACACTGCTTCTTGCCGGAATATTTTCTCTTATCATGGGCCTGACCTCCTTTGGCCTGCCCCATACACCACCCAAAAAAGAAGCGGCCAAGCCCTGGGCCTTCCTGGAGGCTCTGCGCATGCTCCGGGACAGAAATTTCGCTGTTTTTATTGTCCTCGCTTTCATTGTGGCCACTGAGCTCATGTTTTATTACGTTATGACCGCTCCTTACCTGACTTCAGAAATGATCGGGGTCTCCAGCTCAGCTGTCTCGGGAGTTATGGTCATTGCCCAAATTGCCGAAATTTTTGTCATGGCCTTGCTTTTACCCTATTTTCTCCCCCGTTTTGGTATTCGCACCACGCTGCTTATCGGCATTCTTGCCTGGCCGGTACGCTATATCATTTTTGTTATCGGGAAGCCTTCCTGGCTGGTCATCGCTTCCTTAGCCCTGCATGGTTTCTGTTATGTCTTTTTCTTTACAGCCGCTTTCATCTATGTGGATCGAGTGGCTCCCTCTGATATCCGGGCTTCAGCCCAGAGCTTAATTACCTTTGCCACGATTGGCGTCGGGAATTACCTGGGCAGTCTCTTTGCTGGCTGGATTCAATCCCTGTTTACAGGGCCGGCTGGAACCAACTGGCGAGCTGTTTTCGCCATTCCAGCCGCCATCACTATTCTCTGTGCCCTTATCTTCTTGCTCTTTTTTAAAGGAGATAAATCAACTCAAGCAAAATAAAATCGAGCCAGAAGATGCTGACCTTGAGGAACTATCAAAAAAAGATTAGCTTTACAGGATTTATGAGCTTTGATTCAATTAGATTTGTTTAGGGAATAAGATGTCTAAATAAAAAGGCATGAAAATTTAAGTTTTGACTGAAATGAAATTTATGAGTTACATAAAATTGAATTTCGGGCTTTAAGGAGCATCCTGTTTGGCCATCAAAGAGAGTTCAATTTGAGCCGAAGAGATTAACAGGAAAACCGGACAGAATAAAAGGATAAATATTATAAGAAACAAGAAGAAAAAAAAGAAAAAATGAAAATAGCTAAATTATTAAAAAATCAGGGAAAGGGAAAGTTTTTTGAAGGCAAAGAGCAATCCATAGATTAAAAGCCATCTATAAATTAAAAAGCAATTTAAAAAGAAATCGATAGATTAAAGATGGCGAATAAATTTAATCAGACTTAAAGGGAGGGAAGAATGGAAAAAAAGAAAAGATTGGGTATAGGCCTGGTGGGCGCCGGTTTCGTTGCCCGTTTTCACCTTCGCTCCTTTGTTGGCGTCAGGGATGCCGATGTTCTGGGAATTGTCAGCCGCACGGAAAAAAGAGCGGAGGAGGCAGCCTCGCTGGCCCGCGAACTGGGAGTTGGTGAGGCCAGGGTTTATAAATCAATAACCGAGATGGTGGCCTCGCCTGAAATTGACGCCATCTGGATTTGTTCACCCAATTATACTCGCCTCGAGGTCATGGAAGAGATTGCTGAGGCTGTCCTTTCCGGTAAAGGTGAGCTCATTGGGGTTGCCTGTGAAAAACCTCTTGGCCGGAATGTCAGGGAGGCGAAAAAAATGCTGGAACTGGCCCGCAAAGCTGGGCTCCTCGATGGCTATCTGGAAAATCAGGTTTTTGCCCCGGCTGTCGTTCGAGGCAAGCATATCATCTGGCAGAGGGGAGTTCCTCTGACTGGCCGGCCCTATTTAGCTCGAGCCGCTGAAGAGCACAGTGGTCCCCATATGCCCTGGTTCTGGGAAGGGGAGCTTCAGGGAGGAGGAGTTCTCAACGATATGATGTGTCATTCCGTGGAGGAAGCCCGGTTCATGCTCACACCTCCAGGAAAGGACAGAACTTATCTCAAGCCCATAAAAGTCACCGCTTATGCCCATTGCCTAAAATGGCAGCGGCCCGAATATGCGGCTCAGCTGAAAGAAAATTCTGGCGGCCGAACTGATTATCTCTCTCGACCGGCTGAAGACTTTGCGCGTTCTGTTATCGAATATCGGGATGAAGAGGGATATCCTTTAGTGGTCGAAACGACCACCTCCTGGTGTTATGTCGGTGCCGGCCTGAGATTGACGATGGAGCTTCTTGGTCCGGAATATGCTCTCCAGATAAATACCCTGGACACAAGTCTTAAGGTTTTCTTCAGCCGCCGGGTTAAGGGTGAAGCCGGCGAGGACCTGGTGGAAAAACAGAATGCTGAAATTGGCCTCATGCCTGTCGTGGCTCAGGAAGAGGTCGAATATGGCTATGAAGCTGAGAATCGCCACATGGTTCGTTGCTTCCTGGAGGGTCGGCGACCTGAAGAAAACTTTTCAGATGGAGTGAATGTGACTGAACTTCTCATGACTGCCTATATGAGTGTGGAACAGGAGAAAACAATTCCTTTTCCGCCGCCAGGACTTGATGATTTTATACCGGCTGTAGCCCGGGGAGGATGGAATCCGGGGAAATCTTTTTGAGGGCCTTAGGGTTTGCGGGAATATTGGCAGGACAATTTAGCTTTTTAAGAGTAACAATTCAAAATTTAGCCAAAATTTTGCCTGGATAGCAATATTTGAAAAAAGGTATTTAAAAATTGAGAAATCAAAATTCGAAGATAATTCACCTGAAATTATTAAAAATTCCTATAAAAAATTTAGGCCACATGAAAAAATGGGGAACCCTTTTCCTCATACTTTCGGATTATAAAGCCGAAGAGAAAGAAACAAGTGGAAAAAGAGAGCAAAAAGATAGAGGGAAAAGGATGGGCCAATGAAATGGATGAAAGGTAAGGCAAGCTGGAGAAAAAAATCAAAATTTAACAGCGATTCTGGTGGCGTAAATATATTTGAAAAATAAACCGGGGCGATTTAAAAATAAATTAAAAATGCCGCTGGAATTTTAAGGAGGGGAAGATGATTTTATTGAATCAGCCAAATTGTTTTAGGGAAAAAAGAACAGGGCAAAAGGGCTCAGAAAGCCAAGGCCTGAAAAATTGCTCTCTTAAATCAGAACGAACGGTCAGGTCGAACATGGGAATTTCTGTCCCGGCTTGTTTTATCCTGACTTTCTTTTTTCTGAGTATTTTCCCTGGGAGCGGGCATCTTTCTATTTTCTCCCAGGAAAGAAGGACGTTTCAAGCTCAAATTATCAGAACAAAACCCTTCCCCATAGCTCTGCAGAACTGGACCTTCCGGAAATTTTCTTTTCTGGAAACGATTGAGTTTGCTCAAAAGCTGGGCATTAAGTATCTTCAGGCTTACCCTGGTCAGATTCTTTCCCGAGAAAAACCTGATGTTGTTTTCAATCATCATTTAAAACCGGAAGATGTGGAGCTGGTTCAGAATAAATTAAAACAGGCCGGGGTGGAGCTGGTGGCTTATGGGGTTGTCGATCTGGGAAAAACAGAAGAAGAAAAAAGAAAGGTCTTTGATTTTGCCCGCCGACTGGGAATTCAGCTGATTGTGGCTGAGCCGTCAGAAAATGAGTTTCCCTCCCTTGAACCTCTTCTTGAAGAATACAATTTATTTTTAGCCATTCATAATCATCCCGAGCCTTCTCGCTATGCCCGGCCGGAAAAAGTTCTGGCTGTTTTAAAGAGAACTGGAGACAGGATTGGCGTTTGTGCTGATCCGGGCCACTGGATGAGGGGCAAAATCAAGCCAGTTGAGGCCCTTCGTCTTCTTCAGGGCAGGCTTCTGGATATTCATCTTAAAGATAGAAGTGATTTCGGTGTGGGCGAAAAGGTGGAGGATGTACCGCCCGGAAAAGGGAAGGCCGTGCTGAAAGAAATTCTCGAGGAATTGACCAGACAAAATTATAGCGGCTATCTGACCCTGGAGTACGAAAATGAAAAAGAAGCCCTGAATCCCCTGCCGGCCCTCAAAGAAGCCGTCGAACTGATAAATAAAAATACCTATTTTTATGGCTATGAAGAGTTACTCACCCGCACCCGCGGCCGATACAGTAAGCATGGCTGGAATCATTACGGGCCCGGCCACTTTGAGCTCGATGAAAAGGAAGGCATTTTGAAATCAGTGGGCGGCATGGGGCTTTTCTGGTATAGCCGGAAAAAATTCCGCGATTTTATCCTGGAACTAGACTATAAATGCTCTGACAGAAAGACCAACTCCGGCGTTTTCCTGCGGGTTCCCGAGGTGCCAACAAGCGATGACTATATCTATCATTCTTTTGAAATTCAGATCAATGATGCCGGCGAAGGAATCCATAAGACAGGAGCGGTTTACGATGCTGTTGCCCCGGCTAAAGATGCCTTTAATCCTGCAGGTGAATGGAATCATCTGAAAATAATCTTTAAGGGGAAGCAGCTCCAGGTGGAATTAAATGGAGTAAAAATTATTGATTGGCTGGCTGAACCAAGGGGTAAAGTCAGAGATTTTGCTTCCGAAGGCTATATCGGTCTTCAGAATCATGACCGGGATTCATCCGTTTATTTCCGAAACATTTTTATTAAAGAAATAAAATAACTGGATCAGGTTTTTAACTCTCGGTCAAAATAATAAAATAGATCCATTTTTAGAAGAGAAATGGGGAAAAAGCTTCACCAATGAAGTTAAACTTCTTTACCTCAGATATAAGAGCAAGATGAAGAAATTATTTAAGGCTCATAAGCCTATCTAAACGAAAATCTTGAGCACCCCATAGGAAAAACCAAAGGGTCCTATCATAATCTCTATTTTAATTTAATCAGAAAGTAACCTGGCTACAGCCTCCAAGATAAATGGCATTGAAGAAGAACTTGAAAGTACCATGGGGTTGACCGCGGAAGAGAATTTCAGGGCCGAAAAGATAGAGCTTTCCCTTTTCCACCGGAGCTTCTAAAGCCGCCACACTTCCCTGAAGATAGCCCTGACCCATAGCCCAGCCAGACCTCAAAGGCGTGGGTGAATCAAACCAGGCCACAGGAATAATATTTTTCAGTTGAGCCTCGGGCAGAAGACGGAAAGAAGGACTGTTATCGAAGAAAACATCGACTAATTCCGGCATTCCATAGGCCAGAGGATGGAGATTATTGACTCTAACCTGAAGCACAGAACCCGGAATATAAAATTTTTCTCTTGGCAGGCGGGTTTCAGTTCCATCAGGAAGCTTTTCGACCAGGGCATCAGCTACAGGCAGGCGCAAATGATAGGCCAGAGCTGTCGAGGAACCGATGGTAATTATCGTTCCCCCTTCTTTCAGGAAGGCTTCAAGCTGAGGAATTGTTTTGTCAGCGGTGATGCGGCCGACCCTTTCCCGGTATTCTGGAGGAATCTGGTCAAGGGCTGGCTGAGCCATGTATCTGGATTCCAAGGCCCCGCCCCGGCCAACTCCAGGAATCGCGCCTGAAGGAAAAATAAGAACATCGAATTTTGATTTTAAATTTCCCTGGTCAAGTGTGGGCGGGTAAACTACTTCAAAGGGAAAGTTAAACTGTTCCAGAAGCCACCTTGTCCAGCCCGAAGTCATGGAACCACCGTAGGTATCCCAGAGACCAATTCTCACTGGACGTAGTTTTAAGAGCTCGGTTTGGGGCAAAGAATCAAGGCCATAGAAATTCAGGCCTATTTCCCTGGCCATCTTCTCAAGTTCGGCCTTTGTTCCCTGTTTCGAAGCTATACAGAAAGCACCAGGCGGGAGAGTCTGGGAACCAATGATAAGTGGCTGCGGGCAGAGATAAATTTCATGCTGGCTGGCGAGAAGACGATTAACGGCAATGACGGCATCGTTTACGCGATGGTCGAGAGCATAGAACCTGGCCTCAGTTGAGCCGATGATATGACCGGCTGGCGGCCGGGCTAAGCCTGAAATTTTCTCAAAGGGACCATCAAATCCATCAAGGATACGATCGAAAACAATTCCCATCTGGAAGGCCAGGGTCCAGCCAGCATTATCATAGGGCGGAATCGGAGGCCCGCCAGGATAGGCCACATCATGGGGATGGTCCTGGGGCTCAAACATGGAAAGAATATGGGGCCTGAAGGCCTGAGCGCATTTAACCACATAGGAACCAGCAGGATAGGTTTTTCCAGCTACCTGAAATTCTTTTGTCGCCCGATGAACTGTAATCCCATTTTTAATTAAAGCATTAACGAACTTGGTAGCTGTAAGAAAATCGGGCTGATCGGAGGGAATGATATAGCCTCTGGGGTCGCGCCATTCCGGATTTTTGAGAAGCTCATAATATTTGGCCGGGAGAGCTCGGCCAGCTCCCATGCGGGCCGTAAACTCGGGTGGCATCTCCATGGCTGGACCTGTTTGAGGCTGGCCTTTAGGTTGTTCTCGGGCAATGATTTCTTCGACCGCAGCGATTCTTTTGGGCGTAATTGTCCAGTGGTCACGGTTGCCTCGCTCAATTGAGTTCCGACCCATGCGATAAATATTTAAAAGAAAATCTTCCTTTAATTTAGCTGCCAGATCGAGGATAGCTCGATCAGCGGTGATGAGATATTCAATAGTCTGTTTGAAATGCCATTTCTGAGGAGCGATGGGATAAGGATAATCTCCTTTTGGTAAATGGCGTTGCAGAATGAAGGGAATTTCTATAGGCGTCGGATTGCCAATGATTTCAGTTAAAATGCCAATCATATTATGGAAATAGGCAGTTGACCTTAAACCGCCATTCCACCAGGTGGAGTAACTGGCGCCTGAGCGCATGGTTGCCCCTGGTTTCCCTTCAGCAATGAAACGATTATGCATGGCAATGCCCACGAGTTCAGTGCCCATAACGACGAGCGGGTCAAAATGATAATTAAAGGGGTCGCGGAAGGGAGCACAAAAAAGAACAGTGCCCGCCGGTCCGGTTTGATGATGGTTATAGACAATCTGGGGGAACCACTCATGATAAAGTTGATAGCAAACAGCTTCAGTCTCGGGCTGGGTAACCATATAAAAATCCCGGTTATTATCATGGCCGATGTACTTCTGGTAAAGCCGGGGCAAACCGCTCAGGCTTCTTTTAGTGGGATCAGGATTTCGCATATACCATTCGGCCACCAGGTCAAGTCCGTCAGGATTAACGGGAACAGCCAGAAGAATAACGTTGTCCAGAATGCGCAGAGTCTCGGGGTCATTATAGCTGACCATCTGATAAACCAGTTCAATGAGCTGCTGAGAGCCGGCCACCTCGGTAGCATGCAAACCGCCATCAATCCAGACAACGGCCCTGCCCTCGCGGGCAAGCTTGCTGGCCTGTGTTTCATTTAAACCTTCAGCCAGGGCCAGACGACGGGAAATTTCTTTATAGCGGTTCAACCGCTTCATATTATCAGGCGAAGTTATAATGGCCATAATCATGGTTCGACCTTCGGCCGTTCTGCCGATTTCAACAAGTTTAATGCGATCTGAGACCTGCTCGAGCTTTTTCCAGTAGGCCACAAGCTGTTTGTAGCTGGCCAGATGATAGTCGTCGCCCACATTAAAGCCAAACATATCCTTAAAGGTGGGAATTTTTTCAGCTGAGGCCGGCAAAATCAGAATTAATGAGAGCAAAAAATAAAAGACCAGAGCCTTCAGGAAATTCAATTTAGACCGCATCATTCATCCTCCTTAAGGATTAATATTTTCCTTGCTCGCTTTTTCCTGTCAATAAAAATTTGCCTCTCCTCTTTTCAAGAAAAAAATTTACATTCCATGAAAAAATTAATAATTTCGGCCTGATTATAACCAGAGTTTTTCTCTCATTAATTAAAGTCCATTTACTTTCTTGCCTGGATGAATTTTATGGTTCTCCTGGGTTTTCTGTAGGTAAAAGGCATGCCTAAATCTTTTATGAGGGCAAAGAAATCCCCGCTTTTTAGAATCTGAGGCATAGGTGTTAGCACTTTTAAATTTCAATTTAATGATGTTCAATGAGATAGGCATTAATCGGGAGCTCTTTGAGCTATATCTTATTCTCATTGCATTATAGTTTAATCCCATAATTACCCCCAGAAAATCGGAAAAACCAATTTTATTAAAAAATCCCGGCTCTGCTTGAAGTTCAAAATTTGGCTTAGTTAATGGTTCAGCGGACATTACGATCAAACCACTCATCTTCTTTGATCACAGCCATAGTGGAAAGCTCAGTTGTACCCGCCTTGAGGACAACTCGATATTCACCTGCGGGCGCGGGAGCTGTGACAAATCTGGGATCAAATCCGCCAAAGGCACTCGCTCTTTCCAGCCTTTCCTGGAGGGCCTTGATTTCAGCCTCGCTTCTTTCCCGGCGAATCATCATATTCCAGAGGACTCGATGGAGGCCAGAAGAATTAGGGCCATCCATTTCATTAATCAGGCGGTCTCCTTTCCAGATCTGGATTTTAACCGGGCTGGTGATTCTGGTTTTTAAATGATAATAAATGGCAACGGCATTTGGCTCGCTTTCGCCATTGAAATTGGCAGAGCTTGAATGGGGTGTTTTATTGGCCACCCAGCGAACCCTGGGTTTAATTGAATAAAGGTAAATATTTTTTGCCAGCACCTCCGGTGTCATTTCCTCTAAAGGAGAAATATCAGCGATGAAAATGCTCCGACCATGAGTCGCCACAATTATTTCTTTTTCTCGAGGATGAATTTTTAAATCATGAACGGGCTGGGTGGGCATATTATTTTTCAATTTTATCCAGCTCTTCCCGCCATCAAGAGAAACATGAAGACCAAGGTCAGTGCCGACAAAAAGGAGATTGGGGTTCCAGGGGTCCTCGCGAATAACATTAATTGGCTCATTGGGTAAATTTCCGGCGATTGACACCCAGGTTTCGCCATAATCGTTTGTTTTATAAAGGAAAGGCCGGAAATCGTCATGGCGGTAGCCGGTAAAGGCAAGGTAGGCTGTGCCAGCAAAGTGACTGGAGGCCACAATGCGGCTTACCCAATAACCTGGATGGCCGGGGATGCGGTCATTGAGCTTTTTCCAGTTCTTGCCTCCATCGCGGCTCAGCCAGACGTTGCCATCGTCCGTTCCCACCCAGAGAACGCCTTCTTCAAGAGGTGATTCATCAATTGTGGTTATGGTGCAATACTGAATGTTACCATCACCGCCTTTGCCCGTCGGAAGTTTCGTCGGGTCATTGGTGGTTAAATCCGGGCTTATTTCTTCCCAGTATTCACCTCGATAGGGCGAACGAAGGAGGATATTGGCTCCATGATAAATGACATCGCTATTGTGAGGCGAAACCAGAATGGGCGAGCACCAGTTCCAGCGAAGGTCGCGGCGTTTCAGCTGATAGGAAATATTTTTTCTTTCACCAGTTAGCAGGTCAATTCGCTGAATAGCGCCAAATTGGGATTCATTATAGAGGAAGCGATTGGTCTTACGGTCAAAGACATTGTACATGCCGTCGCCACCGCCAACTGTCTCCCAGTCTTCAAGCCGGATAGGGCCACCGCCTCGCTTTGTACTTGGCCCTTTGGCTGAACCATTATCCTGCATGCCTCCGGCGACGTTATAGGGGTAGGACATATCAAAATCGACTGCATAAAATTGACCGAGGGGAAGGTTATCAGGATGATACCAGTTTTTGCCCCCATCAAAGGAAATGCCCATACCGTGGTCAAAGCCAAGTAAAAGATGGCGGCTATCCTTGGGGTCTATCCAGAGGGCATGGTCATCGCCACCAAAATTAAAGGCCCTCGTCCAGCTCTTCCCACCATCTTTCGATTCAAAGGTGCTGACGGAAAGGACATAAACATGTTTATCGTCATTGGGATCAACCACAATCCGGCCATAATAATAGCCCGGCGAGCCGCCGATGCTCTGCTTTTCCGGACTGACCTTGCGCCAGCTCTCGCCACCATCATCGCTACGATAAACTTCACCATCAATCATCCCCTGGCTTGATTTTCCCTGAAGGATTTCCTGCCATCTTTCTTCCGGGCTCATTCCGGGTTTATTGGCATTTTCAATACAGGCATAAACAATCTGGGGATTCTTGGGATAAACAGCCAGGCCGATCCGGCCGAGAATACCGCCGGGAAGTCCGTTGGTCAGCTTTTTCCAGGTCCGGCCGCCATCAGTACTTTTATAAATACCGGAGCCGGGGCCACCAAGCATATAAGTCCAGGGTTTCCTCAGCCGGTCATAGGTTGCTGCATAAACGGTCTCAGGATTCTGAGGATCGATGGCCACATCGATGACGCCGATATGACGGCCATCAATAGAAACTCCCAGGACTTTTTTCCAGGTCTGGCCGCCGTCTTCAGTTTTAAACAGTCCTCTCTCCTCATTTTCCGAGTAAAGATGACCCACAGCGGCGACATAAACTATATCCGGATTCTGGGGATGAATGACAATACGGCCGATGTGGTGGCTGTCCCGCAGGCCCATATTTTTCCAGGTGCGACCGCCATCGGTCGATTTATAAACCCCATCACCCCAGTAAGTGCTCCGGGAATTATTGGCCTCTCCTGTTCCCACCCAGACAATATTATGGTCGGTGGCAGCGCAGGCCACAGCGCCAATGGAAAAAACGGCCTCATTATCAAAAACGGGTTCAAAGGTAATGCCATTATTAACTGTTTTCCAGAGACCTCCGGTGGCGGTAGCCGCATAAAAGATATAAGGGTCCTGGGACGAAACAGCAAAATCAACAAAACGACCACTTGGCCGCGTTGGACCGATGGAGCGAAAATTAACTATTTTGAGCCAGTCCTTTAAATTGTCCTGGCTAATCTGCTGGGCTTCAATGGTACCAGCCGTTATCCAGAAAAGAATAAGCAAAATGAAGATAAAGCCCCATTTTTTCATTTTGACCTCCTGTTGCAAATTATCAGGGAAAGGAAATGATGCTGGAGTTTATAATGAGAATTCATTTCAGCGGCGAATAAATTAACTCACTTCTGCTTGAAGTGTCAACTAAATAAGAATTATTTCCTTGAGTTTTGATTTAGCAAGTTCATCCTGCCACAACTTTTTAGAAAAAGAAGGGCCAGATTTTAAAGTGGCTATGAAATTATTTGAAAAGTGAAGATAAATTCATTCTCGTCCCGCGATTTAATTGCGATGAGATATTTATTTGAACATTATTTTTTCCAGATGAAGGGTCTTTTTGAGATGAAAGGAGACGAAGACGTGTCTTAGAGGAAGATACTGAAAAAGCTCTCAGCGGACTGAATTTTTAGGAATGAGTTTATTTCGAAATCAGAATATCCTTTGATCAAACAGGAATCAGGACGGCCGGACAAGCTTTTTCTTAAATAGATAGTAGGCGGGAATACCAGCCAGCACCGTTAAAATGGCTATAGCTGATGGTTTTGGACTTTGCATAAAGCCAAGAATAAGAATGGAGATTCCAGCAGCTAAATAGATAATCTGGGCCAGAGGAAAGCCGGGTAATTTCAGGTAAGATAAATTGTTCTTTCTGAGTTTAAAAACGCCCAGGACAGCAAGAAGAGGAAAAAGGCCCAGAGAAAAGCCCATATAAGTTAGAATGTGTTCAAAGGTGCCGGAAAGAGCAATGATGATGGCAATAAATGCCTGTAAGAGAATGGAAAGCGAGGGAACTTTAGTCTGGGGATTAATTCTGCCCGCAAAGGAAAAGAAGAGGCCGTCTCTGGCCATGGCATAATAGACCCTTGGCCCGAGAATGATGAAGGCGCTCAGGGAAGAAAAAAGAGCAAAAGCAATAAGGAGGGAAACAAATTTTTCCCAGGCCGGGCCAAGAAGCCGGCCAGCCGCCAGCCCCCCGACTGAAATTACCCCTTTCATTTCCTCAGGCGGGAGTGAGTAAAGATAAAAAAGATTCAACCCAAGATAAAGAATAATGACTGTGCCTGTACCCAGAAGGAGCGAAAAGGGAAGCGACCTTTCTGGTTTTTTTATCTCTGAGCCAATATAGGCTGAGGCGTTCCAGCCACTGTAAGCGAACATAATCCACATGAGAGAAAGTCCTATGACCTTAAGCGAGCCAAAGGAGAACCTTAAACTGTCAGTAATTGTCAGATGCTGCCAGCTACCTTTGGAGCTGGCCAGACCAAGGGCTATGAGGAAAACAATTAAGCCGATTTTACCGAGAGTTAAAACATTCTGTACCCTTGCTCCCAAGGAAATACCCTTCAAATGAATAAAAGTGAAAAGCAGAATAATGGCCATAGCGATAAGTTTCTTGGTCAGAGCTGAGGAGAGGACAAAACCGAGGTGAACAGGTTGATTCAGGGCAGGAAGAGTTCGAGCCAGATATTCGCTGAAGCCAATGGCAGAAGCAGCGATGGGCGCTGAAAAGCCGACAAAAAAGGAAACCCAGCCACTTAAAAAACCAGCCAGGGGATGGAAGAGACGGGAAAGGAAAATATATTCACCTCCGGCATGGGGGAAGGAGGCCCCGAGTTCTCCATAGCTTAGAGCGCCGCAAAGAGCAATCAAACCCCCTATAAGCCAGAGAAGCAACATGAGAAGCGGATTTTGAAGGTCCCGCAGAAGAAGTCCAGAGGTAGTAAAAATGCCGCTTCCGATCATGTTAGCTATGACTATATTGGTGAGCGGAAATAGACCGAGCTTTCTTTCCAGTTCAACTGATTCTGATTGGGTTTTCATTTTCTCTCCATGATTAATTTTTTAACTTATGCTAAACAGAGCTGGAAAATCAAGACATTTTAGACCGACCGTTAAAGGCCTGCGCCTTTTAGGGCCTCATCATGTGAATTTAGTCTTATTTCGCCAGAAACAATCTTTTAGAGAAATATGGGCTTTATGAAAACTTGTTTTATCCAGATGAAAAGTGAGGATAAAAAAAATCTTCCTGCTGTTTTAAATCAAATGCATGCTTATTGAAATGAAGCTTTAGCTGATTTTCTTGCCAGTAGTAAATAGGTATTTGACACCTAAAATCGGACTCAGCTTCTTCGAATCTAATGCCTCTGAGGTTAATTAAATGAATATCAATGAAACAAAAGGACGAATACTTCTTATTAATTTGCTATTCATGAGGCATTGAAGATCTTTAATTTTGCAGCCATTTCCCCAAAACCCGGAATAGGCAAATTTTATATTTTCTTGGCTTTAAAGAGAATATAGCTGCAATGATTTTAATAAATTGCCAGACCCCGGCGAAAGAGCCATCGTAAAATTGACAAAGGGAAGATATATTGCCTATGATTATTAAATTGAAAAGCTTGAGCCTTAGGAGGTTAAAAAGTGAAAAAAGCTTCGCTGTGGCTGGGCTTGACAGTTTTTATCTTCTTTATCGCGAACTTTTTTTCTTTAACTCCGGCGCAGGAGGTTTATGAGCAACAGGTTCACCGGGATGTTCCCTATGTCCCTTCACCCTATGAGGTTGTGGAGGAAATGCTGAGGCTGGCTCAACTTAAGCCCAATGATATTCTTTATGACCTTGGCTGTGGTGATGGCCGGATTGTCGTTGAGGCGGCTAAAAGGGGGATCAAAAAAGCTATCGGCATTGATATTGACCCTGAACGTATCGCCGAAAGCTGGGAAAATGCCAAAAAGGCGGGGGTAACTAATGTTGAATTCCGGCAGGGAGACCTCTTCACGGCCGACATTCACGACGCTTCGGTCGTCACCCTGTATCTTTTAACCTATGTTAATCTTAAGCTCCGACCCAAGCTGCTGAGTGAACTGAGGCCAGGGACAAGACTGGTTTCTCATAATTACGCCATGGATACCTGGCGCCCCGACCAGACAACCACCGTGGTTGTTGATGATAGCGTCCACACGGTTTATTTCTGGGTAATACCGGCGAATATCACCGGAACCTGGACCTGGACGATGCCTTTGAAGGATAAAAAATTTGATTGTCAGCTTGAAGTTGACCAGCATTTTCAGTATTTTCAGGGAAAACTGACTGTTGGCCGCGATACTGTCATCATTGAGGAGACTAAAATTGACGGGCCAAAGGTTAATTTTACCGCTCTGCTGGCTAACCGCGGGCAGAAAATGCATCTCGATTTTACCGGTCAGGTTGAGGGCGACAGGATAAATGGCACCATCGTGGTCAAGGCTGATAACACAGAAGAAAAAATCCCGTGGAAAGCCACCCGCGATCCCAAGACCAAACGGCCTCTCGATACCGGCGAAAACATCTGGCGATAAAAACTTCAATTTAAATTTCTTGATAAATTTTTTATGAGTTTTTTAGCTGCGGAGGCAAAAAATTCTCAGGAAGTTGCTTCTAATCTACATCCTGAAAGCCAACTCTACCAGTGCCTGATTAGATGAAAGCAAGGAAATATGAAAAAGAAATAAGACGGAGTTATTTAAGTTTTTTCAAAAACTCCAAATGAATATCTATGGATGAGCCTTGCGGTAGCTCCATTTTCCCGGATGTGCTCATAAAAAAGATTTATTTAAAAAACCGGGGCCTTTTCCTCTTATTAATCTTTAAAACAATTTCTTCTGTCCTTAATTTCTTTTTGGAGGTGGACTGAAATGGAAACTTCGTTTTCATCCATACCAGCCTGGAAGAAGTGGCTCATAGCGGCCCGACCCTGGGCCCTGCCGGCTTCAATCATTCCGGTCTGTTTAGGCACAATGTTAGCCGTGATTGTTGGCCGAAGTTCTTTTCATTTCTGGAAATTTCTTCTGGCTCTGGTGGCCATGATTATTCTCCATTTTGCTGCCAATATGCGCTCCGATGTCAGCGATTTCCGTCTTGGTCTGGATAAAGAGGTAACTCCTGTAAGCGGGGCCATTGTGCGCGGCTGGTTATCGGCGGAGCAGGTGATGAAAGCGGCCATTCTTCTTTTCGCCCTCGGTTCGCTTCTGGGCCTTATTTTGGTTTTGATGACAGGACCAGCCCTTCTTCTAATTGGCCTCATCGGGGTAATTATCGGGGCCAATTATCCTTTCCTTAAGGCCAGGGCTCTCGGTGACCTGGCGGTCTTCCTCAATTTTGGAGTTTTAGGCTCCATGGGAGCCTGGACAGTTCAGACCGGAAAATTTTCTTTCTGGCCTGGCCTGTGGGCCATTCCCCAGGCTCTGCTGGTCGCCGCGATTCTTCATGCTAATAACTGGCGAGACATGGTGACGGATAAAGAAAAGAAAGTTTATACTCTGGCTTCAAGGCTTGGCGACCAGGGCTCCTTGATTTATTATAGCTTTTTGCTTTTGAGCCCCTTTGTCCTTTCTTTTATTTATGTTGTGGTTCCTCGTTTTTTCTCCTCTTCCTGGCCATATCTTCCTTATTCTTTCCTGTTCGTCTTCTTGGCCCTGCCCGCAGCTTTTTCTCTCTGGCAGAGGGCCAGAAGGCGCCATCAGCCCCGAAAGCCTCTGGATTTTATTATTCTGGATGGAGCCACCTCTAAATTTAACTGGCTTTTTGGCCTTCTTTCGCTAGCTGGTCTTGGCCTCGATCTTGTGCTTCGCTATTTTTAATTCTGATTTATGATAATTTCCATTTCATTCGTCATTCTGGCCTTCTGTTTTCTTTTTTATTATCAGGGCATTGGACCACTTGATTTCTGGTGGTTGATGGCAGGGGTACTTTTCTTTTTTTGTGCCCTGATTTTTCTTTTTTCCGCTCAAGAAAGAAAAGCTTTTAAACAGAACCTTCGCCACAAGCCACCCGAAAAAGTTTTTCTTGGCCTTGCGGCTTCTCTTTTCCTTTATGCTGTCTTTTATTTTGGTTTTCTCATAATTAAATTTGTCTGGCCGAAAGGCGAATTATCAATTCAAAGTATCTATACTCTGAAAGGCCATGCCAGCACCTGGCGCCTCACCTTTTTTCTGGGCCTGATTATCGGGCCAGGAGAGGAAATTCTCTGGCGATGGTTTTTGCAGCGTCGCTTGGCTGAAAGGGTGGGCCCAAAGAAATCTTTTTTATGGATAGCTCTGATTTATACCCTGGTCCACCTGGCGACAGGTAATTTTCTGCTGGTTATGGCTGCTTTTATCTGCGGCCTTTTCTGGGGATGGCTGTTTTTAAAATTCAATTCGCTTCTGGCCAATATCATTTCTCATTCCGTCTGGGATGTGGCCATTTTTGTCCTCTGGCCATTAATCTGATCCCTTGACTTATCTTGCTTAAATCCTGCGCCCTAATTTTGATAGTAATTAATCCCTAAAATTTGCCAATCGCTAACAGCTATTGGGCAAAATAGCAGGCTAATATGAAAACTCTGATTTAGAGTTTTATAAATATTGTTTCGAAGATAAAAGGCCTAGGAGCGCAATGACGATCTTCTCCAAGGAAATTTTTATTCCATGAAATAATGCTCTTTATGATGATAAATTTCAGCTTCTTATCTCGAAAATTTGACTGCAAGGAAAGTTTTATTAAAATTTAGAATAGTCAGGTTTTAGAAATATTTTTGGGCAAGAATGAATCACTTGGCGAAAGAAGCTCAGGAAAGGGTCTTCTGGATACTTGAAGCCACGGACAATCCTAAATTTCCCTATCGTCTCCGGATAAAAAAAGGCGAAGAAGACCTTTTAGTCCTTCGAGTCCAGGATAGATGGCCTGGAACCAGAGGGCACATTTTTTGCCTCAGAGAAGAAGGCTCAGCCTACTTGGGTCAGGCTCAGGAAATTGAAAGGGTGCCGATAATTTCGCTTAAAAGATATGGCAAAAGGCTTGCCATTGTGCTTGATAGAGCTCTGAACAAACGCTGTGAATTTCTCTTCTTGAAGAAAAAATATAAACAAAAAGAGGGCGAATATGAGCAAATTTTCTGGCGAACCCGTACGTCCCTCATTCAGCGAAAGCTGAAGGTAAAGTTAACTGCCCAGGGTTCACCGTCTCTCCATATTATCATCGATCGAAATGAACGTTATCCCTACAATTTCCCTGGATGTCTGGTGGAGCGAGGGCATTTGCCGGTGGGCGACTATGCTCTCGTCACAGAAGAAGGCCTGAAAGCTGTGGTCGAGCGCAAAACTTTCGAAAATCTTTTAGGCGATTTCGGCCGCATGCCCCTTCTTCATCAGGCCCTGGGGGAGTTAGAGACTTATCGCCATGCAGTGCTGGTCATTGAGGCCAATTATGCCGATTTTCTTAATCCGAGAAAATTAAGATTCTATTCTCCGTCTTTTGCGGCCAGGGCTCTGGCTGAAATCCAGGCCCTTCACCCTCATTTAACCATTATCTTCGCCGGCAATCGTAAATTAGGCCGGGAATGGACACTTCGTTTTTTTTCGGCTATTCAAGCCCATGACCTGGATAAATTGCCAGAAAAGCTCAATCAGGCATTTTTTAAATATGAGCCGCCATCTGATTTCAGCGGCGGCCAATATTTCGAGATCAGGAAAGCCATCCTCGGAGAATTACCCGGGGAATTTAAGAAGAATGATTTAGCCAGCTTGATTTCAGATTATGGGGAAAAAGCAGTTTTAAGGGTATTACGTAACCTGAAAAAAGAAGGTTTTATCCTGACCCGGGGCCGGGGTAAAAACCGATGCTGGATTAAGACAGGTATTCCCTCTGATTAAATCGCCCTAAAGATGGCTAAAAGGCTAAATAAAGAAGCTTAAAAAGCTAGGAAGAGACTGATATATTTTATATTGACAAATTTTCAAAAACATTTTATTTTATAATTAGCTCTCCTTGGCCGGCTGGGGAGAGCTCCCACCTTTTTGGTTCCCATCATCAACCCCCCTTTTGCTGACGCAGCCGGCACGATGTATCAATTTTTCAGTCTGAGTATTAGGATTTGATTTCTAATTGCACTCTCCGAGAAAGAAAAACAATGTTAAGCCTGGCGGCACTTTTGGGGGTAATGGCTTTCTTCTGGGAGATCCAGGTGTGCTTTTCCGGGGTATTAAGCTATCATATCAAAAAGCCTCATATACCTCATTCTAGGAAAAAATCCAAAAGTCAGAGCCGAATTATTATTGCGGCAAGCGACTTGATTCAGGCGAATCTTTCTCTTTTTTCATATAAATCTATTATCTTAAAGAAGATTTTTAAAATTTCGTGCCCCTGATGGGTTATTTTTTTAAAAAAGAAATTATTTTATTGCCTGGATTTTTGCCCGCAGGCCAGACTTTTTTAAAAAAGATTCATCAGAGGTTCCGCCAACAATTATTTCATAAGCCCCCGGGTCAATCGACCAGCTATGAGTTTTTTCATTCCAGTAAGCAAAATCTCTGGCCGTTAATTGAAAGCTAACCCTTTCTTCCTCGCCTGGCTCAAGAAGCCTCGTTTTGGCGAAACCTTTAAGCTCTTTTAATGGGCGTTTTAACCTGGGAGAAATGGGCTTTATATAAAGTTCCACCACCTCTTTTCCCGCCACATTCCCCGAATTAAGGACATCCACTGAGACAACTATAAGCTCTCCAGGATTGGTCAAATTGAAAGTATTTTTATTGACGCTTAGATTTTTATAAGTAAAGGTGGTATAGGACAGGCCGAAGCCGAAGGGATATTTTATGGCCTCCGGGTGCTGGTCATAATAACGATAGCCAACATAAATATCCTCACTATAGACAATGCTTGGCTGATCCAGTTTAGGCATATTCCCATAGGTAGGTGCCAGGGAATAAGCCCTGGGCCAGGTATCAACAAGTTTACCCGAGGGATTTATCCTGCCTCGGAGCGCTTCGGCAACAGCCAGAGCGCCATATGTTCCGGGAAGGCCAGTAAAAACAATGGCATCGACTTCGTCATCCCAGTCAACAACAACCGGATAGGCTACATTAAGCAAGACAATGACCTTTTTCTTCTGTCCGTGGAAGGCCTGGCTGACCTTTTTTATCATCTCTTTTTCGGCCATCGTCAGATCCAAGGAGGTATTATCAATTCCCTCCTGACCCGGACGACCGATCACAATAATAGCTGCCTCAGCTTCCTGAGCGGCAAAAACAGCATCAGCCTCTGTCAGTCCCTCCTGAAGATAGGCCTTAACCGCATTTTTCTGGAGAACAGAGAATCCTGTCTGCTGGAGAGCGTCAGCCAGAGAAATTACCTCATCCGGGTCAACATTAACCCGGGCGCTGCCACCGCCTTCAATAATCACACCTTTAGCTGGGGAGGAGCCAATGGTTTTATATTCAGGAATGGCCACAGCACCAATTAAAGCCACTCGTGAAACATTTCTTAAGGGCAATGTGTGGCCCTCATTTTTAAGAAGAACAATTCCTTCGCCTTCAGCTTCAACCGCCAGGATTTTGTGGGCTGCCTTGATCTCATCAGGCAGATTTTTTCTGGCCGCAAAATCGGATTTATCATAAATCTGTCTTTTAAAAGTTTGGGTTCTAACAATTATTTTTAGAATATCGGCCACAGCCTGATTTAAATTTTCCTCGGTTATGATTTTGTTTTGAAGGGCCGTGATGAGGCTTTCCCAGCCAGAGCGCCCGGGCATGTTTAAATCAAAGCCACGGGCATAAGCAACTGGATTGTGATATCCGCCCCAGTCGGACATAATGAGGCCAGCGAAACCAAACTCCTTCAGGACAGATAGTAGATATCTATTTTCAGCACACCACTCACCATTTACTTTATTGTAGGCAGTCATTACGGCCCAGGGAGAGGCTTCCCTGATAGCCAGTTCCCAGTGGGGCAGGTAAATTTCGCGAAGGGCCCGCTCTGAAATAATTTCATCAATATTATTCCGGTTATTTTCAAAATTATTGGCCGCATAATGCTTCATGGTGGCTCCAATTCCCTGATTTTCCAGACCCCGGATATAGGCCGCCGCTATTTTCCCTGTAAGAAAGGGGTCTTCCGAATAATATTCAAAGACGCGGCCACCTAAAGGGTCACGGTGAATGTTCATGCCCGGGGAAAGCATAAGATCAACTCCATAATGCCGGGCTTCACGGCCGACAGCGCTACCAATTTGTTCCAGAAGATGAATATTCCAGGTTGAGGCCAGGGTCAGGGGATTGGGCCACGAGGTTGCTGTTCGGCCGTTGAGACGAACACCTGCCGGACCATCGGCTAATTCCAGACTGACAATGCCCAATCGCGGAATAGCAAAGGTATTACCAGCCGCTCCTATAGGCGAATCACTGACTCCCCAGACAAGTCTGGCTTTTTCCTCAAGGGTCATTTCGTCAATAACAGCCTTTATAATTTCCTCAGCCTTGGAGCCAGGAAGCAGAATATCAGTCAGCATAATGAGATCTGGCTTCGTCTGATAAGTAAATATCGCTTCGAAACAATCAGGTGAGCCATCTTCCTTCGAGGCGATGGCTCTGATGACCACTTTCTCTTGCCGGACTAATTCATTTTGGCTTAAGGTAATGGGCGCTTCATACTTTAAACTTGACCTGGTGGGAGCTGTGCCATCCAGGGTGTAATAGATCAGAGCGCCTGGGGTGGGGCAGGAGAGAGAGATTTTTCCTGGAAGCTTGCGCCATTCGCCCGGTCCGGGCCAGGCCTGGGGTCGGGCCACCCGGATAATGAATCTGCCCTCAGAAACTTCACTCGGCTCCAGACCTTCTTTTAACGCCACCGCCTTTATTAATGTGGTGAAGGCAATATTTATCGGCCGCCGGAATTGACGGCGGGTAGAAGAGGTCAGAGGATCTGAGCCATCAGTAGTGTAATAAACAATTGCGCCCTGAGTCTGGCAGCTTAGAACAAGACTTACGGGATTATCAAAGACGGAAGGGGCAGGACTGAATTGCGGTTTAGCCACCCTTTCCTGAGCTCTTTTCCCGGGAAGAGAAGAGATGGAATTTTCTTCGTAAAATTTGCTGCCGGAAAGGCCCTGGCCTGGCCAGGTTAAGACAGAAAAAAATAATAAGCTGATAAAAATAAAAAGGCGTCTGTAGCTATTTTCCCCCTGTAACTTCACTTTATTTACCTCCCGAATAAAATTTTCTGGTTAATCCTTCAGGACTCACAGAAAAAATTTTTCTCTTACTATAATTTCGCAGCTTAAATAAATAAATCAAGAATAAATAAACCAAGTCAACTTTCTCCGTCCTTATGATTGCCCGAGGATACCCGAGAATTGCCTGAAAAGTCCCCAAAAAAGATATATTTCTTTGCGGGACAAGGCACTTTTCAGGAATGGGTCGCTTTAATTAATTTTGATCTTTCTAAATTGAAAGAAATTTTTTTCCAATATGGAATTAGCTTTTAAAGAGAATCATTATCACCCTTCGGGGTGAGGAAAAGAGATTTTTTCTCACCCCCTCTTTGATTTTTTTTCCCCTTCAAATTCACCGCGAAGAGTAATTTACGCTCATTCTTTTATATTCCAAAATTATGGATGATCAAAAGAGCGTCCGTCCTGGATGTTAAAAAAAATTTAAATGGGACATCCAGGCAGAGGAAAAATTAAAGAAGGAGGTGGAGATGCTCAAGCTCAAAAAGGCGGCTTTCTTGCTCCTGGCCCCGCTGCTTACAGTCGGTTTTCTATTGGCTCAAGATACAGCCACCCAGACTGTAACGATGCGGGTAAGTGAAATCTGTGTCATTGACGTCACCGGTAATCCTTCAGTCCTTGTTATCGTCCCGCCTTCAGATGGTGGTGATACACCTGCCAACCCCTCAGATAGCTCGACTTATGCTCAGTACACTTCAGTCGTTGCCTCGGGAAAGACAAGAAGTATCACGGCTCAATGGGCTGCGGGCGATGCAGCGCCATCTGGTTGTGTACTCCAGCTTCAGGCTCAGCCTGCCGGTGGAAATCAGGGGACAAGTGCCGGTACGATTACTCTTTCCTCTACACCTCAAAATATCGTTACAGGAATAGGAAGCTGCGCCACAGGGCGTGGCTCAACGCAGGGAGCCAGACTAACTTACACCCTTGTAATTAATGATGTCGAATCCCTGGTGGCTGGCGAAGAAAAAACGGTGACCGTCACCTTGACACTGACTGATGATGCCTGAACAAGAAAAGGGGGAGGCTTTTTGCCTCCCCCTTAGCCGCCTCAGCGGAGGGAAGAATGAGGGGAAAGGAAGGTAAGAAAAAGAAGCTTAATATTCTTTTCCTTCTCCTTTCCCTTTTATCGCTGACGAGCTTTGTTTATGCCATCAGGATTAGAGTGACAGGCCAATGGAGTGAAATTATTGACGTTAATGACCTCGCTGGCCCGCCCGGAAGCGACCTTATCCCCTATCAGGAGTCAGCCCCCAATCAGAGTCTGGTTGATATTACCAATACAAATCGTTTCTGGGACGTAAGTATCTATAAAGTTGATTCACTCTGGCCCGCTACCTTCAGACTTTATGTCCGTCGCACCGGCAATGGAACTGGTCCAGGAAGCATAAGCGGGGGCTTAAACTATTTAGAAATAACCGATGCGGAACAAATTTTCTTTTCCGGCTCGCGTCAGAGAAGGGACATCCCTCTTCAATTTCGTCTGGAAGGCCTATCAGTCCAGATTCCGCCCCAGGTTTATACCACGACCATTATTTATACAGTAACAGAAAGATAGAGCTTTTTAAAAGAAAATTTAAAAGGAGAAAAAATGAAAATTGAAAGAAAAAAGAAAATAAAAAAGGACAGGGTAGCTGGAACGGCCAGAAAATCCCTAAAATTAAAAATAAGGGAAATTTTCCTGGCTTACTTTCTCTTAATTTTGCTTTTTATCACACCTCTTCAGGGAGCAATTGCTGTTCTTAATGGGCTTACCCATGAGTTCAAAGTAACGCCTGGCCAGACCTATGAAGGCGTGATTGTGCTTAAAAATACAGAGGAAACGCTTGAAAAGGCCAGAATTTACCAGACCGATTATTCCTTTAATGCCCAGGGCCAGAAATTCTTTCCGCCGGCTGGAAGTAATCTCCGCTCCAATGCAGGCTGGATCAGCTTTCATCCCAGCTTAATTGACCTTCCACCTCAGGCCACGCTGGAAGTTAAATTCAAAATAATAGTGCCGGCTGACCCTTCCCTGAAAGGAACTTACTGGAGTCTGATTATGGTGGAACAAATGCCAGCCCTGATTAAACCAGCCAGTTCCTGGGCGGGAAAAGAGCCAACCCTGAGCCTTAATCAGATAGTCCGTTATGGTATTCAAATCGTGACACACATCGGGGAAACAGGCGAAAGGAAAATAAGGATTGTCAAGAGCCGCCTGGTTAATCACGAAGGAAAATACGAATTACAGCTTATGGTTGAAAATATCGGGGAAAGGTGCCTTGTGCCTGACCTTTGCCTTCAATTGTTTAACCCGCAGGGAGAGCAGATGGGTCAATTTGCCGGTGGACGCTGGCGCCTTTACCCGCAGACTTCAGCCCTTTATAGGGTGGATTTAGGCTCACTCCCGGAAAATAAATACAAAGCTTTAATTCTCCTGGATAATCACGATGACCATGTCTTTGCGGCTCAGCTCAATTTAAATCTGAGTTCGGCCGCTCAGGAGAGCTCTCTGGTCAGAAGAAATGAAAAATAAGAAAAATGAAAAGTAAAAAGCCGGAATGATGAGTAAGGGGAAAATATCAGAAGGAAAAGTCATTTCTTGCAAGCAGAGGATTTTCTGCTCCGAACTTTTCTCAAGAAAAAAATGCAGAAAATTTTTAATTATTCTCCCCCGATTTATCATTTTTTGCGCTCTCTTTCTTTTCCTTTCTTCGCCTCTTTTTTCTTCTGGCTCTGAAGAAAGCCAGGAAATCAAGATCCAGCTCCTCAATCCCTTACCCCTTTCCCTGAATGCGGGCGAAACTCTGACGGTTCGCTTCCAGCTGGAAAACAGGCAATTGCAGCCGCAGCGTCTTTTAATTAACTGCGTCTTGCCTGAAGGCTGGAATCTTCTTTTTAAGGAAGATGAAATTGAACTTCAGGCGAAGGAAAAAGCCCTTGTCCTTTCTTCTTTTTACATCCCCAGGAAAACCCGGGCCGGAAGTTATCAGATTATCTATCTCTTTAGCGATAAATTTACGGCTCAAGCAAAGGGAAAACTTGAGCTTGAAGTTGACATAAAGCCTCAGATAGAACTCGAATGGCAGCGCCTCGTCGCACCTCATTGGGCTATAGCTGGAGATGACTTTACCTGTCGCTTTCTTCTTATAAATCGGAGCAATCTGCCCGTTAAAGTTAATATTCAGGCTGAAGGCAACTGGTCCTTTCCCCTTCAGGTTCAGCCTGATTCTTTCCATCTTGACCCCGAAGAAGAAAGGGAAATTTCGATTGTGGTTAAGACCAAAAAAGACCTGGCTTATAAAATCAGGTATCACCTTCTCGTGGCTGCCATCGCCCAAAGCTCTAACTTATCTCCGGTTACTCTGGCCACTTCAAATTTCACCGAAGTTATACCGCTTGCTCCGAGAAGCAAAACTGAGAGCGAGGCTAATCTCGCCCTTTATTTAGGCACAATTGCCCTGGCTGAAGAGGTCAGTCCTGCCAGGGCCCAATTTTTCTTAACCGGCCAGGGGTGTCTCGACCAAGGAAAAAAATCCCAATTAAATTTTCTCCTGCGCGGCCCTTCTCAGGACAGATTAAGATTTTTCGGTTATTTCCCTGACGAATACAAAATAGAATATCAATCACCTGAGGCTTTCTTTTTTCTGGGCGACAGAATTTTTTCTCTATCGCGCCTGACACAATATGGCGTTTATGGTCGCGGGCTGGCACTGGGGAAAAAATTATCTCGCCTCGAAGTTAAAGGTTTTTATCTGCAATCACCTCATATCAATGAATCTAATTTAAAGCAGGGAGCCTTAAAGTTAGAGCTGAAGGCCAGCCGCACCACCTCACTCGCTTTAAATTTTAGTCAAAGCAAAAAAGAAAATGAGAATTACCTTCTGAGTCTCCAGGCCAGAAGAGAAGGCGAACGAAGCTTCCTCGAAATAGAGATGGCCACAGGCGAGAACAAAGGAGACAAAAATGGCCAGAAATTTAATTATGCTTTCTGGCTGGATTTTTCTTCCCGATTTAAACATCTTTCTTTAAAAACCAGCTTCCTTCAGGCCAGCCCTTATTTTCCGGGTTTTTATCAGAATTTAACCCTGGCCTCTCTGGCTGCGGCTTATTCCTTTGGCCGGGGCGAGTGGCATTTGAGTTATTCCCAATCCTTCCGCCATAAGGATGGCTCTCTGGACAAACCGACTTTTCTTTCCCTGAAGGAAAATCATCTTTTCCAGGGCTTTAACCTGCATCTTTCATCACGTCTTTTTCTTCGACTGGATACGCATTTTCGCCAGAAGAAATACGATGAATCCACTCTTGCTTATAATTATCAAGAGCAATATGTCCGTTTCGGCCTTGATGGCCACTGGACCCAAACTAATTTTTCAATTTATAGCGACTATGGCCTCCATCGAGATAACCTGACCAGCCAGCATCAACGTTACCTGGCAGGCGGTCTTTCCCTTTCAGGCAACCTTTCGCCACGGATTTATCTCGGTGGCCACCTCCGCTGGAGAAATATCAGGGATAATTTCAATCTTGAAGAGGAAAAAGACCGGGAGCTTAATTTTATGATAAAAGCCAACCTGCCCCGAACAACCATTCAATTGCTACATCGGACTGTTTATCATCGCCGCTGGATGGCGGCTTATTTTGACTCGGTCTTCTGGGATAACTATTTTTACCGGGGTGTAGAAAGCTTTGCGGAATTAATCCTCGAGCAGAGGCTCTTTCACCATCATGTCCTTCGCCTCAACGTTCGTTATCTGACAGATGTTTCCTCAAGTTTACCCAGCCGCTGGCTGGCTCTGGTGGAATATAAAATTCCGCTACCTTCTTTATCTTTGGCGAAAAAAGAGGAGGCTTCAATCAGCGGGCGAATCTTCGCTGGCTCCCCTTTTCTTCCCCTTTCTGGCATTCGCCTCTGGCTCAACGGTCAGGAGGCAGTAAGCAACAGACAGGGTGCTTTTTTCTTCCCTGCTTTAAAAGAAGGAACCTATTCCCTGGCAATTGACCTTTCTACCCTGAACGAGAGCTTGATTCCAGCAATACCTATGCCCCTGACTTTTGATCTAAAGCCGGGCGAAAATAGAAAAATAGATATTTTCCTGGTGAAACCGGCAGTCATCAGGGGAAAGATTGAAATTAAAGAAAGGCTCGATTCAATTATCCTTCCTTCGTCCCATCCTGGTTTTTCTTTCAGCCTGCCCTCGAAAGAATTACCTTTAATTTTGATTGAACTCAGCAATGAGCGAGAAACTCTGGTTCAAAGAACAAGTCCTCAGGGAAAATTTATTCTGGAAGGAGTTCGGCCCGGGCGATGGCAGATTAAGGCTAGGGCTGAGTCATTTTCTGAAAATTTCTCCCTTGATTTACCCTCGCCTTATCTGGAAGTCAAAGAAGGGGAAGAAAAAGAAATTACCCTTTATCTCGAACCCAGGCAACCAAAAATGATTTATTTGGGTGAACTTGAAGTAAAGACTGATTCAGTTAGCTTTGCCCGTTCAAAGCCAGAAATGGAAACTTCAGCCCAGATTCCCTGCGAAACCATTTCTTCCCTGGGAGATTATTATCTCGTTCAGCTCGGGGCATTTAAAATAAAAGAGAATGCCCGCCAGTTTTGCCTTGATCTCAGGCCTTTCTTCCCTGATGTTTTTATGACCGAGACGAATGAGGGCACACAGATTTTCTTCAAAGTTGTCCTCAAAGCAGCAAATAAGACGATAGCAGACCAGTATTTACAGCAGGTCAGTCGCCTGGGCTACAGGGCTTTTCTGCTTCCTCCTCTTCATGCGGAAAAAGAGAAAGAAAGACCGGCCAGAGTTATGATTCAGGTAGCCTCCTTCAGAGAAAGAAATAGGGCACAGCAACTTCAGGAAGAGCTGAAATCGAAATATCCTCAGGTAAAAATCGTTTCCGTCCTTCATCAGGGGCAATTATTTTACCGGGTTCAAATACCCTCAGCGGCTGAGGAAGCCAATCGTTTAGTTCTGAAATTAAAAAAAGAAGGCTTTTCTGTCTGGATAGTAGGAAGAAGGGAAGAGCGGAACAAGAAAATAACAGCCGTCAATTAAATATTCTGACAGCCTGACCCGGCAGCTTGATCGCTAGACAGTAAGGAAGGTTTTTTTCTTGACAAAGTTTCGATTTTAGGGTTTAGTATTAAGCCACTAAAATCAGAATAAATTCAGGAGGAATTATAATGAAAATCATAATTTTTGGTGGTTCTGGGGCTATTGGCCGGGCCTGTGCCTGGGATTTAGCCCAGAGGCCGGAGGTGGAAAAGATTGGCCTGGTGGGCCGTCGCCGCGAGGCCCTGGCTCAGGTTCAGATATGGATAGGCAGTCCCAAGATTGAAATTCATGTGGCTGACATCCTGGATCGACGGGAAGCCCAGAAGCTCATGAAGGCCTATGATGTCGGCATAATCTCTGTTCCTGACAGAAAAACAAGCTACAGCCTGATTCACAGCGCCGTCGAAATCGGGTTCAGCGTCGTCGACAATCTTGAAGAATATCATCGCCGTCCTGATGCCTATGAGACCGAAGGGCTTCAGGTCCCGGAAGGGATGAGCCTGAATGAATATGGCGACTGGCTTGACGCTAAAGCTAAAGAAACCGGGGCCACTGTGCTTGATGGCCTGGGCTTTGCTCCTGGAATAAGCAATGTGACCGTGGGCGAGGGCATTCGCAAACTTGATGAGGCTGAAAAGGCAATTGCCCGGGTGGGTGGCATTCCCTCCAAGGAAGCAGCCCTGCACCATCCCCTCCGCTATATGATTACCTGGGCCTTCGAACATGTCCTCCGGGAATATATGGTTAACCTTTATGTCATTAAAAACGGCAAAGTAACGGAAGTGCCGGCCCTGATAGATCGCGAGCGCTTTCGCTTTAATCGTTTTGGCAAGGATGAGGAGCTGGAGTGTGCTGTGACTCCAGGGATGCCCAGTTTTATTTATACCCGGCCCCAGCTGAAGGAATTTGCTGAAAAGACAATTCGCTGGCCAGGTCATTGGGAAGGAATTGATGCCCTTAAAGAAATAGGCCTGCTTGACCTGGATCCGGTCGAATTTCAGGGAGTTAAAATTGTACCAAGGCAGTTTCTGCTGCATCTTATTCGACCCAAGCTTCTGCCAAGAGAAGGGGAGACCGATGTCTGTGTCATGTGGAACACCGTAACCGGAATTAAAGACGGCCGGCCCACCCGCATTGATTACTACATGTGGGATGAGGCTGATACCAAACACGGCCTGACTTCTATGGCTCGAGTTACGGGTTTCCCCCAGGCTATTGGCGCCCTCTTCCTCGGCCAGGGTCTGATTAGCCAGAAAGGCATAGTGGCTCCTGAAGATGCGATTTATGGTGACCTCTATAAGAGATTCATGACAGAACTTGAAAAGAGAAACATTCGCATTCTCGAAGAAATCAAGGGAATTTAAAGCCAGAAAAACTCAGATTTTTTCCAAAATAAAAATTTTTAAAAAACTTGTCATTTTAAGTATAATTTTATTTCTCGTTATGAAGGTGGGGGAATCCGGCCAGAAAAAAATGAAAATATGGTTGGTTCCTCTGGGGCAGGCCAGGGAAATAAAACTTGATTTTTTAATTGAGCCCTTAGCTGAAATTTTCCAGGCTGAGATAAAACTTCACCCTCCCTTAGAAATTCCTCGAGAAGCCTACAATTCAAGGCGAGGCCAGTATCTTTCTTCCTCTATCCTGAGAAAAATGAGGTCAGACCTTAATCTGGGACCAGGTGAAAAGGCGCTGCTCATAGCTGATGTTGACCTTTATGCTGAAGGCCTCAATTTTGTTTTTGGTGAGGCTGAAATCAACGGGTCACTGGCCATCATTTCGGTGGCCAGATTAAGAGAAAGCTTTTATGGTCTGCCTGAAAATGAAGACATCTTCACAACCAGGATAAAAAAAGAAGCCCTTCATGAGCTAGGACATGTCTTTGGCCTCAGACACTGTTCTTTTCCCGGATGTGTGATGAATTTTTCCAATTCCCTGGCTGATACTGACCGCAAAAGTGCTGGCTTCTGTCCTTCCTGTTTATCTCTTCTCAGAAAGTCAAAACACTGACCTGAGGTTTCAGGAGGAAGAAAAGGCCTCACTTTTTAATCCATGGAGAGCCAGGTTCTTGAGCTTGCGCAGGGCTCTAATTTCAAGCTGACGAATCCTCTCCCTGGTCAGGCCGAATTTATGGCCAACTTCTTCCAAGGTATGTTCGCGCTCATCCTCGAGACCGAATCGAAGCCTGATAATTTGAGCCTCCCGCTCAGAAAGAAATTTGAGAGCTTCGATCACCTTGTGTCTCAGATAATTTTGAGCCGTCTGGTCATCAGGCAAGGGGAATTTATCATCCCTGATAAAATCAGCTAAGAAGGTATCGTGGTCCGGACCGACGGTCATATCAAGAGAAACTGGCTCCGCTACCTGATTCAGGGCCTCTTTGACTTTTTCTTCAGGAAGACGCAATCTGCGAGAGAGCTCTTCAACGCTGGCTTCCCGGCCCATCTCTCGAAGAATCTGCTGGCTTGCCTGATTGATTCGATGAAGAAGCTCAATCAAATGGACGGGGAGACGCACGGTTCTGGCCTGATCGGCTATGGCCCGGGTGATAGCCTGTCTTATCCACCAGGTGGCGTAGGTCGAAAATCTGTAGCCCCGGCGGTAGTCATACCTTAAAGCGGCTTTCATCAGGCCAATATTACCTTCCTGAATGAGATCAAGGAGGGGGAGCCCCCGGTACTGGTATTTTTTGGCGATAGAGATGACCAGACGCAAATTGGCTGCGGCGAGCTCCTGGAGAGCTTCTTCGAGCATTTTTTGCCCCACTTTAAGGCTTTCCAGAATTTTTCTTTCCTCTGAGCTCTCCCTTTTTCTTACTGAAGCCTCAAGATTTTCTTCAATGGATTTGAGCAAAAAGGTTTTGGTTTCAGGCCTCAGACCAAGGGAAGAAACAAGTTGAATCATGCGCCAGACGATCCTGGCCCGGGCCAGAGAATTTCTTCTCCTTCTGGGAAGGGATTGCAGTCTCGTGTAAAGAGCCTTTAACCGGGAAAGACGGGAAAGAACCTGCCGGCGAAATTGAACCAGGGCCTCCTTGCCCTTAAGACGGCAACCTGGTTCAAACCAGGTAAAAAGAGCTTCAGGATGCTCCCGCCAGTGTTTTTCCCTTTTGATCAATTCGAGATAAGAAAGCTTAGTTCGGGCCAGGGCTTTAAGGAGAAATTGTTCAGCCTTTTCTCTTTTTCGAGCCAGCTCAATTTCTCTTTCTGGTGTCAGGAGAGGAATCTTACCCATTTCATTCATATAAATCTGGAGGAGATTATAATCCTCCTCCTGGTCACCCTCAGACGAGTTTAAATCTGCGGAGGAAATCAAGCGATCCTGTTCAAGTAAATTGCTGGTATCACCCTGATCTTCATCGCCGAAGCCCTGATTTTCGGATAGAGGCCTGTCAATATATAAAGAAAAACCAAAATTTCCCTCTCTCAGGTTAAAATCATCATGGGATTCTTTCATGAAACCTCCTTATTCCCTATTAATCATATAGGAATAATAAGAATTAATCAAGTAAAATTTTTTAAAAAAAGTTGCTGGCTGGATGGGTTGAAAGGAGGGAAAGGAGGGGAAAACGGAGGGCTTTCTGACCCCTGCCCAGCCAGCCAAACAGGGGTCGTAACTAATATAGCAAATATCCCTAATAAAATCAATAGGTTAGTCCTGAATCAGGCGCTTTCCGGAATAAACCTGCTGGCTATTCTGGCCCTGATTATGATAAAATCAGCCAGGATTGGCAAATGAGAAAAAATAAAGTCAAGGATAAAGGGGGGAAAGGGAGGGAGAGGCGCAAGGAACCAAGAATAAAGGTTGAAGCCAGGGTTAAAATCAGGCTGAAGACCGGGCAATCAGAAGGCCCCGATCAGGCCAGGAAGGAGGAGCTCTGGGCTTTTACTTCAGAGCTCTCAGTGGGTGGTTTCAGATTGCTTCTTCCCTTAAAACTGGAGCAGGGGAGACAAGCGGACATCGAGCTTTATTTACCTGACCTGAATAAAGTTCTCATGATTGAGGCTGAAGTTCGCTGGCAGCAACCGAGTTTTGTTGGTGGTCTTTATGAGACCGGATTTGAATTCAAAACCCTTTCGGCTGAAGATAAAATTTCCCTCATGGAATTTCTCTATTTGCACCGGGCAAAAAAAGAAGCCAAAGGAGGTAAATTATGATCTCGTGGCGCGAAACCCTTTTCCCTCTGTTCTTTATTCTTTTATTCCTGGGGATGATGATCCTCAGCTCCGGGCAGCAGAAAACAGAAAAGCCCATTCTTCATAGCAAGCACTGGATAGCCATAACTGGAAAGCCCATGGCCGCTACAGCCGGAGCCATGATGTTCATGAAAGGCGGGAATGCGGTGGATGCCGCCTGCTCGATGCTGGCAGCAGTATGCACCATGCATGATGTTTTAACCTGGGGCGGGGAAACGCAGGCTCTGATTTATAATCCGATGACGAGAAAAGTCATAGCTATTAATGCCCTGGGAGTTGCCCCAACAGGAGCAACTCCGGAGTTTTATAAAAAAAGAGGGTATAAATATCCGCCGGCTGATGGGCCTTTATCGGCCGTGACTCCGGGAACTCCTGGCGGCCTGATGGTAATGCTGGCTGAATTTGGTACTTTAAGCCTAAAAGATGTTCTTGAACCAGCTATCCAGATGGCCGAAGGCTACCCCATAGAACAGGAAACGGTCGATAGAATCGAAAATAATAAAAAAAAGATAAAGCAATGGCCCCATTCCAGCCGGATTTTCCTGATGCACCCTGGCGAAAGTCATGAGGCTCCCTGGCCTGGAGAAGTCTTCCGTCAGCCTGAGCTCAAAGAAACCCTGTTGAAACTGGTTGAGGCCGAACAGAAAGCTCTGGCCGCCGGTAAAAGCCGAAAAGAAGCTATTTATGCTGCCTACGACCGTTTTTATCGAGGTGATATCGCCAGGGATTTTGTTCAGGGCTGTCAGGAGCAGGGAGCTCTAATTACCCTTGAGGATTTGGACAGGTGGAAGGTTTATATTGAAGAGCCGGTAATGACAACTTACCGGGGAATTGAGGTTTATAAGCTCAATTGCTGGGTCCAGGGCCCGGTCATGCTCCAGGCCCTGAATATGCTTGAAAACTTTGACCTGAAAGCCCTGGGCTATAATAGCGCCAAATACATTCATCTTCTTTATCAGGTGATGAATCTGGCCTTTGCTGACCGGGATTTCTATTATGGCGACCCCTATTTTCCACCTGAAGAACCCATTAAAGGTCTTCTGTCCAAAGAATATGCCCGGGAAAGAATCAAGCTGATTAACTGGGAGGCCAATGACCCTGAGGTCAAGCCTGGCGACCCCTATCCTTTTGAAGGTAAAAAGAATCCTTTCCTCCATTACCTCGAGAAATGGTCAAATCGTCAATTTATGGAGAAGAAGGAAGGTTCAGAGGAAAAAACTTTCTGGCAGGGGACAACCTCGATTCAGGCCGCCGACGAGCAGGGCTGGGTGGTTTCTATGACCCCCAGTGGCGGCTGGATTCCCTGTGTAATTGCTGGCCGCACAGGCATCGGCCTGAGCCAGAGAGCCCAGAGTTTTGTTCTCGAGGAAGAAGAAAATCCTTTTAATGTCATTGCTCCGGGCAAAAGACCAAGGGCCACACTAACTCCCGGGCTGGCTTTGAAGGATGGCCGGCCTTACCTTTCCTTTGCCGTTCAGGGTGGAGATACCCAGGATCAGAACCTCCTCCAGTTTTTTCTGAATATTGTTGAATTCGGGATGAATGTGCAGCAGGCCTGTGAGGCGCCCAACATCACGAGCTATCAGATGCGTAGTTCCTTTGATTTACATGAATGCTCGCCCGGAAAACTTGATCTCAATGAAAGAACGCCCGCTGAGGTTAGAGAGGCCCTGAGCCGAATGGGTTACCGCCTCTCCTTTAAACGTTATACTTCCGGCCCGATAAACGCCATTTATTTTGACCATAAACATGGTACCTTCTGGGGTGGTTCCAGCAACTATGGCGATGACTACGGCGTCGTCTGGTAGCGGATTTAATTTTAATCCAATTCCCGCATAGCCTGGCTTCAGCTCAATTTTTTAGCGTTTTTATTTGATTTAATCCGTCCGGCCTCATTACCATTCATCCTGTTTCGTCTTTTTTATTTCATCTTATTTTCGACACGCATCATTTTTTGGGTGAAATTAACCTAAGCCGAGGAAAGCTTTTCCATAAAATAATGGCAAATGTAATCTCCAAGAAAGGGGGAAGAGCCCTGGATGTCGAATGACTATTTCATTTATCTCATTTCATCTTGATTCAGTTTATCTTATCTTGGAAGATAAATTGCTTTTAGCCAGGGTTCTGTGATAATCAGAGAAAACTGAAAGGAGGTTTTTGCATGAAGCCGCGAAATGGCTTAAAGAATTTAGCCCTGGTCCTTTTTCTGACCCTTTTTTCCTTTTCCTTTCTTGTCTCGGCTGACAAAGCCTATCGCCTCTTAACCACAGAGACCTTTTTTGAGATGGAATCGGTGGGTAATCCCTCCATTTCTCCTGATGGAAAACTGATAATTTTTACTCGTTCCTGGGTGGATAAGATGAACGACCAGACTCGCTCCAACCTCTGGCTGGTAGATGTGGAGGGTAAAAGAGTCAGGGAATTAACCCATGGTAACTGGCGCGATTATTCCCCTGTCTGGTCGCCTGATGGCAAGAAAATAGCCTTTCTTTCTGAACGGGATGGCTCCACCCAGATTCATGTGATGTGGCTGGATACAAGAGAAGTGGCCCAGCTGACCCATCTTGAAAGAGCTCCCTCAAATATTGTCTGGGCACCAGATGGCAAGCACCTGGCCTTCACTTATTTTGTTCCTGACAATAATCCCATTCTACCCATTAAACTTCCACCCCGACCTGAAGGTGCGAAATGGGCAGCACCGGCCATTATCATTGATCGCCTTTCCTGGAGGTCAGATGGCCGGGGACCCTTGCCCCGAGGATATAACCATATTTTCGTTATTGATGCCGAGCTTGGGGGAACTCCCCGTCAGATAACCACAGGCGATTATAATCACACCAGCCCGGCATTTTCGGCTGATGGAACCAGGCTTTATTTTTCGGCTATTCGCAAACCTGACGCTGAATACCAGATGGGTGATTCTGAAATCTATGTGGTGGATTTAAAAAACCTTGAGATAAAGGCCCTCACGGATCGCAAAGGACCTGATAATAACCCCCTGATTTCGCCTGATGGGCGATGGGTTGCCTATACCGGTTATGATGACCGCAATTTTACCTCCCATCTTTCCAGCATCTATTTAATGGACAAAGATGGCCAGCAAAAGAAGCTTCTGGCAGGAGACTTACCCAATTCGCCTACTTCTCTGACCTGGTCGCCTGATAGTTCCGGTCTTTATTATTTAATGCCCGAGAAAGGAGAGGCCAATCTTTATTTCGTTTCCCTTGACGGCAAAATAAAAAAGATAACCCAGGGAGTCCATTACATTTCCGATTATTCCCTGGCTCGAAATGGCCAGGTAGCCGCGATCATATCCAATTTTTACCGGCCTGGCTATCTGGTAACTTTCAATCTTAATCAGCCCGCTCAGATGAAGGAACTGGTGGATGTCAATCAGGACGTTTTAGAAGGTGTTAAATTGGGCGAAGTGGAAGAGCTCTGGTTTAAATCCTCTGATGGCCTGATGATTCAGGGCTGGCTGATTAAACCCGCGGAATTTGAGCCAGGTAAAAAATATCCCCTGGTTCTCTGGATTCATGGTGGCCCCTGGGCCATGTACAATGTAGCCTTCAGCTGGGAATGGCAGAATTTTGCTGCCAATGGCTATGCGGTCCTCTATACTAATCCCCGGGGAAGTACGGGCTATGGCCAGGATTTTGTCAATGGCATTCAATTTTCCTATCCCGGTAAAGATTTCGATGACCTTATGGCGGGAGTGGATGCAGCCATAGCTAAAGGCTTTATTGAACCGGAAAATCTGTTTGTCTGTGGAGGAAGCGGTGGCGGTGTTTTAACGGCCTGGATTGTGGGTCATACTGACCGCTTCCGGGCCGCTGTTTCCATGAGGCCGGTAACTGACTGGTATTCTTTTGTTGGAACGACTGATGGTCACATGTGGTATCGCCAGTTCAGAAAATTTCCCTGGGAAGATCCCCTGGAATATATTGAAAGATCACCCATTCATTATGTAGCGAACGTAAAGACTCCCATTATGATTATGACCGGTGAAGCTGATTTAAGAACCCCTATCAGCCAGAGTGAAGAATATTACCGAGCTTTGAAAATGCTCAAGAAAGAAACGCTTCTTGTCCGCATGCCGGAAGAATATCATGGCTGGCGTCGGCCCTCCCACCGGCTGGCCCAGCAGCTCTATTTAATGGCCTGGTTCGAAAAATACCGCAAAAAGCCCGAAGACAAGACCAGGGCTGAAGGTGATTGAAGAACCAGAAGAAACTGGCTTAAAAATTGAGATAAATAACGAGAGGTATTTTGAGGTAGATGATTCCTATTCTAACTGTTCTTGGATTCAGGAAGCGATTAATTATCTTCGAGGAAGAATTTTTGCAAGGTTTAAAAAGAAGGCTTCTTAAAGAAAAAATTTTTCAGTGATGAGTCCCTTGAGATGAGTTAGAGCCTTAAAAAAATGCAGAGGAAAAAGGAAATGAAAATTTAAAAACCTAAAACCAGAATTAAAAAGAGGGGAGATTAAAGAAAAAGGGAGGCTAGCCATGAAATTCAAAAGAAAAGGCACATTATCCCGGGCCATTCTTGTAACGCTCCTTTTTCTTCTTTTTTGGCCGGGAATCTTTTTCGGCCAGAGAACTGGCTACAGCCGAGAAGAAATGGTGAGACGAAGGGAAAAACTCATGTCCCGGGTCAAAGATGGCTTGATTATTCTCTTCGGTGAAGTCATGGATCAGCCTGCCTCTCATTTCAGGCAGGACAATGACTTTTTTTATCTAACAGGTGTTGAAGATAAGAATGCCATTCTTGTTCTGAATCCCCTGACTAAGGAATCAATTCTCTTTTTACCCCGCCAGACAGCGAGAGAGGAAATGATGGAAGGCCCTAACTGGCTGAAAATAGAAAAGAATGCTGAGAAGTTGGGGCTGACGCGGGTCCAGGAACTCAGCGAATTCGAAGAATATCTGGCCCGAAATACGCGAGGTCCCCAGCCCAGATTTTATGTGCGCCTTTCGCCTCGAGATGAGGTAGATATGAGCCGCGGCGAAACCAGGATTTTTATAGCCCGAAAAAATAGAAGCCATTACAACGACCTCATCTCCCTGGATGAGCACCGGGTCGCAAAGCTCCGCCAGCGTTTTCCCGAAGTTGAACTTCGCGACATCACGCCTTTTATCGATGAAATGAGGCTGATCAAAACAGAGGAAGAAATAGCTATTCTCAGGCGAAATGGAAAGCTTTCAGCCGAGGCCATTAAACAGGCCATGCTGGCCTCAAGGCCAGGAATGTATGAGTACGAAATTGAGGCTGTAGCCATCTATTATATTTTGAAGGGAGGAGCAAGAGGACCGGCTTATGCGCCCATCGTTGGTTCAGGCCCCAATACCTGCATTCAGCACTACAATAAAAATTCCCGGCGGATAGAGGCAGGCGACCTCATTCTGATGGACTTTGGGGCTGACCTCGATCAGCTCTGTATGGATATAACTAGAACCTGGCCTGTTTCCGGCAAATTTACGCCTGAACAGAGAGAAGTCTATGAAATAGTCCTGACAGTGCAGAAGGCCTGCATTGAAGCCTATCGGCCCGGTATTACAGCGGAAGATGTAAGAAAACATGTGGAAGAGGTATTGAAAAAGAAAAAAATGGATGGCCGGGGCCTGCGAGGCGGCATTGGCCATTATGTTGGTCTCGCTACCCATGATGTCGGTCCTGCCGGCATTCCCTTACAGCCTGGCATGGTTTTTGCGATTGAGCCGGCCCTTTATTATCCTGAAAAAAATATTGGTATCCGGATTGAAGATACGGTGCTCATCACGGCTGATGGCTGTGAAGTCCTGACAGCGGATGTCCCCAAAGAAATTGAAGAGATAGAAAAGCTTTTAGCTCAACGTCCCGGGATTAAATGAATCCTGCTTTTTCTGCTACGGGTTAGATATATTTGCGACGCATCATAATTCTTCAAGCAGAATTGGACATCAGACTCTTTTTGCCGAATAGAACTTTAAATTTTTAGCCTCAGGGATGACATGTATTATGATCTTCGGTCCTCCAGGAAAAGAGCATTTGGCCAGAAAAAATCCCTGTAAAAAGTTGCATTTATTTATGGATCCACTACATCTTTTTGCTCATAATTTAAAAAATTATAAAATCGCTGTTCATCTGATGTAAGAATGTAAGAATAGCCTGGTCGATAAGGCAGAGGTTTTTTATAGAAACTTTTGAGTTACGAAACATAGAAGACAGACCTGTAGAAAATTGGCATGAAGGTGATTAGACCCTGAGAAAAATGAAGAAAAAAAATAAGATGAAGAGAAGAAAAAGTTGGTAGAAAAAAAATTATAAAGAGATAATAATTTAAATCAGGGAAAATAAAAAGCTAAAGGAAAACAATTCCATGAGATATGGGGAAAATAATTCAGCGAAAATTTTTCCGATTATCCTTTTAATTCTTCTTTCTTTTTCATTTCTCAGCCCGGCCATAATCCGGCCCGAAGCTGTTGGCTTCTCTTACGAAAGGCTTAAACTTCTGGACCAGTTTCTGGTTGATTGCATTCAGCAAAAATATTTTCCCGGGGCAGTGGTAATTGTCGGACGCCATGACAGGATTGTCTTTCGCCAGGCCTATGGCCATGCACAATGGATTCCTGAACCCAGGCCTATGAAGATAGACATGCTTTTCGATTTAGCTTCCCTGACCAAACCTGTAGCGACAGCCACCTCCATTATGATTTTGGTGGAAAGGGGAAAGCTCAGTCTTCATGATAGAGTCCGGGATTATGTTCCTGAGTTTTCTGTTTATGAAGATGAAAAAGGCCAGAAGGGGGAGGAGGCTCGCCTCTGGCATCTTTTAACTCATACTTCCGGGCTTCCAGCCTATACCAGTGCCGAGGAAGTAGCCAGGCTCTATGGTTCCCCCTGTCCAACCGAGATGCTGGTTAAACACATTGCCTCTTTAAAGAAGGAATTTCCTCCTGGAAAAGATTTTCGTTACAGCTGCCTGGGCTATATTACCCTGGCTTATATTATTCAGAAAATCACGGGCAAAGACATAGCGACTTTTGCCCGGGAGAATATCTTTCTTCCTCTGGGCATGAAGAAAACTTTTTTCAATCCTCCACCCGAATTAAAAGACCAGTGCGTGGCCACAGAGGTTATTTCAGGGAAGCCTCTTATCGGGATAGTCCATGACCCTCTGGCCCGACTTCAGGGGGGTATCTCCGGCAATGCCGGGCTGTTCTCAACAGCTGATGACCTGGCTCTTTTTGCCCGCATGATGCTCCATCAGGGAGAGCTTGATGGGCAGCGAATTCTCAGCCCCTTGAGCGTCAGGAGGATGACGGAAATCTATCCTGAAGTTCTTTTTTCAGGCCGGGGTCTTGGCTGGGATATAAACTCCCCTTATTCCACAAACAGGGGAGACCTTTTTGGCCGCTCTTCATATGGCCATACGGGCTATACCGGAACTTCTATCTGGATTGATCCCGAAACAAAAACCTTTGTCATCTTTTTGACCAACAGGGTGCATCCTGATGATAAGGGAGTTATAATTCCAGTAAGATCAAGGGTAGCCAATCTGGTGGCGGCGGCAATTATCCAGCCATGATTCAGTGCCCGATAGAAAATCCGGCGATGGGGGAGAGATGACAGCTGAGCTCAGGGAGAAGTCGCCCGAAGAGAAAGTTTATGAAGTTTTAAGCGAACTCGGTATAAATTTTACTCGCTATGAGCACCCGCCCGTTTATACGGTGGCTGAAGCCCGCCTTTACTGGGCTGATCTTCCCGGGGCCCGCTGCAAAAATCTTTTTTTGAGAGATGAGAAGGGCCAGCGACATTTTCTGGTCATTGCTGAACATGAAAAACCCGTGGATTTAAAAAAGCTGGCCCTGAGACTTGGGGAAAAGAGACTGAGTTTCGCTTCGCCTGAAAGATTACGTCGTTTTCTGGGTGTTGATCCCGGCTCAGTTTCTCCCTTTGGCCTTATCAATGACCTCAAAAAGGAAGTCGAGGTTATCATTGACGCGGATCTGGAGTCAGCCCAGACCCTCCATTTCCATCCCAATATAAATACGGTGACCATAGGTCTGAGCCTGGCTGATTTTAAGAAATTTCTGGCCTGGACAGGCAATCCCTTTCGATTCATCAAATTATGAAAAAAATCTCAGGGGATTAAAATAGAATCAGGAGCCAAAATGAACATTTTCGGGCGGTTAAAGAATACGGCGCCGGTCATCATTGTCCTCGCACTTTTGCCTCTATTTCTGATCAGCCCGTTTTCGGTTTCAAGCTCGGAAGATGAGGTGATAAAAAGCAATCAGAAGGTGACCACACAGGATAATGCAGCCATTTTAAGCCAGAAAATAAGGGAAATTTATAAAGAGGTCAGGCCGGTGGCTCTGGTTTCTCCCGAAGGCTTAAGGGAATGGCAATCTTTTCTGGGTAAGGATGAAGACGATTCTTACAAGGATGACCATCTCTTTATCCTGATTCTGGAAAAAGAAGAGGAAACTATCCTCTGGATTCAGGTAACGAAATTTGAAACTCAGGCTGATCGGTCAAGAATAAAGAAAGCCAAGGGCTCTAAACTCATAAAGGCCGTTCTCAGGAAAAAAGAGATCATTATTGAGAAAAATGACTTTGGTGCGGAAGAAACTGGCCTGATTTTGAGTGAAATTTTAAGGTCCATCGAAAATAAGAAAAAATTACTGGGGATAAAAGCTTTCTGAATCAGTGCCGCTCTTGTCAAAACCTTCCCTTTAAGCCAAAATAAAGAACGAAGAGCCGCGCCCGTAGCTCAGTGGATAGAGCGGTGGACTTCGAATCCAAAGGGCGGGGGTTCAAATCCCTCCGGGCGCGCTTCCCCGAAATTTCTTAAAATACTACCTCTGGATGCCTGCGAAAGAGTGATTAAATGCTTCTAGGGATATTCCTTCCAGACACTACCCATAAGCCAGAACTAACTTAAACTCGAATTAAAGAAGCTCTAAATGGAAAAGAAGGGACTATTGTTCATTAATATTCATTAAACGTCTCTTGAAATAAGGTAGGAATTCGAAAAGAAACAACTAACTCAAATTGGCATTACATTGGTCTCTTTTTAACCTCAAGATGTCTTTGCCCGCTTTATCTTTTAATCTGACTGGACTTTCATGGGGAGAGGGTAGGAAACGATAATACATGGCCTGATTCAAGTGCCACAAATGATTTTCGGGGTAAAATTTTCTCTTCAGCGTGAAGAAACTAATTCACCCGGTTTTTCCTCAACTTTTATGGTCAATAGACTGACCTTTACTTTCATGTCATGAGTGGAGGCCAAATTATCTTTCTGAATGCAAATAGGTGCTGGCCTTATAGGGGAATTTGGGGGATATAAAGCGAAAGGAGGGGGTTATGAATTGTTTTTTATGGCCAGCACCAATTATTATTATCATAGAAAAACCCGCCTTTGTCAATGCCTTGGGGCTTCTGTGAAAATTGTGGCCATTGATTGGATTGGGCCTGTAACGGCTTTATTTCTTTTAAGATCAAAAAGCTAAAAAATTTTAAGCCATTAAAAAATGATTTTTAAAATTGAAGGAAACTTATTATCATTCCAATTTTTATAAAGGGGCTAGAGAACAGTTTTAAAAAAACGCTCCATTACCCTGATACGAGCGCTTATTTAAGCGAAAAATGGCTAAATATTCATGATAAAAAAGGGCAGCATCCACCACACTTTTTAAGGATAAGCCTGCCTTAAATGGCTTTTCCCTGAAAAGTGCGGTTAATTATCAGACCTCTATTGGCTATAAGTACATTTAAGACAACTTATATAATGCCCAAATTGGTTCCTATTTTCTTGATTCATTTTATCAAGGAACCTGGATAAGTTTTTTTTAAACGCTTTTTTCCTTTCCTTATATAAGAGCTTGGGAAGGCGGAAAGAAGACCGGAAATTCACCATAAAAAATTGCTGAAATTGCTTGACTTTTTAAGGAAGGGCCTGCTTTTTTTGATATTGAAGGCCAGAAGAAAAAAGGAAGATTAGGCCCATATGGTGAAGAAGGTGAGATAAAAAAATCCTCTTAATTGATGATTGACAGGTCTATCTCGAGTTGTGTTAATATAAAAAATCGAAAATAACTGAAAGGGGGTAAGAATGGCTAAAATCCTGATGATTGATTTTTCAGAAGAAGATATAAAGCAACTTCAGGCTGAAAAATGGGATGTGGAGGGCCGGGAAACCAACTGGAAATCCGGGAAAGTCGAAAGCCTTGTTCCTCCCCTCGATTGCCGTCTTGTTTTCTTTCAGCTCAATCTTGGCGACTCCGGTCCCGGCCTTCATGTGGGCGATGCGGCTAATTTTGAAGCCATTCTCCTCGATGGGGGGGTTATCACCTGTTTCCTCGGATCAGGTGAGGAATTTCATCTGACAAATCTTTTTGGTCCCATCCCCGGGCTGAAACTTGAGGTAAATAAGAGACCTTCTTTTATCAATAAAATCGCTGACAGCCCCGCTGGACGTCTCCTGGAAGAATTCATGCCTCAAATTATCAAATCCTACGAGCTTTTCTCTGATGAAGACGAAACCAAAAACTTTCTGACAGTTGATGAGGAAGGTTCGGGTTATAGACAGATCGAGGTTCTGGCCAGGAATTACCGCCGTCGCCCCGTAGCTGCCTGCCTGCGCAAAGGTAAGGGCTATCTTTTCCTTCTGCCCTGGTTTGGCCAGAGTAATCTTGATGTCGTCCGGGCCATGCTCCGTCAGATCTTACCCCCCATGACACCCTATCTTTTTGAGGAAAATCCCTTTGCCTGGATTGAAAGCCCAGACTATTATTTCCCCTCTCTTAAGGCGGTCTTCCAGCAAATCCAGGAGGAGACAGAGCGTCATCGACAGGCCATCTTCCGCCTGAGAAATCAGGCTGAAGAGCTAAAAAAGACCGAGCAGGAGGTTTTCTTCCAGCTGGTCATCGGTCAGGATGAGGTTTTGAAAAAGGCCGTGGTTCATGCCTTTAATTACCTTGAATGGCCAACTGTCGTCGATGTTGATGACTACTGGAAAAGGGTCATCCGGATTAAAGAAGAGGATATCTGGCTGATTGATGATGCCGATGAAAAAACAATTGAGGAAAAGATCAGAACAAGTCCCCTGATACTCGTTGTTATCCGGAGTGGTCTCGGCCCGGCTCCGGAGAACGATCTCGTTGTCTTGCAGAAGTTTAAGGCCCGTCGCATGCAGGAATTCGATAATACCAAGATGAAAGCCTTGCTTATCGGTAATTATTATTTACGGCAGGATGCTCGAGCCAGGCCCAACCCCTTTACCCAGGAGCAGATAGATGAAGCTGTAGCTGATGGCAATGGGTTGATGACCACAGCCGAACTTTTCTGGGCAATTAAAGCTGAAAAGGAAGGTAAAATAAGCAAAGAGGAAATCAGGAAGACCATCCGCGAAAAAAGGGGATTGATTACTTTTAGCTATTGACCTATTTATCTTCAGAAAAAGAGGTAAAAAGGCTTGAAAGAAGGTAAAGAATTAAGACTAATATGTTTTCATTGTGGGGCAACTAACCGCATTTATGAAAAAGATCTTGCTCCCGGCAAAAAAATTCTCTGCGGCCGCTGTCGTAATGCCCTGCCTGAGCCAGGGACAGTTCTGACCCTTTCTCCTCAGCGGATTTATAATCTCATTAAAAATGGTTCTATTCCCATCCTTTTCGAATTTTATTCTGATAACTGTCCCCACTGCCTGCGGATGAAACCCATCCTGGAAAGACTGGCTAAAAGGCGGGCTGGAGAAATTATGGTTGTCATGGTCAATGTTGACCAGTATCCAGAGCTGGCGGCCGGTTTTGGTATTAGCTCTGTTCCCACTTTTCTCATTGTGAAAAAAGGAACTGAAGTTGGTCGTTTGTCTGGTGCTCAGGATGAAATGGATTTTTCTTTCTGGGTTGCCAGTCGCGCCTGATAAAAAAAGAAGGAATGCCGAAGCGGGGACTCGAACCCCGACTCCCAAAATAGTGGGAACTAGCCCCTCAAGCTAGCGTGTCTACCAATTCCACCACTTCGGCATCCCATTTATTTTTCTATCACAAATCTTTCTAACTTATTTCCTTTCACCCTTCTGTTCAGGGTTTGCAGGTGTTTCTTTCTTTTCTCCGGGTTCTTTCTTTGTTTCCTCAGCCTTTTTCTGGGTCTCAGTTACTGCGGGGACAGATTTCATGACCGACTTTTCCCCTTTAGTGGAGACAAGCCACAGTCCAATTGAAGTCAGCATGAAAATCACTGCAGCTGCTGTCGTTATTTTGGCCAGAAGCGTTGTGGCTCCCCTTGGACCAAAGGCTGTCTGGCTGCCCACTCCCCCGAAGGAACCAGCCAGATCAGCCGCCTTCCCTGATTGAAGAAGAACAGCCACAATTAAGATAAGACAGATGAGAACATGAAGAATAATTAATAACGCACTCACCTCTTTTTTACCTCAATTGAGTTCTTTATAATTTTAACAAAACTTTCGGCCTCAAGGGAAGCCCCACCCACTAAAAAACCATCCACCTCTTCTTTTTCAGCCAGGGAAGCGGCGTTTTCGGCTTTAACCGAACCGCCATAAAGAATTATAGCACAGGAAGCAAGTTCTTCGCCATAGCGCTCAGCCAGAATCTGGCGGATGTAATGATGGGCCTCCTGAGCTTGTTCCGGGGTGGCATTACGACCGGTGCCAATAGCCCAAACCGGTTCATAGGCAATAATGATTTTAGCTACTTCTTCCTGGTCAAGATCTCTAAGAGCCAGGTTAAGCTGGGCTCTGATTCGCTCAAAGGTCAGTCCCCTTTCTCTTTCCTCCAGAGTTTCTCCAAGGCAAAGAATGGGATGGAGCTCATTCCTCAGGGCCGCTTTAAGCTTGCGGCTGACTATATCATCGCTTTCGCCCATGATTTGCCTTCTTTCTGAATGACCCACAATAACATACTGGCAGCCTGCGTCTCTGAGCATCGGCCCGGAAATTTCACCTGTAAAGGCACCACTATCTTCCCAGAAAATATCCTGAGCCCCAAGCTGAACTGGGCTACCCTCTATGGTTTTAGCCACTTCATAAAGGGCAGTGAAGGGAGGGCAGAGCACAATTTCTGAACCAGCTAAATTCAGGGATGCTTTTACCACAGCTGCGGCTAACGCTTTGGCTCCCTGAATGGTCTTATTCATTTTCCAGTTACCAGCAATAAAGGGAATTCTCGAGGCTACTTTTTTCCCTTGAATCATTCTTGCCTCTTCGTTATGGATTAACTTCATCAAGCCCTATTCGAGGGCTTCGATTCCAGGAAGTGTCCCATAGGCAATGAATTCCAGGCTGGCCCCGCCACCTGTCGAGACATGAGTAATCTGGCTGGTAACACCTGCTTTTTTCAAAGCTGACACGGAATCGCCGCCGCCAATTATGGAAATGGCCGAACAGGCCGCTACGGCCCTGGCAATGGCCATCGTTCCCTGGCTAAAAGGCTCAAGCTCAAAAACACCCAGGGGGCCATTCCAGAAAATTGTTTTGGCCTTATTGATGAGAGAAGTGAACATGGTAATTGTTCTGGGCCCGATATCGCCCGCCATCATCTCTGAAGGTATGGGAAAACCATCAATGATGGCTGGAGTTACTTCGGCCTTAAGGGAAGGGGCGACCACATGGTCAACTGGAAAATGCAGGCCCACTCCCTTTTCCCGGGCCTTCTTGAGGATAGTCTGCGCCTTTTCGAGCTGGTCCATTTCAACCAGAGAGCGGCCAACTTCAAAATTCATGGCTTTAAAAAAGGTGTAAGCCATGGCTCCGCCAATTAAAATCTCATCAGCCTTATCCAGAAGACTTTCAATCACAGGGATTTTATCTGAGACCTTGGCCCCACCGAGAATGGCCACATAGGGTCTTTCCGGGTCTTCAATGGCTTTTTTAAGATAGGTAACCTCCTTTTCCATTAAAAAGCCTGCAGCCTTTTCAGGCACGAATTTAACCATCCCCACGACTGAGGCGTGAGCCCGATGGGAGGCGCCAAAGGCATCGTTAACATAGACGTCTATCTGAGAGGCAAGTTCCCGCGCGAAGGATTCGTCGTTGGCTGTCTCCCCTGGATGAAAACGCAAATTTTCAAGAAGCAAGATATCTCCTGGCTTAATCTGGCTTTTTAGTTGCTCCACTTCTTTGCCCACAACCTCAGCTGCCAGGGTCACAGGCCGATCAAGTATTTCCTCCAGTTTTCGCGCCACAGGCTTGAGGCTCAATTTCGGGTCATATTTTCCCTTGGGCCGGCCTAAATGGGAGGCGATTATAAGAGCAGCCCCATTATCCAGAAGATAGCGAATTGTGGGCAGGGCCGCTCGAAGACGAGTATCGTCCCGCACAGCCCCGCTTTCATCGAGGGGGACATTAAAATCAACCCGGAGAAAAACCTTTTTATTTTTAAAATCGATTTCGCAGATGGATTTCATAGCTTTACCTGGCAATATATTTAATCAAATCGTAGAGGCGGCAGGAATAGCCCCATTCGTTGTCATACCAGGCCAGAACTTCAACCAGATTCTCATCTACCAGGCGGGTGAAGGGGCCATCGACAATGGCCGAATGGGGATTGCCCATAAAGTCGACGGAAACCAGTTCTTCATCAGTATAGTCAAGAATACCCTTGAGCTCATTGGCGGCCGCTCGTTTAAAGGCCTCATTGACCTCCTGGACTGAAACCTTCTTTTTCAGCAGGGCGACTAAATTAACCAGAGAAATGTTGGGCGTTGGAACCCGGATAGCAATGCCGTCGATTTTTCCTTTTAGCTCGGGCATAACCAGGCCAACAGCCTTGGCTGCTCCGGTGGTTGTGGGAATCTGGCTCACAGCCGCGGCTCTGGCCCTTCTCAAATCCTTATGAGGCTGATCAAGAATTCTCTGGTCGTTGGTATAGGCGTGAATTGTCGTCATAAAGGCCTTTTCAATCCCGAAAGTATCATGCAAAACCTTGGCTACAGGGGCAACACAGTTGGTGGTGCAGGAAGCATTGGAAAGGACAAAATGTTTTTGCGGGTCATAGGCCTTTTCATTAACGCCCATGACAATGGTTATATCTGGGTCAGTCGCTGGCGCCGAGAAAATGACTCTCTTTGCCCCGGCCTGAATGTGTTTATTTGCCTCGGCTTTGGTTTTGAATTTACCCGTCGCCTCAACCACAATTTCGACTCCCAGGTCTTTCCAGGGAATGCTGGCCGGGTCCTTTTCCGCAAAAACCCTGATTTCTTTGCCCTGAACGAGGATGGAATTATCCGTCCATTTAACTTCTTCCTTAAAAATGCCCATAACAGAATCATATTTAAGCAGATGGGCTAAGGTGCGAGCATCAGTGATATCATTAACGGCCACAAATTCAATTTCAGGGTCTTTATAAGCCGCCCGAAAAAGACTGCGACCAATACGGCCAAAGCCATTTATGCCCACCCGAATGGCCATACCCTTACCTCCTTTTTCCGAAAATTTTGACCTTTATTAGTATCATAAATAGAGAGCTGAATCAATTCCTTAATAGTAAAAATGGCAGGGGCTAACCCTTATTTAGTATTATAATTAGAGAGCTGAATCAATCCTCATCAGGCTTTCCCTAAAAACAACGGAGGTTTTAGCGACTCTTTATCGTTAGCCGCTCACTCAAACCGTTTATCCTCTTTTTAAGTTGCTTAAATTAAATGGCTTCAACTTTTGAAGCTCTAGGCCAATTTCCTGGCTGAAATTATTCAGCTCCTTTCTCAAGCTCCTGCCTCTGGAGACGCAACCACAGGAAAATTTAGAACAGTCTGGTTATATAAATCACTGAGGCGCTGATTAAAGCGACACTGAGATTGTCATCAATTCCAAGAGGTAGAGCTTCGACCAGGGAGGCAACCAGCCCGCCCAGAAAGATTACGGGCAGGGAAATCTGAACAAAGGGATGGAGGATATAACCAGCCATAAGGCAGGCACAGAAATGAGCCAGGCTCCCCTGAACGGTCTTGTCAAAAAAGGGCGTCCGGCCAAAACGTAGACCATAAATTTTGCTGAAAAAGTCGCCAAAAATAAGAAAGGAGATGGCCACAACAGCTATATCCTGCTCAAAAAGAAGAAGGGTGAGGAAAAAACTGACCAGAAAAAGGGTAATCGAAGAAAATCTGGTTTTTTCCTTTTCCTTATATATTTTGCGAACCTTAACGAAGAAAAAGCGATTAATTTGGTTCGAAATCAGGCGCAGTAAATCAGGAACTAAAAAGAAAAGGGTAAGTGCGCCAAGAAAGGTAAGAACAATTTTTCTTTCGAGCTTAAAATAAATGAGAATCAGCAAAAATGCCAGGGGACGTAAATAAAGGCGCCAGCCAATAAGGCCTTTTTGGGCAAATTCTGAGGGTTTCCACAGGCCAAATTTCCAGATGTTTAGAACATTGATAGCCAGAATATAGAGAATTATTAACAGAGAAAAGAGCTTGGCTGCGGAGAAGGGGACAAAAATAAGGATAAGGAAGAATAGCGAGGGCAGAATGAAACCCCCTACAAACTCCCCCTTTCTGGCTATCCAGCTCAAGATGATGACCAGAAAGGCTAAAAGAAAAAGCGAAAACCAGGGCAGAAAGCCCTGGCCATAAAAGATTCCCAGAAAATAAATCAGAAGGCCAGTGGCTGAGGCTACACCCTGGCCGCCCCGAAATTTAAGATAAAAGGGAAAGACATGGCCAGAAATGGAAGCAGCCGCAGCCAAATAACCGCCAAAGGCTGAACCGGTTATCAACTGGCCCAGGTAAAGAGAAATTAAGCCTTTGCTTACATCAAAGACAGCTGTAATGATGGCTGGAAACAGGCCGAGGACATGATAGGTATTAACTGTGCCGGCATTCTTTGTTCCTTCCTCCCGAATATCCACTCCCTTGAGTTTTTGGGCTAAAAAATAGGCTGGAAGAAAACTGCCGAAAAGGTAACCAATGAGAACAGCCGTAAAATAGAAAATGAAATCTAAGTGTTTCATTTAAGGGAAGACTTCCTTATGCTATTTAATTTTATTCTTTCTTGTCAAATTTAAAATGGAGCTTTCTCATTTGGAAAATTACCGGGCTTATTTGGATGTCTTTTTTGATCTTAAAAGTTTCTTATTTTGCTGAGAGTAAACTTTCAGGCTAAATTAAAGCCTTTTTATAGCCTCATTCTTATCTTCGATATCTTCTCTAGCTTGAGGCAGACAGAGGGTCTGAATTTGGCTTGGATTATTTATAGAGAGAATTTTTTTCTGAGCTTTTTAAAAAATCTAAAAGCTATAATTATTCGGGTCTAACCACACCCACCGCAGAAGGCCTATTTAAATTGTTTATTTAGAGAAAAAAATTTTTATGATAAAAGTTAGTGGATTATTCAGGTTCAGCCAGCGCCTTTCTATGACAAAATTTAATGGTTAATCAGGTTCAGCTAAGCGCACTCAAAAGGTCCATCTTAATTAAACTAAAGAAAAGAAGGGAATTTCTGTGATAAAATTTACTGGCTGGAGGAAAGGATGAAAGTTCTGAATTCAAGCCAGATGAAGGAGATTGATCGGCTGACCATTGAGGAAATTGGCATTCCCGGGCCGGTTCTTATGGAAAATGCCGGCCGGCAGATTTTCCTGACCATAGTCCGGAAGTTTCCTGATTTTATCCGTCAGAAAATTGTCATTGTAGCCGGGAAAGGCAACAATGGTGGCGATGGCCTGGTTGTGGCCAGGCATCTTTTTAATCATGGCTGTCAGCCGCGAATTTTCCTCCTGGCTTCGAAGAGCGAGGTTAAAGGCGATGCTGCCCTTAATCTGCGTATAGCTGAAAATATCGGCCTTAAAATTGAAGAGCTTGAAGAAGAGAAGGACTGGCTCAGTTTCGGCGAGGCTTTAGCTGAAGCCACAATTATTATTGATGCTATATTTGGAACCGGACTGGAGAAGGCAGCTGAAGGAAAATATGCCCGGGCCATTGATCTGGTCAATAAGAGCCCGGCTTTTAAGATAGCTGTTGACATCCCTTCGGGTCTTTCTTCTGATACACCCCAGCTTATCGGCCCTGCCGTTAAAGCGGATTTAACTGTTACCCTGGGGGCGCCAAAAATAGCTCATGTTTTGCCCCCGGCCGAGGAATTTGCTGGTGAGGTTATTGTGGCCGATATTAGCCTGCCTCGCTTTCTTTTTTCTAATGAAAAGCACCGGATAGAATGGCTGGAAAAAGAAAAGATTTTGAGCTGTTTTCAGCCCCGGAAAAAGGATACGCACAAGGGGACTTATGGTCATCTCCTCATTCTGGCTGGCTCTGTGGGGAAAACAGGTGCTGCCATCATGGCCGCCCGGGCCGCTCTGAGATCAGGGGCTGGCCTGGTGACCGTAGCCACACCGCGGAGCTGCCTTCCCATTATTGCCCGCTCAACCATGGAATTGATGACCGAGCCTCTGCCCGAAACAAAGGAGGGTACAGTTAGCCGGGAGGCTTTACCCCGGCTCAAAGAATTGATAAAGGGCAAAGACTGCCTTCTTATCGGGCCAGGGCTTTCGCTCCACGAAGAAACAGCGGAACTGGTAAAAACTCTGTTGCCCGAAATCAACCTCTCTTGCCTGATTGATGCTGATGGCCTGAATATTCTGGCCAGATATCCTGAACTTTTAAGAAAATTGCCTGAAACCTGTGTCTTAACTCCCCATCCCGGTGAGTTTTCTCGTCTCAGCGGCCTCCCCACGGCTGAAATTCTGGCAAGACGCCTGGAACTCGCCCAGAATTTTTCTCGCCAGTATGGCCTTATTCTGGTTCTGAAAGGTTATCGGACCATAATCAGCAATGCCGATGGTTTTATTTATATCAATCCTACAGGCAATCCCGGTATGGCCAGTGGCGGCTCAGGGGATGTTCTCAGCGGTCTGGCCGCTTCTTTCCTGATGCAGATTAAAGATTCTTTTCTAGCCGTGGCCGCAGCTGTTTATATTCATGGCTTAAGCGGAGATATAGCCAGAGAGAGGGTAGGCGAAAGGCCCCTGGTCGCCGGGGACCTCCTTCGTTTTCTTCCGGCTGCAATTAAAAAACTCGAAGACCTGGCCAGAGAAAAGCCGGGACCAGGGCCCAGGGAAATTGGCCTGATTCCTCTGAGAGAAATTTGATAACCATGTCAGAAAGCTCCCTCTATTTTGTCAGCTATTCTGAAGAAGAAACGATAGCTATTGCCAGGAGCATTGCCGAAACCTGGAAGGGTGATGAAATTGCCTTCTTATACGGGGAACTCGGATCAGGGAAAACTGTCTTTGCCCGGGGTTTAGCGGCAGGCCTTGGAGTTAAAGATATTAATGAAGTCTGTAGCCCCTCTTTTACCCTGGTCAATATTTATTATGGCCGCTGCCCGATTTTCCACATTGATCTTTTTCGCCTGGAAAGACAGGAAGAAATTCTGGACCTTGGCTGGGAGGACTGGTTAGGGCAGGGGGTGGTCATCGTCGAGTGGGCCGAGAAAATTGCCTTTGACCCTGGCTTACCTTTTTATCAGGTGGAAATTAAAATCGGCGAGAAAGGCGAGCGAAAAATCCAGCTTTCCTTAAAATCAGCTTGAAGCTCATCTTATTGATAAATCAATAGCTTCTCTGAGTGACCGGGCCGCCTGCTCAGGGTCATCTGCCCGGGCTATAGCTGAAATTACAGCCACTCCTGCAGCTCCAGAGGCCATTATTTCCGGGATGGAAGCAGCTGTAATGCCGCCAATAGCGAGAACGGGAAGGGTTACAGCCTGGCAGATAGCTTTTAAACCCTCAAGACCAAGAGTCGGCCTTAAATCTTCTTTCGAACCGGTCCAGAAGACAGGTCCAGCACCCAGATAATTAGCCCCCTCGCTTTCCGCTTCTTTAGCTTCCTTGACCGTATTGACGGAAATGCCAATGATGAGCCTGTCTCCAGCGAGTTTTCGGGCAACCTTCAGGGGCAGATCTTTTTGACCCAGATGGACGCCCTGAGCCTCAGCTGCCATGGCTATATCAATCCTGTCATTAATAATCAGGGGAATTTTTTTGGGTTTAAGAATTTCTCTGGCTTCCAGGGCCAGGGAAAAAAACTCCCGGTCTGACCATTTTTTGCCCCGAAGCTGGACCAGGGTAGCACCACCCCTCACGGCTTTTTCCATTACCTGGATTATGTCTTTCTGAGGCAGAGCCTCGCTATCAGCAATAAAGCACAGCCGCCACATCCAAATTGGTGCCACCCTACCTATTTACCTATTTCCTCCCCAAAATTCGTGCCAACTTACATATTTACCTATTTTTAAAATTGGTGCCAGCCTACATATTTACCTCTTTTTTTCAGCCAAAATCAAGCTTATTCCTTCCCATAATTCTACCCGATCTCTTTCCTGAAATTTCTGCCCCCCAATCAAGCCATATACTCTCCTTGCGCCTCCCTGCCGACCCCGACGTGAAACTGGTGTCTTAAATTCGTTCCAGCTTGAAATTCGTGCCAGCTTATTTATTTACCTAATTTTTAATTTTGGTCTCAGGGTAAAGTAAAAGCCAAAATTCCTGTCCTTCGAAATTCTTGTTCGAAATTCGTGCCGCCTTACCTAATCACGAATTTTTTTGAAATTGATTTTACTTTATTTTTTATTTATTCATGCTCTACTTTTTCAGCCAGTAGTTTTATCAATTCATAAAATCTGTTTATTTAAGATTCTAGGCTGCGGGATTCAAAGAAAAGAGTCGTTGACAAACCCCTCCGATTTTTTCTTAAATGGAAAAGAGTGGAGGCAGAAGGAAAATGAACGTTGAGCTTCTTAAATCAAGAATTTATGAAGTCCCTGATTTTCCTAAACCAGGCGTAAGTTTCAAAGACATAACGCCTCTTGTTCAGGAGCCCGAGTGCTTCCGCTATATCATTTCTGAAATGACCAAATGGGCCAGACCCAGGAACCCAACTCTGATTGTCGGGATTGAATCAAGAGGCTATCTTTTCGCCGCCCCTCTGGCTTATGAGCTCGGTCTGGGGTTAAGTATTATCCGGAAAAAAGGCAAGCTCCCCCGTAAAACAATCTCAATTGTCGCGCCCAATGAATATGCCGTTGAAACCTTCGAGATGCATGCCGATGGGGCCAGACCAGGGGATCGAGTTATTATTATCGATGATCTCATCGCCACCGGTTCTTCTTCCATCAGCGCCATTTCTCTGGTTAAAAAACTGGAAGCTGAGGTTGTTGGCTTTGGCGCCGTCGTGGAGCTTGTTTTTCTCGATGGTTTAAACAATATTAAGAAAGCCCATCCGGAAGTTGATGTTTTTACTCTGGTTAAACTCTATCAATAAGGAATAACATCAATGAAAACCTGGTTAGACCGCTTTTTTCATCTCAGCGAACGCCGCACCTCAGTCCGGACCGAAGCCCTGGGCGGAATAACCACCTTTATGACTATGTCCTACATAATATTTGTCCAGCCCGCTATCCTGAGTCAAACGGGCATGGACAGAGGGGCGGTGATGGTGGCAACCTGTTTGAGTTCAGCGCTGGCCACCCTGCTTATGGGCCTTCTGGCCAACTACCCCTTTGCTCAAGCCCCCTATATGGGTCATAACATCTTTTTTGCCGTCATTGTTTGCGGCGTCATGGGATATTCCTGGCAGGTGGCTCTTGGCGCCATCTTTATTTCCGGCTCTATCTTTTTCCTCCTTTCTGTCATTGGAGTCTGGGAAACTTTAGCGGCAGCTGTGCCCGCCTCCCTCAAAAATGCAATCTCCGTCGGAATCGGCCTGCTTATTGCTCTTGTTGGCCTTGAATTTGGGGGTCTGGTGGTTGACACTCCTGGCGTTCTTGTAGGTATCGGTGATCTGACCAGCCGACCTGTCCTCCTCACCTTATTTGGGGTAGCCTTAACTTCATCCTTGATGGCTCTCAGAGTCAGGGGTTCGATTCTTTTAGGCATTCTGGCCACAGCCGCGCTGGGCATTCCCCTCAAAATTGTTCGTTATCATGGCATCTTTTCAGCTCCGCCGAGTCTTGAACCAACTTTTTTAAAGCTCGATATTGCCGGGGCCCTGCAGGTCGGTCTTATAACCATCATTTTTGTTTTTTTCTTCCTCGATCTTTTTGATTCAGTAGGAACCTTTATTGGCGTCAGCGCACCTGCAGGCTTTATCAAAAATGGTCGGCTTCCGGGAATTAATAGAGCCATGATGGCTGATAGCTTAGCCACGGTTATGGGTTCGCTGCTCGGTACCTCCACCGTTGGTAGCTACATCGAAAGCGCCACCGGCATTGCCCAGGGAGCCAGGACCGGGCTGGCCAATGTTTTCACCTCTCTTCTCTTCCTCGTTTCTCTTTTCTTCAGCCCATTAGCCGAGATGATTGGGGGCGAATACACCGAGGGAAATCTCGTCCTGCGACCGGTAATTGCACCTCCCCTGATCATCGTGGGTTATTTAATGATGAAAGCTGTCACCCAGATTGACTGGGATGATTTGACCGAAGCTATTCCAGCTTTTCTGACCATCATCATCATGCCCATGACTATCAGCATTACTGATGGCCTGAGTTTTGGCTTTATTTCTTATTCTTTGCTGAAACTGGTAAGCGGCCGCGGCCGGGAAGTTCACTGGCTGATTTATCTTTTTTCTGCCATGTTTATCCTCCGCTATATCTTGCAGTAGGTTCAGCTACACTAAATGAACTGAGGCTGAGGTGCTAAAGCGGCCAAACTGACTGAAAGTTGCCTTGTCTCCACTCGATGTTTCAATTTACACTTCATTTCATGCTTTTAAATAAAGCGAGAGGAGTGAGCTATGGTGAGACGAAAACCATTCTTTTTATCCCTCTTTTTAACTTCGATTTTTTCTTTATCCTTTTCACTCTTTTCTCTCTTTTTTCTCTTTTCTCTTTCAGGCTGCGCCACCGCGCCACCAGCGAAATTAACGGAGAGTGCGGCCATGGTTAAGACCCATCCCTGGGTAGAAAAGACCCTGCATCGGCTCAGTCTTGAGGAAAAAATTGGCCAGCTTCTTTTTGTTTCCATCAGCGGCCGATTCTTTCCCGCCGATAGCGACGAAATGTCCCGTCTTCGTTATCTCATTCGAGAAAAAAAAGTAGGTGGAGTAATTCTGTTTGGTGGCGAGGTCTACGAAACAGCCCTTCTTCTGAATCAGCTTCAGAAATGGGCCAGAGTGCCTCTCCTTGTCGCCTCGGACCTTGAACGAGGAGCGGGCAATCAGATTAATGGCGCCACGGTTTTTCCACCCCTGATGGCCCTGGGTGCCGCTGACTCTGACGATCTGGCTTATGAAATGGGCCGCATCACGGCCCTTGAAGCCAGAGCTGTGGGCATTCATCAGACTTATGCCCCGGTTGTTGATGTCAACATTAATCCCGATAATCCAATCATTAATACCCGTTCAGTGGGCGAAGATCCGGAACTGGTGAGTCGAATAGCCATTAATTTCATCCGGGGCTGCCAGGAAAATGGCCTTATAGCCACGGCCAAGCATTTCCCCGGCCACGGGGATACTGACCTTGATTCCCATACTCTTTTGCCTGTTATTTCGGCGGACCTCGAAAGGCTGGAGAAAGTCGAGCTTTTGCCCTTCAAGCGGGCCATTGAGGCCGGAGTTAAATCCATTATGACGGCCCATCTTCATGTGCCTGCCCTTGATTCAACGCCAGGGCTTCCCGCCACTCTGTCGCCCCTTATTTTGAGTGAGTTGCTCCGGAAAAAATTCAATTTCCAGGGAATAATCGTAACCGACGCTCTGACGATGGGTGGAATTACTCGTTCCTTCAGCCCGGCTGAAGCCGCCATAAGAGCGATAAAGGCCGGCGTTGATTGCCTGCTGCTTCCAGCTGATATTGATGCCGCCTCAGCTGCCCTGAAAGAGGCCGTCCGCAGCGGAGAGATTCCAGTTTCCAGAATCGAGGCTTCCGTGCGTCGTCTTCTTCTGGTTAAAGCACAACTGGGTTTAGCCAGGAACAAGCTGGTTAATATTAATCTGTTGCCATACAGGGTTGGCCTGAAGGAGTATCAGCAGATAGCTTCAAAGGCCTTCGAAAAAGCTATCACTCTGGTTAAAAACGAAGGTGCGATTATTCCTTTGAACAAAAAAGACCGAAAAATACTGGCTCTTTCTCTGAGCTCAGACCTGGGAGATTATTATGCCGGTCGCCAGTTTATCCGGGAGATTGAGAAGCGCTGTCCTGAAACAGAATCCTTTTACGCCGATGCTGATACTGGCCTTGAGAGCCTTGAGCTTGCACGCCAAAAGGCCTCTGAAGCCGAGATAATAATCGTCGGCCTTTTTTCCACTTTGAGAGCCGGGAAGGGCAGTGTCGGCCTTGAGTCCAAGCATATCAATCTGGTTAAGGACCTGGCTTCTCTCCATAAGCCTTTAATTGTTATTTCTTTTGGTAGCCCCTATTTCCTGCGCCATTTTCCAGAAGTCCCTGTTTATCTCTGTGCCTATAGAAACGCGCCTCAGGCTCAAACAGCGGCTGTCCAGGCTATTTTCGGGGAAATAGATATTGAAGGGAAACTTCCGGTTTCCATTCCCGGCCTATTTCCCATGGGACATGGCCTCAAAATTAAAAAATAAAAAACGATTTATAAAATCTATTGCTGTCCAAAATAATCTGAGATCTCGTTAATTTCCAAATTACTAAGGAGAGGTAGACGAAACTTTTCCACCTTCTCCAAACCAAGTTGCCTTTTCTATTATTCGTATGTGTTGCGCAATTAAAAAAACTCAAGGCTAATTGCTCTGCTTCGCTTATGAGGTGAGGTGATTTTCAATCGGATGCTCAATTTATTTCTCCAAATCTCTGTAATCTAAACGCTGGAGATTAATCCTATGTCCTTAAAGTCTGTATACCTCCGGAGACGCTTTTTATGAGCTCTATATACGAGGCTTAAAAGCAAAATGGCTATGTCGCTCTCATATCTTATTAATTTTCTTTTAATTAGCCTCGGGCGCAATAAACCCGGCTGAAATAAATTTGCTGAAAGGCACATCCAGGTCTCACCTTTTTACTTATAAGAAAGTCGGGAGAAGCTTAAATTTTTATCATGTGTCTTTATGAATGCGTCATGTCGAACGTGGAAAAGGTCATTGGCCTGGGTATCGTTGATCCCAAAAGAATCGACATTCATGACCATTGCTGTAATGATTATTAAATTACTTATTTGGTTACCAGAACCAACATCTTTGCGGCATGTGAAGCCAGAGCCATTATCTCCAACGTGGTCAGCGCCTAAGGCGGGAATCGCTGGGGCTCGGGCATGTAACGAGCTGTTCAGTATAAAAAAACTCAGAGCCAGACAGCAGCTCGCCCTGGGAAAGAGCCCTACAATTTATAGAAAATTCGCCCATCTTCTGGGTGGAAAGGGTGCAGACGCCCTACCTGACCATTCACAACGATGAAGATGATGATATTCCGTGGTTCTAGGGCATTGAATTTTTTCGGCCAGGCCGCTTCTGAGCAAACCGGCCTGAATGTTTGTCTTTAAAAGCGAAAAGCTCGGGTTGCGGCAAAGAGAAAACTATAAATACTGGACCATCCAGTTAGATTAATTTTTTGACCACTACCTTAAAGGGGCTTCTGAGCCAGAGAAGATGAAGAAAAGCGTAGGCTATTTAGAGCGCAGTAAAAGAGACTTTTCCAGATATTTCAGGCCAAAGGAAGAAAGATACGACCAGCCTTAGAAATAAAATAAGGGAAAATCAGGAAGGCATGTTGTTAGAGGTTCCGGCTATTATTTTTATAGCCAGACAATCATAGACTACCCGGCCTTTCTGGTAGACGGAAACTGACCTTTTCAACACTCGCCAGCCGCCATCCTGATAAAGACCATCTTTTTCCAGTTTTTCAACTAAATCTGGAACCTTTTCCAGGTATTCAATAAGCGTCGGGTTCTGAGCCAGAATAATGGGCTTCAGGTCAGGACCAGCGATGATGCTGGCCGGTTCAATAATCAGATTGCTGATTTCAGGCAATGTCTGGATTAAACCAGCGGGCTTGGTTTGTAAAGTTATCATGCGCGCCCGAACGTCAGGTGTAGCCGCTTTTCGGGCAGACTCGATCATATCCAACAGATAAAGGCGGACATCATCAAGATTTTTTGCCTCCTTCACCTTTCCTACATCCGGATAAGTAGAAAGCGCCTTAGCCAGGAGAGAAATTTCTTTGAGATAACGGCTGCGCTGGTTATTGGGTACCACATGCATAACAATTAATGATACAGGCTGACCATCAAAAGCTTGATAATCAATTCCGGCCGGACTCCAGCCTATAACACACATCAAATCTCCCTCATAGGGAACCCGGGCATGAGGGCAGGCCCAGCCCTTACCGAGTCCAGTATTGGCCGTTTCTTCTCTTTTAAGCACCAGACCAACCACATCGGTTCCCGCTGGAGTTTCCGGAAAAGCTTCTATAACATGCGCCAAAAATTGGAGTGCACGGGTCTTGTCATTTTCCGGCAGCTCAAACAACCTTCCTTCCTGAATGGCATCAAGGAAGGTTTCCATCAATCACCTCCAAATTTATTGAAGAACCATCTTTTAACCTTATGGGCCAGGACAGAATACATTATAAGAAAAGAACCAATCCATAACCAGTAAGTAGCTGGCAGCGGCACCAGCCCCAGCACTGAGGCCAGCGGCGAATAAGGCAGCCAGGAGCCCACCAGCATGATGATGAGGGTGGTCAGCATCAGCTGACTTGAAGCCCGGCTCTGCAGAAAGGGAATCTTTTTGGTCCTGATAATATGCACGATGAGGGTCTGAGTAAGAAGCGACTCTACAAACCAACCGGTCTGGAACAACCTGGCCAGCATTTCCTTCTGCCCTGACGCCAGGGCAGGGTCCAGGTAGGCCCGACAGTTGAAGAAAAACCACATCAAGCCAAAGGTGGCATAATCAAAGATAGAACTGATTGGCCCCAGGAAAATCATAAACTTTTTTATGCCGGAAATATCCCAGCGCCGGGGTCTGGCCACCTGTTCCTCATCTACCCGGTCACTCGGAATGCCGGTCTGCGAAAAATCATAAAGCAAGTTATTGGTCAAAATTTGAACCGGCCTCATAGGCAGAAAGGGCAAGAGATAGCTGGCACCAAGCACACTGAACATATTGCCAAAATTAGAGCTGGCCGCCATCCGGATGTATTTTATGATGTTAACAAATATTCGCCGTCCCTCAATCACGCCTTCTTCCAAGACCAGCAAGCTTTTGACCAGAAGAATAATATCCGCCGATTCTTTGGCCACATCCACGGCTGAATCCACGGAAATGCCAACATCAGCCCTTTTTAAGGCCGGGGCATCGTTGATGCCATCGCCCAGGAAACCAACTACATGGCCGTTATTCCGCAAAGCTTCTACTATTTCTTCTTTCTGCAGTGGGGTAAGCTTAACAAAAATGTTATTTTTTTCTACAGCCCGGGCAAATTCTTCTGGGGATAAACCAGCCAGCTCCGGTCCGCTGATGAGGCCATCAATTTCTACCCCCACCTCACGACAGATTTTCTCCGTAACCAGAGCATTATCACCGGTTAAGACCTTGACTTTAATTCCCGCCTCCTTCAAAAGTTTTATGGCTTCTGGAGCCATGGACTTAGGCGGGTCAAAGAAAGCTATGTAACCAAGTAAAATGAGCCCGCTTTCATCCTCCACGGAAAAGACTGTTTTTGTTTTAGGAAATTCACGGTAGGCTATGCCCAGCACCCGAAATCCATCGCGGTTGAGCCATTCCACTTCTTCAAACAGGTCGGCCCGAATCATATCAATCAGGGGGTAGACTTCATCCTCAATCTGATAATGAGTGCAGCAGGAATAAATTTCTTCCACTGCTCCCTTGCAGATTAGCACATGGGCATCCTCATAGTCCACAACCACTGACATCCGCCGTCGCTCAAAATCAAAGGGCAATTCATCCACTAGCCGGCAATTTCTTTCCACCTCCAGTTCTTCGTGTTCCAGAATCGCCCGATCAATCAGGTTTCGCAGACCGGTTTGAAAATAGCTGTTGAGATAAGCATAAACCAGCACCTCTTCACTGGTCTGACCAAGGATATCCACATGCTTTTTCAGAACGACCCGGTCCTGGGTCAGCGTCCCGGTTTTATCAGTACAGAGCACATCCATGGCTCCTAGGTTCTGGATAGCTGGCAGATGCTTGACAATGACCTTCTTTTTGGCCATGGACAGAGCGCCCTTGGCCAGGTTAACCGTTATAATCATCGGCAGCATCTCTGGAGTCAAGCCGACAGCCACCGAAATACCAAAAAGCAGGGCTTCAAGCCAGTTACCTTTGGTCAGCCCGACGATAAAAAATACGACAAAAACCAAGACCAGCATGAAGCGAATCATCAAGAAGGTAAAATCTTTTAATCCGCGGTCAAAGCTGGTTTCCGTTGGTTCTTCCCTTAACATTTCAGAAATAGTGCCGAAAATAGTTTTGACTCCGGTATTAATGACCAGGCCGCGAGCTGTCCCGCTAATAACGAATGTACCGAAGAAGCAGGCATTGCTCAGCTCCAGGGCGCTTTTAGGCGGTGTGGCCGGTGGTGTCGCGGTTTTTTCCACTGGCATTGATTCCCCGGTCAGGGCTGACTCACTGACAAAGAAATCCTTGGCCTGGATTAACCTCAGGTCAGCTGGGATAATAGAGCCGGCCTGGAGGATGATTATGTCGCCCGGCACAACCTCAGAAACATTTATTTCCATTTCCAGGCCATTTCTTAGAACCAGGGTCTTGGACCTAACTCTTTTGCCCAGAGCCTCAACTGCCTGGAAGGAGCGGCGGTCAAGCACATAAGACAGCCCGATGCTCAGCAGGACCATCAAGCTAACCAGGAAAGTTGATTTCCATTCTCCAAGAATAGCGGAAATTGTGGCAATGGCTAAAAGCTGAATAACCAGAGGGCTTTTAAGCCGGCGCAGCATATCTTCCCAGAAGGTAAGCCTTTTTTTGGTAGGCAGCACATTAGGGCCAAACTCGTCTAACCGTTCTTCTGCCTCCTTAGAGCTCAACCCCTTGGCTGAACTCTGCAACTGCAGAAAAACCTTTTCCAGTGGCAAGCAACATTTTTCAATAAGTTGCTTTTCGTACTGGCTTACGTCTCTGAGAATAGTCTTTTTTCTCTCCTCTTCCAGGCGGCTGTTGAAAAGCCTGTTCCATAGACCTCTTTTTTTATCAGGCATCAGGCACACCTCCTGGGCGGACGACAGGCGAGGCTCTCAGCCAACAAGTCAATGCAGATGTGCGGAGAAAGGAAGAAGGAATTAAACCAATAAAAATCAACAGCGTTCGCCTCCTTTTATTGGCTCTAAACCCACACCCGGAGGCGAACCGTTAGATCATAGCCCGCATTCTGTGAGACGGTTAGCCAGCCAGATGCGGCCGAACCAGATATTGTTCTTACCTATCAGGTAAGCTCCATCTTCTTCCATTTTGTCGTCAAGGACCAAAAAATTTTCAACTAGAATTATTTGGCCAGAATTTCTAAAATTTTTTAAAGTAATTAACAAGCCATTTTATAAAAGTCAAGATTTATAACCCTTAAATTAATCTTTTCTGAGAAAAACTTTGCTTGCTCTATTGACGGTAAGTGAAAGCCAGAATCTTCTGTCCATAACTTTCCTGAGCAATATAATACCTTTGATTGACCGAAGTCAAGAATTTCATTTCTTGGTTCAGTGGCCTTTTTACATTATTTTATTTTTCTTTTTCTTTGTCGGCGGCCATGTCAATTTTTGTGCGCAAAATAGCCATCGCAAACTCTCCATTTTTAGCTTCTAATTAGCTGCTAAAATTTGTTCCTGCTCTAATATAGGACCCAGCTTATCAGCTTTGACATAAGCATAATCATTGGCCCAGTCTTCGGTCGATTCAAGAAGATAGCAAGTAACATGACGAACATAAGATTCAACAGAAGGAAAAATCACGCCACGACCCCTCCGTCTCCTCCCACATCGGCTCAACCGCCAATATCTCACGCCTCCCCTCTTCATCCACCCCATAAGCTATCATGATCGCTACCGAAACCACCTTCCCCTCAAACCTAACCTTCTCATAAAGAGCATCTATCCACACAAAAACATACTCGGCCTTCAAAGGCCTGGTCCTGAACTCCTTCACCCGCTCATCCAGCTCCCTCGTTATCTCCGACACCTGAGAAGCCGAAAGACTCTCTATCCCTAAGCTCCGGGCTAATCTCTCCATCTTCCTCGTCGAGACACCATTGATGAAAGCTTCCTGAACCAGACTTATCAAGGCGGCCTCAGAGCGTTTCCTCGTTACAAGAAAAAACGGTACATAACCTCCCTTGCGCACCTTGGGTATGACCAAATATAAAGTCCCTAACCGGCTATGAAGCTTTCTGACCCTGTAGCCTGAAAAATAGGTCTTCCTCTCCCGGCTGTGCTTGCCCTTAGGCGCCCCTACCTTAGCCTCCGCCTCCACCTTCATCAGCTCCCCCAACAGCCACTCTAACATCGCCTTTATCGGATCATCCTCCAGTAAAAATCTTGTTAGCCATTTTTCCAAAAATGCCTTATAATCTCTTTGAGCCATCGTAAATTGATACCTCCTCTCTTTAAAGTTTCTTCTTTAAAAGGAGAGTTTACGATGGCTCACTCCTCTAGATCAAATTGCGAACTATTTTGTACACCAGCCATCATTTCAGATAAACTCAAATAATACATTTAAAGGCTTAAATGAAGTCTGATTTTCTTTGCGGCCGATTAGAAACCGGGCGAAATGGTAAACTGGAAATACCAGCCCTTCTGGGGTCGACTGAGGGGATGAACGTAATTTATCCCGAAGACAAAGTAACCCATGACATTCATTCTGACGCCAACTCCGGTGCTGGCTACAGGCTTTTTATCTCCACCGAGGAAGGAAGGCTTCTCATAGCCATACCAGGCCACACCAGCATCGAAAAAGGTAAAAAAGTCAACGGGCAGGATGCCATAGAAGCCTCGGCCTATTTTCAGGACACCAAAAAGGGGAAAGCGAAGTTCAAAATTAGCCACCATCATCTTACTGCCGAAGAGCCGGTTATAATCAAAACTTTCGGCGGGGTTCACAAATTCATCATAGGTAAAGGAAGAATAGTTATAGCCACGAACCAGGGTCTCATATCCCAGATAAAGGGGCCACAGCCGGTCATCGTCAGCCCCACGGCCATAGCGGCCATAATGAAGAATTCTCATGGCGAAAGTAAAGGGCTTAACTGGCATAATATAGCGACGATAATCAGCAAGAACAGAGGTATAGGTAATGGAACCAATTGTGGGCATAACTTCCAGGAGATAGCTTTGCCCGATAACAGGCGCGGTGGCGCCAAAAATGGCGCTGTCATAGACCATGGCCGCACTTACATAGCCCATCGCCAGGCTGTCAGGCGAGGGCAGCTCATAATCATCGTGATAGAAAAGATTGCCGCTAAAATAATCATAAGCATTGGTCACAATCTCATGATAAAAATCAATGTACCGGACACCCGCACTGAATTCCACTCGACGCATTTGATTAAAGGGATAGGTAATGTAGCCTGCAAGATCATAATTAATCTGCCAGTAAAGTTCATCCTGCTCAATATAGGCTGGTTGACCGAGAAAACTCCCGATATTACTTGAATAATATCCAGTAACGTAAGGGATGCGATAACCCACTACTCCCCAGTTCAGGCGCTTTCTGGTATTCTGATAACCCACCAGAGCCGCAGCATCCTGAATCCGGCTTGTCGACTGAACCATCGTGGCTACAGTGTGATAGCCCAGCATATCACTCCAGAAAAGGGTTACTCCTCCGCCACTGTAAGTGCCATAGCGATCTACACCAAAGGCAAGCTGGGGAGGACTGACATAATCGAGAGTCAGTTTGGGCTGATAGTCAGAAACTGGAAAATCCGTCTCTTCAGGAAAACCAAAAAGAGGATTGCGAAGTAAACCTAAAAGAGAGCCACCGGGTTGCTCCCGGGGTGGCAGCAGAGCCAGATTACGACCTTCAAATCTGGCCAGCTCGGCCTGTCCTTCGAGAATTTCTGAACCGGAAATGGCGAAAACGGAATAACGACCATTTTCATAGGCGCTGAAAACGATTTTTCTGGCCTCAGGAGCATAGGAAAAAGCCGGACTGACATCAGTTATACCACTTACGCCTGTATAAAGATTTGTGACCTGATAAATTTTCCCGCTAGCCAGCTCAAGCCGGTAAATATCGGGTTTACCGCTCTGATCGGAAACAAAATAAAGGCTCCGGCCATCACTCGACCACTGGGGATTAATATTCTTCGCCCGCTCAAAAACGGGTAGCCTTGTGATTTCCCCAGAATTAAGGTCAATCAGGGCCAGTTGATATTCCCCGATATCCAGAATACTGAGGTCAGTGGTAAAGCGGTCAGTAATAAAGGCAATCTTTTGACCATCAGGTGACCAGGCAGGCTGAAGATCACCGAAGGGGTCGTTGGTTAACTGTTTGAGGCTGGCCTGATTCAAATCATAAATGTATAAATCGGTGACACCTCCTTTTTGCCCGCTGAATACTATCTTCTGGCCATCAGGAGACCAGGCGGGATTAATGATTTCATCGACCTGAGGAATCATAATTTCGTCTGAAATTTTGCCGCTATCAGCCTCGACAATGGAAAGAACTGGCTTGCCCTTACTGATAGCCGCAAAAACAAATTTCTTTCCCTTCGCATCCCAGGCCCCGGAGGAACGGGTAAACTGGAGATTTTCAAATTCAGGACTGGTGGCTGTCCGGGTCAGGCGGGCTTTAATTTTGCCAGTTTCAGCATCAGCCAGATAAAGGTCAAGGGAAAAAAGGTCCCTTGAAGAAAGAGTAACCAGGCGACGGCCATCAGGACTGATGACCGGGCAAACATTGTAAGGATTTTCTTCCGTCCCTTCAAAGAGAACTTGGCTCGAAGCCTCCCTGACTTTAGTTGAGGCCAGCACAGGTTCATAAGCCTGTTCCATTGCCTTATGCCAATCCTCAGAAAGCTTCTTAATGGAAATACCGAGAACTCTTTCCATCGCCTTCTCATAATCGCCCATGCGGCCCACTGACTTCAGAATGCGACCAACGACTTCATCGCCCCAGCGACCGGCAATATAGGCCCAGAGAGCATGACCATATCTATAGGGGAAATAGCGGGGATTATCCAGCTTCTTTATGGGCGGAAGTTCCTTGCGGCGGGCGGCATCCCTCATCCACATGGCTGTCTGGGCGTCAATCGGTCCCAGGGAAAGATACTCGCACATGCCTTCAAGAAACCAGAGGGGGAGGCGAAGGGCAGCTGGTTCAGCTGTCCCCTGCTGAGGTGTTCGCTGCGCAGTTATGTCGAACTGGAAAGCATGGACAAGCTCATGGCCAATGACATGCTCAGTTTCGGCCAGGCTTGCTCCCAGGGGTAATACTATCCTTCTTTTTAAAATTTCGGTAAAACCGCCTGTACCCTCGCCAATTATTTCAGGTGTGGTCGTCGTCTGCTGGAAGTGGACACTACAGGCATAAAGGATGAGGGGCTGACGTCCTCTTAACTCATGACCCAGAATCCTTGAAAGCCGCTGATACCATCTTTCAGCTAAGATGGCGGCTCTTTGAGCCTCCGCCTGAAACTCAGGGTAAAAGTAAACGTCGAAATGCTTGGTTTTAAGCACCTTGAAATCAAAGCGCTCATATTGAACTTTATTGCGACCAAAATACTGGGCCTCAAGATTGGCCGAAAGGAAGAGAGAAAGACTGATTAAGGCCAGGATAAAAGCCAATCTGAATATCCTGAAAGGATTCATTTTTTTCCTCCCTATTTTTCTAACTTTTTTATCCTTAAAATTGATTCAATGCTCAATGTCTTATCTTCATAAATGTCTTGTCTTCATTTAACTCCATTTTAACCCAAATTTTCCCTTATATCTATATATTTTTATTTGCAATTTTTATGCCACCAGATCCAGTTTATTCCCTCATTTTTGCCCTAAACTGAAATTTCCCTTAGAGGAAAGAAAAGACCTGCTGTCCACAGTAGAGGACATCAGATAAAAAATCTATTCCCGGCGACTTCAGGCATGATAAAATTAATGCCCATGGAAAAAAAGGCTATCCCCTTTATCCTTAACCCGGCGGCTGGTGGGGGGCGCAGCCTGGCCAGGCTCAATTTTCTCCTTAAACAAATCAAAAAACTGAATCTTTCCCCTGAAATTTTTATTTCCCGGAGCGAAGCCCATCTCTGTCAGCTCACCAGGGAGCTAGCGCCTGAGAATGAAGTTCTTGTAGGCATAGGCGGGGACTCCACCTTCCATTTGATGGCTAACGAGATTCTTCAAGCGGGTACGAAAACTTCCCTGGCTTTTATTGGCCTCGGTTCTTCCAATGATATACCAAGAGAGTTTGGTTTGCTTAATCTGAAAAATGCTCTGCTGGCTATAAAAAAGGGCAGGAAAAGAGCCATTGATGTAGCTGCCATTCTGGTTGATGGCCAGATAGTCCGCTATGTTCCAGGTCAGGTCAATATTGGTCTGGGAGCCACGGTCAATCAGTATGTGGCTTCCTTAATTTTTCGCCGTCCCTGGCTGCGCCGGCATCAAAATCTTTCTGGCCTGCTGGCCCTGTCGCAGGCTTATAAAAATAAAGAAAATTCCCTGCCTCTTGCAGTGGAAACAGCAAAGGAGACTTACTCAGGCGATTTCGCCATCGCTCTTTTTACCAACATCCGCTACTGGGCGACGGGAAGAAAAATAGCTCCCCTGGCGCTGCCCGACGATGGCCTTTTTGATCTCTGCCTGATCCGGGCCTGCTCACTGAAATCTCTTCTTGTTCTGGCTCTTCTTGCCCGAAAAGGAAGGCATGCCCGAAACAGGAACATTCTTTTAAGCCAGAGTAATTACTTTAGGGTAAGATCAGAAAAAAAATTTTATCTTCAGGCTGATGGCGAAATGGTTAAAGTCAGCGACAGCCCCCTTTTAATTGACTATTTTGACTTAAAAGTTATTCCTCGGGCTCTGGAAATTATCGCCTGAAACCTGAACCTGTCAGGGGAATCTTTCGAAAAAATAATCAGCCAGCCTTGTAACTTTCGCCTGAAAGCAAAGGCCAGGTTAATTTTCTTTATTTTCTTTGAGGCCTTTGATTATCAGAAGGACAATTTCCGGTCTAGCTACAGTTTGCAGGGGTGGTCCCCAGGTCCCGACACCGCAGGAAATATAATAATGGGTCTGGCCGCGGCGATGGTAGCCCCAGTATTTTTCATATATGCGCCGGTTTAGAAAATTCAGGGGAAAAAGCTGGCCAGCATGGGTATGGCCTGAAACCTGAAGGTCAATACCCGCTTTTTCTGCTTCCTCAAGATGCCAGGGTTGATGGTCTAAAAGAAATAAAGGCGGGTTACCCTCAATCTTCCCCAGAAGCTCTTCAATCCTTTTCCTCTTTTCGCCCCTCGATTCAATTGCCCGGTCCCGGCGACCGATAATAACTATTTTGTTATGAAGCACCATTTTTTCGTCAGCCAGAACCCGGAGGCGACCTCCAGTTATTTCTTCCAGGGCCTTTTCTTTCTGACTGTAAGTTTCATGGTTGCCCGGACAAGCGACAATAGCCAGTCTGGCCCGAAGCTCAGTTAGAGTTTCGGCCGCAACTTTCATCTGAGAAGGAGAGATGGCTTCATCCAGGATATCACCAGCCAGAAAAATAAGATCAGGCTCAAGGGAATTAATCATCCTGACTATTTTCTTCAGTCGGCCGAGCCTGACGACTGAACCGAGATGAAGGTCAGAGAGCACCACAAGGCACAGGTAACCTGATTCAGGAATCATTTTATTGATTGTGATTTCCAGCTGGCGGATCCTTGGATAAAGAGAATTTATATAGCCAAGAGCCACTATTAATCCTGTTAGAATCAGAATCAAGCCGAAGCTCTTTCTGTAGGCTGATGAACCGGGCAGGAGCCATTCGCCTCCCTTTAGCGAGCGAATCGGAACCAGACGGGCCACCAGGCGCCCAAAATCCCAGAGAAGAACCAAAAGAAAAAGATAAAACATGAAGCCTAAATAAAAGGCACCGGTAAAGAGAAGACCTGAGCGGATCGGGCCGAGAAATCTGGCCGGGACAATTCGACCGACGGGATAAGCGAGCGAAGCCAGAACAATGATGACAAGATAAATTATCTGAATTCTATTCCATCCGCGCAAAGCCACCCAGCCCTTTCTGACAATGTAATAATTAATAAGCCCGTAAAGAGCCAGAACGAAAGCCAGAAAAGCCATGAAACTGTTGCTTTTCACCCCTGTCTTCTCCCCGATAGTCAGGCTGTTTTATAAAAAAAATTTTAAACAAAAAATTTTAGCCGTGCCTCTCTTTATTGCTATTTTTTATTTGATTTACTTTTTTATAGTTCACTAAAACTTTCTCCGTCCTGAATATCGGCCAGCCCTGTTTTTTTGTTTCCGGCTTCATTCCCTGATCTCATTAAACCAGGCTATCTCTTCCAGTTCCTTTCTGGGCCGGGGCCTTTCTGGCTTTTTATCATAATATCCCAGAGCAATCAGGCAAACAATTTTATACTTCCGGGGGATGCCCAGAATCTTTCTTGTCTGGCGATGATTGAACCAGCCCAGCCAGCAGGTACCGAGACCAAGTTCTTCAGCCTGAAGAACAAGATGCTCACCGGCAATGCCAATGTCAATAAGATAGAAGGGAACACCCTGAATTTGCCGGCCAAGTCTGTTGGCTAAGAAATCAAGACGGGCTAAAATCAGAATAAGAACCGGCGCCTGAGCAGCAAATTTCGACACAAAATAAATCCCTGAAAAAATCTTATCAGTTAACTTTTTCTTAAGATCCGGGTCATCAATCACCACAAAGCGCCAGGGTTGAACATTTTCCGCCGAAGGCGCCAGCCTGGCTGCTTCGAGACAGGTTAAAATCTTTTCTCTCTCCACCGGCCTGGGCAAAAAGCGCCTTATACTCCGGCGGGAACGAACGAGCTCCAGGAACTTAGTGGTTAAAATATCAGCCATCAAGCACCACCTTCCAGAATTGACTGCGGTTAAATAAGATAAAATATAAAATTCAGCCTCTCCATTTAAACCAGATTCGAGTCAGATTTTCAAATTTAACCAAATAATTATTGCCACCATCTTCAGACTTAAATATAATTTGCCTCGAGCTGGAGGATAATGAGATGAGTAAGAATCTGATTGTCCTGGGCTTGCTCCTTTTATTTCTTATTTTAGCTTTGTCGGCTTCAGGCCAGACCTATGGCCTGGGTTTCATTTTTGTTGAACCCACTGGCCTGACAGCCAAAATGTGGCTGAGCAACCGTCAGGCCCTGGCGGGTGGCCTAGGCTGGGCCAGCCAAACCGGTAATCCCCTGCTAATTCAGGTTGATTATTTGCCTCCATCGCTCCTTTTATTAAGCGATTCTAATCTTAAAGTAAACTTCTATTATGGCCTTGGTGGCCGGCTCATTTTTAACGGTGGGGCTGAAGGCGGCTTTCGCTTTCCTCTTGGCTTTGATTTTCTGGCACAGCGAGCCCCCCTCAATTTTTTCTTCGAAATAGTTCCCATCTTACTCCTCTCTCCTGAAGCCCGATTAACTTTAAAAGGGGCAATTGGAGTACGCTACGTCTTTAAAGCCTCTTCCGGGCGACGTCTTTAATTTTTTGCTGGCATAAAGATTCAGATTGAGTTAAAATCTCCAGGAAAAACCAAGGCGGGGTCTTTCCCGTAAAAAAGAAAAGAAAGGAGATTCTATGAAAGAGAAAAAAATCTGGCTTATTCTTTTTCTTTCCTGCCTCATTCTTCTCCCTTCAGGCTGTGCTCGCCGGGCTAAAGCTCCCCGAGCTGGTCAGGCCAGAACCATGGATCTTATCCAGCTTCTCCCCCGAGATTGCCTCGGCGTTTTCGCCTGGCAGGTGCGGTCAACCCTGGAAACTTCCCTCGCCCGCCACTCTCTTGAGGATAAAGAAGTGGCAGCCAAAATTGAGGACATAAAAAATCAAACCGGAATCGATTTAACCAGGGACATATATCTGGTGGCTGGAGGCATTGTAAATTTAGAGAACAAACAAACTCAGCCCGTAGCGCTGATTAATCTTCGCTATGACCAGAACAAACTGCTCAATTTTATCAAACAGAAAAGTCCCCAGCCCCTGGAAGAAATCACTTATGAGAAAAAAACAATTTATAAACTATCTCCAGGCAAAGAACCTGAAGCTGCCCTTACCTTTTTCGATGCTTCCAATATCTTTGTTGGTGGCCTGGAGGCATTAAAGAAGGCCATTGATGTGGCCGGGGGCCGGGCCGAAAATATCCGTCAGAACAATGAATTTAAATCATTGCTCAAAACAACCCGGACCGAAGCCCTGAGCTGGAGCGCCTTTGTCTTGCCGGCTGAAATGATGGCTGAAATAGCTAAAAGCAAACCCATGCTGAGTTCCCTGGAGAAATTACGGTCGCTAATCATGTCCTTTGATTACAAGAATAAAAATCTTATTGCTGAAATCATGGCCAGAGGAAGCGACGAAAGCCATCACAAGCAGCTGGCTGATCTGCTGACCGGAATGAGAGCTATGGGGGTTATGGCGGCCACCAATTATCCCGAAGTGGTCGAGGTTTTAAACCGGCTGGAAATTACCTCCACCCCCCAGCAGGTCAGCCTCAGCCTTACCCTGCCCGAGGATGTGCTGATTAAACTGAGTGATCGAATGAAGAAAGAGATTGAAACCAATCTGCCCCGGCTTAAAGAAAAGGATTTTTAATCTTCGGCCCGAGGCTCTTTATAAATAAAAATTAAACAGGACAGAGCAAGAAAAAAGATACTTATCCCCAGGAGGGCCAGAATCGCATAGGCCGGCTTCGTGGGCTCCAGTTGAAAAGTCAGGAAGGAAAAGCGTCCCGTAGAAGGTAGAGGGATAATTGATTTGATGTAATGAATGATAGCCAGACGCTGCGTTGAACCGGGAAAATATTGAATGACATTTTCCCAGCCGAAGCTGAAAATAAGACCAAAAAAGACTGAGCGGCGGATAGCTGCGCCCAGAAAAGTGAAAAAAGAAGTGTAGGCCATAAGGGCAAGCCATAAAATTGCGATGTCCTTGATTAAATAACCATAGATAGAAAGCCTGGTCAGGCTCTCAAGATTCAGGATAAAAAAGGAAATAACAAGTCCAGTGCCAGTAATTGCTGCGGCCAGGATAAGAGAAGAAAGATACTTACCAAGGACGATTGTCGCTCTGGGAATGGGCCTGGTCACCAGATAAGCCCAGGTTCCAGCTTCCAGGTCATCGGTGGAGATTGAGGTTCCATAAAAAAGGGTCACAACCAGAACTAAAAACTGAAAAATAAAAAGGAGGATGGCATTATTAAAAAAATAAAGGCCATCAAAACTTCGCTCTGGAGATAAAGTTTGATGAATTCTTAAAAAGAGAGCAATGACGATCGGAGAAAAACTGAGCAGAGCGAAAAGACGGCTTTTCTTACTTCTTTTTCCCTGGAAAAAAGAAAGCTGGAAGATAATTTTTATTCCAGGAAGAAAGAGAGAACCCTTCTTTTCGGCATTAATTTGCTCAAGCATTCCTGGCTTCATGGTTTCCCGATTAAATAATCGAAAACAGCCTGAAGGTTATCGTCGGGGGAAGTTATTTCCTCAATTTCAATCCTGCCCTCGGCCACAAGTTCCAGGAGAAAATGAAAGAATTTATCCCTGTCCCTGGTTTCCACAAAAAGATTGTCATCATTTTCACCGAAATAAGCTTTAACCACATAGGGCTGCTGGATAAGCCAGGCTGCCAGTCGCCGCGAATCCCTGGTTCTGACGGAAACAACGTGGGGATGTCGTTCGATGAGGTCCCGGATCTCGTGGATATCTCCCTGAGCAAAAACTTTCCCCTGATGAATCAGGATAATCTGCCTGGTTAAAGCTTCAATTTCGGGCAGAATATGACTCGAAACAAGAACCAGCCGGCCTTCCTGGCCAAAATCACGAATCAGGCGAATCATCTTTCTTTTACCTAAGGGGTCAAGCCCGTTAAGGGGTTCATCCAGAATGAGAATCTCAGGCTCATGAGCTAAGGCCTGAGCCAGTTTCAGTCGCTGGCGCATTCCCCGACTATAACTTCTGATAGGGCGATGGGCGTCAGCTTCAAGCTCCACAAGACGCAGCATCTCTTCTGTCCTTTCGGCTGCCTTTTTCTCGGTAAAATGATGAAGCCTCAGCAGCCAGTAAAGAAATTGCCAGCCAGTAAAGCCATCGAAAAAAGCGTCCTGCTCCGGACAGTATCCCAGGCGAGAAAAAAGTTCAGCCCTTCCTCTGACCGGCTGCCCATCAATGGTTACCCGGCCAAGACTTGGCCTTATCTGACCGGTGATTAATTTAAGCAGGGTCGATTTGCCGGCTCCATTGGGACCTAAAAGGCCGGTAATTCCGGGCCCTATTTCCAGATTAACATCGCTTAAACCAAGAACATTGCCATACCAGCGGGAGAGATGCTCAGCCACAATCCTTGGCTTCACCGAATTACCTCAACTGCTCTGATCTTACTAAGAATAAAATAGCCTGCCAGAAGGCAGAAAAGACCAAGAACCAGAAATGACCAGAACCAGGGAACGGGCTGGGCCGGCTTAACACCAAAGGCAAAGGCGGCCACCTGCTGCAGATTGTGTTTGAAGGAAAGCAGCAAGAGAAAGGGCTGGCGAAACCAGTTGTAAAAAAAGGCATAGAGAAAATCGGAAAAAACATAAACCGCAAAAATCATTACAGAGACATAGCGCGAATTACGACTAAGGCAGGAAAGGAAGAGAGCATAAAGGCAGTAGAAAATAGTGAGAAAGAGACTGTAGCCAATTATGGATAGAGGAAGCCAGGGATAATTTTTGAGGAGAGAAAAATTGCCAGCAAAAAGCAGCTTGATGAAAATAAACAGAATAGCAGGAAAAGCCGTCAGGGTGAGAACAAAAAAGGCAATAACCGCTGCCTTGCCGAAAAGATAGTCCCTTTTTCTCAGAGGCCGGCTGAAATAGAGGATCAGGGCGTTAAATCGAAAATCGTCGGCCATCAAGCCAGCAGCTGCAAAAACCATTATGAGAATCAACATGAAAAGAAGAAAATCGCTGGCCAGATAGTTTTTAAAAAAATTCGGATTGATTTCAAAAAGAATGGCCCGGCCGCCCCTCATCATAAACTGAAAATCCTCAATTCTTTCCGAAATATATATGGCCACAATGAAGAAAAATGCGGGCAAAAAAGAAAGGGCATAAACGGGCCTGAAATGTTTTTTGCGAAAGGCCAGTTTGAGATTGAGCCTGGTTATGGGCCACCAGGGCAGACGCCGTTCGATGAACTGGCCATTCCAGTGGCTGTAGCCATGTTCTCTAATCATCAATCAACTCCAACGGCTCGGGCAAAGAAATCTTCCAGAGTAGACTCACTGGGTTTAAAATGTCTGATCTGAACACCAGCCTTAAAGGCAGCTATAAATATCTCTTTCGGATTTATTTCGGCTGGCAGATAAAGTCTGATCAGGCCATCTTCAGTCACCTCAAACTGGCAACCGCGAGCCGCCAGTTCGGCCAGCCATTTTTCTCTTTCTCCCTTAATTTTCAACTCATAAAGACGAAAATTCATTGCTTTCAGGTCTTTTATTTTTCCCTGGGCCACAACTTTTCCCCGGTTGAGAATAATTACGTGCTTACACACCATCTCTATATCTGAAAGAATATGAGAGGAAAGCAAAATCTGGATGTCCTTCCCATTGGCCAGATCTTTGATGAGTTCCAGAATCTCCATCCTTCCCTGGGGATCAAGATTGCTGGTGGGCTCATCCAGAAAAAGGAGTTTTGGGTCATGAACCAGAGCCTGGGCTAATTTAAGGCGCTGCCTCATGCCAGCTGAATAGGTCTCGAGGAGCCTGTATCGGGCCTCGCCCAGGCCAACATAAAAAAGGACTTCATGAGCCCTTTTCATGGCCTCCTGACGGGGCATGCCAGCGAGCTCACCAAAAAAGGCAGTAAAAGTAACCGCATCCATGCCAGGAAGAAAGCAATCGTCCTCGGGCATATAACCAACAAGCTGCCGGATTTTTCTTGGCTCATGAAGGATATCATAACCGAGAACCCGACCCTCTCCCCTCTCTGGCCTGAGAAAACCAAGAAGAATTTTGATCAGAGTTGTTTTGCCGGCGCCATTCGGACCGAGCAGACCGGTAGCACCGCCCTCAAGAGAAAGACTGACATCGTCGAGAGCCTTAATTGAGCCATAACTGAAATGGAGATGGCTGACTTCAACCTTCAATTCTTATTTAACCTTTCTGACCTTTTCCTTGAATCTAAATTTTCTCTCTTCTAAGATTGTTAACATAAAAGTTAAGGAGGTTGCAATCATTTAAGCTCACTTCCAGGCTCAAAAAGCTCCGGGCAAACACCGTAACCCACGCCTTCCACCAGGGCTCGATAGGCTCTTTCAATGCGATCCCAGTTCTTCTCCCGATCAAGGGCCCAGTAGCGGCCCATGACCGTAGCCAGCTCACCGCAATCAATCTCTTTGGCCCTGGCCTCTACCTTCTCCACATAATAAAGGCCGCTTTCCGGTCTTTCACCCCGCCGGCCGATAAAAGAATGAATATAAACTTTTTTCAGGCCCTGATGACGGGCCATTTCCAGAAGGCTGAAAAGATGCCGGACTGTTCCATGAGAGCTATAATGGGAAACAATACCCATTAAATGAAGAGAGGTGTTTAATTTTCGGTTTCTGGCCATGGCTTCCTGAAGAACCTCATTTTTAAAAAAAGAACCGTCTGCCAGGCTTTGATCAATCCTCACCCGGTCAAGGGGAACGCGGCGACCGGCCCCGAGATGAAGATGGCCAGCCTCAGAATTACCCACGGTTCCGGCCGGTAAACCCACGGCTTCACCTGAGGCCTCAAGCAATGAATGGGGAAAAGAGGACCACAGGAAATCAAAATTGGGAGTGGAAGCTTCAGCGATAAGGTTACCATATGAATTTTCCCTGAAACCCCAGCCATCAAGAATCAAGAGAACTAAAGGATTTGAAGAAAGGTAAAGCCTGTGATTTGTCTCGCTTTTACTTTTGATTTTTTCCCCCATAAAAAATTCTTCCAGAGAGCTGAGAAGAAGACTTCTTCCTGTCATCTCCTCAGGCCTGGGCAGACCGAGAAGCTCGAGAATGGTCGGCGCCACATCGGCCAGCTCGCCCCTGGCCCTCAGCTTAATTTCCTCGGGCCGGTCAAAACGAAAATCGCTCAGGATGAAAGGCACGGGATTGCGGGTATGGCCAGTGTTGATGGCTCCGTCTGGATAGAGCCATTCCTCAACTGTCCCGTGGTCGGCCGTGACTATCAGACCTATTCGGTTCTGGCGGCAGGCAGCCAGAATCTGCCCTAAACAGCTATCCACCTTTTCTACCGCTCTGAGAGCTGCTTCTTTATTTTCATAGTGACCGATAACATCCACATTAGCCAGATTAACGATAATTAAGTGGTGCTTCCTTTCTTTTATTTTTTTCAGGACTTCCTGCGCTACTTCTTCGGCCTTCATTTCTGGCTCAGATTCATGGGAAGTCAGGCTGGAAGAAGGGATAATTATTCTTTCTTCTCCTGGAAAGACTCTTTCGCTTTTGCCGTTAAGGAAAAAGCCAATATGGGCTGCTTTTTCTGATTCCGCAATCTTGACCACTTTTAAGCCCTGACGGCAAACAACCTCGACCAGAGTATTTTCGAGCTCAATTTCACTGGGAAAAGCCACCTTAACTTTGAGGCCAGGCGAATAATCAACCAGGGTCACAAAATAAAGAGCGGGGAACTTATTCCGGGGGAAAAAACTAAAATTTTCTTCCGTCAGACTCTGGGTTAGTTCTATCTCCCTTTCTCCCCTTAAATCATAAAAAATGACACTATCACCATCCTCCAGACGCCCTACAGGCTGGCCAGTGGCACTGACTTTTATCATTGGTTCCAGGTTCTCATCACCCTGTCCCTGCTCGTAGAGAAATCTGATGGCCGAAGTGAAGCTGGGAAATATTTTGTTCCGGGAAAGCGAGTTCACTTTTTTCTTTTCTCCATGACCTTTTTCTATTGAAAGCTTTTAAAAGCTTATTATTATAATCGAATTGTCTTTTGAGGCAAAAAATTGTTTATTCCTAAAAAAGTGGCTTTTTAATTATTTCTGGATTAAAATGAAAACATGAAAGAGAGGACTTTTGCGCAGCTTTCCACCGGTTTCTGGGTTATGCTTGCTTTTTTCTTGCTGGCTCTCTGGCTGGTTTCTCCTTTCATCAAAATTGATGCCTCCGATTATGAGCACGCTCAAACCAATCTTTATCGTCTTTTCTTTGGTCTTTTCATTTTAATTATTGAGCTCGGTATCTTAACCTTTGAAACTTTTTCGCCTCAGGGTCTGGCTCGCCGCGTCTCCAATTTCAGGGCCATAGCTGTCTTTATCTTTGGACTTTTGCTTCTGGCCTTTGTTATTTTCATTGTGGCCCAATCCGCAGTTATTTATCTAAAAGCTGGTCTGAGCCAGATTGAATCTCCCTATTAAAAAATCCAGATAAAAAATTGCTTATCTTTGCCCTTTTAAAAAAGTCAATTCAAATAATTTTAATTTCCGGGTTTACCTTCCCAAAATAAAATAATCGGGTTAATCTATGACACAGGTTTATCTACAACTAAGGGAATGACTAATCTTTCTCGGGAAAGGAAAGGGCGAGAAGACTTAAGGGGTCAATTCGGCTCTGCCCTATTCTGGCGCTCCAGTGAAGGTGAGGTCCGATGGAAAGCCCGGAGCTTCCGGCCAGGCCGATAGTTTCCCCCTTTTTAACCCTTTGCCCCCGCCTGACTGTTAATCTGTCAAGATGATGATAGGTTGTAAAGAGGCCCAGGCCATGATCAAGGATGACTATTTTCCCCGAAAAATAAAAGTCCGAGGCTAAGGCGACCTGACCGGAATTGGCTGCCACCACCTCATCCCCCCGCGAAGCGGCCAGATCCACTCCGCTGTGAAAGGATAATCTTTGATTATTATAAAGTCGCTGATCGCCAAAATAGGCCGTAATCGGGCCAGAATGAGGCCTGATAAAAGGACCATCACCCAGCCAGTCTGGAGTCACCATGGAAAAAATTACCCTCATGATTTCAGCTTCCCTCTCAATTCGCTCGCGCATTTCCTCTGGCGGCTCGACATATTTCGAGGCTACTTTTAATTTCCTCTTCCGGTACTCCCTGCCTTCAAGATAAAGATTGAATTTTGTCGCTTCCCAGCTCTTATCCCCCTTTTGAATAACGAGCTCGAAACTCTTTTCCCCGGGCTCAAGTTCACCATCGAGTCCAAGAAAGGCATAGCCTTTTATTTCCGGTGAAGAATTCTTCCTGAAGAAATAAAATTTCTGGCCAGAACCATTTATCCAGGCCTGCTCAATTGATTCAATTCCTTCAAGCTGAACCAGCAGAATTTCACCTGGCTGAAAGGCTCTCCCCTCCAGTAAGAGTTTAAAACCCGAAGGAGTCATCACCTGAATCCGGTGATTATTCTCTTCTGGCGGAAAGGTTGTAGGTGGAAACACAGGCGGGCTAATATTTCGACTGGTCACTAATGATGGTGCAGGCAAAAATAAAAGAAAAAAGATAATAAAATTAAAATGAAATAAAATTTTTACTTTAGGCCTGGTGCTCATTTCAGAAAATTCAGTCTGGCCTGACCCTGTAATTTTTTTTAGTTAAAAAATTCGAACAGGCTGCCTTCATAAATTCCTGCCAGCTTCAGAAATTCTTAAGCTATTTCCCATCATATTACTGGCTTTAAATCCTTCTCAGAACCCTTCCGGGAAAAACTTCCTTCTGCTGGCCTTCTTCAATGATGAACTGGCCGTTAACCATAACGCTGACAATACCTTCAGGAAACGTATGAGGGGAAGTCCAGGTGGCTTTATCCTCAATCCGATCCGGATCAAAAAGGACAAGGTCAGCTTTAAAACCCGGAGCGATAATTCCCCTGTCCTTTAAACCGAGTCTGCGGGAAGCTAAAGCCGTAATTCTTCGAATGGCCTCACCTAAGGAACAGACCTTTTCTTCCCGGACATAGCGACCAAGAAATCGGGGGAAAGAACCGTAGCTTCGAGGATGAGGCTGGGAACGACTGAGAATTCCTGTGGGCGAATACGCGGATCCATCACAGCCGATATGCGTATAGGGCAACTGTAAAATACGTTTGAGATTAGCTTCACTCATGATAAAAGAAATCATCCCTACCTGTCCCTTTTCAGCCAGCAGCAGATCCCGCATAAAGGCAAAGACATCCTTCCCGCTTTCCCGAGCAGCCTCAGCGATGCTCTTCCCCTGAAAATGACGGCTGGATTCGTTTAAAACCGAAGAAATCAGAACCTCATTCCAGGAGCCGAGCTTCTTTTCCTGTTCGGCCAGATAATTCCTCAGTTCCTGTTCATATTTTTTATCCTGAAGTTTTTTCAGAAAGGCTTCAGTTCCTCCTTCCCTGGCCCAGAGAGGAAAATAAATGCTCAGGCCAGTGGAGGCAGCTGTATAGGGGTATCGATCCAGGGCTAAATCCAGTCCGTCCGCTCTTGCTTTCTCTATTAGGGCTATGGCCTGATCAATTTTGGGCCAGTTGCGGCGATAGGCTGTTTTAAAATGAGAAATCTGAACTTTTACCTGGCTCTGACGGCCAATTTCGATGGCTTCTTCAAGGGCCTCTATCAGCCGGTCACCTTCATCCCGGAGATGGGTGGCATAAAGGCCATTATAGCGAGCGACCACCCGGCAAAGCTCAATAATCTCTCCTGTTTCCGCAAAGCTTCCCGGGGTATATTCCAGACCTGTCGACAGGCCGAAGGCGCCGCCTTCAAGGCAGGACCTGAGCCATTGCTTCATTTCCTCCATTTCTTTTGCGGTCGGCGGACGGTTAGCCTCCCCCATGACAGATGACCTGAGGGTGCCATGCCCGGTTAAGGTAGCGTAATTTAGGGCGATACCTCTCTTTTCCAGAAGCTCCAGGAACCCCCTCAGGTCATTCCAGGTAAGATCAAGGCCATAAAGACGGCGAAGATTTTCCTTTTCCTCTTCAAAGGCTCGACCGATAAGAGGAAAAGGTGAGGAACCGCAATTTCCAGAAACAAGGGTAGTTATGCCCTGATGGGCATGGCTTTCAGCCCTGGGATTAATCAGAAGTTGAACATCAGTATGGTCATGAATATCAATAAAACCAGGGGAAAGAACGAGCCCCCGGGCCTCAATTATCCTTTTCGCCCGCCTTTCGTCCAGTCGGCCGATAACAACCAGGGAATCGCCAGCAATGGCCACATCAGCTTCAAAGCCATCCTCTTTAAGACCATTAAAAATAAGGGCGCCTTTAATAATAACATCAAAATCCTTTTTACTGCGGCATCCCTGAAGTATAAGACCTGAACCGGAAAGACCTGCCGCTGCCAGCCCGGAAATTGATGTCTTAAGAAATTCTCTTCTTTTCATTTTTATTTAAATCCTTTATGTCAATTTTTAAAAATTTTCTAAAAATTAATCCAGGGAAAAGCAAAGATTGGCGGCCAATCCATTTTTCAGCGGATAAATCTGAAGAGAGAACCTCCTTTTTTCTGGACGATGAAGATTGACGATACCGCGTCCAATAAAATAGCCAAGGGCTGAACCCACCAAGACATCAGAAGCCCAATGGGCTTCATCATGAACTCGGGCCACAGCAGCCAGGGTAGCCACAGAATAAACAAGAATATCAACGGCCCGGCTCTCACTTTCGCCAGCAATAGAGGCAGCCACGGAAAAGGCGGCGCAGGCGTGGCCTGAAGGAAAGGAGGTATATCGGCTTGAGGTGGAAAAGGGATGAAAGCTCTGGCTTCCTTCCCAGGCATGAGGTCTGGCCCGGCCAACCAGAAATTTCAGACTGGCCACAGAAACTGAAGAAATAGCCAGGCTTTCGAGGCTTAAAAGGGCTGTTCGCCGCCAGTCAGGCTTCTTAAAAATTTCGCCTAAACCATAAAGGGTGCCGCAAAAGCCAAGAAGCCAGGCTCCATCTCCAGCTCTCGTAAAAATGCGGGCCAGGTCCTGGCTGAAGCTGGAGCGTCTTTCAGCTACCCAGTTAAAAATATCCTGATCAAGGGTAAAGAAAACAGTTCCGGTGCCGAAAACAGCCGCCAGATTCATGATATCCGGGCCCTGCCACTGGCCAGGGGAAGTTAAAAGATGAAAAAAATCATCTTTGCATTGAATTAAATAAGCCTGGCCGATTCTGTCAGCCGCGGGTTTAACGGCCTTTACCTCATCTTCTCTTTCCTGGCGCCATGGGGCCGCTGCTTCTAATCCTGCTGGTATAAATGAAATTACCAGCAGGAAAAAGAGAGCAGCAGAAGTTTTCTTAATGGCCATCCCCATTTCTTTTTTACCGTCCTTTTTATTCCTTACTTTTTTCTCAGAATCGTAACTCCTTTTTTCAGCCTGAAGTCAAGCCTGAGGTCAGGTCGAGTCCTTTATTTTTCCACCATTCCTGATCAGGCCTATTTCCTTCCTGATTTTCCTTCTTTTTCATAAATTCCTCTAAAACCGCCAGGGTTCTCTCGGTCGCTCCCTCTAATTCCTTCAAAGTTGCTCTGGCCCTTTCACCCATTCGCTTCAGCTCCTCATCCTCAATTCGCTCAAAGACTTCAACAAGTTCTGATTCCTCCGAAACCATCAGGGCAGCCCCCTTCTCAAGAAAATACTGGGCCAGAAAGGCAAAGTTTTCCATATGGGGGCCAAAAATAATCGGCTTTCCATAAAAGGCCGGCTCAAGAAGATTATGCCCGCCCCGAGGAACAAAACTTCCACCGACAAGGGCGAGGTCAGCCAGAAAATAGAAAAAGGGTAAATCGCCCAGCGTATCAACAATGAGGACTTCCCAGGATGAAGCCGCGGGCTCTGCAAACTGATGGCCATTTTTCAGGCGAGACCAGATCTGCCATGGGAGCGCAGCCTGAGAACAAAAAGCAGCTATTTCGGCCCATCTCGCTGGATGCCGGGGAGCCACAATCAATCTCACTTCTTTTTTCTTTTCTCTGAGTTCAGCAAAAGCCCGCAAAATTTTTTGTTCTTCACCGGGATGAGTGCTTCCGGCAATAATGATTCTATCACGGTCACCAAGGCCGAGCTTCTGCCGCCAGTCGAATTTCTCAGTTTCTTCAAATCGGGGCAGTTCTATGTCTGCCTTTAAATTGCCAGCTACAATTATTCTGTTTTCAGGCAGGCCAAGTTCGATCAGCCTTTCCCTTTCTCTCTCTGATTGGACCAGAAAAAGCTGAATCTGATTAAGAACAGGTAGAAAAAGGTGTCTGAATCTTTTCATCCGGCGGAAAGATCTTTCACTTATCCGGCCATTTATCAGAATTATGGGGACACAATTTTTTCTGGCCAGGTGGATTAAATTGGGCCAGAATTCAGATTCAGTCAGGGCCAGAACCCGGGGTTTTACCTGCCGGAAAAACCTTTGAAGTGACCAGGGGAGATCAACGGGAACCGGCCAGATCTCAGCCCTTGAGCCCAGTTTTTCCCTGGCCAGTCTTATTCCAGCCGGGGTCAGGCTCGTAATTATCAGTCTCCAGGAAGGATGACGTTCCCTGAATCGGCCTATCAATCTCTGCAGGGATAAAACTTCGCCCACCGAAACGGCATGAAGCCAAAGGCAGGGCTTTTCCCCTGAGGCCGCAGGCAATTTAAGGGTAAGCCTGGAGCCAAGGTCAAGTCTCTCCTTTTTCTTTCCCCTGAAACGAAGGAAAAAGAGGGGGAGATAAAAAATAAGAAGCACCGCATAAAAAAACGTATAGAAATAAGTCACATTAAGGGACTATAGCGCAAAGTCAGGCTGGCCGCAACCTGAATCATTGCCTTCTTAAGGATTGAAACAAACCGAAATGAAAATAAAGAAACGATGCTGGCTATTGCCCGGCCTTTAGCTTTTTGCTATTTTTATTTTCCCATTTAGATTGTTATCAAAGGAGAAAAGAATGGTTGCTAACCCGGCTCAAGCTGAGACTGAAAAGAAGAAAAAGAACAAGAAAATTAATAAGATGACTCTGGAGGAAATTGAAAGGAAGCTCCAGGAGGTTCAGCAGACTCAGGGAGGTCTCAATTCCCTTTATGCCCGCCATCTGCTCCGCAGGCGGGAGGTGCTTCTCGCCCAAAAAAAAGAAAAAAGTAAACTCTGAAGACCGGCCTACCTGCAAATAAATTTTACATTTCATTGGCTTTCTGTTAGTATATTTAAGAATAAAAGGAGTTAAGAAGTGCTGGATAAAGAAGTTAAAAGCCAGATTATTGAAGCCCACCGCCGCAGTCCCCAGGATTCAGGTTCGCCAGAAGTTCAAATTGCTCTCCTCACGGAAAGAATCAATCTTCTGACCAAACACCTGGCCACCCACCGGCATGATTTTTCCAGTCGGGTTGGCCTGATGAGACTTGTCGGCAAAAGGAAAAGACTTCTGGCCTACCTGAAGCGAGAAGATCCTGAAAGATACCAGAATCTTCTGCAAAAACTCAATCTGAGAAAATAATTTGATATTAAGCGGGGGTCCTATGTCCCAGACTATCAGTCTTGAAATTGGCGGCCGAACCATGACAATTGAAATTGGGAAGATAGGCCGCCAGGCCGACGGTTCAGCCCTGGTCCGTTATGGCGATACCATAATGTTCTGCGCGGCCACCTCGAAAAAGGAAATTAAAGAGCCACGCAATTTTCTGCCGCTCATTGTTGACTACCGGGAAAACACCTATGCTGCCGGTAAAATTCCAGGCGGTTTTTTCAAGCGGGAGGGAAAGCCTTCAGAAAGAGAAATTCTGGTCAGCCGGTTGATTGACCGGCCCATCAGACCCCTTTTTCCTTCCGGCTATTTCTATGATACGCAGATTGTTGCCCTGCTCCTTTCAGCTGATCTGGAGAACGAGCCCGATACCCTGGGCATTATTGGCGCCTCAGCTGCCCTCTATTTTTCAGATATTCCCTTTACAACTCCCATTGGCGCGGTTAAGGTTGGTCTGATTGATGGCCAGCTCATCATCAATCCCACAGCTTCTCAACTCGAACAGAGTCTGCTCAATATGACTGTTGCCGGGACAGAAGAAGGTATTGTCATGATTGAAGCTGGAGCCATCGAGGTTGAAGAGGAAAAAATTGTTGAGGCCATCGAACTGGCCCAGGAACCAATCAGAGAGATTATCAGACAGCAGAAAGAACTTTATGAGCGTCTCAACATCAAGAAAAGAGAATTTACTCCGGTCGAAATCAGGGAAGAAAAGCTCAGCGAAATGAGGGAAAAGATAGGGGGAGAGCTCCTCGAAGCCATGCAGGGAAAAACAAAGAAAGAAAGAGAAGCCCAGGTGGAAGCTATTTTAAAAAGGCTGCTGGAATCAGTTCCGCCTGAAAAAGAAGAGGAAATCGAAGAAATTAAGAATTATTTTTATGAACTGCAGAAAAGACTGGTTCGTGAGCTTATCTTAAATGAGGGCAGGAGAATTGATGGCCGGGGCTTTGATGATATCCGGCCCATAAGTATTGAAGTTGGCCTTCTGCCCAGAACCCATGGTTCTGCCCTTTTTACCCGGGGGGAAACACAGTGTTTGGCCACCGTCACCCTGGGTACCTTTGAGGATGTTCAGATTCTTGATGGCATCGGGGAAGAAGCTGAAAAGAGATTCATGCTCCATTACAATTTCCCTCCCTTTTCTGTGGGCGAGGTCGCTTTTATGAGAGCTCCTGGCCGAAGGGAGATCGGCCATGGGGCTCTGGCCGAAAGAGCCATTCTGCCCGCCATTCCGGATGAGGATACCTTTCCCTATACCATCCGCATTGTCTCCGATATTCTGGAATCTAACGGTTCATCCTCGATGGCCACAGTCTGCGGCGGCATTCTTTCCCTGATGGATGCCGGTGTACCTCTCACCATGATGATAGCCGGCATTGCCATCGGCCTGGTCAAGGAGAACGACCGCTATGTTCTTCTGACTGATATCGCCGGATATGAGGATCATTTTGGCGACATGGACTTTAAGGTTGCTGGAACTGAAAAGGGTGTGACGGCCATTCAGATGGACCTGAAAATCCCCAGCCTGCCCACCCAGATTATTCGTGAAGCCCTGATCAAGGCCCGACAGGCCAGAGCACTTGTCCTTGAAAAGATGAGGGAGGTCCTGCCCGCGCCCCGACCGGAGCTTTCACCCTATGCTCCCCGTATCATTACTCTTTTTATTAACCCGGAGAAAGTTAGTGAGGTCATCGGGCCGGCCGGTAAGGTCATCAAGAAAATAATCGCAGCTACAAACACCAAAATTGACATAGAGGAAACAGGTAAGATTACCATTGCCGCTCCCAATATGGAAGGAGCTGAAAAGGCCAAACAGATGATCCGGGAAATTACCGTGGAGGCAGAGGTAGGCAAGGTTTATACGGGTAAAATTGTCAGGCTTGAGGATTATGGAGCTTTTGTCGAAATTCTGCCCAATATTGTGGGTCTGCTGCATATTTCAGAGGTGGCGCATCACCGCATCCGGAATATAAGAGATGTTTTTAAATTGGGTCAGACAGTGACAGTCAAAGTCATCAGCATTGATGAAGACCATAAAATCCGTCTGAGCAAAAAAGCTCTGGAAACTCCGCCACCACCCCCAGCCGGGACCAAGCCCTGGGCCCGTAAAGATACCCAGAGACGCGGCTTTTATCAGCAACCATTTAAGAATCTGAGAAAATACTAAATTAAAAATAGTTTCTGGTTGATTTAAAAAAACTTGAGGGGCGATTTAAAAATTAAGAAAAAGGGATTCACCCTAGTTGAGCTGCTGGTAACGGCCGCCATTCTGGCTATTCTGGCAGGGGCTATCCTGCCCATGGCCCAGGTGGCGGTAAAAAGAGAAAAGGAAATTGAGCTGCGGCGGGCCCTGCGAACTATCAGAGAGGCCATTGACGCCTATAAAAAACTGGCCGATGAAAAGAAAATTGAAGTCAAGGAGGGAAGTGACGGTTATCCCCCTGATCTTGAAACCCTGGTCAGAGGAGTCGAAATCAAGGAAACAGGCGAAAAAGGCCGAGAGAGAAAAATTGTTATCCGCTTTTTGAGGAAAATTCCCCTTGATCCCATGACCAACTCCTACGACTGGGGCTTATTATCGACCAGGGACAAACCCGACTCAGACACTTGGGGAGGGGAAAACGTTTTCGATGTTTATACTAAAAGCCCGGGACGAGCTCTCGATGGGACAAAATACCGTGACTGGTAAAAGAAGGTCTGGATTCACCCTGATTGAATTAATCATTGTTTTTACCCTGATAGGCATTCTGGTCAGTCTGGCTCTGCCACAATATAAATATGCCACGAGGAAGGCGCGGGAGGCTGTCCTCAAGGAAGACCTTTATATCCTCCGCAAATTAATTGACCAGTATTTTTCCGATAAGGGCAAATACCCGCCTTCTCTGCAGTCCCTGGTAGACGAGGGCTATCTAAGGCGGTTGCCCGTTGACCCCTTTACCGGTTCAGACCAAACCTGGGAAGAGATTCGTGAAGAACTTTCGCCTGAAGATATTATCAGCGGCCGGGAAGCAGGCGTGATTGATGTTCGCTCCGGCTCCAAAGACATCGCCATTAATGGCACACCCTATAATACCTGGTAAGATGAAACTACAGGTCCGGGGTGTCATGCTCATCATGCTCCTTATCCTGATAGCTACGCTTAACATTGGCCTGATGGTGGCCGTGCCCGTCTGGCAGACACAGATGCAGAGGGAAAAGGAAGAGGAGCTCATTTTTCGGGGTCGCCAGTATGTTGAGGCCATTCGCCTTTATCAGCTCAAACATCCGGGCCAATTTCCGGCCTCCCTCGAAGTCTTATTAAAAGAAAGATGCCTTCGCCGGCCCTTTAAAGATCCCATGACCGATGATGGCCAGTGGAATTTAATCCTGGCCGTAAGCGCCCCCTCAGCCGGTGGTCGCCACCAGGTGATGATTGCTCCACCGGAGGCGGTAAAATCCATGTTTAATCCCCAGATTATTGGCGTGGTCAGCCGTTCCAGAAAAAAATCGATCAGAATTTACAACAATCAGAATACCTATGATAAATGGCTTTTTTATTATGGCCAGGATCCCCAGAAAATGCCTGAAATCATTCTTTGGGGTGAGAGAAAATAAGCCGTGAATTCCATCCTCATTGTGGCCGGCGAAAACTCAGGGGAAAAATATGGGGCCGATTTAATTCGGGCTTACCTCGAACTCTGTCCCGGGGATCGTTTCTTTGGCCTTGGTGGCCCGGAAATGGCTGCCTGCGGCACCGATATCCTTTATTCCCTTGAGGAATTAAACATTATTGGTATTTTTGAAGCCCTCCGCAGCTGGCGCCGGGTTCGCCGGTTACTGGTCTCATTAAGGAATGAAGCCCTGAGAAGAAAGGCCAGGGCAGCCGTTCTCATCGATTCACCTGATTTTAATCTTCGGCTGGCTCGAATGCTGCGGTCCGCAGGCATTCCGGTTTTATATTACATTAGCCCCACTGTCTGGGCCTGGAGAGCTGGCCGCCTCAATCAAATTCGCCGCTATGTTAACCGGATGCTCCTCATCTTTCCCTTTGAAAAAGAAATTTATGATAAAGCTGGAATCCCGGCTATCTATGTTGGTCATCCCCTTTTAAGTCGGCTGAAAGTCAAACTGAGTCCCTCAGAATTCCGCTCAAAATATAATCTGCCTCCAGAAACGCCGCTGATCACTCTTCTTCCCGGAAGCCGCCCCATGGAGATCAGCCGGCATAGTCCTATTCTTAGTAAATCTATCGATTTAATAAAGAATAAGGTAAAGGCCAGTTTTATCCTGATTCGGGCGAGAACGGTGGATAAAAAATTAATAGAAAGATTTTTCGACCGCCAGCCTGAGCTTTTAATCCTGGATGAGACAGAAGATAAGTATGAGGCTATGGCTGCCTCAGATATTATTCTGGCCGCTTGCGGCACAGCTAATATGGAAGCCTGCCTCCTCGAAGTTCCCTTTATCGCCTTCTATCGCATCTCCCCTCTTGTCTATTTTTTTGGCCGCAAACTGGTCAGAGTCAAAAATTACAGTATCGTTAATCTTCTGGCCGGGAAAAGGGTGGTAACGGAGCTCATTCAGGAGAAATTTACGCCCGAAAATCTGGCCGGTGAAGCTCTTTCGCTCCTTTCTTCGCCTGCAAAAAGGGAAGCCATGAAAAAGGAATTTCAACGTCTCCGCGAGCTCCTGGGAGATGACAGAGCGCCATTCAGAGCCGCTATCGAATTAAAAAATTTAATTGACCAGATTTGAACTGGTTTTTGTCAGCCGAAGTTCCAGCAAGGAAAATACAGGTCAAGAATTTGATTTAAATTTCTTGAAAGAAAGAGATTATTTGACTTCGGCATTGATGGGCAGAAATGTCTGCCATTTATCCTGAAAAGACGAACCATTGTAAATGATAATTCCTATTTTAAACTTTTTTAAAAACAAAGTTTAGAATGGTTCACTCTTATAAATAAAATTAGAACCAATTTTGTACACCAGCTCCCCTCGCTCAAATCGCCATCAATTTTAAAGAATTAATTTTTAAAAGGAGAGGTCACGGAGGTTCGTCCCTCCTGATGAAATTATCAATTTTATTCAATGGGGCTTCTTTTAATTTAAAATTTCCAAATTTTAAATAAAAATTTTAAAAGAAAAGGATGGCCTTAAAGGAAATGAGAGAATCTTTTTTCCTTTGAACCTGAAGCTTAATTCAGATAGAAGCATCTAAAAAAAGACCTCTGATTGATTTCTTCTGCTTTTCGCTGCTAATCAGAGAACTTCAAGCACTTTTAGGGCCAGATCATATCGGCCTGAGGGAGGGGAAATCTGGATTCCCTGAACCATGTCCTTTATCCTGACCACTATTTCCTGAGCAATGGCCACTCCCTCCTCCCTGGCTCTTTCAGGACTTATTTCTTGAGCCCGCCGCATGCGCTCCATAATCTCCTCGGGCACTCTGGCTCCTGGAACCTCATTATGCATGAATTCAGCATTCCGCAGACTGGCCAAAGGCCAGATGCCGGCAATGATGGGCAACCGGCAGGACTCAAGGCGCTGCAAAAATCTCTCCAAAAGATTTATATCAAAAACAGGCTGAGTGATAGCAAATTCAGCCCCAGCTTCAACCTTCCAGTGAAAACGCGATAACTCATAATCAATATTTATGGCTCCTGGATTAACGCCGACACCAATAAGAAAGCTGGTTGGAACCGGAAGCCGCCGTCGGCCAATATCCAGGCCTCGATTGAGGAAACTAACGACATTGGTCAATCCGATAGAGTCCACATCAAAAACAGCGGTCGCATCAGGGTAATCGCCGAGCTTGGGCGGATCGCCCGTAATCAGGAGCAGATTGCGCAGGCCAAGGGCATGAATGCCCAGAAGGTCAGATTGAATGCCCAGAAGATTTCGGTCCCGGCAGGTATAATGAAGAATAACCTCCATGCCCGTCTGGGCTTGAATAAGGAGAGCCAGAGCCATGGAACTCATGCGCGCACTGGCCCTGGGGCCATCAGGTATATTGACGCAGTCCACGCCTTTCGCCTTGAGCTCGCGGGCTATTTCGATGGCCCCAGATGGGTCGCAGCCCCGGGGTGGAACAATCTCCACGCTGACCACAAATTGCTTTTCACTCAACTTTTTCCCTAGAGCCGATTTCTCCGCCATTGGCCTGGGGGCAACTTCAACCGCCTCCTCCACTTCTTCTCGAATAAAAACAGCCGGCCTTCGGGCAGGCTGCATGGATCTGATAGCCCCTTTTATTGCCCGGATATGGGCCGGCGTTGTTCCGCAGCAGCCACCCACAAGGCGAGCTCCGGTGAGGATAAAACGGCGAGAATATTCAGCCAGATAATCTGGCGAGCAAAGGTAGATATTTCTTCCTTCCACATTGCGCGGCACGCCAGCATTGGGCATGGCGGAAAGCGGCCTGGAAGTCACTCTGGCCATCCTCTCCAGACATTGGAGCATGGCAGCTGGCCCCACAGAGCAGTTAACTCCAACAACATGGGCTCCCCACTCCTCCAGCTTTCGCGTGAAAACTTCAGGCGGAGTTCCGTAGAGACTGTTTCCATCTTCTTCAATGGTCATTTGAGCCACTATCAGGAAGTCAGGGGCTTCCTTTTGCACCGCCTTGATGGCCTGATGAATTTCGTTGATATCCGAAAATGTCTCCAGGATAAAAAGATCAACGCCCCCTTCAAGCAGGGCCCTCACCTGTTCCCTGAAGGCCTCCTCAGCTTCTTCCACTGAAGTTGGTCCCCAGGGTTCGATTTTAACTCCAAGAGGACCGATGGACCCGGCCACCCAGACCCTGGATCCAGCCTCTTCCCGGGCAATGATGGCGCCAGCTCTGTTTATTTCTTTGACCCGGTCTTCAAGACCATATTTTTTCAGCTTGAACCGATTGGCCCCGAAGGTATTGGTTTCAATTATTTCCGCACCTGCCTGAATATATTCGCGGTGAATGGAACGGACCAGGTCAGGACTGGTCAGATTGACCTCATCAAAACAGAGGTTAAGATAAATGCCTTTGTTATAAAGCATGGTACCCATAGCTCCGTCAGCCAGGACAACCCTTTCCTGGAGCAGGGCCAGCCATTCTTCAATTCTCATGGCCACCTCAAAACCATATCTATTCTGGCACTATTTTCTGCCGGATCAAAATTTATTTGAGAGGAGGGAGAATAAAATCGAGTCGATCGCCAATCTTTAAGCCATGTTTTTTCACTGAGCCACTGACAAGTTCGAGCACATAAAGGGCCGGTCTTGAGGGCATATAGGAAGGGCAGGGCTCATTCGGACAGGGAGGTACATTTTCCTCAATATGCACAATGCGCCGCTGGCTATCCAGCCAGAGCATATCTAAAGCAAAATGCATGTTTTTCATCCAGAAGGAGTAATAATCCTCAGTTTCAAAAATAAAAAGCATGCCCTGATCTTCTTTCATTCCCTGCCTGAACATCAGTCCCTGCTGTCTCTGTTCTTCAGTGATAGCTAATTCCGCCGTCACTTTGAAGCCATCAGGTAGAGTTATCTTCACAAATTTTACTTCACCCCGCAGTGAGATTGAGGAGAAAAAAATAAGACAAAGCGGAATCAGGAAATTTCTTTCGTTTCTTTTCATTTCCCCTCTTCCTTATTTCAATGAATTGTTATTAAAGGCACAAAACGGACAGGCAATAATTTCTTTCTTTTAAAGCCATCTTTCTCCCTGGTCACAAGATAAAGGTCCTGGAAGGTTGAGCCGACAGGAATAACCAGGCGTCCGCCAGGCTTGAGCTGCTTTTCCAGCTGCTCCGGAATTCGCGCCGGCGCTGCCGTTACCATAATGGCCTCATAGGGAGAATTTTCTTCCCAGCCAAAGGTACCATCTCCGATTTTAAAATAAATATTGCGATAGCCAAGTTTTCCCAGCACCTCCTGCGCCCGAAGGGAAAGGGAAGCAATTATTTCCACCGTATAAACTTCCTTCACCAATTCAGCCAGAATGGCTGTCTGATAACCTGAGCCAGTACCGATTTCTAAAACCCTGTCTTCTGGCTGCAGATGCAGAGCTTCGGTCATATAGGCCACAATATAGGGCTGAGAGATTGTCTGTCCCTCTCCAATGGGAACAGGCTCGTCATTATAGGCATAATCTATCATTTCGGGAGGAACAAAAAGATGGCGGGGCACCTTTTTCATGGCCGCGATTACTCTTTCGTCCTTTATCCCCCGGCTGACTATCTGGGTCTCCACCATTTTTAATCGGTCTTCGACCCAGGGATCCTCCATCCCTTCTCCCCCTGCTTCTTAAATCAAATCAGGTTTAATAAGCCCGGGCGAAATAAACGTAGGTTGAAGCTTCTCGGCCGCAATAAATACATTTCCCCTTACCTTCCTTGATTTTTTCCAGAGGAATTACCCTGATGGTGGCCGCGGTCTCTTCCTTGATGGCTTCTTCACAGGATTCATCGCCACACCACCAGGCCCGGAGAAAACCCCGACGTTCTTCAATTATTTTTTTGAAATCTTCATAACTGGCGACATCATGAGTGTTCTGCTTTTGAAACTCCAGGGCTTGAGCCAGGAGATTTTTTTGGATATCCTCCAGCAGATGGATAACCTTCTCTTCCAGATTATCCATTCCGGTAGCTAATTTTTCTCCATTGTCCCGCCGGACAAGAACAACCTGTTTTGCCTTAATGTCCTTCGGTCCTATTTCCAGGCGAAGAGGAACACCTCTCAATTCATATTCAGCAAATTTCCAGCCGGGCGTATATTCTTCCCGACCATCCAGCTTCACCCTGACACCAGCAGCGATCAATCTCTTTTCAATGTCGGTAGCCAGAGGCAGAACCGTTTCCTTCCAGTTACCGATTGAAATCGGCACGATTATGACCTGAATCGGCGCAATGTGAGGTGGCAGGCGCAGGCCAGAATCGTCGCCGTGACTCATAATGACAGCTCCAATCAGGCGGGTAGAAACTCCCCATGAGGTTTGCCAAACATATTGCAGATTTTGATTCCGGTCCTCAAAGCGGATATTAAAAACCCGGGAGAAATGCTGGCCAAGATGATGGGAAGTGCCCATCTGAAGAGCTCGACCATCGGACATGAGTGCCTCCACCGAATAGGTTTCCAGGGCACCAGCAAACTTTTCGCGGGAGGTTTTCTTGCCGGCAATTACGGGAATGGCCAGCTCAGTCTCAATAAATTCCCGGTAAAGATTTAAAATTTTGAGGGTTTCTTCTCTGGCTTCCTCTTCGGTCTCATGGGCGGTATGTCCTTCCTGCCATAAAAATTCGGTGGTTCGGAGAAAGGGACGGGTCACCTTTTCCCAGCGAACGACATTGGCCCACTGGTTGATTAAAACAGGTAAATCCCGCCAGGACTGAATCCATTTAGCGTACATGGCCCCAATGATAGCTTCAGAAGTAGGTCGCACGGCCAGCCTTTCTTCAAGTTCCTCCTGGCCACCATGGGTTACCCAGGCCACTTCAGGAGCAAAACCCTTGAGATGCTCCATCTCCTTTTTCAGGAAGCTTTCAGGAATAAAAAGGGGGAAATAGGCATTAACATGGCCGGCGGCTTTTATTCTCCGGTCCAGAAGCTGCTGAATATTTTCCCAGATAGCATAGCCATAAGGACGAATGACCATCATGCCCTTCATGGGGGCATAATCAGCCAGCTCAGCCCGGCGGATGACATCCACATACCAGCGCGAAAAATCCTCGCTTTTGGGTGTAATCTGAGTTACCAGACGCTCTTCTTTTTTCACGGCCAAGCCTCTCTTTTTAAACGCTCTCATTCTAATGGCATGCAGGGAATCTTGTCAAGGATGGCTCCGGTTCAGTTTACTGGCAAAATATAGCGATTCTTTTATAAAAAAAGTGAAGATTAATTAAGCAGGGTGAAAATGGAGAAGTCGGGAATTAAGTCATTTTCACCCCTGTTTTCATCGACAGAGGTGATTGACCCGTCCCTTTAAGACCGGCATGATGGAACTGGCAAAAAAATAAAAGGAAGTAGCTCCATGAATTACGATAAAGAATTCAATGACCTGCCAAGAATGATTGCCGGCGACAGGGTCTTCCATCTTCCCTTACCTACCCTGGTCGAAGGAGAAACGCCAGACGGGCAGAGCTTTCAGGAAAAAACGGTCCTGAATTATATCAGCCATCAGGGCGCTGTTTTCCAGCTGAAAAGTCCAGTAACTATCGGCACCCGTCTGCGGCTGGCCATTGACCTGCCGAAGGCTCTGGCTGAAGATAAAAATCTCAAGCTTATTATCCGCGGCCAGGTTATTCTGGTCGAAAGGCTGCTTAATCGCAAAAACCGACAAAGGGTGACGATGCGTTTCGAAAGCAAATATTTTATTAAAGAAAAAATTTAATTTTCTGAGAAATGTCATAAATTCAATCGTCTTTTTTTATGCTTCTCGACTCATCCAGGGCGGTGCGGGAGGAGGGGGAAGATAAATTATCTTTTCTCTCCTCTCCCTGATTAATCTTAGTCTGGCTTGAGATAATATCTCCTGCTTGGGCCTGGAAGAAGCATCATATCTCCTTCCACGGGTCAACTTCCCTTGACAATTGATCTATCTATCAATAAAATCAGGCTGAAAAGGTGATTATTTTGACCGGCGAAGGGAGTCAAGAATAATGCCCAGAAAAAGCCAGAAAGTCCCGACAAATGAAAAAATTAAACTGCTTATTTTCTGTCCGTCAGAGCTTGTCCTGGCTGGCATTCTGAAATCTCTGGAGCCAGCCTCCGATATTTCGGTGGTTCATATTGAAGGTGGTACCATTGAAAATTTAATGGAGGCCATGAAAAAGTTGAAACCCCATGTGCTTCTCTTCGCCAATACGGAAATGCTGCCGAACCTGAAAGAAATCTGTAAAGCCATAAAAGAATTAAGCAAGAGCCAGGGACAGGGTCATCTTCTTCTTCTGGGAAGCATTCCCTCTCACGAAGAAATCGTTGGCCTGATGAATGCTGGCGCCCGGGGCTACTTTGATCTCAATAACCCCTCCCGGGAGCTGCCTGAAGCCATTCGTGTCGTCCAGCGGGGTGAAATCTGGCTGCCTCGCGATAAAATGAGTTCCATTATGGACAGAATCATTTCCGTTGTTGGCCGAGACTTTAAAGAGAAGACCCTTGACCAGCTGACTCCCATGGAATTTCAGGTACTCAAGCTTATTGGCCAGGGCCGATCCAATGATGAAATTGCTAAAATTCTTTTCATCAGCAAAAATACAGTTCGTTCCCACATAAAAAGCATTTACGCCAAATTGAATACCCACAGCCGGCTTCAGCTGGCCCTGTATGCCATCAATTCGGCTCTCTTTTAATTTAAACCGCGTCCGAGGAGAAAAGCAATGAAAAGAAGTCAGCCAGGGGGTAAAAAGGAAAAAAAGGCAGTCCGGAAAAAAGGCAAAGCAAAAAGGACAGCCAGTTTGCCTGTGATTATAAGTAACCGCCGCCGGGAATGGCGTTTTGATTTGCCTCTGGAAGCCGTGGTGGCGGGCGAGCTGCCCCAGGGACAGCCCTTTGAAGAAAAAACAACCATTGAAAATATAAGCTCCGGTGGCGCCTATTTTGGCCTGAATTCAGGAGTGGTTATTGGCTCCAGGCTCAATCTCACCATCAATCTCCCGGAAAGGTTAACTGAGGGCAGAAAAATGCAGCTAGTCCTCAGCGGCACTGCGGTTCGATTGGAAAAGGCGGAAAAAACAGGGAAAAAACAAGGTGTGGCGGTGCGTTTCAGCCGGAATTACAAATTTGTCGCTGTGGGCCAGGAAGAAACCTGAGGCCAGAAGCCAGAATTTTCCCCTTCCATGCCTTTTCTCAAAGTAGCCCTGACAGGTGGCATTGCCTGCGGTAAATCCGTTGTCGGTGAATATTTAAGAAAAAAGGGTTGTTACCTCCACCAGGCTGACGCTGTGGCCCACAGGCTCATGGCCCCTGGCAAGAAGGCCTGGAAAGCCATTGTCCATCATTTCGGCCCGGCTATCCTCAATCCTGATGGTACAATAAATCGCCGCAAGCTCGGAGAAATAGTTTTCACCAGCCCGAAGGAAAGAGAATTCCTCAATCAACTCCTTCATCCCCTTGTTTTGAAGAAAAAAGAAGAGACGCTTCGCCGACTGGAACGCTCCGGTCGAAGTGGCATTTTCATTTCAGAAGCGGCGTTAACTATTGAGGCCGGTTTTGTCTCTTTTTTTGATAAAATTATCGTGGTTTATTGCCCGGAAGAAATACAGATTGAACGACTGATGTCCAGAAGCGGCCTTTCCCGCGAAGAAGCTGAAAAAAGGGTGAGGGCTCAGTTGCCAGTTGAGGAAAAGCTTAAATATGCAGATTATGTTATTGATACGTCGGGCACAATCGAGGAAACCCTGGCCCAGACGGAGAAAGTCTATCAATCTCTCCTTAAAGACCTTGAAGCCAAAAAAAAGCAAATTTAACTTTTTAAGCCGGCAGCCAGGAGCGGGATCATAATTTCATGATGGCCCACAAAGTAAAAGCCTCGACCTTTTTCGCCGACAATTCTTTTGATGACATTCTGTTCAGGTCGGTAATGGCGAATGAAGTCAAAAACAGCCGTAGTAAAATTTTCAAGGCGATGTCCCTGATTGCGCACGTAACTGACGGCCTTGAGAAAAACTTCGGGCAGAATAACCGCTGACCCTACATTTAAATAAACTCCGCCCCCTTCCAGTTTTTCTATCTCAGAGGCAAATTTAAAAAAATCTTTTAAAGAGGTCCGACCGATGGCTTCACCGCTTGCCTGGGGATGAAGATGAATGACATCGGTGCCAATGGCCACATGCACCGTCGCTGGCAAGCCCAAACGAAAAGCCGAAGCGAACAGGCTCAAATTTTTGTAGGGAAAATTAGATTGGGCTATCATTTCGCCCACAGCCTCACCCAGGCCTGAATTTTTCTCCGCCCCCCTGATGATGGCCTGATTGAGCCATTCAGCTGTTTCTCTGGCCATGCCGAAAAGGCCCGCTTCAATCTGAGTGGCGACATCTTCTGAAGTTTGACCACAGTAGGCAATCTCAAAATCATGAATAATGCCTGCTCCATTAAAGGCTAATGCTGTAATCAGCTTATTTTCCATTAAATCTATGAGAATGGAGCTTAAACCCACTTTGATAACATGAGCTCCAAGACCCATAATGACCGGCTTTTTTAAAGAAACAGCCCTTTTAATGGTGGCCACAAGTTCCTTGAAATCCCTGGCGGCCAGAATATCCGGCCAGCTCTGCAGAAAAAGACTGAAGTTTCTTTCAGGCGAAAAGGGAGAACCGAATTGAGCTACCCGAACCTTGCTTGGCCTTTCTCTAAGGGAAATTGTCTTTAAATCAGGAGGCATAATTTTAGTCCATTAAAGATAGGTCAAGTCTAATTTTCCTTGGAATCAAGGATTAACCCCTTTAATTGCTGACCACAGCAGAATTTAATTCTCTTCCCTCTGGGGATAGCCAGCCGGCTTTTCCGCCGGATGTCACGTCCGAACCCGGTTTTTTTATTTACCACCCGGAAGCTACCAAAACCTCTAATTTCTACCTGGCCATCCTCGATCAGCCCCTTTTTTAAAAATTTAAGAATGGCTTCAACCAGAGCCGAAGCTTTGGAGCGACTGAGATTGGTGCTCTTTTCTATGGCTGTAACCAGATCATCCTTGATCATGGAGGTTCCTCCGCTTCAAGCAGATTATCGATATGATTATTTAAATTCGATTTCTCTGTCAAGAGCACAAAGCGCCTTAGCCTTAAAAGATAAAGTTTCTGGCGCTTTTAATCTATGTTCAGTTATTTTTTGAGATAAATTTTTTCACCTAGCGAAAGAAAGCCTCATATAGACATGTCTTAATTTCTCTAAAAATCAGGCTGAATCTAAATCGTTCGCAAAATCTAAAATAAATCTTGCCGGCATTAAACCTTTTTATCTCCATTCGTTTTTAAAAAAATAAACTTCTCATAATTTTATAAATCACCCTGCCTTTCAGGAAAGAGTTGAGCCATCAAGAGTTCTGTTTCTTTAATTTCGTTGACTTAAAGTAACTTGCAGCTTATAATTTTATCGTCGTGGGTAAACGTTTTCTCCTGATTTTAATTTCCCTGGCTCTGTTGACTTTTTCTGGTCAGGCCGCAATTTTACTGATTGAAGTTGATGCCCCCATCCATCCCATTACCTCCGAATATATTCGTCAGGCCATTGATCGGGCGGAAAGAGAAAATGTCCAGTTACTCATTCTTCAGCTCAATACACCGGGCGGGCTCGAAAGTTCCATGAGAGAAATCATCTCCAGAATTCTCAATTCTAAAGTTCCTGTGGCCACCTATGTTAGCCCGAGTGGAGCCAGAGCGGCTTCGGCTGGCTTTTTTATTGGCATTGCCAGTGACCTTTTTATTATGGCACCGGGAACGAGCACCGGAGCTGCACATCCGGTAGGCATTTCGCTTACCGGACAGCAGATGGACAAAACCATGGAAGAAAAGGTCCTTCAGGATTCAATTTCTTATATTAAAACGATTGCGGAAAAAAGAGGTCGCAACCTGAAAGCGGCTGAGAAAGCGGTTCGAGAGAGTGCCTCCTATACCGAGAAGGAGGCTCTGGAAAATAAGATAATTGATTATATCGCCAGTAATATCAGCGACATTATTATTTATTTCGATGGCCAAAAAATCAAGCGCTTTGATGGTAGTGAAGTCGTTCTTTCTTTAAAGAATCAGCCGGTCATCTCCATGCCCATGTCCAGGAGGCAAAAATTCCTGATTACCATTTCCAATCCTAACCTGGCCTATCTCCTGTTGATGCTTGGTCTGCTGGGCCTCTATTTTGAATTTTCTAATCCTGGAGCCATCCTGCCTGGTGTTCTCGGTGGCATCTCTCTTTTGCTGGCTATTTTTGCCTTTCAGATTCTTCCCATTAATTATGTTGGCCTGCTGCTCATTCTTCTGGCCATCGGTCTTTTAATCCTCGAGGTTAAGGTTCATAGTTATGGTGTTCTGACCGTGGGAGGAATAATCGCTATGATTATTGGTTCCATGATGCTGGTTAATTCACCTCTGCCCGAACTTCGGCCGAGTATTCAGATTATCATTCCGGTGGCAATAAGTCTTTCTTTGATTTTCCTTTTTCTTGTTTTCCTGGTGGTTAAGGCTCATATGAGACGGGCCATTACGGGAAGAGAAGGGCTGATCGGTGAGATTGGCCTTGCTCAGACCGATTTAAATCCTTCCGGCAAAGTTTTTGTTCATGGCGAAATCTGGAATGCGGAAGCTGAGGAATATATTCCCAAAGGAACCAGGGTTCAGGTAACGGCCGTGCTTGATGGTCTGAAAATCAAAGTGAAGAAGGCTCAGGCCAACTGATAAATTAATTTAAAGGAGGAAAAAGTGATTACCTTTCCCACCATAATTGGCGCTTTGATTCTTCTTTACATCCTCAATTCTATTAAAATTCTCAGGGAATATGAAAGGGGCGTCATTTTCCGCCTGGGAAGAGCCTTGCCCCGACCAAAGGGACCTGGCATCATTCTTGTTTTTGCTCCCATTGATCGCATGGTCAGGGTAAGTCTGCGACTTGTCACCCTGGACATTCCGCCTCAGGATGTTATTACCCGGGACAATGTCTCGGTCAAGGTCAATGCGGTGGTCTATTTTCGGGTTATGGATCCCTTAAAAGCCATCATCGAAGTTCAGGACTACCTCTATGCTACCTCCCAGCTGGCACAAACCACTCTTCGCAGTGTCCTGGGGGAGGTGGAACTGGATGAGCTCCTGGCTGAAAGGGAAAAACTTAATACCAAGCTTCAGGAGATAATTGACCGCCAGACTGACCCCTGGGGCATAAAGGTTCAGCTGGTGGAAATCAAGCATGTTGACCTTCCTGATACCATGATCAGGGCCATTGCCCGTCAGGCTGAAGCGGAAAGAGAAAGAAGAGCCAAGATTATCCATGCCGATGGCGAATATCAGGCAGCAGAAAAACTTACCCAGGCCGCCAACATCCTTTCCCAGACACCCACAGCCCTTCATCTCCGCTTTCTTGGTACCCTGACTGAAATTGCCAGCGAAAAGAATTCCACCATCATTTTCCCCTTACCCATTGAGCTGTTGAGGGCCTTCACCTGGAGGGAAGAAAAATCAAAGAGCTGAGATGAAACCAAAACAGATAAGAGAGCTTCAGGTTTCAAGCTCCCAGCTGGCCCTAATATTTCTGGCTCTTCTGGGTGTAGCTGTTATCATTTTTCTCCTGGGTGTTTCCATCGGTAAAAAGTACGGTGAAGCTCAACTCGAGGCGGCCAGAGAAAAAACCAGTGCTTTATCTGAGGCTAAAACCCTGGCAGAGAAGCCTTCAATGGAAAAAAAGGCTGAACCAGCCCATGAAGCCGAAAAAATTACTCCTCCTGAGAAACCCCTTCAGATGGAAAAAACTGAACCTGAACAGATGAAGCTGGCAGAGAGTTTGCCCGTGAAGAAAGCAGAAAAACCGGAAAAAAGTGAGCCCCCACCGCCTGCAAAAATTACACCTGGAGCTAAATCAGCCCAACCTGGGACCAGAGTTTACTATGTTCAGATTGCCGCCTTTTCCCGAAAAGAAGCCAGCGCCTCCCTGATTCAGGAATTGAAAAAGGCCGGTTACGAACCCATTATCCTTGATCCCTTTCCCGCTGATAAGAAACCCCTTTACAGGGTAAGAATAGGTCCATTTAAATCTGAGGCTGAAGCTGAAGCCGCCAGGAACAGAGTGAGAGCACTGATTCCCGAAGCTTCCAGGGCCTTTCTCATTCGCTGAAGGTTATTGTCAGAACCGAACCATAATTAAAATCTACTCTTAATAATTCCTGATGGCTTAAAGGGAGTTTAATTTTTAAAAATTTAATAAAGAAAATTGCAATCGGCCAGAAAAGGCCGCAAAATATAAATTTCCATGAAAAGAAAAAAATTATCGCTCTGGCTTGCCCCGGCTTCCGGTCTTCTCGCTTCATTAGCTTTTCCCAAGTTCAATTTGAGTTTTTTAATCTGGATAGCCCTGATTCCCCTTTTTTTCATCCTCTTTCAATCAAAGCCGAAAAGGGCTTTCCTGGCCGGCTGGCTGGCTGGAATTACCTTTTATGGCCTCATCCTTTACTGGATTCCCTATGTTCCAGCCCATTATGGCAATTTATCCTTTTCCTTGAGCCTGGTCATCTATTTTCTTTTCATTTCATTTCTGGGCCTGTTCTGGGCTGGCTTTGCCTGGTTGCTGGCCATAATCATTAAAAGTTTTCCTCGCCGCGCCTATCTTCTGGCTGGATTTCTCTGGGTATCTTTTGAATATATCCTGACCTTCCTTTTTACCGGTTTTCCCTGGGCTCTTCTGGGCTATGCTCAGGCTCAAAATCTACCCCTCATTCAAATTTCAACCATAACTGGAGTGTATGGTGTTTCCTTTCTCATTGTGCTTCTTTCTGCCTCCTTTGTTCAGGCTCTCCTCACCCGAAAAAAAGCATCTTTTTTTCTGAGCCTTGCCCTGATCCTGGCTCTTCATCTCACCGGCTTTATCCAGTTAAGAAGTTCTCGCTCTTCCTTTTCTCCAGAAATTAAAGCTGCTGTTATTCAGGGAAATGTTTCCTCTGATATTTACTGGGACTTTACGCCTGAGGCTGAAATTGAAAGGCTTTTCGAGCTCCATCTGAATTTAACACGGCAGGCCATCAGTCAGGGAGCCCGCCTTATTATCTGGCCAGAATTTTCTGTTCCCCTCTGCTTCAGCTGCCCCGAAGAACGCTATGTTAATTTCAGACTGAAACTGGAAAATCTGGTCAAAGAAACCGGGACGACTTTGCTTCTGGGAACAAACGAAAGATCAGCCGGAACTCATGAGCCTGAATTTTATAATACAGCCCTATGTTTGAATCCAGACCTTTCTTATACCACCTATTACAAAATGCACCTTGTTCCCTTTGGCGAATACACCCCTTATAAAAAAATTTTCTCTTTCATAGAAAAAGTTACCCACGCTATAGGCAATGTGACTCCGGGTAAAGAACACCGACTGCATTATTTTGAGGGACTGGCCTTTGGCTCCCCCATTTGTTATGAAATCATTTTCCCGGATTTAGTCAGGAATTTTGTCAGGAAAGGAGCTTCTTTCCTGGTCACCATTACCAATGATGGCTGGTACGGAACTTCTTCCGCTCCCTACCAGCACTTTCAGATAGCCCTTTTCCGGGCCGTTGAGAATCGCCGTTACCTTTTAAGGGCGGCCACAACCGGTATAAGCGGCATCATTGACCCCTATGGCCGGGTCATCCAGCGGTCTGATCTGATGACAGTCGCCACCCTGGTGGCTTCTTTCAGGCCGCTCAAAGGATTAACCTTTTACTCCCGCTATGGCGATGTATGGTCCTGGCTGAGCTTGACTTTGAGTTCCCTGTCAGTTATTCTTTGTCTGATTAAGAGGCGAAATGAATAACAAAAGCTTAAATAAAAGTCAGTTACCTGACCTCCTTCTCCGCCTGAAGGAAGCTGTGGCCCGATTTGAAGAATTAAGAGGTTTTCTTTGACCCAGCCAGCAAAGAAAAAGAGATTGCCTCAATAAATCAGGAACTCAACCAGCCTGAGTGCTGGCAAAACCCAAAGAAGTTTCAATCGCTGCAACAGACTAAAAAGCGTCTGGAAAAGGACCTGAACTCTTTCTATCGTCTCCAGGAGAAAAAAGAAGAACTTGAAGTCCTGGCTGAGCTGGCTGAAGAGGGCGAAAATGTGGAAAAGGAAATAGAAGCGACTTTGCTTGAATTTGAAAAGGCCGTGGAGGAAGTTGAGCTGAGAACCCTCTTTTTTGAAGCCGATGATGCGCGTAATGCTATTCTGACCATCCATCCCGGTGCTGGCGGGACTGAATCCCAGGACTGGGCTCAGATGCTTCTTCGCATGTATCTTCGTTACGCTGAAAGAAAGGGCTATAAGACCGAAATTCTTGATCTTTTAGCCGGTGAAGAGGCCGGTATCAAAAGTGCGACCATCCGCATTGAAGGCGATTATGCCTACGGTCATCTTCATCTCGAATCAGGCGTTCACCGCCTGGTCCGCATTTCGCCCTTTGATGCGAATAAGCGTCGCCACACCTCTTTTGCCGCTGTCTTTGTTTATCCCGAGATTGAGGAAGACATAGAAATTGAAATAAATCCAGAGGATCTCAGAATTGAAACCTTCCGCGCCTCAGGTCATGGAGGTCAGCACGTCAATGTGACCGACTCCGCAGTCCGGATTACCCATCTTCCCACCGGAATTGTTGTTCAGTGCCAGAATGAAAGGTCCCAGCATAAAAACAAAGCCATGGCTATGAAAATTCTCAGAGCCAGGCTTTATGAACATGAAAAAAGAAAGCAGCTCGAAAAACTGGAGAAAATAGAAGAAAGTAAAACTGAGATAGCCTGGGGAAATCAAATCCGTTCTTACGTCCTTCACCCCTACAAACTGGTTAAGGATTTAAGAACCAGGGTAGAAACGTCTAATGTGGATAGCGTCCTTGATGGCGATCTCGATGAATTTATCAAAGCCAATCTTGTCTGGCGTAAGAAAAATCTCTCCGGCCTTCAAAATAAAAATAAATAAGCCAGGATTTAGCTTTTTTCTCTTACTTTCTCTTTAATTTCTTCCCAGATTCGGTCCATTTCCTCAAGACTGGCCTGACCTAATTCCTTCCCCCTTTCTTTAAGCTTCTGCCTCATTAAATTAAAGCGAAGGCGGAATTTCTGGTTCGCCTGTTTTAAAGTTAATTCGGGATTAATGCCCTTGAGCCGGCAGACATTGGCCAGGGAGAAAAGAAGATCCCCCATCTCCTCCCTTAAAATCTCTTCCTCAGCCGGTGATAACCCGGCCTTAAGTTCGGCCATTTCTTCTTCCAGCTTCTCGAAGGCAGCCTCGGCTGAGGGCCAATCAAAGCCAAATTGAGCTGCCCGCTGGCCAAGAAGAAATGCCTCAAGAAGAGCTGGCATTCTCGAGGAAATTCCAGCCAGAGGGTCATCTTCAGCCTTTTCTTTTATCTTAAGTTTCGACCACTCATTCCTGACCTCCTGAGGACTGGTCAGTCTGGCTGAGCCAAAGACGTGGGGATGCCGGTTTATCATCTTTTGATTGATTCCTTCAATTACCTGACATAAATCAAAGCAACCCTTCTCCTCATAAATCCTGGCTAGAAAAACCACTTCCATCAGAACATCGCCCAGCTCTTCTGCCACTTCCTCCGGCCTTCCCTTTAAAATCGCCTCGGCCAGCTCATAGGCTTCTTCCAGAAAAAAGTTGAGAATAGACTTTTCATCCTGAATTCTGTCCCAGGGACAGCCTTCTTCGCTCCGGAGGGTGGCCATGATTTTCACCAGGTCCTTAAATTTTTCAGCTATACCTGAAAGGTCAGCCATTCTTGCCTCCTTGAATTAACCGCCATGAAGCGTTATTATATTTATTCAGATTAAGATTAGTGTATTTCAGGCCTTTCTCAAAATTCCATTTTTAATAAGGGAGAAAAGCTGTGGCTGCTGAGGACAGAGAGAAAGAAGGAGAATTTCTTCCGCCCCTTGATTTCAGTTCGATTGTTATGCCTCTTTTTACTCAGGCCCTGATCAGCCTGGGAGTTATGGATGACCCCTCGACCGGTCAGAAGAAAGAAAATATTAAACTGGCCCAGCGCCTGATTGACCTTCTTGACCTTTTAAAAGATAGAACCCAGGGCCGACTCAAGGAAGAAGAAGAGGCCTTCCTTTCCTCCTGCCTTCACCAGCTTAAATGGCATTATCTTGAAAAAACTCAGTATATTAAAATTTAAAAATCATGTTAACCTTCACCGACTTAAAAGAAAACCTGTCCTCGCTTGGACCAACGGCTGTAGCCATTGGCAATTTCGATGGCCTCCATCTGGGCCACCAGAAAATTATTGAAACTCTGGTCAGAGAAGCTAAAGAATTAAAGTTAAAATCAGTTGTTCTCACCTTTTCGCCCCATCCAGAAAAAATACTCGGCCAGGAAACCATCCGGATGATTCAGACAATTAACCAGCGCCTGCAGGGGCTGGAGCAGCTTGGAGTTGAGGCTACCCTGATTATTCCCTTTCATGATGACTTTTTCCGCCTCGGGCCAGAGGAATTCATCCAGAAAATATTAATTGACCGGCTTCAGGCCAGATTAATTATCGTGGGAGCTGATTTTCGCTTTGGCTTTGGCCGTCAGGGAGATCCAGAATATCTGGCCAGAGCCGGGAAAAAAGCCGGATTCAGGGTTATCACCATTCCTCCCGTAATGCTAGATGGAGAGATTGTGAGCAGCAGTCTGATTCGGCAGCTCCTGGAAAAGGGTGAAGTTGACCTTGCCGCCCGCTTCCTCGGTCATCCCTATGAAATAGAAGGCCTTGTCATCAGAGGTGACTCCAGGGGTCAGGTTTTAGGGCTGCCCACAGCTAATATTGAACCCAGAAATGAAATTTTGCCGTGCGGTGTTTTTATCAGTGAAAGCCTGGTTCAGGATAGAGTTTTCCCTTCAGTTACCAATATTGGTTTCAAACCTACCTTTGGCTCAGTCAGTCCGACTGTTGAATCCCACCTGCTGAATTTCAGCGGCACTCTCTATGGCCAGGAAATAAAAACCAGATTGCTGAAAAAAATCCGGGAAGAAAGAAAATTTCCTGACGCCGAATCCCTGCGTCAGCAGATTCTTAAGGATATAGAACAGGCTCGCCTTTTCTGGGCCAAAGCCTGAGCCAAAGAACCCGTGCCTTATTTTCCTTGACTTTTTACCTCAGATGTAGCATTTTATCGGCGAACACCCCGAAGGGTGATTAACTTTCGCCCTTAAGGAGCCTGAGATGGCTGAAAAGATTAAAGCCAGAATAATGGATGCGAATAAAATCCGCCGGGTTTTGCAGCGGCTTACAACCGAAATTCTCGAACGGAACCGGAATCTAAAAAACCTGGTGATTGTTGGCATCAGAACCAGAGGAATTTATCTCGGCAAAAGAATTGCTGCTCTGATTAAAGAAATGGAAAAAATAGATGTACCCGTCGGGGTTCTCGATATAACCCTTTATCGCGATGACTTCTCTGAGCTGGAAACCCAACATATGGTTCAGAAAACAGAAATTCCCTTTTCTATTGCCAAAAAGGACGTTCTCCTTGTGGATGACGTCCTTTTTACTGGCCGGACAATCCGGGCAGCTATGGATGGACTTTTTGATCTGGGCCGGCCCAAAACCATTCAGCTGCTGGTTTTGATTGACCGGGGCCATCGCGAGCTTCCCATCAGGGCTGATTATGTGGGTAAAGTCCTGCCAACCTCCAGAAAAGAGCTGGTTCAGGTCAAGCTTAAAGAGGTTGATGGCGTCGACGAAGTCTTAATAACCGAGCCGGTCGAAAAATGAGTCCTGAAAGTTCCTTAGAATTTCATCATTATCATCTTCTCGGTATAGAAGACCTCGAACCTTCAGAGATAATGGCCATCCTCGATACAGCCGAGTCCATGGCTGAAATCTCCCGTCGGGATATTAAAAAGGTACCCACGCTGAGAGGCAAAACTGTCGTCAACCTTTTCTTTGAACCGAGCACAAGAACCAGAAGTTCCTTTGAGCTGGCGGCCAAAAGACTCAGCGCCGATATCGTCAATTTCAGCCTGACCACAAGCAGTGTGGTCAAGGGAGAAACACTTAAGGATACGGTGCGCAATCTTGAAGCTATGGCCATTGATGCTCTGGTTGTCCGCCATTCCTCCTCCGGTGCTCCCCATTACATCGCTTCCTTCTGTCGTTCCCATGTCATTAACGCTGGCGATGGCACCCACGAACACCCAACCCAGGCCCTTCTGGATGCCTATACTATCCGGCAATTTAAAAAAAGAATTAAAGGCCTGAAAGTGGTTATCGTCGGTGATATTCTCCACAGCCGGGTAGCCAGGTCAAATCTTCATCTTCTTCGTAAACTCGGAGCTGAGGTCGTCCTCTGCGGCCCCCCTACCCTGGTCCCGCCTGAATTCAGCCGGTTGGGAGCTAAAATTGAATACAGTCTGGAAAAAGCTTTAGCTGGAGCTGATGTGGTCATGATGCTCAGAATCCAGCGGGAAAGACAGAAGGCCAATTATTTTCCGTCCATCAGAGAATACCGACAGCTTTACTGCCTGACACCTGAAAGATTTAAGCTGGCGAAGAAAGATGCTATTATCATGCATCCCGGGCCAATCAATCGGGGCATTGAAATTGATTCGGCTCTGGCTGATTCTGTCCAGTCCGTCATTCTCAAGCAGGTGGAAAACGGCGTGGCCATAAGAATGGCTGTCCTTTATCTTCTTCTGGGAGGCAAAGAACGTGAGTCTGCTGATTAAGAATGGTCGCGTCATTGACCCCTCTTCCCGAACAGATGAGACCCTGGATATTCTGATAGAAAATGGGAAAATCAAGGCTATCAGCCCTCGAATTGACCTTAAAGAAGCCGAAATAATTGATGCCTCCCGTCTGGTTGTCGCCCCTGGTTTCATCGACATGCATGTCCATTTAAGGGAACCGGGTGAAGAACATAAAGAAGATATTGCGACTGGCTCCCTGGCCGCGGCCAGGGGCGGTTTTACCTCTATCTGCTGCATGCCCAATACCAGGCCGCCCAATGATAATAGCGGCATTACGGAATATATCATCGCAGAAGCCAGAAAAAGAGCGGTGGTGAATATTTATCCAGTAGCAGCTATTACCAGGGGTCTGGCCGGAGAGGAACTGACCGATATGGCTGATCTCAGTCAGGCTGGCGCTATTGCCTTTTCTGATGACGGTCAACCTGTTGCCAACAGTCTGGTGATGCGACGGGCTCTGGAATATAGCCTCCTTCTGGATAAACTCATCATTGACCATTGCGAGGATAAGAATCTTTCAATGGGTGGAGTGATGCATGAAGGTGAAATCTCTTTACGCCTTGGCCTCTCGGGCATGCCAGCCGCAGCTGAAGAAATTATGGTAGCTCGAGATATCATCTTAGCTCAGTTAACTCGAGCCCGCCTTCATGTCGCCCATCTGAGCACCAAAGGTGGAATCGAGCTGGTTCGTTTGGCCAAGAAAAAAGGTATTCCGGTTACCGCCGAGGTTACCCCTCATCACCTTATTCTTTCCGATGAAAATCTGGTTAATTATAATCCCAATTTTAAGGTCAATCCTCCCCTGCGTAGCGCCGAGCATCGCCAGGCTCTCCTCGAAGGCCTTAAAGATGGTACCATTGACGTTATTGCCACCGATCATGCTCCTCATACGCCGGAAGAGAAAGATGTTGAATTTGACCTGGCACCCTTTGGTCTGATTGGCCTGGAGACGGCTGTCTCTTTAATGCTGGATCGTTTTGTCCATAAAAACATAATCTCCTTAGAAAGATTGATAGATCTCATGTCCTGTCGTCCGGCCCAGCTGCTTGGCCTTAAAAACAAAGGAAGGATTGCCCCTGGAGCTGATGCTGACCTGACCATCCTCAATCTTCGCCAGGAAGTGGTAATTGATGTCGAGCGCTTCGCTTCCAAAAGCCGCAATTGCCCTTTCCACGGCTGGAAGCTCAAAGGAGCTGTAGCTTTCACCATTGTCGGCGGGAAAATCGTTTATCGCGCCTGAAAGAGGGAGCCATGCCTTCTTACGCCCGGGACAAACTCAAAAATTTTCAGAAAAAGCTGGGGCTCTATTTTTTTGACCCGACTTTGCTCCGCCAGGCTCTTACCCATAGCTCCTATGCTTATGAGCATCCTGATGAAAGCCCCAGGGATAACGAAGTTCTGGAATTTCTTGGCGATTCGGTCCTGGGTCTGATTGTGGCTGACTATTTTTATCATCTTTACCCTGAATCTTCTGAAGGCGATTTATCCAAATACAAATCCCTGGCTGTTAGCACCGAGTTTCTGGCCCACCTGGCCCGCAAGATTGGCCTGAACAATTTTCTCTTTCTGGGCAAAGGCGAGGAAAAAAGCGGCGGCCGGAAAAAGAAAACGATTCTGGCCGGTGCCTTTGAGGCTCTCGTGGGTGCCATTTATCTTGATCGCGGCTTTGAGGAAGCCAGAGCTTTTCTCTTCCGTTTATTGCGCCTCTTCTTCAAGGAGAGAACATCCCCACCCCGGCTGATTAATAATTACAAATCAGCTCTTCAGGAATATTTTCAGAAGGCCAATCTGCCGCCTCCTCGCTACCGCACAGTGAAAGAAAGTGGCCCCAATCATGAGAAGAGCTTTCTGGTTGAAGTTTGTCTTGATAATATCCCTCTGGCCCGGGCTTCCGGCTCCTCCAAGAAAGAGGCTGAGCAAAAGGCGGCTGAAAAGGCCCTTCAGGGACTTCTCGGAAAAAAAATGAGACATCTTCTCGGCAAAAGTTTTATTCTTGAAAATGAAGATTGATTTTTATGAATTTGGCCGGATTATCGTCAACGGTCAGGAATACCGGCATGACCTTATTATTTTTCCCGAAAGGATTCTCTCCCCCTGGTGGCGGCTGGAAGGTCATGGTCTTGAGGTGGTTGATCTCAAGGAGGTCTGGTCTGAAAAGGCTGATTTTCTGGTGATTGGGACCGGAGCCTATGGTGTCATGAAAGTCAAAGAAGAAGTGAAGAAAAAGGCTCTGGAGCTGGGCTTCACCCTGATTATCCAGCCAACTTTCGAGGCGGTTGAAACCTTTAATCAGAAAGTTAGTCTGGGGAAAGTTATCGGAGCTTTTCATTTAACTTGTTAAGCCAGGAACAATTCGCCATGGCTCTCTGTCATCATTGCAACCGGAGAAAGGCTAAAAGACACTGCCCGGCTCTGCGCGCCGAGCTCTGCCAGCTGTGCTGTGGCGAGCTTCGTCAGAAAAGAGTTAATTGCCCCGCTTCCTGTCTCTATCTTCAGCATCAAACCTATCAGGAACAGAGAAAATGGCAAAAATTCCGGAGTCAGCCCCGGGAAACAATCAATGACGAAAGACTGGCCTGGCTCATTGCCCAGATAGAGATGGCCCTTTATGAAATGGCTCAAGGAATCAGGGATTTCACTGACCAGGAAGCCTTTCGCCTCCTCAGCCAGGCCCGGGAAAAAATCGCCGCAGGTGAAAAGAGAATTATCCTTCCAGAGAAAAAAATTGACAGGAAACCTGAAGTCTCAGAGGCCCTGGTTAATCTTATTAATCAGGTTCGCTATGAAAAAGGCCTCGTTCTTTCAACCTCCTCCGGTTACAGTCGAGAAGAAAAGGTTCGCTGTCTTGAAGCTTTAATGGGCCTGATTTATGAGACAACCGGAGGCGATCTCAGCCAGCGAATTTATCTCGAAGATCTGGCCAGAAGAATAGAAAAGGCCCGGAAAGAAAAAAGTAATCAGAAAATTATTGTCCCCTGATTTCCCTTTAGAATTAAAGGCCACTCGCCCTTTCCGCCCGGAACTCAAGTTAAAACTTGTTTTTATTTTCCCAAAAGAGCCCCCAGAACCCGAAGAGAAGGGAAATGGTCAGCAATAATTTTTATAATTGCCAGGACAGGTACTGCCAGAATCATTCCCGGGATGCCCCACAGCCAGCCCCAGAAAAAGAGAGAGAAGAGAACAGCCAGGGGGCTCAGACCCAGGCTCTGTCCCATCACCTTTGGCTCCAGAATATTGGCTACAACAAAATCTGCGGCCACGAGAATTAGAAAAATCCAGAGAGCTTTCCACAGCTGCCCAAACTGCAGGGCCGCATAGATTGAGGGCAAAATAATGGCCACGATGGAACCGAGGCTGGGAATGTAATTGAGAAGGAAAGCTAAAACCCCGAACATCAGAGCAAAATCAACACCGAATAAAAGCAGAATCAGGGTTAAGATTAATCCGGAAAAAAAGCTAACCAGAGTTTTTATCAGAAGATATTTCTGGATTTCCCGGTCAATCTGGTCAATCAAACCAGCCATCATCAAACTGCGCTCAGTTTCAAGATTTTGCGTAATTTTTGATTTTAATTTGCCGCGGCCAGCAAGCATGAAAAATAAGAAAATCAGAATCAAAAGCATTTTGGTGAGGAAGGAAAGGAAGGTGCCCAGGGAGTTAAGAATGAAGCTGGCCAGGCGGTTAAAATTTAAACTTTCAAGAAAAGTTATTCTCGAGTAACTCACGCCAAGTTCAGCCAGTTTTGCTCGCGCCCATTCCAGAAAAGCGTTAAATTGGTGGCTATAATCGGGAAGTTTTTCAGCCAGGGCCTTACCGCTGGCATAAATCAGAAGACCAAGAAAATAAAGGACAGCGAAGGCCATGACTATGGAAAAAACAAGGGAGACAGCCCGGGGAATTCTGAATCTGGCCGAAAGGTCAATTAGCGGCGAGAAAAGAAAATAGAGAAAAATAGCCAGAAAGAAAGGAAAAAGAACTGGCTTGGCCAGTCTCAGGATAAGCCCGGAAATAAAAATCAGAAGCAGAGAATCGACCATTATTCTCAGGGAATCACGGCTCATCGGACTCTTACATCAGACTCCTAAAATTTGCGATTAATTACAGAAATCATTTCTCTGATAAATGTCCTGGCTAACCTGTCGTCATCCCGGCGCAGACGCATAAGCCCGAGAAGAAGAGAATCGTGTCTGGTGACATAAACATTTTGAAGATATTTATTGACGGCCTGAAAAGCAAAATCTTTTTCCTGGCTTTGCTCGGCGGAAAGAGCCAGCTCTTTTTTCCATCTTGCTTCCAGGCTCCTGGCTTCAGATGCATCCTTAGCCTGAATGATAAAGGCCTCGAAAGTCTCACCCTCTCTTTCATAGCTGGCTAAAAAGGCATGATGAAGATAGTCGAAACCCAGGAAATTTTTCAGGAGAAATTTGATTGACCGTGGTTTAAGTCCGGAGGGCGGGAAGATTTCGGCTGGATCCCTCCACTTCTCTTCAGCCGGGATGAGTCTGGCTATTTCCCGGCCAAAAAGCTGGGCTACCTCATTCGCCTCTTTTTCGTCCAGATAGGAAAAAACCTTAATATAGCAGGAGCCAGCCAGAAAACAGAGCGCCCCCTTCTCCAGGTAGCCCTCAAGGCCAATCTGAAGGAAATGGCCTTCCGATGGCCTTTCTGAGCTATAGATACCGAAGGCTTTAAGAGATTCACCCATATCGTAAATTTCAACGGTTACGACAGGTTCCCTGTCCTTTTCTCGCTTATAAAAAGCCACGATCAGACCCTGAAAATCATAGGCCAGATAGGCTTCAGAGGCTCCATCGATATATTCGAAAAGATTTTCCGGGCTATAAAACTCGGGCTCCTGGCTCAGACGCCAGCCCGGTATTTGCGGCAAAAAGTTAATCAGTTTATCCCTGGAAGAGGCAGCCTGAGCCCACAGGGCGAAGGCAAACCAGCCTAAAAAAATCAAAATAAGAAATTTTTTATAAGACTTTCTGATGGAACTCATCTCCTGTAATTTACCTGATTTATCTTGCTCAATCAAGCTGAAGTCGAAATCTTTCTTCTCGCCAGCCTTCTTAAATTTTATGGCCCGGCGCCTTTTTTTAGAAATTTATTTTCTTGTTTAATTTTCCTTACTGAATCGGGCTGGTGCATTAACCTTAGAAATAACTGTTCTTTCCTTCGTCTTTTATCACAAGTCGCCAGATTCTTTTATCCGAAGAAAGTCAGATTCAATAAAGTCTTAGCCCGGACGAGTTAAGGTTTCGTATTTTCTTGAGTTCATTTAATCTGGAACTAATTTGAAAGATGAGTTTAAAGTGACTCAAGGTCTTGTATTTTCTTACTTTTAAAAGATATGCTGACATTATAAGCTTAATGAATCATTAGCTTTATAAAGAAAAATCGGGGCTGGTGCTCATCCTTAAAAATCATGGCAATTCGGCGCTTTTTTATCATGAATATTTAGCTTTTTTCGCTTAAATAATAGCTCCTATCAGGGTAAAGGAGCGATTTTTTAATGCTCTTTTCTTGCTATTTTCTAAAGATTTAATAAATCATCCTTCAATTTTAATAGGCCTTTTTGACTGGCTTAAAATTTTATATCCTATTGATTTTATAAGAAATACAGCCATTATAGGCCCAATCAATCGCCACAATTTTCACGCAAGAGCCGGGGCTGGTTTGACACTAATCGGGTTAAAGGTTAACTTAAAAATATGGCCGAAAAGCCAAAGGTAGTCATTGTCAGAGCGAAAGGGGTTTTTTCCGGCTCCAGGCCTGAGGCGGCGCGTCTTCAGGCGATGATTATTAAGGGCCTTTGCTTGCTCTGTTCTCAAAATGAACCGAAAGAGGCTGTTGGCCAGATTTTTTCACCTTCTGACCGGATTGGAATCAAAATAAATACCATTGCTGGCTCCAGGCTTTCCACCCCGCCTGAACTGGCCCTGGCTCTGACTTCAGTTCTTAATCTGGGCGGGATACCGGAAAAAAATATGATTATCTGGGATAGAACTAACCGGGAACTAAGAGAGGCTGGCTATCCCCTCCAGACATCAAGGGACAAACTTAAAATTTTTGGAACAGATAGCGCTGGAGCCGGCTATGAGCAGGAACTCTATTCTTTCCGCAATATTGGTAGCCTTTTTTCAACCATTATGACCAATTTTGTTACGGCCTCCATCAGTCTGGCTGTTCTTAAAGACCATGGAATAGCTGGAATAACGGCCGGAATGAAAAATTATTTTGGCGCCATCCATAATCCAAACAAATATCATGATAATCATTGTGACCCTTTTGTGGCTGAGCTTTGTCTCTGCCCGCCCATCAGATCGAGACACCGCCTGACCATTCTGGATGCTCTCCTCGTTCAGTTTCACAAAGGGCCATCCTTCCATCCGAGCTGGGCTGCCCGTTATGAGGGACTCATCTTTGGTCTGGATCCGGTGGCTACAGACACTGTTGGCTGGAGAATAATTGAGAAATTGAGGGCAGAAAAGGGCCTGCCGAGTCTCAGGGAAGAGGGACGTCCCCCAGCTTATCTCGAAACTGCCCGCTCCCTGGGCCTGGGTGAAAATGACCCTGAAAGGATTCAAATAATCGAAGAAGAGGTGTAAAATAAAATTAAATGAAAAGAAGGGATTTTCTTAAAGCCACCGGTTGCCTGGGTCTTTCTTTAAGCTGCCGGGAGCTTCTCGCTTCTTCCCTTCCTCGACTGGATTTAATTCAGCCAAATCTATCCAGGGTTGAAGCCCGCTATTATGAAAAGCTCCCGGATAGGGAAATAAAATGCACCCTTTGCCCCCGCTATTGTCATCTGGGCGATAAGGAAAGAGGTTATTGCGGCGTCAGGGAAAATGATGGGGGCACCTATTATACTCTGGTTTATGGCAAAGTTTGTGCTGTCAATGTTGACCCCATAGAAAAAAAGCCTTTTTTCCATTTTCTGCCCGGCACCCAGGCTTTTTCCCTGGCGACAGCAGGCTGTAACGTCAACTGCAGGTTCTGCCAGAACTGGCAGATCTCTCAGGTCAGACCGGAACAGGTTGAAGCCTATGATTTACCGCCCGAAGAGGTGGCCCAGGCCGCCAGAAGAAATAATTGTCCCTCCATCGCTTATACCTATACTGAGCCTGTCGTCTTTTTTGAATATATGATTGATAGTTCTCTTGCCTCCAGGAAACTTGGTTTGAAAAATGTGGTTGTCACCGGCGGCCATATTAACCCCGAGCCTCTGGAGGAGCTCATCAAGGCGGTTGATGCTATTAAGGTTGATCTCAAATCCTTCTCTGAAGCTTTTTATAAAGAATATGTTCGCGGTGAACTTAAGCCTGTGCTCGAAGCAATAAAATTAATCCATCAGAGAAAAATGTGGCTGGAAATTGTCTACCTGGTTATTCCCACCCTCAATGACCAGGAATCAATGATTCGCCAGATGTGTCGCTGGCTGATAAAAGAGATTGGTCCTGATGTTCCCCTTCACTTTTCCCGCTTTCATCCGATGTATCTTCTCAAGAATCTGCCCCCAACCCCGATTTCAACTCTGGAAAAACTTCATTCCATCGCCAGGGATGAGGGTCTGCGCTACGTTTACATCGGCAATGTACCTGGTCACAGGGCTGAAAGCACCTATTGCCCCTTTTGCGGTCAATTAATCATTGAAAGGGTGGGTTATCAGGTGGGGCGAGTTGAATTGAAGAATGGGCGTTGCCGTTTCTGTAATGCCCCTATCCCAGGAATCTGGAGTTGAGCCAGATTGTTTTTCCCTTCCTCTTAGGTTTCTTCTCTCTGTCGACGCAAATTTTTCTTCTCCGGGAATTTCAGGTTCAGTTTTATGGCAATGAGGTCATTTATGGCTTTGTCCTCGGCTTCTGGCTTCTCTGGGGTTCCGCCGGGAGCTTACTTGCCCCTGGGTTTCGCCTGGAAAAAAGGCATCTTCCCCTGCTTTCAGAAATAGCCATTTTTCTGCCTGTTCTCGTCTTTCCCTGCCTGCGCTTTGTCCGCTTTTTCTGGGGCAAACCCTTCGGCGAGAGCCTGGGCCTCCAGGCTTCCTTTTTCACTTCTCTGGCCTGCTGTCTCCTGCTCAGCTTTCCTTTCGGCCTTCTCTTTTATCTAAATGTTCATTTCCTTCAGGGAAATCTCACCCGGGTTTATTTATTAGAAGCTCTGGGAGCAGCTCTGGCCGGCTTGACCGTGGATCTTTTCTTTATTCCCAATTTTAGCTGCTGGCAATCGCTGGCCATCCTGGGAATCTCTGGCCTCATCCTGATATTTTTTTCTAACCCCTTTAAAAAGAAGCCTCTTCTTACCGGTTTCATTGCTGGTTTCCTGCTCCTGCTCAGCCTCTTCGATTTCCAGGCTCAGAGGGTGGCTACGAGGCCTTTCCCCTTAATAAAAAGCCATGATAGCCCCTATGGTCGCTGGCAGATAGTTAAAATTGAGGACCAGATTACCCTTTATCAGGATGGGCTGGCGGTGGCCTCTGTGCCTGATCCAGCAGAGGCGGAAGAGATTGTTCATTTTGCTCTCCTGCAAAGACCAGAAGCTAAGAAAGTACTCCTGATTGGCGGTGGCTTCAGTGGTGCCATTGAAGAGATATTGAAATATCCGGCATGCACCTTGGATTATGTTGAAATTGATCCAGACATAATTCCTCTTTTGAAAGCCCTTTTACCCCCGGAAAGACAATTAATTTTTGAATCGCCCAGACTGACAATCCATCACCTTGATGGCCGGACATTTCTCAAAAAAACTGCTGAAATTTATGACGTCATTATTCTGGCTGTACCTGAGCCGGCCACGGCCCAGCTCAATCGGCTTTACAGCCGCGAATTTTATTCCCTGATAAAAAAACATCTTTCCCCGCAGGGAGTCATTTCTCTCAGAGTTTCCTCAGCCGAAAATTATCAAAACCCGGCTCTGGTCCGCTATTTGAATAATATTTATGCCACGCTTAATTCTGTCTTCAGTCGCCTTGAGGTTATTCCTGGCGATACCAACATTTTTCTGGCCTCAGATGGCCATCTTCAAATCGATCTGGATTTTTTTGTCAGCCGTCTGGAAAAATATCAGATAGTAACCAGGTTTATCCGGCCACAGGTCATTTCAGCCAGACTGAGTCCGATGCGGCTCGAAAGGTTAAAAACAAGAATTGCTTCCGTCACCACCCGGGCTAATAGCGATCTACATCCCCGGGGCTATTTTTATTATCTCGCCTACTGGGCCTCACAGTTTGGTCTGAGCGAATCCAGGATTCTGGAATTCTTCTTCCGGATTCCAGCTCCTATCCTCATCCTTTTGCCCCTTTTTCTGGTGTCCGCCATCGCTTCACCGGTCTTTCTCTTTAGAGGAAAAGCATCCTGGCCCTCTCTACCCCTGATCGTTCTCGGTTTTACCAGCCTGATGGCCGAGGTTCTGGTCCTTCTTTGGTTTCAGCTTAGATTTGGCTATATTTATGAAAAAATTGCCCTCCTTTTTGCCTGTTTTATGTTCGGATTATTTGCTGGCGCCTTTACTGGCCAGAAAATCTCCTTAACTCGAACCTCAATCCTCCTTGCGGATCAAGCTGGCCTCATCCTGATTCTCCTTGTCTTACGCATTCTTCTGCCTCTCCAGATAAGTAGCTTTGTCCCTTATCTTTTTCTCTTTCTCTTTGGCTTCCTTGGGGGGCACATCTTTGTGCTAAGCAATCTTCCCCTGATCAGAGAAAGCCGAAGTTATGGCCTGGGTTATGGCCTTGACCTGGCTGGTTCCTTTCTCGGAGCGATCCTGGGGCCGCCCCTTTTCTTCCCCCTTCTTGGTCTACCCGCAACCATTATGAGTCTGTTGATTCTCAATGCCAGCTGCCTTCTGATCCTCCTTCTTGGCCGGATTTATAGCCATAAAGGAACTCTATTTTAAATTGATAAATTTCTTGACACGAATATTTTTTTGTGCTTAATTGTATTCTCATTTTTGGCCTTAGGCTGAGAGAATTCCCTTGATAAAAATAGAGCCCGCCCGAAAAGGAAAAAGAAAATGAGAATCAATATTTCCCAGAAAAAAATCCGCGACTCCTTTGTTCAGAAAATTCAGGAAATCAGCGGCCAGAATTTGCTTGTCTGCTATCAGTGTGGCAAATGCTCGGCTGGCTGTCCGGCCGTGGCTGAAATGGACATTCTGCCCAACCAGGTAATTCGCTTCGCCCAGTTAGGGCTGAAGGAGGAATTGCTGAGGTGCCGGGCCATCTGGGCCTGCGCCTCCTGTCTGACCTGTAATGTCCGCTGCCCCAAAGGCATAAAAATTGCCGAAGTTATGGAAGCCATCCGACAGATTCTCCTGCGGCAGAGGCTTGATCATGTGGATATCAATAAGATTCCCCCGGATAAAAGAAAAGAGTTTCCAGCCATTGCTCTTATCAGTAACTTCAGAAAATTTACTTCATAAAAAATGGAAATAAAAAAATTAATTATAAATTTTTTGTTCCAAAGGAATAATAATGAAAATAGCTTATTACCCGGGGTGTACACTTAAGGCTCATGGTAAAAACTTTGAAGAATCGGCCCTTTGCTCTTTAAAAGAACTGGGAATTGAAGTTTTTGAAATTCCCCGCTGGAATTGTTGTGGCACGGTCTTTTCCCTCGCCGCCGATGATATCATCCATCATGTTGCTCCCCTTCGCAACCTGATACGAGCTCAGGAAGCTGGCTTTAATTCCATCGTTACCCTCTGCGCGATGTGCTACAATACTTTGAAAAGGTCCAAGGCCCGTTATGATGAAAGCTCCGATGTTCGAGATAAAATCAAGCGCTTTATGGATGAAGAAAAGGTTAATCTCAACGGCTCCTTCAAAATTCTCCATTATCTTGAATTCATCCGGGATGAAATAAAATTCGAGAACTTAGGGCCGAAAATTGTTAAGCCCCTCAGGGGGCTTAAGGTGGCCAGCTACTATGGTTGTCTTCTGGTAAGACCCAAGGGCATAGGCTTTGACGATATGGAAAATCCGACTATTATGGACACGCTGGTGACGGCCCTTGGAGCTGAACCTATTGATTTTCCTCATAAAACGGAATGCTGCGGGGCCTATCAGACGGTGGATAAACCTCAGGTAGTCATCCAGAGGACAGCTCAGATCTTAAAAGCAGCTCGAGAAAGAGGAGCTGAAGTGGTCGCTGTTAGCTGTCCTCTTTGCGCCTTTAATCTTGACCATCGTCAGAAAGAAGTCCGACAAATAGAGGCTGATTTTAAACCCATGCCCATCCTTTATTTTACTCAGCTCATGGCCCTGGCCCTCGGTTGTTCCGAGCAAAGCCTCAGGTTTGATCTTAATGAGGTTGATCCGAGGCCAATTTTAAAACAAAAGGGTTTAATTTGAGGCATCCATGATTTACTTTGGCGAACTCAAGGCAAAAAAGGGATTAATTCATATCAATAAGGATCGCTGCAAGGGATGCGGTTTCTGTGTGGAGTACTGTCCGAGAGATGTTCTGGAGATGTCGGAAGAATTCAATATCAAGGGCTACCATCCTCCCCGGGTGGTCAATCCCGACAATTGCTGCTATTGCCAGCTTTGCGAAGCCATCTGCCCTGAATTTGCCATTTTTGTAACTCTCAGAGAGGAGGAAGAACGTGAGCGTGAGAAAGAAATCAGCCGACCCTAAAGGTGTCCTCACCGGAGTCCATTATCTCGATGGTGACTACGCCATTGCAGAAGGGGCTCTGGCAGCTGGATGCCGTTTCTTTGCTGGCTACCCCATAACCCCATCCACTGAAACTGCTGAAAGATTCGCTGAAAGAATTCCTCTGGTGGGTGGGGTCTTCATTCAAATGGAAGATGAAATTGCTTCCATTGCCGCTTTGATTGGAGCCAGCTGGGCAGGAGTTAAATCCATGACCGTTACCTCCGGCCCTGGTTTTTCTCTCATGATGGAAAATATAGGCCTGGCCTGTATGATGGAAGTTCCCATTGTTATTGCTAATGTCCAGCGGGGCGGTCCTTCCACTGGCCTCCCCACCCTCACCGGCCAGGGAGATATGATGCAGGTCAGATGGGGTTCCCATGGCGATTATGAAATAATTGCTCTTTCGCCCGATTCCCCCCAGGAATGCTTTGACCTGACCATCAAGGCCTTTAATCTTTCCGAAATGTATCGGGTGCCAGTTTTCATTATGACTGATGAATGCGTGGGCCATATGCATGAAAAGGTGGTTATTCCGCCCGCTGAAGAAATCGAGATTATCGAAAGAAAATGGTACGAGGGACCGAAAGATAAATATCTCCCCTACAAGCCCGATGTGGACCTGGTACCCTTCATGGTCAAAGCTGGAGATGGCTATCGCTTTCACACCACTGGCTTAACCCATGATGAAAGGGGCTATCCGGTTATTAATGCTGAGTGTCAGGATTGGTGTGTCAGACATATCTGTGACAAAATTCGGCTTAATGCTGATAAAATAATTGAATATAGAGAAGACGAAACTGATACAGCTGAAATTGTCGTTGTTTCCTATGGAATTACCTCTCGAGTTGCCTGGAAGGCTATTCAGGATGCCCGCAAAGCAGGCATTAAGGTTGGTTCCTTAAGATTGATCACTGTCTGGCCTTTTCCTGAAAAGAAAATCGAGGAGCTGGCTGGAAAGATCAAAGCCTTTGTGGTGCCTGAAATCAATCTGGGCCAGATAAAGAGAGAGGTGGAGAGAGCCGCCAAAGGTAAAGCTCCGGTTTATCCTGTCTCTCATTGCGGCGGCTGGGTCCATGATCCCAATGATATCTTAAAAGTAATTAAGGAGGCGGCAAAATGAAACCTGAAGATCGTCTAGAAGAAAAGCACCCCATGGAGGAATTTCTCCGGATGGACCGCATGCCCCATATCTGGTGCTCCGGCTGTGGCATAGGTATTGTCGTTACTTCTTTTATTGAAGCTCTCCAGAAAAGTGGCCTTGATCCTGATAAAGTTTGCGTCGTTTCCGGGATCGGTTGTACGGGCCGGGTAGCTGGCTATTTAAGGCTTGATTCCTTTCACACCACTCATGGCCGACCCATACCCTTTGCTACCGGCCTTAAACTGGCTAATCCGGAATTAAAGGTCGTGGTCTTCAGTGGGGATGGCGATATAGTCGGCATCGGCGGAAATCATTTTATTCATGCAGCCCGCCGCAATATGGACCTGGTTGTTATTTGCGTTAATAATTTTAACTATGCTATGACTGGTGGACAGGTAGCGGCCACTACGCCTATTGGGGCAAATCTATCGACAGCTCCTTATGGCAATTTTGAGTATCCCTTCAATCTGCCCTATCTGGCCGAAGCTTGTGGCGCCACTTATGTGGCTCGCTGGACCTGTCTTCACATCAGGCGAGTAACCAAGAGCATTCAGGAAGCCCTGCAGAAAAGAGGTTTCTCTTTTATTGAGGTCATCACCCCCTGTGTTACCCTCTATGCCCGACGCAACCGCCTGGGCGATGGGCTCAATCTCCTCCGCTATTATTATGAAAATTCAGAAATTAGGCATGGGGCTGATACCCGCACTCTGGACATTGCTTATCAGGGTAAGATTATTGTCGGCAAATTTGTGGACATTGAAAAGCCTACTTTTCTTGATTGTATGAATAATCATCTGCGGAAAGTTCTCGGGAATAAATACCAGCCTTGGGGAGTTAAATCATGAATGAAATTCGTTTCTCCGGATTCGGTGGCCAGGGGATAATCCGTCAGGGATTAATCCTTGGCAAGGCTCTATCCCTCTATGACAATAAATTTGCTACCATGACCCAGAGCTTTGGACCTGAAGCCCGGGGAAGTGCCTGCAGTTCTCAGGTAGTGGTTTCCGATGAACGGGTTCTTTATCCCTATGTGACCAAACCTGAAATTTTGGTGGCCATGTCCCAGGAAGCTTACGAAAAATATGAGCCTGAATTGAGAGAAGGAGGCACGCTGATCATTGATTCTGACCTGGTCAGGCTCAAGCCATCCAAAAGAAATATAAAAATTTACAGTATTCCTTCGACGCGTTTTGCGGAAGAAATTGGTAACCGCATTTATGCCAATCTGGTTATGCTCGGTTTTTTTGCTGCGGTGACCAAGATTGTCACCCCTGAAGCCATTAAAAAGGCGCTTCCTGGCCTGGTGCCTTCGAGGTACCTTGAGACCAATATCAAGGCTTTTGACCGGGGTTATAATTATGGCCTTGAAGTCTTAGAAAAAGAAGCCCAGACCAGGACGGAAGAAAAAGCTGAAGTTTCCCCCAAACCTAAAGGGAAGAGCAAGGGGTCTAAAAAATGAAAAGAACTGGCGTTTTTGTCTGCCATTGCGGCATCAATATTGCAGGAACAGTCGATGTAAAAAAAGTTGCGGCTGAACTGGCCAAACATCCCGGGGTGGTCCATGCCGAAGATTATGTCTACATGTGTTCTGACCCGGGACAAAATCTAATCAGTAAGGCCATAAAAGAAAAAAAACTGGATACAGTGGTTGTTGCCTGCTGTTCGCCAACCCTGCATGAAACGACCTTTCGGAATGTAGCTAAAATAGCGGGTTTGAATCCCTACCGGTGTGAAATTGCTAATATTCGTGAGCAATGCAGCTGGGTCCACCGCGATAGAAGTAAAGCCACGCAGAAGGCAATCAGCATCACCCGAAGCGTGGTAGAAAAAGTTAGACGTAATGAATCGCTGGAAGATGTCAGCGTTCCTGTAACGAAAAGAGCTTTAGTCATTGGTGGTGGAATTGCCGGTATTCAAGCTTCGCTCGATATCGCTAATGCTGGTTTTGAAGTTATCCTGGTGGAAAGGTCGCCTTCGATTGGTGGCCATATGAGTCAGCTCTCTGAAACCTTCCCCACCCTTGATTGCTCTCAGTGTATCCTGACTCCGAAGATGGTGGAAGTGGCCAAGCATCCTCGAATAAAATTGATGACTTATAGTGAAGTGCAGGAAGTTTCCGGCTTTGTCGGCAATTTCAAAGTTAAAATTCTTAAGAAGCCTACTTATGTTGACCCTGATAAATGCACCCTTTGCGATGAATGCACTAAAGTTTGCCCCATTGTCGTCCCTAATGAATTTGATATGGGTCTAACTGGAAGGCGGGCCATCTATATTCCCTTCCCTCAGGCCATTCCGGCCACCTATACTATTGATGAAAAAGCCTGTCCGGGCATGTTCGATACAGCCATAGCTTGTGGTAAATGCGCCGATGTCTGTAAGCCCGGGGCCATCAACTTTGATATGAAACCGGAGGTGGTTGAGGTAGATGTGGGCGCTATCGTCGTCGCTACTGGCTATGACCTGTATGATAAATCCATGATGGCCGAGTATGGCTACGGCAAATACCCTGATGTCCTCGACGGACTTCAATTTGAACGCCTGCTCTCAGCCTCCGGTCCGACCAGGGGTAGAATTCTCCGGCCCTCCGATAAGAAAGAACCAAAAGAAGTTGTTTTCATCCAGTGCGCTGGTTCCCGTGACCCTGAATTGCACTGGCCTTATTGCTCAAAAATTTGCTGCATGTATACAGCCAAGCATGCCATGCTTTATAAGCATCATGTCCATGATGGCCAGGCCTATATCTTCTATATAGATATTCGCTCCGGCGGGAAAAATTATGAGGAATTTGTCCACCGGGCAGTGGAGGAAGATGGGGTTCTTTATCTTAGAGGGAAGGTTTCCCGGGTTTTCGAAGATAATGGCAAACTCATTGTCTGGGGAGTGGATACTCTTACTGGCAAGCAGATTGAGATAGCTGCCGATATGGTCGTTCTCGCCATGGCCATTCGTCCCTCGAAAGGTACGGAAGAGCTGGCCAAGAAACTCAAGATTGCGCTCGACAAGGATGGCTTCCTGGCCGAGGCCCATCCCAAACTGAGGCCGGTGGAAAGCATGACTTCTGGCATTTTCTTAGCTGGAGCTGCCCAGGCCCCCAAGGACATACCGGAAGCTGTCGGCCAGGCTTCAGGGGCAGCTGCGAAGGCTGTGGCCATCCTTTCTCAGGAAAGACTTTTCCATTCACCTACTGTGGCCAGAGTTCTGCGCAATCTATGCACCGGCTGTGCGATGTGCGTCAATGTTTGCCCCTATGAGGCCATATCCTTAAAAGAAGGTAAAGCAGTCGTTAATGAAATTCTCTGTGAAGGCTGTGGAACCTGCTCCGCCTCCTGTCTGCGGAATGCCATTCAGGTTAAGAATTTAACCCCTTATCATATCCAGGAAATGATAAGAGCCTGTCTTGGAGGCTAAAATGGCCGAAGAATTTGAACCCAGAATTGTTGCCTTTCTCTGTAAATGGTGTTCATCGGCTGGAGCTGACCTGGCCGGCGTAAGCCGCATGGAATATCCACCTAACATTATTCCCATTCAGGTCATGTGTTCTGGTAGCGTCTCCCCCCTTTATATTTTTTCTGCCCTCAGCCATGGTGCGGATGGGGTGCTGGTCTCTGGCTGCCATCCTGGCGATTGTCATTATATAAAAGGAAATTATTATGCCCGTCGGCGCCTGGCTCTGGTAAAAAAACTTCTTGAATATATCGGCTTAGAACCCCAGAGATTTCAGATGTCCTGGGTTTCAGCCACCGAAGGCATTAAATTTACGCAGATTGTTAAGGATTTAGTCAGGGAACTTCAGCCTCTTGGTCCCCAGAATAAACTGAGGAGAAAATTCTAATGGTCAGCCTGGAGCAACTTAAAGAAGAAGTTAAAAAAATTTTAAGCTCAGGAAATATAAAATATTTCATTGGCTACGAAAGTCTCGGTTCGGGCTGGCAGGTAAGGCCTGCCTTCATGCGCAAACCGGAAGAGGTTGATCGTCTGGTCTGGACACCAGCCTGCTTCCATAATCTGGTTCGCTTCCTGCATGATGAAAAAAGACGAAGGGCCAGAGAGAAAAACCCAGATACCAGGCCTGTGGGTCTGCTCGTCAAAGGATGTGATTCAAGGGCAATCAATGTTCTTGTCCAGGAAAAATACATTGAAAGAAAGGACGTCTATCTTATCGGCGTTTCCTGCGAATTAATGGGCGTCATTGATGAGGTTAAACTCAAGCGCCATCTCCCTGGGCTCAAGCCGCAAAAAGTTCTTTTTGGTCAGAAAGAAACAATAAAAGTTATTACCGATAATGATAAAGAGATAGAAATTGAAGCTTCAGAGATTCTGGCAGATCGTTGTCTTGAATGTCCGGCTAACTTTCCTGTTGTAGCCGATATCATTCTGGGAGAAAAAATTAAGAAGAACGTCACCAGTCCCTATCAGTCCATCTCGCCTTACGAAAGAATGTCGGTAGAAGAAAGATGGTCCTTCTGGCAGGGACAATTTTCCCGCTGCCTGCGCTGTTATGCCTGCCGTTCAGTCTGCCCCATGTGTTATTGCGATGAATGCGTCGCCGACAGCATTGCCTATGCAGTCACAGCCGATACCACGGCTGATGAAAAGGCTCAGAAAATAAAATGGGTGGAGAGGAACCCTGAGCCTTCGGAGAATATCTTTTATCATCTGGTCAGAGCCATCCATCTGGCTGGCCGCTGTGTCGATTGTGGTGAATGTGAAAGGGTCTGTCCAGTAGAAATCCCTCTTCGCCTGTTAAATAAAAAATTGGAAAAGGAAGCCAGAGAGCTTTTTGGCTATGAGGTGGGCTTTGATGCTTCCCAACCTCCCTTGATTGCCTGTTTTCGGGATAATGACCCTCAAGATTTTATCAGGTGAAAAATGATGGAGAAAATAATTCAAAAATCAGCCTTCCCCCAATGGCTCAAATCACTTCAAGCCTTTAAGATTTTTCTGCCAAAAAGAGCGAGTTATGGCTGGGAATTAAGCTCAAATCATGAGCTGCAGGAAATACCAGAAGATTATACTTATCCTGTTGTTCCGCCCAAGAAGCTGATCTTCCCCCAGGAGGAAATCTTCTTTGAATTCGAGCAAAATCCTGAAGATGGAATTAAGCTGAAGGAAATTCTGCCTGAAGCTGAACAGCAGGTGATTTTTGGTGTCAGACCCTGCGACGGCCGCGCCGTCAAGGCCATGGACCTTGTTTTTGGCGGAACTTATGAAGACCCCTATTACTGGCGCCGGCGCCGTCAGACCGTTCTGGTTGGTCTCGCCTGTTCTCAGCCACCTTCAGAAAATTGCTTCTGCTTATCGGTTGAGGGCAGCCCATCTTCTGAGGAAGGTCTGGATATTCTTTTAACCGATCTCGGCGACCGCTATTTCGTCAAGGCTATAACAGAGCAAGGCAAAAGCCTGCTATCCGCAGCCTCTTCCCTGTTCAGTGAACCGGGCACCAGGGATAGAGAAGCCCGGGAAAAAATTCATCTGGAAGCTGAAAAGAAGATCAAGCGCCATCTTCCCTCGGCCCGAGAACTGCCTGAAAGAATAAAAGCTATCTTTGATTCTGACTTCTGGGATGAAGAATCCTTGAACTGCCTGAGGTGCGGCATCTGCACCTATCTTTGCCCTACTTGTCACTGTTTCGATATCAACGATGAAACTAAATCCCTGGCTCCTCTCAAGGGCCGGAGGGTTAGAACCTGGGATACCTGCCAGTTTCCCGACTTTACCATGCATTCCTCTGGACACAACCCCCGCCCGGACAGAGCCTCCCGATTGCGGCAACGACTCTCTCACAAGTTTCTCTATTTCATCCTGCTTTTCGATCGCTTCCAATGTGTCGGCTGCGGCCGCTGTGTCACTCTCTGTCCGGTGGGCATCGATATCATAGAAGTTCTGACAAGGGCAAGGAATCATGGAGCATAATGTCTATTTACCCCGGATTGGTGAAATAATCGACATCAAGGATGAAGTTAAAGGGACAAGACCCATCAAAACTTTTCGCGTCAGGTTTGTTGATGGCCCTATTTTCTCCTTCCGATGCGGTCAATGTGCCATGCTCTCTGTTTTTGGTAAGGGCGAAGCGATGATTTCCATTTCCTCCTCACCTCTGGTTACTGATTATCTCCAATTCAGCATTTTGAAGATGGGGCGGGTAACCTCAGCCCTCCATGAAATGGAGCCGGGTAGCCTGATTGGTGTCAGAGGTCCCTACGGCAATGGCTTCCCTATAGAAAACTGGAAGGGTAAGAATCTTATCTTCATTGGCGGTGGCATTGGCCTGGCCCCTATCTGGTCTGTCCTGCAAACAGCTCTTTTAAAAAGGTCTGATTATGGAGAATTGATGCTGATTTATGGAGCCAGAACTTCTCAGGACCTGGTTTTCCGGACTGAACTTGAACAGCTCAGAAGCCAGATACCCGTTCATCTTTCGATTGATGTGGCTGAGCCAGGCTGGTCAGAATTTGTGGGCTTTGTGCCTCAAAATGTTCTCGATAAAAAGCCTTCGCCTCAAAAGGCCATTGCTATTACCTGCGGGCCGCCTATCATGATTAAATTTGTTATCAAGGCGCTCCAGGACCTTGGTTTTCAGGATGACCAGATTTATACAACGGTTGAAAACAAAATGAAATGCGGCATTGGCAAATGCGGGCGGTGCAATATTGGCCATCACTATATCTGCAAGGATGGCCCCGTTTATTCATGGGCGGAGCTTAAACAGCTGCCCCAGGAATATTGAGACATGGAGTCAAAAAGGAGTAAAGCCATGAGCCAAAAAAAATCTAAGAACAAGAGGAAAAAAAATCCTCAACTTGCCACAGAAGCAGCTCCCATGGTTGAGGCAGTGGAAAGAGAAATTCCGGCGGCTGTGCCCAGAAAAATGGTCACGGTTTACATCATGGGCAAGGCCTACAAAGTGCCAGCTGAGTCAACCATAATGGGTGCCATCGAATATGCTGGCTATCAAATCAAAAGAGGGGCTGGCTGCCGGGAAGGATTTTGCGGGGCCTGTGCTACAGTCTACAGGCTCCCGGGCGATTTCAAGATTTACACTGGCCTGGCCTGCACCACCCTGGTTCAGGATGGAATGTGGCTGTCGCAGTTGCCTTCTATTCCAGCTCATAAGCCTGTCTATGATATTGAAAAACTTAAGCCCGATATTACAGCCTTTCAACAGCTTTATCCCGAAATCTTTCGCTGCGTCGCCTGCAATACCTGCACCAAGGCCTGTCCTCAAAACCTGCAGGTCATGGATTATATTCAGGCTGCCATCAGGGGCGATATTGAAAAAGTTATGGACCTTTCCTTTGACTGCCTTTGCTGCGGGCTCTGCTCCATTCGCTGTCCGGCTGAAATAGTTCATTATAATGTAGGTCTCCTGGCCAAGCGACTCTACGGCCGCTATCTGGCTCCCCGGAGCCAGGAGCTGGAGCTTCGCCTTCAGGAAATCCGTTCCGGAAAATATGACCAAGAATATAAAAAATTAATGAAAATGTCGCGGGAAGAGCTTAAGAAACTTTACTATGCTCGCGACATTGAAGAAGAAAAGGAGTAAACCATGTATCCAGAATATATGCGACCTTCCTTGAAAAAAGTTGAAGAGACAAGGCCAAAGCGCTTTGAACTCCAGAAGTCAGGCAAGCCGGTTTTTCCGCCCATGACGGCTCAGGAAAGGGAGGAGGTTCTCAGGAAATTTCATCCTGATTATCGGCCCGATGCTCTCCGCCAGGTGAGAATCGGGCCCAATAAGGGCGAAATGATGACCCGAGAGGTCGCTGATTTGCTCGAGTCCCATAGCCGGATAGACCCGGCTAAATTTGACCTTACCAGGCCTGATTATGAAACCGATATCCTGATTATTGGTGGTGGCGGGGCCGGCTGTGCCGCCGCGATTATTGCCCGTCAGCACGGGGTTAAATGTATCATTTCCACCAAATTGCGCCTGGGTGATGCCAATTCTATGATGTCCCAGGGAGGCATGCAGGCTGCAGTCACTCCCCAGGACTCACCTACCCGGCACTATCTTGACGCTATTGGCGGTGGCCACTTCGACAATAAACCAGAACTCGTTAGAGCTCTGACCGAGGATGGCCCGGAAGTGGTCAAATGGCTCGAGGATCTTGGAGTTATCTGGGACAAAAGACCAGATGGTAATAATTATGTCCTTCATGGTGGAGGCACTTCCCGCCGCCGAATGCATTCCTGCCGCGATTATACCGGTGCCATCATCATGCGCACCCTGATGGATGAGGTGCGAAATCACCCTGAAGATATTACTGTCCTTGAATTCATGCCCACAGTCGAGCTTATTTTAGACCACCAGGGCCGCTGTGCCGGGGGTATTCTTTACAATTTAGAAACTGAGGAATATTTTGTCGTTAAGGCCAGGGCAACAATTATTGCCACCGGAGGCTTTGGCCGCCTTCATATCCGGGGCTTTGATACCACCAATCATTATGGGGCCACAGGCGATGGGCTGGTTATTGCTTATCGAGCTGGAGCCAAGCTTCTCTACATGGATTCGGTTCAATATCATCCGACTGGCGCTGTTTTCCCTGAACAAATCGCTGGCTTTCTCATAACTGAAAAAATCAGGGGAGCTGGCGGTCAGCCCGTAAACCGTCACGGTGAGCTCTTTGTCTTCCCCAAGGAGCCCAGGGATGTGGAGAGCGCTGCCATCATCAGAGAATGTCTGGAAAGGAAAAATGGCATAGAAACTCCGAGCGGTCGGGTTGGTGTCTGGCTTGATTCTCCCCTGATTGAAATGCTTCATGGAGAAGGTTACATTGCCAAAAATTTTCCGGCCATGTACCGGCAATTTATCCGCTACGGTATTGATATCACCAAGGAACCGATGCTGACCTATCCCTCTCTCCATTATCAGAATGGTGGCATTGAAATCAATGAAAGATGTGAAACCAATATCCCCGGGCTTTATGTGGCTGGTGAGGCCTCGGGCGGTGTTCACGGCCGGAACCGCCTGATGGGTAATTCCGTTCTGGATTATAACGTTTTTGGCCGCCGGGCCGGTAAATATGCGGCTGAATATGCCAAAAATGTCAAACTTGGTCGACTGACCCTGGAGCATGTTGTCGCCTTCGAGAAAGAACTTAAGAAAGCGGGTATTAGAACCAACCGGATTGCTCCCATTTTGCTTCCTCTTTATACTCCCGAGGAAGTGCGAAAAAGGCAGCTTACAGCTCGTTATGAGGGAACCCTGCGCTAATTGAATTCCCCTTTCTGGCTGTCCTTCAAGACCTGAAATTAAATGTAACAGGAGAAGCTTTTCTTAATCTCCTTGCTTTTTCTTAAAATTTGCTGTTTTTAAACACCTTTTACAGGCATGTCTCATCGAATGCCTCATGGCTAATTAAGTCGCTAATGATGCAAGTTTAAGACTGGAAGTTCAGGATGGCAATTTGACCCAGCGCTTTCAGACATACAGACAAAAGCCGGTATCTTCAGAGAGCCTCTGCCCTGGCTCTTCTTATTGCGACGACTATAAAAAGATACCGGCCGAAGAATGACCCCCAAAAAGGTTAACCGCATTTGATGATTTTCCTCCTCTCTCCAGAGGAGAAAACTGGGATAAATATCACCCCCTGCTTCATCGATAAAGGGTATTAACAGGCAGCTTTCTTTTCAAAGAAAATAAGAAAAGACTCGAATTAAGCCTGATTGGCCGACTAAATTAAGGAAGGGAGAAAGGCCATGCGCATGCTAATAGCCGATGACGACCTTATTAGCCTTCTGGCTCTCGAGAAATGCCTGGTCGAGCTGGGTTATGAAGTCGTTACTGCCAGGAATGGGCTCGAAGCCTGGGAGAAGTTAATTCACGATCCAGCCATCCAGATTATCATCCTCGACTGGATGATGCCCGGGATGGACGGTATCAGCCTGGCTAAAAGAATTAAGGCTGAATTAACCGATGATAAGCAACTGCCCAGACATGTAATCATTCTTTCTGGAACAGATGGCTATGAAGAAATCATCCGGGGTCTGAGCTCCGGAGCTGATGATTATCTGATAAAGCCATATAGCTTCAATGAGCTAAGAATCAGGGTCAAAAGGGCAGAAAAAATGCTCAAGGAAGAGGAAGAAAGGCGACGTCTGGTCAATGTCGACCCCATAACGCTTCTCTGGAACAGGGCAAAAATATTAGAATTTCTGGAGGAGGAGCTTGCCCGGGGCCTGCGCAATTTCCACCCCACTGGAACCCTTCTTATCTCACCAACCCTGCCCCACCCCCTGCCGCCCGCAGCCTCATCCCATCAACTTGAAAAAAGTCTCCTTGAAGCCCTCAGTTCTCAACTGAGACAGAAGATAAGATGCTACGATAAGGCCGGTAGATTCAGCCGCCGGGAAATAATGATTATTTTACCTCAAACCTCATCCCGGGAACTCAAAACTATAGGCCAGAGACTGAGTGAAAACATTAATCTGGATTCAGTTTATTCCCTTTACGAATTGCCTTGTTCCAAAATGGCCATCGGCGGGGTTTCTTCAGAAATTTTCCCCCACCCCTCGGCTGAAGCGATAATTTCAGCCTGCAAAAAAGCTCTTTCCACAGCGCTCCATCTCAGGTATCCTGAATCTGTATATATAATTGAGGAAAAAGAGGTGACCCATCATGAAGGAAGAACGAATACCCGCTGATCTGCTTAACGCTATCGTCCGTGAATTAAACAAAAAACCAGAGCCAGATCAAAGTAAAGATAATTCTTTTCCTGATAATAAAATTTTTGAACTCTGTCCGTTGCCTCTGGTTCTGACGGACAGACAGGGCAAAATTACTGACATTAATGAAGCTTTCACCCGATTTTTAGGCTATGAGCCGGAAGAAGCCAGGGGTAAATATCTTGACTCCTTAGCTGTCCCCGAAGAACTCAAAAAGGACTCCCTGGCCCTGATGGTCCTTGTTCTCAGGGGGGAAAAGGTAAGCCAGGAAACCTGGCGCGTTCATAAACAAGGCCACCTGGTGCCAGTATTTCTGAATCTGACACCAATTCCCGGGGACAACCAGGTTGAAGCTATTCTGGCTGTTTACCAGGATCTCTCGCCTCTTTCAGAATTAAGGGAATTGTTAAAGAGGGCTGAAAAACGCTTTCTGGATATCGTCCAGTCCACGTCTGACTTAATCTGGGAGGTAAATGAAAATTTCGAGCTGACTTTCCTTTCGCCCCGGCTGGAATCGCTCTTGGGTTATACGCCCAGAGAATTTATTGGCCAGAGCTTTTTTAACCTTCTGCCTGAAAAGGAGGTTCAAAGGATAAAAGCTTTAATTGAATCCATAAAGGCCAGAGGCGAGGCCATAATTGATTTAGAATGCTGGTTTGAAAGCAGGTCAGGCGAAAGAGTTCTGCTTTTGCTTAACGCCAGCCCGATAAAAGACGAAAATGGCCTGTTATGCGGCTATCGGGGTGTGGGCCGGGATATTACCTCCCGCAGTCTGGCTGAAGAACGACTGCAAAAAGAAATGACCAAGTTCGCGGCCATGATTGAGGGCATGCAGGAAGGCATTTTGCTTGTTGATGAAAAGAATAGCATTATTGAAATTAACAATTACCTCCTCAGGCTCCTGGGTAAAGAAAGGGAGGCTATTGTCGGCAGCAATTTGTTTGAACTTGAGCCTCTGGCCCGACAGATTGACCTGGAACAATTCATTTCCCTCTTTAGAAATAATCCGAACAGTCCGGCCCATTCCCTTGAAAGAAATCTCTTTGGCCTGGATATGATGGTGCGTTTGCAGCCGATTTATTATCAAAATAATTATGATGGATTAATCATTAACCTGGTTGATGTCAGTGAGCTGGCCAAGGCCAGAAATCAAGCCCTGGCAGCTGAAAAAATTAAGGGGGAATTCCTGGCTAATATCTCTCACGAAATACGAACGCCGCTTAACGGCATTCTGGGGATGGTTAATCTTTTTCTGGAGACAGAATTAACCCCTGAACAAAAGGAATATTTAACTGGCATCAAAAATTCAGCTGAAGCCCTTCTGGATATTATTCAGGATATCCTTGATTTTTCCCGGATAGAAGAAAAGAAGATTATCCTGGAAAAAACCAGTTTCAATCTGATTGACCTCATTTATGAAGCTGTCGCCCCTCTAACTCTGGAAGCCCACAAAAAGAAGCTCGAACTTGTCTGTGATTTACCCCCTGCTCTTCCTGCTCATGTTCAGGGCGATCCGGGTCGACTGAGGCAGATACTTATCAATTTAATTGGCAATGCAGTTAAATTTACCGAGAAAGGGGAAGTTACAGTCAGTGTTAATCTGGAAAAAGAGGAAGAAAATGCTGGCCTTTTTCATTTTATCGTGGCGGATACCGGAATCGGTATTCCTCCGGAAAAACAGGAAATAATCTTTAAAGCCTTCGCCCAAGCTGACGGCTCAATGACTAGAAAATATGGTGGAACCGGACTCGGCCTGGCCATCACTCAGGAACTGGTTACTGCCCTTAATGGACGAATCTGGCTCGAAAGCGAACCCGGCAGAGGAAGCCGCTTTCATGTTGAAATTAAGCTGGATCTGGTGCCTCCATCAGAAGATAAAATGATGGAAGAAAAAGAAGCTCTGGACAGCCTCAGGGGAACTTCTGCCCTGATCATCGATGATAATTCCTCCTCGCGTCGGGTGCTCAGGAACTGGCTCCATGCCTGGGGGGTCAAGACTGAAGAAATTGACAGTGGCGAGGATGCGATTGTCATCATCGAAAGAAGCCTGCAGCTTGGCACCCCCTTTAATTTTATTTTAGTTGATTCTTTCCTGCCCGGCACCGGCAGTTTCTTCCTTCAGGACTTCTTAAAGCAGGAAGCCGATCGGGCCCGGCGCACCATCGTGATGCTCGCCTCGCCTGATCACAAGGCTGATATCTCCATGTGGCAGAAGGCTGGAATAAGGGCCTTTTTAATCAAGCCCATCCGGCCTCAGGATCTTCGCGACAGTCTCCTTTATATTTTGGGTAAAAAAATACCTAAATTTATGGAAGAATATGCTCCGCCCAAAGAAGAACCGGAGAAGCCGAAATACAGAATTCTTCTGGCCGAAGATAATCTGGTTAACCAGAAAGTCGCCTGCTTTATCCTGGAACGGCATGGCCATGAAGTTGTGGCGGTGAAGGATGGTCTGGAAGCGCTTGAGGCTCTGGAGAAAGGAGTTTTTGACCTGGTTTTAATGGATGTTCAGATGCCTCGCATGGACGGTTATACAGCTACGAGGGAAATAAGAAAAAGAGAAAAAGGAACCAGGGCTCATCTCCCGGTAATTGCCATGACAGCCCATGCTTTAAAAGGAGATAGAGAGAAATGTCTGGCTGCGGGCATGGATGATTATGTCGCCAAACCTCTTCGGGCTGATGAGTTATTAAGCGTTATTGAAAAAACTGTAAACCGATTCAAGAAGAAATACCAAAATGGTTGATTCGCCTGTAAGAATACTCATTGCTGAAGACGACCGCGTTTCCGGCCTGATTCTCGAACATCATATTAAAAAATGGGGCTATGAAACCTGCCTGGTTCATGATGGCGAGCAAGCCTGGCAAACTATCCAGAGCCAGCCTCCAGAAATGGCTCTACTTGACTGGATGATGCCTGGAATTGATGGCCTTGAACTCTGTCGCCGGCTGCGCCAGTCCACTGATTTTCTCGAAGGAGAGTATATCTATATTATTTTGCTGACAGCCAGAGATGAGAGAGCAGATTTAATTCGGGGGCTTGAGGCTGGTGCAGACGACTATATCACCAAACCCCTTGATCTTCTGGAATTAAAAGCCAGACTTAATGCCGGCCGCCGCATTGTCGAACTTCATCGCCTGCTCAAAAGACAGGCTACCTATGACTTCCTTACCGGTTTACTCAATCGCAGGACAATTCTTGAGCAGGCCGAAAAAGAATATATGCGAGCAAAAAGAGAAAAAAAGCCGCTGGGCCTTATGCTTATCGATATTGACGACTTTAAAAAAATCAATGACACTTTCGGTCATCTGGCCGGTGATAAAATCCTGGCTGCAGTGGCCGAACGTTTGCAGAGAAACATCAGAAGCTACGATAAAATCGGCCGATACGGCGGGGATGAAATCCTGGTGCTTCTTCCCCATTGTAGTTCCCCGGAGCTAGCCCTCATTGCCAATCGCCTTCGCCTCTGCATTCAGGAAGATCCGATAGCCATCAACCATCATTCTTTAACAGTAAGTATTTCGGCGGGGGGCCTGGCAGCTGACAGCAATTCTTCCCTGTCCCTGCATGAGCTTATCGCTCTCTGCGATCAGGCTCTCTATCAGGCCAAAAAACAGGGTCGTAATCAAACTTTTATCATAGAATCCATAGTTTTAGCTAAAGGAGAGGCTTAATGAATCAAAACAAAGAATTTTCAAGTCAGGAAATCATTGATCTTCCCTCGGTCCTGGAAAGAATAGGTGGTGATGAAGCCTTTCTCCAGGAGTTAATCAAAATTTTTCTGAGTGAATTTGACCTGAAATTAAGCCAGCTCGAAAAAGCTGCCTCTGAGGATGACTTCAGGTCAATCCAGGAAATAGGTCATAACATCAAAGGTTCGGCTGCCAATCTTAGCCTCTTAGAGTTGCAAAAAATTGCCTATGCCCTTGAAACCTGCGGCCGGCAGTCAGATAAATCCGGCTGTCTGGAAAATATTAATAAATTAAAAACAGCCCGACAAAAATTACTCGAGCAACTGAAATATTTCAACTGGTGGAAAGAGGAATAAAAATATTTTCATTGACATGAATAATAATTTTAAATAAATATAAACAGGGCGAAAGAGGGCAGGAACTAAGATGGCGGAAGAAAAGAAAATAGGCTTTCAGGAAAGACGAGCCTGTGTCCGATTCAAAATTCCGGGAGCTACTGTTAACTATTTCTTCATGTCTTCCCTGCCTTTATTTAAAAACAAAGAAGGCGAAGCCTTCTGTCCCCTCTACGATTTAAGCCGGGGTGGAGTTCGCTTTTTTTCAAAAAAGGAAATTCTTGTCGATACCCATCTGGAGCTTGAAATCCAGATTCCGGGTGAATCTGTCCCTTTAAAAATGAAAGGCCGGGTTCGCTGGATAGCTCCCTATGAAGGGAAAAATTATCATTTCCAGATTGGCGTTCAGTTTTTCCCCTATGGCGAGGGGAAAGATCAGAATTATCCTGGTAATCTGGTTAAGATTATTGCCCTTGAACAGAAATATTTGGAAAAGCCTTCTCCGGAAGGAGAAGACGAATTTATCATTTAGGCTTTTTCTTTCTTATTTTCCCTTTCACCTTCCAGCACAATCTGGGAAAAATCAGCTAATTTAAAAAGAAAATTCCGAATTTCCTGAAGCAGCGCCAGTCTATTTTGCCTGATCTTTTTATCCTCCGCCATAACCAGAACTCTGTCAAAAAAATTATTGAGCGGATTCTGCAACTTAAAGGCCATTTTCTGAGCCCGGGAAAAATCCCCTTCTTCAATTAAGGGCAGAGCATTTTCCCTGATAATTTTGAAGGTGGAATAAAGTTCCTGTTCAGCCTTTTCCTTCAGAAGATCCTCATTTAATTTAAAAGCAGGCTGACCTCGAAGGATATTATTCACTCTTCTGACCATAAGGATAAACGGTTCAAAGGCTGGACTGGATTTTAATTCTTCGAGCGCTTTTAATCTCAGATAGGATAAATAAACATCATCAAGACCTGCCTCAAGACTGGCATTAATAAGATCGTAGCGAAAGCCTGACCTTTCATAAATATAGCGCAATCGTTGAGCAAAAAAGTTGAGACAGGCGTCGAGAGTTTCTTTCCTGCCCAGGCTCAGCTTGTCTTCATAAAGATCGATAGCTTTCTGGATAAATCTGGACAGGGAAAAGCGGAAGCGGTGATCAAGAATAATCCGGCAGATTCCCTGGGCATAACGCCTTAAACCAAGGGGGTCGCCGGAGCCAGAAATTTCCGCTCCCAGGCCAATGGCGCCGACCAGCGAATCCATTTTGTCGGCCAGAGCTAAAATGGCTCCGGACAGGCTCCGGGGCGAAGGTTCCTCCAGGCTCTGGGGTTGATAGTGCTCGTAAATAGCCTGAGCCACAGGCTCAGGATAATTTAAAGCCCGACAATAGAGACCACCTACCTTCCCCTGCAAGGAAGGAAATTCCCGGACCATCTCAGTCACAAGGTCCGCCTTACAGAGTTCTGCCGCCTGGAGAACAGGCTTCAAAACTTCTCGCTCGCCCAGCTGACGGGTGAGGAAGCTTACCAGCTTTTTCAATCTTTCTGTCTTTTCGAGATAGGATCCCAGTTTTTCCTGAAAAACCACTCTGGCCAGCTGGGCCACTCTCTCTTTTAAGGGAATTTTAAGATCCTGTTCCCAGAAAAAGAGGGCATCTTCCAGTCTCGCCTTCAAAACTCTTTCATAACCTTTACGAATTAAACCTCTTGCATCAGCTACCTGATCGGCCACGCCGACAAATAATGGTAACTGCTTTCCCCGGCTGACAACTGAAAATACCTTCTGACCCTCCCGGAGAACCGTGCTTATTATTTCGATAGGTAAACTAAGATATTTTTCAGGAAAAGAACCCAGAATCACCAAGGGATGCTCAACGTCATTAACCAGCTTCGTCAGGAGTTCCTCATCAGGGTAAAGCTCAGCTCCCAGAGGCTCAAGGAGCCTCCTGGCTCCTTCTAAAATGATTCTCCGTCTTTCTTCAGGCTCAATAATGACTTTATTTTCTCTGAGGGCCTCGACATATTCCTTCCAGGACCTGACGCTCAAGGGCCTGGGGCTGTGGAGACGGTGACCAAAGGTCAATGGTCGAACCGGCCAATCAAGATAGGTAAATTGAAGAGGCTGGCCAGCAAGCAGGGCGAGCAAATTTTTTACTGGCCGCGAAAATTTGCCCGCACATTCATCCCAGCGCATCATCTTGGGAAAAGAAAGTGAGGCCAGAACACGGGCAATAATGGCTGGCAGAATTTCACTGGCCGGCCGGCCAATTTCCTTCTTTCTGAAGCCCAGATATTCGCCTTTAGGCGTCGAAAAGATTTCCAGGGCCTCAAGCGAGACATTATGGCTTCGGGCGAAGCCTAAAGCTGCGGCCGTGAACTCATTCTCAGCGGTCACAGCCACTCTTTTGGGCGGTCCCAGAACTATCTCTTCCCTGTCGGCCTGCTTTTCTTCTATATCCGCCAATACAACCAGACGCCGGCCTGTACCCAGAATCCTGAAGTCCCTGAGGCCAATTCTGGCTTGAGCCAGTTCCTGACTGAAAAGAGAGCGGAGCTGCTCCCAGGCCAGCCGGACATGAGAGCTGGGCATTTCCTCAGTCATTATTTCCAGCAGAAATTCCATCAACTGGCTCCTTCCCGCTCCACAAACAGGCGGGCAATTTGATTAACCAGGTGACGTATCTCGGCAATCAGCTTAACTCTTTCCGTAACGGAAATGGCTCCCCTTGAATCAAGCAGATTGAATAAATGGGATAGTTTTAAGCAGCAATCATAAGCAGGCAGGAGAAGCTGCCGCTGAATTAATTTCTGAGCTTCTTTTTGATATAAAGAAAAGGCTTGCTGCAAATAACTGATATCAGCCGCCGTAAAATTATATTCAGAAAATTCCTTTTCCTCGAGCCACCTCAAATCCCGATAGCTGACATCAGCTGACCAGTCCAGATCATAAATACTATCCTTGCCCTCAAGAAACATCTCCAGGCGCTCAAGACCGTAGGTAATTTCGACCGGAATCGGAAAAAGGTCGAGGCCGCCGGCCTGCTGAAAATAAGTAAATTGAGTTATTTCCAGACCATCCAGCATTACCTGCCAGCCAACCCCCCAGGCTCCAATGGTCGGTGATTCCCAATCATCCTCATCAAAACGCAAATCATGTTCTTCCAGCTGAATACCACAGGCCCGAAGGCTTTCGAGGTAAATATCCTGAATATCCAGGGGTGAAGGCTTGATAATTACCTGAAATTGAAAATGCTTCTGAACTCGGTGGGGATTCTCTCCATATCGGCCATCAGTAGGTCGCCTTGAGGGCTGGACATAGGCCACGCGCCAGGGCCTTTTTCCGAGAACGCGAAAAAAGGTGTCAGGCGTCATGGTTCCAGCCCCGACTTCAACATCATAGGGCTGAGCTAAATAGCACCCCTGCGAGGTCCAGAACTGCTGCAATTTCATAATAAGGTCCTGAAGAGCCATCACTCCTTTCCTTTCCAGCGAAGAACAGGATTGCGGGCAGCCGCGACCTCATCCAGCCGCCGGACGTAGGCGCGATGGGGCGCCTCTTTGAGAACCTCCGGATTCTCTTCAGCTTCCCGGGCAATTTTCTTCATAGCATCTATGAAGGCATCAAGCTCATCTTTGCTTTCAGTCTCGGTTGGCTCAATCATCAGAGCGCCAGGAACAATAAGAGGGAAGCTCATGGTGGGCGGATGCAAACCGTAATCAATCAATCTTTTGGCTATATCTACATTCTGAACTCCCTTCTCCCTCTGCCATTTATCAGAAAAGACACATTCATGGAGGGTCGGTGAGCTATATTTCAAATGATAAATTCCTTCAAGGCTTTTGCGAATATAGTTGGCATTGAGCACGGCAATTTCCGCCACTTCCTTCAAACCCTCACCTCCAAGAGACAGAATATAAGCCAGAGCCTTTACCAGGACCAGAAAATTGCCGAAAAAGGTTCTGATCCGGCCAATGCTCAGGGGCCGATCATTTTCCAGGATGTATTTATCCCCTTCCTTTCTGATCACCGGGATGGGCAGAAAGGGCTCAAGTTCTTTGGTGACGCCAACTGGCCCAGCTCCTGGTCCGCCTCCGCCATGGGGCGTGGAAAAGGTTTTGTGGAGATTGAGGTGGATGACATCCACCCCATGGTCGCCTGGCCTGAATTTGCCGAGCAAAGCATTCATGTTGGCGCCATCCATATAGACTAATCCGCCTCTCTGATGAACAATTTCAGCAATCCGATGAATATCCTTTTCAAATATGCCGAGGGTATTAGGATTGGTCAGCATGAGAGCCGCCACCTCATCTGTCATCATCTTCTCCAGGTCCTGAAGGTCTACAGTTCCTTCCTCATTAGATTTTATTTCCCTGACCTGATAGCCGCAGATATGGGCACTTGAAGGATTTGTGCCGTGGGCAGAATCAGGAATGAGCACAACTTTTCTTGGATTTCCCCTGGCTGTAAGGGCAGCCCGGATAATCATCATGCCCGTGAGTTCTCCATGGGCTCCAGCGGCCGGCCACAAGGTAAAAGAACTCATTCCCGTGATCCGGCAGAGATAATCTTCAAGTAACTTAATAATTTCCAGATTTCCCTGAACAAGGTCTTCTGGTGCCAGCGGATGGCAGTTAAGAAAATAAGGAAAACTGGCTATCTTCTCATTGATTTTAGGACTGTATTTCATCGTACAGGAACCAAGGGGATAAAAACTCGTGTCGACGCAGAAATTGGTCTGAGAAAGGCGGGTAAAGTGACGAACAACCTCGGGTTCAGTCACCTCAGGGAAACCAGCAATCTCATTTCTGACCCTTATCGTCTTCAGAATTTCCTTATTTTCAGGAACATCCAGGGGAGGCAGGAGAAAGCCTCTCTTCCCTTCGCCACTTATCTCGAAAATCAGGGGTTCTCGACGGCTCATGCTAGGGCCTCCTTAAAAGCCTCAATCAGTTTCTCGATTTTCGCTCTGGAATGAACCTCAGTCACACAGAGGAGTAAACAATTCTTAAGCTCCGGAAAATCTCTCTCCAAAGGATAGCCAGCTATTATCCCTTTTTCCATCATCCGGATATATATCTGGTTCAGAGGCTTCTCTGATTCCAGAACAAACTCATTAAAAATTGGTCCCTCGAAGCGCCTTTTCAGACCATTGAGGGCAAGAAGGCTTTCCAGAGCATAATTGGCCTTCTGAAGATTATAATAGGCCATTTCTTTTAACCCCCGGGGACCCAGGGTCTCAAGAAAAATGGTGGCTCTCAAGGCGCACCAAGCCTGATTGGTGCAGATATTGGAGGTAGCCTTTTCCCGGCGAATATGCTGCTCTCTGGTGGAAAGGGTCAGGACATAGCCAATTCGGCCCTCTGCATCTCTCGTCTGACCCGCAATCCGGCCGGGCAGCTGCCTTAAAAATTCCTGCCGGCAGGCAATAAAGCCAAGGTAGGGCCCGCCAAAGGAAAGGGGCAAACCAAAGGATTGACCTTCGCCACAGGCAATGTCAGCCCCATATTTTCCTGGAGGCTGGAGCAGACCCAGGGAAAGAGCTTCAGCGATAACAGCAATATTCAAAGCTCCATTCTGACGAGCTAAAGTAAAGGCTTCCTCTGGCTCCTCGATAACGCCAAAAAAATTGGGGTTTTGAACAACTAAAGCCGTTACCTGGTCATCCAATTTATTCTTCAAATCGTCAAGCAAGAGGCGCCCGCTTCGAGAATCGTAATCAATCTCTTCCAGAGTCAGGCCAAGATTGCGGATATAGGAGGCAATGACCTGACGATACTGGGGATGGAGGGTGCGAGCCACCAGGACTTTTGATTTATTCTTCAGCCGCTGAGCCATTAAGACAGCCTCAGCCGTAGCTGTGGCTCCTTCATAGAGAGAGGCATTGGCCACTTCGAGACCGGTGAGCTGACAGATAAGCGTCTGATATTCGAAAATAATCTGTAAAGTTCCCTGGCTCACTTCTGGCTGATAGGGAGTGTAGGGAGTAACAAATTCTCCTCTGGAGCTGAGATAATCCACGACAGCTGGAATAGTGTGGGCATAGGCCCCGGCTCCCAGAAAGGACAGAAATTCGGGGAAGCTATTTTTTCGGCTCAGGTCATTAAAATATTCAAAAAGCTCGCTTTCAGTCAGAGGTGGTGGCAAATCAAGAGGGCCCTCCCAGCGGATTTCCCGGGGTATGCTGGTGAAGAGCTCATCAAGGCTGGAAAGGCCAATTCGTTTCAACATGGCCTCAATGTCTTTTTTACTCAAAGGAATATAACTCATAAATTACTCCTCGCTTTTACTAAAATGTAATCTAAAATTTAATCTTTAAAAACTCACTTTAAGACTCGAGGCTTTCCACGTACTTTTCGTATTCAGAAGAGGTCATCAGGAGATTTAAATCTTCCTTGTTTTTCATTTTTAATTTGATAATCCAGCCCTCACCATAGGGGTCCTGATTGACCATTTCCGGAGAATCATTGAGCTTTTCATTAACGGCGATGACTTCACCGGAAACAGGCGAAAAGACATCCGAGACAGCTTTGACCGACTCAATGGCTCCAATGGACTGATGAACCTCGAGCTGGGTACCTAAGGCAGGTAACTCTACATAAACCACATCGCCTAACTGTTTCTGAGCGAAGTCGGTAATACCGACAGTAGCCACCTCGCCTTCGACCCTGACCCATTCATGGTCCCGGGTATAATAAAGGTCTTGAGGATACATTCCTTCCTCCTTATCTGAATTATATCTCAGCTCTTCTGAAGGCAGCCATTTTAAGGCTTCTTTTTATTTTGGCCTTTTATAAAATGGCGTTGGCACCACCCTGGCCTTAACTCTTTTCTCTCTGATACCAATTTCTAATTCCGTACCTATCTCAGTGGCTTCGATGGGAAGATAGGTTAAGCCGATGCTCTTTTTCAGGAAGGGGGAATAGGTCCCTGAGGTTACCTCACTCACCTTTTCGCCTCGATAATAAACCGGATAATGTCTGCGGGCAATGCCCTTATCTATAAGTTCAAATCCAGCAATTTTCCTCTTCAGACCTTCCTCCTGTTGTTTGAGCAGAGCCTCCCGGCCGATAAAATCGCCTTTATTAAATTTAATAATCCATTTAAGATCAGCCTCAAGAACTGTGGTGGTTTCATCAATATCGTTGCCATAGAGCATCATCTTGGCTTCAAGCCTGAGATTATCCCTGGCTCCCAGCCCGGCTGGCAGAAGTCCATAAGGCTTTCCCTCCTCCATAATGGCATCCCAGATAATTACTGGCTCCGGCGATTCAGTATAAATCTCAAAGCCATCCTCACCGGTATAGCCAGTCCGGCTGACCAGGCAGTCCAGGCCGGCTACTTTTCCCTGCTGCCACCAGAAAGGCCGAAGCTGCTCCAGATTGATATCTGTCAGAGGCTGCAGGATTTCCATCGCCCTGGGACCCTGAAGAGCCAGCTGACTTATTCTGTCGCTGGCATTATCAATGGTTACATTAAAGGCTCCCCGGTGATTTAATATCCACTTATAATCCTTCTCTGTGTTGGCCGCATTTACTACCAGGAGATATTTATTCAGATCAAGGCAATAGACGAGGAGGTCATCAACAAAAGTTCCCTGGGGAGTGGTTAAAGCGGTATATTGAGCCTGTCCGGGTAAAAGACGAGAAACATCGTTGGGCGTTAAATACTGAACAAAAGAGAGGGCTTCTGGCCCGCTGATAATAATTTCACCCATGTGGCTGACATCAAAAAGGCCGGCCCTTTCTCTAACAGCCAGATGCTCACTGACGATGCCCGAATATTCCAGGGGCATTTCCCAGCCAAAAAATTCAATAAATTTTGCGCCTGCCCGCCGATGAGCCTCATAAAATCTTGTCCTTTTCATTTTTATTATCCTTCAGATTATAAGATTCATTTCTACCACAGAAGCAGGTTAAGAGCAAGAAAAAAGCCGGTCTGATTTAAAACCAGAAGGGAGGAAAGGACGCCTGATTTTTATTGAGAGATAAGCCGATTTTGTTATAATAATAGGCCGATGCTTCAAGCCAAGGAGAAAATCAGAAATTATCTCTGGGAAAAAATAAAGGAGACCTATCCAGTTACCTGGAATGATTTACAATTGACCTCCCCACCTGATATCTCCATGGGTGATCTCTGTTTCACCTTCCCCTTCAAACTGGCCCGAACCATGAAAAGAAATCCCCGCCAGATTGCTGAAGAAATAGCTGAAAAATTAAAGGGGCTTGAGGATGTGGCCCGGGTGGAAATAGCCGGCCCCGGTTATATCAACCTCTTTCTCGATCAGGAGCGTTTTTTCCTGGAGAGGCTGCGTTCTCTTGATCGCCCTCAGCTCAGACCAGAAGAAACTAAAATTATCGTGGAGCATACCAATATAAACCCGAATAAAGCGGCTCATATTGGCCATTTACGAAATGCCTGTCTGGGCGATACCCTCGTTCGCTGTCTTCGTTATAAGGGAGAAGAGGTCGAGGTTCAGAATTATATAGATGATACCGGTGTTCAGGTGGTGGATGTTGTTTTTGGCTTTATGGAGCTTGAGAAAAAAAGCTTGGCCGACCTTGAAAATTTACCCGGCAAATTTGATTATTATTGCTGGGACCTCTATACCCGCGTTTCAGCTTACTTAAGCACACATCCAGAAGCCCAGGCCAGAAAAGCTGAAATCCTGCGCCGGATTGAGCATGGTCAACCGCCTGAGGCTGATTACGCCCGCTATATTTCTCGCCGCATTCTCCGGGCCCATCTGGCCACAATGAAGCGTCTGGGTATCACCTATGATGTTCTACCTTGTGAGAGCAGCATCCTGGCCCTGAAATTCTGGGAGAAGGCTTTTGAACTCCTGAAGGAAAAAGGGGGCATCATCTATGCTGAGGAAGGACCTAACAAAGGCTGCTGGGTGATGAGACTTGAAGGCGACGAGGAGAAAGAAAAAATCATTGTCCGCTCCGATGGTACAGTCACCTATGTGGGCAAGGACATCGCCTATCAACTCTGGAAATTCGGTCTGCTTGACCGGGATTTTTATTACGAACCCTTCGAGCAAGAAGATGGTCACATTATCTGGATAACAACCTCGGAACCCAGGAGCTGCCCGGTTTCTTTCGGCCGGGGGAGCAAGGTCTATAATGTCATTGATGTCAGGCAGAGTTATTTACAAAAGATTGTGGCTCAGGGCCTGAAAATCCTGGGCTATAAGGAGCAGGCTGAAAGGTCCATCCACTTTTCCTATGAAATGGTCGCTCTTTCTCCGAGGAGCCTGAAGGAGCTTGGCTTTGAGGTGAGTGAGGAAGAAAAGGATAAAAGCTTTTATGAGGTTTCGGGGAGAAAGGGACTGGGAGTTAAGGCTGATGACCTTTTAGACCGCCTGGAAAGCAAAGCCTTAGCCGAAGTTGAAAAGAGAAACCCTGAGCTTCGAGCTGAAGAGAAATTGAAGATTGCCCGTCAGATTGCCTGCGGCGCTATCCGCTATTTCATGCTGAGATTTGCTCGCAATTCCCTCCTTATTTTCGATTTCGATGAAGCCCTCAATTTTGAAGGCGAGACCGGCCCATATCTTCAGTATACAGGCGTAAGACTTAATTCCATCTTCCGCAAATTGGAAGAAAGGGAGGGTCTGTGCCAGGCTGATTTATCCTCCTGGTTGAACGCTGACCATCTGCCTTTAGCCTCCCTCGACGCCAGGGAAAGAAACAATTTCTGGGAGCTTATTGTTTACGCCTCCCAGTATGAGGAAATAATTCTCGAATCAATTTATACACTCGAATTGGCTCATCTGGCTAAATTTGCCTTTAATCTGTGCCAGAAGATAAATGGATATTACCATCTTTATCCCATTCTTAATGAGAAAAATCAGGATTTAAAAAAGATCCGGCTCTTGACAGTCGTCTATGTTTTGGCCATTTTAAAAAAGCTGTTGGGATTAATGGGCATTCCGCTGCCCGAGAAAATGTGAATTGCCAGGGCATCTTTAATTTCAAGGAGGCAAGGCGATGATTGAAGTTGAACGTCTCACCAAAAAATATGGCGATATCGTGGCCATCCGGGACCTTACTTTTGAAGTGGAAAAGGGTAAAATCTGGGGACTTCTGGGGCCCAATGCTGCTGGCAAAACAACCACCATGCGCATCCTGACAGGTTATCTCCCGGCCACTGAAGGCAGGGCCAGGGTGGCCGGCTTTGATGTTTTTGAAAAGCCCAATGAAGTCAAGAAAGTCATTGGCTATCTGCCCGAAGTTCTTCCCCTTTATGGAGAGATGACCGTTAATGCCTATCTTAATTTTGTGGCCGAACTCAAACAGGTGCCTCCGGCCAAAAAGAAGGCAGCCGTCAGCCGCGCCATCAAAGTGGCTGGACTCGAGCCTGTCGAAAAAAGACTGATCAAAAATATTTCCCGTGGCTTCAAGCAAAGGGTAGGCATTGCTCAGGCCCTGATTCATGACCCCCAGGTTCTGATTCTGGATGAGCCGACAATAGGTCTGGACCCGGCCCAGATTGTGGAGATTCGCAGTCTGATCAAATCGCTTAAGGGCGAGCATACCATTATGCTTTCAACCCATATTCTGGCTGAAGTAACCCAGGTCTGCGACGGGGTCGTCATCATCAATGAGGGCCGGCTCATGGCTTCAGGTTCTCTTGAAGAGCTCAGTACAAGCTTTCAGAAAAAGGAAGGAGTAGCCCTGAAAGTCAGGAAAATAGAGGAAGCTCAGCTCGAATTGAGTCGCTTTCTGGGGATAGAAAAGGTAACGAAACAGAATGGAGAACTTATGGTCGAATGGGCTCCAGGAAAAGACCTGAGGGAAGAAATAGCCCGCTTTGTTCTTGAAAGAGGTTTTGGTCTGATTGAAATGAAATCCCTAGCCATGAGCCTGGAAGAGCTTTATCTGAGGATTGTTTCAGGAGGGACTCCCCAATGAGAAATATCTGGATAATAGCCAAAAAAGAAATTCGGTCCTATTTTAGTTCACCTATTGCTTATGTGGTCGTCGCCGTGTTTCTGATTCTTGTTGGCTTTTTCTTCTTCAGCCTGCTCTCCTGGTTCAATTCTATGGCCATTCAGATGGCCCAGAATCCCTATTACTATCAACAGGTAAACATCAATCAGATGGTTTACAGTCCCCTTTTTCATAATATCAGCATTATTCTTCTTTTGATGCTGCCCTTGCTCACCATGCGGCTTTTTTCCGAGGAAAAGAAGCTGGGAACAGATGAACTTCTTTTTACCTCACCCATTTCCGTCAATGAAATCATTCTGGGAAAATATTTAGCCTCCCTCTTTGTTCTTTTCATCATGTTAGCCCTGACTGGACTTCTTTCCATTTTTACCTTCGCCTTCGGTAATCCCGAGTTAGCGCCAATACTTAACGGTTATCTGGGTCTTTTCTTGATGGGGGCAGCTTTTGTAGCCATTGGCCTTTTCTTTTCCTCCCTGACAGAAAATCAGATTGTCTCAGCCTCTCTTACCTTTGGAGCGCTTCTCCTCTTCTGGATTATTAACTGGGCCTCAACTTCAGCCTCAGGTTTCTGGCAGAGTGTCCTCAATTATCTTTCTTTCTTTCAACATTTTGACGACCTGACCAAAGGTATTCTTGACACCAAGGATCTCGTTTATTATCTCAGCTTCGCCTTCTTTGGCCTTTTCCTGACCCATGCGGTCATTCAGTCCCGCCGCTGGAGGTAAGCCATGGAAAAACTGAGGAGAAACCTGAATTCAATTGGCCTGGGTCTTCTGTTTGTGGCCCTTGTCGTCAATAGAATCTGGCCCTACAGGAAAATACCTTTTTTCATTCTCTTAGGACTCGCTTTGGCCTCAATTGTGGCTTATATTGTTCTGAATTTCAATTTATTGAAGCAGAGTGTGACCCGGAAAACCTTTCTCTATTCCAGTAACCTTATCCTGATGATTGTTCTTGTTCTGGGCATTCTCGTTCTCATTAATACCATCGCTGCCCGCTATCACCATCGTTTCGATTTCACTGAGGCTAAAATCCACAGCCTTTCCGACCAATCAATCTCCGTCATTAAGAATCTAAAAAATGACGTCTTCATTAAAGCCTTTTTCCGGGAAGGAAATTACAATCGCTCCCGCATGGAGAATTTACTCAAAATTTATGCCTATCATTCCAAAAAAATCAAATACGAATTTATTGATCCAGATAAAAATCCAGGCCTGGTGAAGCGCTATGACATTACCCTGGACGGAACAACCGTCTTTGAATGTGGCGATAAGGAAAACCGTATAACCTCAGTCAGTGAAGAGGATATAACCAACGCCCTGATCAAGGTCTCCCGGGAAAAGAAGAAAACAATTTATTTTCTTGAAGGCCATGGCGAAGCCAGTATTGAGGAAAGCGACGACAGTGGTCTTTCCTATGTTAAAGACGAATTAGGTAAGCTTGGTTATGAAGTTAAAAAATTGACCCTGGCTCTGTCTGAAAACTTTCCAGCTGACTGTGCTTTACTTGTTATCCCTGGACCAAAAAAGGATTTGCTGCCTCATGAGCTGGAAACCATCGAAAAATATCTCAAAGGTGGCGGTCGGGTTTTCTTCCTGGTCGACCCGGAAACAGCCCCTGGCCTTTCAGGTTTCTTGCATCACTATGGCATCAAGCTGGAAAATGATTTGATTGTGGATACCATCTCCAGGCTTCTGGGTGGCGATTATTTCATGCCTGTGGTCAGTGAATATGAGTATCACGATATCACTAAAAAGTTCCGCTATGCCTGTTTCTTCCCTTATGCTCGTAGCGTCGACATCGAACAGAACAAGCCTGAAAATATTTCCCTGACTGTTTTGGCCAAGACAAGTCCCAATTCCTGGTCCGAGCGCCAGTTAAATGAAAGACAGGTAACCTTCGATAAGGACAAGGATAAGCAAGGGCCTATTCCTATAGCCGTGGTGGGCACGATGAAAATTGAAGAAGAGAAAAAGGAGGAGCCGAAAAAAGAAGAAACCGAGAAGAGTAGCGCAAAATCAACTGCGGCCACTGAAAGTAAAAAGGAAGCTCGCCTGGCTGTTTTTGGTGACTCAGATTTTGCCACCAATCGCTATTTCAATCTTTCCGGCAACGGCAATTTATTTTTAAACACCATCAACTGGCTGACAGAAGAAGCTGATCTGATTTCCATTCAGCCCAGAACGAGCTCCCCCCGAACCATTCATTTATCTCCTTCTCAGGCCAGACTGGTCTTCTTCACTTCAGTCATTATTCTGCCCTTAATTGTACTTCTCACCGGAATTTCCGTGTGGCTCAGAAGGAGGTCGCTATGAAATTCCGGACAACCCTGATTTTATTAATCATTTTTGTGGGCCTATTATGTTTTGTTCTCTTTTACCATCCGAAAAAGGGAGAGGAAAAGGGAGAGGAAAAGTTAACTGATTATGCAGCGACGGATGTTGTTCGGATTTCGCTCAAAAGAGAAGGGGAAACCCTGGAATTTAAAAAGGATGAGAAGGGAGAATGGTGGCTTGTTTCCCCCCTCGAAGCCAAAGCCGATAACTACGAAGTAAATCGATTAGCCGAGGATCTGGCCAGCCTGCGAATAGAAAGGGTTGTGGAAAAGGAAGGAGGCGATCCAGCGAAATATGAGATTCCTAAAAAGGAAATTAGCTTCTGGCTGAAAGATAAGGCCGAGCCCATAAAAATTTTAACCGGAATGGAAAATCCCTTAGATAATACCCTTTTTGCCCGGAAAGAGGGCGACCCGAGGATTGTGCTTCTTTCCAGCTATTTTCGCACCACGCTCGAGAAAAAGGTGGCCGATTTCAGACAGAAAGACATTTTTAAATTCGAAACGGCGGAGGTACGAGCCATAAAGCTCAGGGCCAAAGATATTCAATGGATAGCCCAGAAAAGAGAGGATGAATGGTGGCTTCAGAAGCCGGTGGAGGCTCTGGCCCGGAAGTACCGCATAGAGGATGTTCTCAATACCCTGGCCAACATGAGGGCCAAGGAATTTGTTGTGGAAGCGAAAGAACCGGCAGATTTAGAGCGTTATAGTCTCAATCACGCCGAATATGAAGTAACGGTCAATCTTCCTGCGAAAAATCAGGAAATAACATTTTATCTGCAAAAAAAGGACGATAAGGTTTATGCCACCACCTCAGCTTCGCCCAAAATAATCTGCGTTGAGGACTATGTTCTTTCTGACCTGGAGAAAAAGGTTGAAGATTTAAGGGAGAAGCAGGTCGCCTCTTTTTATAGCTGGGAAGCCAGCTCGGTGGAAATAAAAAAGGGGAATCTTATTATCAGTGCCTCAAAAGATAAGGATAATAAATGGCGGGTAGCCGGTGAAAGCGGCGAGGCTGATAGCAGTAAAATTGAATCGTTTATTCGCAAAATGGAAAGCCTCGAGGCAGTGGAATTCATTGATCAGCCCGGAGAACTCAAGGCCTATGGACTTGACCCGCCGGAAATAACCGTAACGATAAAAGCTAAAGGCAGCGAGGAAAAAGAAAAGGAATATCAGTATTTGATTGGCCGGGAAGACCAGGAGAAGAAAAAGGTCTTTGTCAAAAATCCCAGGCTCAATTATCTTTTTGTGGTTGATTCCTCTTTTCTCACTGAAATGCCGAAGGAAGCCAGGGACTGGCTCCTCAAGGGAGAAAAGAAAGAAGAGACCAAGAAAGAGGAAAAGGCCAGATGACGGAGGTGAAAAGAATCTGAAGGAAAATGGAAGTAAGCTACCATTTTGTCCCTTACGGTGAGGTTCTAAATCCTGAGAAAGATACCTTCGCCCTTGATGTGGGGATGAAAACTGTCCCCGGGGTCATTGACCATCATCATCCTGAGGCTGAACCAGAATGCACGGCCTCCCTCCTGGTCAAACATCCTGAACTTGTTTTTCAGCATGTTGATCCAGCCGAAATGGCCAGCCGAAATAAAGCTGAAAGAAAATTGAAAATAATTACTCATCGTTTGCCCGACTTTGATGCTGTTGCCTCAATTTTTATTTGCCTTAAAATGCTTGAGACCGGCCAGGTTGATGCTTCTCTTATCGAAATAGCCGAATATGCCCGACTGGTTGATTCGGCTTCGCTGCCAAAATCAATTGACCTTACGGCCACCCCCTATTCGATTCTTAGAGCCATCTTTGCTACTTTAAAAAAAGAAGGGGACGAAGCCAATTATGAAAGGGTCGAAGAAGGTCTGCGCCTGATGCATTTTCTTTATACTAAGAGCGAAGAAGGCTATGAAATCACTGAAAACCGGGCCCTTTTTGCGGCTGTCGATCGCTATGAAAAAGCCATGAGGCGAGTGGAGGAAGACTATTTTCAATATCTTCTGGAGGTGCACCAATTTCCCAAAATAACCCTTTATTTACCCTCGGTTTCTGGAGACAGGAGGCTTCCTGTTGACGGATTGATCTGTCGCAATCCTAAAAGTTTTCTCCTGCGTGAATGGGCCAGACGCGATAGAACCAACTCACCTCATGGCGAAGGCTTTGGCTTCCTTCTAACTGCCTTCGGCAATTATCGCTATATCCTGGGCGTTGATCCTGACCGGGGAGTTAACCTCAAAGGCCTGGGTGACTTATTAAACCAGAAGGAAGAAGAGAAGAGAAAAAGCTTGAACCGGCCCTTCACCTACAGATGGTATGATGGCAATTGCCCCTTTTTCAATTTCAGAATAATCGACTCTCCCCAGGATGGTCCTTCCCTCAGCCTCCAGGAGATTGTTCGCCTAGTTATCCAGTTTGGTTCTTCAAAATAAAAACGATTTAGTCTGAAGTCGGCCACAATAAAATCATTCAATCCTTCTTCTCTTAAACTCAGAATTTCCTGTATATTTTTTTTAATATGCAGAGATAAGAAATTGATGGGATTTATCATCATTTACCAGTTTCTGGAATAATAATATTTCCTTTCCCTTTAGGAGCTCATTGCACTCAGAGATCCCATCCTCTTCTTATCTACCTCTTCCCTCAATTGATTACGATTGTATTACTATAAGTATCCCCATCTTACTATCTTTGCTTCCAATTTCTTTTCTTTATTTCCCAGCTCCTTATCTTTTCCCCTGGTCCTTATCCTTACTTCAGAGGTTCTTGTCTTTATTCCCCGCTCTTTTTCTTTATTTTTTGGTTACAGCAAACCGCGGCGTTTGAGCATGGCTTCGACTCTAGGCTCGCGGCCGCGAAAACGAAGATAAAGCTTCATGGGGTCGTCACTTCCTCCCCGGGCCAGAATATTCTCCCGGAAAGAACGGGCTGTCTCCGGGTCAAAAAGTCCTTTCTCTTTAAAAGCCTCAAAGGCATCAGCATCGAGAACCTCAGCCCAGATATAGCTGTAATAGCCAGCAGAATAGCCACCTGAAAATATATGGTTGAAATAGGGACTGCGATAGCGGACAACAATTTCAGGGATAAGGCCAATCCGCTCGAGAGAGTTCGCCTCAAAGGTCATAACCTCCTCTTCCTTAATGGGCTCTGTCAAGGTATGCCAGTCCATATCAAGAAAGGAAGCCGCTAAGTATTCCACCGTGGCAAAACCCTGATTAAAATATCGAGAATTTCTTATCTTAGTAATCAATTCATCAGGCATGGATTCTCCAGTTTTATAATGACGGGCAAAAAGCTTGAGAAATTCGGGCTCAGCCACCCAGTTTTCCATTATTTGGGAGGGCAATTCAACAAAATCCCGGGGCACATTGGTTCCGGTAAGACGAAGATAGGTACACTCAGAAAGCAAACCATGGAGAGCATGACCAAATTCATGGAAAAGGGTGGTAACTTCTTCCCAGCTCAGAAGTGAGGGCTTTTCCCTGGTGGGCTTGGTTAAATTGCCGACATTGCAGATAATGGGCAATATTCTTTGGCCATTAATTTTATAGGTCTCCCGATAGGCATTCATCCAGGCGCCAGCTCTTTTGGAAGCCCGGGGGAAATAATCGGTATAAAGAAGGCCTATTGTCCGGCCATCGGCCTCTTTGACTTCAAAGGCCCTGACATCAGGATGATAAATCGGAACATCCGACCGCTCCATGAATTGCAATCCGTAAAGTCTGGTGGCCAGCATAAAGACACCATTAATGACGTTTTCGAGCTGGAAATAGGGCCGGAGCATCGACTCATCAAGGTCATATTTCTTTTTCCTCAATTTCTCTGCGTAATACCACCAGTCCCATGGTTCGAGCTTGAAATTCTGACCTTCCTCTTTTATTAGCTGCTCGAGCTCCTGAGCCTCTTTTCTGGCCTTTTCCAGAGCTCGAGGCCAGATCTGATTGAGAAGTTCATAGACCTTTTCAGGCGTCTTGGCCATATTTTCTTCAAGAACATAATGAGCCCAGGTGGGATAGCCTAACAGCCTGGCTTTTTCCAGGCGCAGGGCAATTATCCGGGCAATAATTTTCTTGTTATCGTATTCATTGTTATTATTGCACCGGTTAATATATGCTTTGAAAATCTTTTCTCGCAAATCACGACGGGAAGAATATTGCAGAAAGGGGATAATTGAGGGCCGTTGCAGAGTAAAAACCCATTTACCCTCCTTGCCCCGGGATCTGGCTTCTTCCGCCGCGGCCGCGATGACCTCATCAGGAAGGCCTTCAAGGTAAGCCTTGTTGTCAATAACGAGTTCAAAAGCATTGGTCTCTTTTAAAACATTATCACCGAATTTCAAGCTCAAAACGGCCAGTTCTTCATTTATTTCTTTCAGACGGCTTTTCTTGGTTTCATCAAGACTGGCCCCGGAGCGAACAAAATCAAGATACAATTTCTCCAGCAACTGTCTTTGTTCAGGACTAAGGCCCAGCTTATCCTTCTGGTCATAGACAGACTTCAGCCGCTTAAAAAGGCGTTCATTCAGTAAAATTTCATCGTAATGGCGGGAAATAAGGGGAGCTAATTCTGTGGCTATGGCCTGTAACTCGTCGCTCGTGTGAGCTGAAAGGAGGTTATCAAGAACAAGCTCGACCCTATCGAGAAAAAGGCCGCTGCGATCAAGGGCTTCAACCGTATTGGCGAAGGTAGGTGGTTCTGGATTGGCAATGATAGCTTCAATTTCAGCCTGATGGCGCCTGATGCCTTCAAGAACGGCAGGTTTGAAATGCTCCTCCTTTATTTTTTCAAAAGGAGGAGCCTCAAAGGGAGTTTTCCAGGTTGAAAAGAAGGGATTTTCGGCTTCACGGCGGGATGTTTTCTGGCCTGAGCAGGCCACCATTACCAGAAGAGCCAGCATGATTAAAACGATAAAATGAAGGCTTTTCATCCTTTTCTCCTCAAAATAAAAATTGAAAGAATAATTTTAACCCGAATCGAGGGGATAAACAATTATGAGGGTAGGACTTTATTCAGATTGATTGCAGGCAGCTCTCTTTATATTTTTTTTCATGAGCCAGGAGCCACCTCTTTCGCCATAGACCTCCCCCATAGCCAACGAGGCTACCCTGAGCTCCAATAACTCGATGGCAGGGGATAATAATAGCGATGGGATTGGCCCGATTGGCTGCCCCGATGGCTCTAAAGCCTTTTTCCCGGCCCAGACTCCTGGCCAGATCTTTATAGGAAATAGTTTCGCCATAAGGAATTTTCAACAAAGATGACCAGACAGCCTCCTGAAAGGGAGTTCCCTTATAAACCAGGGGAAGATCAAATTCTTTCCTTGTGCCTGTGAAATATTCCATCAGCTGTCGTTGAACCTCAAATAAAAAGGGATGAGAAAATAAAGACATGCCCTTGAGGCGATTAACAAAAGTCAGGCCATGAAGAGCTTTCTCAGAAAAACAGATTTCCAGGGGACCAAGAGGCGAAAAGAAATAGCCAAAATATAAATTCTTGCCTCTTGCTTCTACCTGGCTCATTTCCCCCGTCCTGATTGGACTGATATATTAGTGGCGGAGAGGGTGGGATTCGAACCCACGGTCCCGGTTTCAGCCGGGACAAGCGCTTAGCAGGCGCTCCTGATAGACCACTCCAGCACCTCTCCGCTTCTCAGGCCTTTTTTATTTTATCACGAAAGGCCACAATTGCAATCACCTCATCGGGGTAAAAAAGGCCAGGAAAAATATTGCCAGATTAATTGGTAATCCACCTATCAGCAGAAAGGTCACCTTTCAGGCCGGGCCTCATAGCCTTTTCTTTGCCCAAAGGACCTTGATTCTGGCGGAGGGAGAGGGATTCGAACCCCCGTTCCGGGATCACCGGAAAGCGGTTTTCAAGACCGCCGCCTTAAACCACTCGGCCATCCCTCCAGCCCTTTATTTTAGCGACTGCATTTAATGAAGGCAATAAGAGAAAGGTTTTCAGGAAGAGCTCGCCTGAAATAAGTGTTTGCGGCGCATTTTTATTATTTAATTCACCTTTCTTCGCCAGAAAAGTTTTCTCCGATGAGTAAAGGAATTTTATTCATTTCGTGGGGCCGGGCTTGAGGCCTCCGGTAAACCCCATGGTCAGAGAAGCATAAAAACTACATAAAACCATTTTCCTCCCATCAAAGGTCATGAAGAGAATGAGCTTTTTTCCATTTTAAAATGAGAGCCGGCCCCTTCTGGAACTTTATTTTTCCTGAATTAAATCCAGCCAGGATGAACCTGATGAAGAAGCCTCAATATTTTAAATCAGATTATCAGGAGAAGAACAGGCCTGAAAAAAGGAGGGTTCAGAAAATAAGGCGGAATAAAGGGCTCAGAGGGGCTCTTCTGGCTCGAGTTTTTCCAGTCCATCCATATAGGGGCGTAAAGCTTCAGGGATGATTACGGAGCCATCAGCCTGCTGATAGGACTCAAGCAGAGCCGCTACCGTGCGTCCAATGGCCACCCCTGAGCCATTGAGGGTATGAACAAATTCAGGTTTAGCTTTTGGTTCCCGGCGAAAACGGATGTTGGCTCTCCGGGCCTGAAAATCAAGACAGTTGGTAACCGATGAAACTTCCCGATATTTCTTCTGTTCAGGAAACCAGATTTCCAGGTCATAGGTTTTCGCGCCAGCAAAGCCAAGGTCTGCTGTGCACAGGGCCACCACACGGTAATGCAGGCCAAGTCTCTTCAGAACTTCTTCGGCATCAGCTGTCATTTTTTCCAGTTCTTCCATGGATTTTTCAGGCAAGGTGAAGGCCACCAGCTCCACTTTGTTGAACTGATGCTGCCTGATGAGTCCCCTGATATCCTTCCCATAGGAGCCAGCCTCGCTGCGAAAACAGGGAGTATAGGCCACAAATCGCTGGGGCAATTTTTCTGCGGCCAGAATTTCATCCCGGTAAAGATTGGTAAGGGGAACTTCAGCCGTGGGAATAAGATACCACCGTCTTCCCCTGAGTTTAAACAGGTCCCGTTCGAACTTGGGTAAATTTCCCGTGCCAATCAAACAGTCTTCATTGGCAATAAAAGGTGGAAGAATCTCCCGATAGCCCTTCTCTCTGGTATGAATATCCAGCATGAACTGGATGAGGGCTCTTTCCAGCCTGGCTCCGGCCCCGACATAAACCGTAAAACGTGAACCAGCCAGCCGGGCTGCTCTTTCAAAATCAAGAAGACCAAGTTTGCGGCCTATTTCCCAGTGAGGTAATGGGTCAAAAGAGAACTCAGGCGGCTGGCCAAAGCGTCGAATTTCTACATTATCTTCTGAGCTTGAACCCAGGGGAACCGATTCATGGGGGAGATTGGGAATCCTCAGGAGAAAATCGCGAATTTTCTCTTCAAGGGTTTTAAGCTCTTCTTCCTTCTTCTCAATCTCCTCGCTCGTGCGCCTCATCTCTTCGATCAGCGGCGTAACCTCCTGCCCCTGCTGTTTAAGCCGGCCAATCTGTTTAGAAGCCTGATTCTGGCGCGAGCGAAGCTCATCAACCTCCTTTTGCAGAGCTTTCTTTTTTTCTGCCAGAAGAATCAGATGGCTTAAATCAATTTTAATCCCCCGCGTAGCCAGACGAGCCTCGACCTCTTCTCTTTTTTCAAGAATAAAGCGAAGATCCAGCATGACCTGAGAATTATAGCATAAAATCGGCTTTAGGGTTCAAAACGAATCGGTGGCTTTTAATTAAATACGGCCTTTGATTAAATCAGGTTCCGCCGGCTTTGGACGGAAGAAAGAGAAATCCAGGAATCTGGGGGGCGGAAAAGTTTTTTGTTCTTAGGACTAATTAAATGTAAATAAATGACCTGCGTTGGCCTTAAAATTAAGTTTCTTCTGAAACTCTTAACAAAAGACTTTCTCCAGCTCCACTGATACCTCTATTTTCCCAAATTGATCTCAAATTGTCTCAAATTGATCCCGCAAAAACGCAAAAAAGCTTAAATGGAAATCCGGCCAGAAAGTGAGCTCTAATCACAATAGTCTCTCCTGGGGTATTGCCTTATTTTGCCAATTTTATGAGGGCTGAATTCAGACCGGGCAATTGCCGCTGGCTTCATTTTTTCTCAAAATTAAGCCCGGGTGGTTGAAACTCTGACTGCTCTCTGGGATAATTTTGATTTAAGCCGAATCAAATGAAAAGCCGGAAAAAATTCTTTTATCTTCTCCTTTCCCTGATAATTTCGGCTGCCCTCATCTTCCTTCTTATCTCTCAGATTTCCACCCAGGAACTTACTTATACCTTAAAAAACCTTTACCTCCCTTCCCTCGTCATTTATATGCTAATCAGTTTAACAGGGGCTCTAATAAGGGCCTGGCGCTATCAATTGTTACTTCAGCCAGCCAGGGTGAGCTGGCCGGGAATTCTTCTCGTCACCTTAGTCAAGAATTCCCTGGTTGATTTACTTCCGGCTCGTCTGGGCTCCCTTTCCTATATTTATCTTCTCAATCGCCGTCTCGGTCTGGCCTTCGAACCGGTAACCTCGTCCTTCATTGCCGCCTTTTTGCTTGATTTCCTGACCCTTAGTCCTTTTCTCATCGCCGCCATTCTTTCTGTTGGCCTGGGGGTTGATGCTGTGGCCTCACCTGTGGTTCTGGCCCTGGCCCTGCTCTTCTTTCTCCTGGTTATTCTGGCTTTCATCCTGCTAATCCCTCTGGCCAGGATAATTTTTCAGATTTACTCTTTTCTCGGGCTCAGGTTCAAACTCGATAGGAAAAATTGGTTTCAAAAATCCCTCGAAAAGTTCAGGGAAACGATTGATGTTCTTCGGTTCACTCGAAATCAGAGCTCTTCCTGGCTGATTCTCCTCCTTTCTTTTTTCATTCGTCTGGCCAAATACGTTTCCCTTTTCTTTTTGCTTCATGCCCTGCTGCGAATTCATGGTTTCAGCCTGGCCGAACTGAGTTTCTGGCGATTAATCCTGGGAACAAGCGGTGCTGAACTTACTTCAGCTCTTCCCATTAAAGGCCTGGCTGGCTTTGGAACCTGGGAATCGGCCTGGGCCCTGACCTTCCGTCTCATGGGCACAGAAAAAAATATAGCCATCCTTTCCGGTCTGGGCATCCATTTTCTCACGAACCTTTTTGAATATTCCCTGGGTATTGCCAGTCTTTTTCTTTTAGCTTTGCTCCATTTCCGTCCCAATCTATCTCAAGGAGAAAGAGGATGATTGCCCTTAATCATGTCTTCCCTTTTAGCCTCAGAGATTTTGAGCTGATTCTCGAGGCCGCCCTGAGTCAAGGTGGTGATTTTGCCGATATCTTCATGGAGTATCGCCATTATCAGGCTGTAGTTATGGAAGAGGATATTATTAAGGAAACAAGCGAAAGCATTATTCAGGGAATCGGTATCAGAGTTATCAGCGGGGAAAAAACCGGCTATGCCTATACTAATGACATCAGCTATGAAAAAGCCCGTCAGGCTGCCCTGACAGCCGCCGCCATCGCCTCCTCCCCTTCCCCGACCAGAATCAAAGCTCTATCTTCCCAGGAAATTAAACATAACTTCTACCCCCTTAAAATTTCGCCTGATAAACTTGAGCTCGAAAAGAAGGTGGCTCTGGTCAAAGAGGTTTACTCTGCCTGTCTTGGTTTTGACCGGAAAATAATCAAGGTTAAGGTGGCTCTGGGAGATGTGGTCCAGTCGCTGGTCGTGGCCAACTCCGAAGGGCTTTATGTCGCGGAAACAAGGCCCATGATTCGTCTGAGCTCGCTGGCCATTGCTGAGGACAGGGGCAAGCGGGAAATTGGCTTCGCTGGAGCAGGCGGCCGCATTGGTTATGACTATTTTGCTGAAATTTATCCCCCTCGCCAGCTGGGTGAAGAGGCAGCTCAGGAAGCCCTGAAGCTTCTTGAAGCCGTGGAGCCGCCAGCTGGAGAAATGCCTGTGGTTCTGGCAGCTGGACACAGCGGTGTTCTGGTCCATGAAGCCGTAGGCCATCTGCTGGAAGCTGATTATAATCGAAAAAAGACCTCGATTTTCTGGAATAAGCTCGGCCAGAAGGTAGGCAGTCCTCTCGTCCGGATCATTGACGACCCGACAATTCCCAATTTTCGGGGCTCCTATAATGTGGATGATGAGGGGACACAGCCTAAACCGGTCATTTTGATTGACCGGGGTGTTGTCGCCGGCTATCTCCAGGATCGACTATCAGCCAAACTGATGGGGCTGCCTTTAACTGGCCATGGTCGCCGCCAGGATTTTACCTGTTTTCCCCTGCCCCGGATGTCCAATACCTATATTGACAGGGGTGAACATTCGCCTGAAGAAATAATTAAGTCAGTGCGCAAGGGCATCTATGCAGAAAGGTTCGAAGGTGGTCAGGTTGAGGATTCAGGCAAATTCACTTTTACCATAAGTTCAGGCCGGCTCATTGAAGAAGGCCGCTTGACGGCACCCATTAAGCAGGCAACCCTGATCGGGATGAACATCGATATCCTTCAGAATATTACCATGGTCGGCTCGGATCTGGCTTTCAGCCCTCAAATTGGAACCTGCAGCAAAGAGGGACAGGAAGTTCCGGTCAGCGATGGCTGTCCAACCCTGAAAATTGAAAAAATGACTGTTGGGGGGCAACTATGACTTCGGAGAAAAACTGTCATCTGGAGAAAGAGATAAAGGATTTGCAGCTGCTGGCTGAAAGGCTGGTCAGCTATGGTCAGAGTCTGGGGGCCGATGAGGTTGAGGTAGCTGTAGCCACTGGTCGGGAATTTTCGGTTAATGTCCGCCTTCAGGCTATTGAGGATTTAACGGAGGCCAATTTTCGTTATCTTTCCCTGAAAGTTATCAAAGAGAAGCGAGTTGCTTCGGCCAGCTCTTCTGATCTTTCTCTGGAAACCTTAAAAGATTTAATGAAAACCGCGGTCAAGCGAGCTGAGCTTGCCAGTCCTGATGATTGTGCTGGATTACCTGATTCAGTTGAGCCTTACGTTGATCCTGCCTCTCTCAACCTTTTTGATCCTGAAATTGCTCAGCTCGAACCAAAAGAAAAGATTAATCTGGCCCTCCAGACAGAAAAAATAGCTCTGGCTGATCCAAGAATTACCAATTCCCATGGAGCAAGCTTTGGCACTTCTGAAGGAGCTTTCATTCTGGTCAATTCCGCTGGCTTTTCTGGATTTTATAAAGCCACCTCCTGCAGCCTCAGCGTCGGACTTCAGGCAGGCGATACAGATGACCGTGTGGAAGATGGCTGGTTCAGCTCGAAGCGCTTTTTTTCTGAGCTTGAGCCTCCTGAAGCCGTGGCCAGGAAAGCCATTGAAAGAACGGTCAGATTGTTAAAGCCAAGAAAAATTAAAACGCAGTCGGTTCCAGTTATTTTTGAACCAGCCCAGACGTCCTGGCTTCTAGGTTTCCTCTTTACCTGTGTGGCTGGAACTTCCATTTACCATCGGGCTTCCTTCCTGGTCGATAAGCTTGGTGAGAAAATTGCCAGTGACCAGATTACTGTTATCGATGATGGTTTGATGCCGGGAAAGCTCGGCACCAGGCCCTTTGATTCAGAAGGCGTGCCCACCCGCAAAACTGTGGTCATTGAAGCTGGCATTCTGAAAAATTATCTCTGCAATACCTACGCTGCCCGGAAGCTCAATCTGAATTCCACTGGTAACGCTGAGGGGGGAGGCATTGGCCCCAACAATTTTTATCTTCTTCCCGGAAAATCTTCCCCTGAAGAGATTATCGCTTCCCTCGATAAGGGATTGATTCTGGTTAAGACCATAGGCCACGGATTGAATCCGGTCACTGGAGACATTTCCCGGGGAGCCTTTGGTCTCTGGGTGGAAAAGGGTGAAATCCTTTATCCAGTCTCAGAAATAACTATTGCCGGCAATCTGGCTGAAATCCTTAAGAGTATCGAGCTTATCGGCTCGGATTTAAAATTTGAAACAGCTGTTTGTGGTCCGACCATCAAAGTTGCTGAGCTGACGGTGGCCGGTGAGTGAAACGGTTGAAATGAATGACACTTTCTAAGGGACGTTTGGGCACATGAAGCCGGCCCTCGTCGTCCAGCCAGTAACGGATTGACCCCTGAAATTTTTCGACTATCGGGCTTTCAGCCGGATAACCCAGCGCCAGAACACAATCAACACGATAATTTTCAGGAATTTCCAGAAGGGAGGCAATTTTTTCCCGGTTAATGGAAATTAGCCAGCAGCTACCTATACCTTCCGCCCAGGCGGCAAGAATCATATTTTCCATGGCAGCTCCGACATCATATTCATAGCCCTGAGAGCGAAGGGAAAGATTGACCAGCGTGATGATGTAGGCCACTGGCTCCTGACCTGGCCTGGGATTCCCCCTGGGGCTAATGTAAGCAGCCCATCTTAGATGGGGAAAAAGGGAATGGCAGAGTCGAGGCTCGTCAACTACAATAAATTCAAGGGGCTGCTGGTTGCCGGCTGAGGGGGCTAAGCGGCCGGCATTAACAATGCGCTCGAGCTGTTCCCGGGAAAGAGGTTCTGGTCTGAATTGCCTGATTGTCCGACGACTTATAATCAAATCATAAAAATTCATGGTTTACCCCTGATGAAGAATCTCCTTTATTTTGCGGGCATAAAGACGGCTTTCTTCGTCAGGTGTAACCAATTCGATAGCCCCGGGGTCAGAAAGGCCAAGTCCGAGTTCAATGGCTCGAGCAATCTGCTCCTGTTCGGTTATCTTCTTGCCCATGATGGCCTCATTGGAACCAAGCTCCTTGAGAACGGCCAGGCCAACCATATCCACAGCCACCCGGTCGGTGCCAGCAATAAACACATTGGCCTCAGCTCTTTTACCTGTGCTGGGACCACCATCAACAAAGGCTTCGACACCATCCAGGATAATGAGCTGAGGTTTATAACCCAGATTGATTTCGGCAATCATCCGTCTCATGTCCGGAGAGCGATGCAATTCTCTCATTAATCTTTTGGGCGTCAGGCCAACGGCCAGCTTCAAAGACATGGTAAAAACGCCCCCGAAGCCATGGGTTTTAAGACAGCAGGTGGAAATAATCCAGGGAGCATCAACAACAACTCTGGGAATAGCAAAACCTTCAGACCAGTGGATGCCTTCGGGTTTAAACCAGACCCAATCGGCTTCATCAAGTTCTTCAAAATTGATAACCTTGAAGTCAAGTTCTCTGGCCAGATCAAAAATACCCTTTTCTGCCATTACCCTCGCTGTGGGCGGCGGCCCGCTTCTTTCACCCAGAGTAATGGGGCCAGCCTGCCTTCGCCTGACCTCCTCGATGATGGCTGTCAGGGTATCATTGTGGGTTGAGCCAGGAGCTGGATCCGAAGTATTAAAATTGGGTTTGATGAAAACAGGCACTTGCTTGAAGGGAGCTACATCAAGAAGCTCAAATGACTTTTTTACGCCATCTTTCCTGTCTTTTTTCCTAATCAAAGCTACCCTGACTTTCTGAGCTGCGCCGGAGAATTGTTTTCTTTTCAGACCTGACTTAATGGCTGAAGATTTCCGAGAGCCGAAATGATTGAAAGCAGCCAGCGGGAGGGAGGCCATGGCCGAGGCTGAAAGCCGGAGGAAATCCCTTCGCTTCAAACTTTTTTCATCCTTAATCACCCCTGCCTCCTTTTTTAAGGCTTATTTTTTGTAATTTCATTTATATCTTCCCAATTATTTAGCCAGAGCCGGCCGGCGATCTGTGACTGGCGAAAAGAAAAGACACCACATATTAGCATATTCTTATCTTAAAGCTTATATTTATTTTACCATTTCTTATGAAATCTGACATGATTTAGTTCCTGGTTGTTGTGAGCTTAAAACTCCATCATTTCAGGGCTTATTCTTAAAAATTGGTCTGATCTGAAAGGTCTTTCATCATAATCAGGGGGCCTTCTTTTTGCCTTAATAAGCTTTCATCTCAGCCACAAAACTGGGTATCATAAAATCCCACCCTGAATAACTATGACAGGAGATTCTCATTCAATTTTGAAATTCCTTTGGAGCTCATTTAGATTTTTATAATTTATTGATTTTAAAAGAAATTGAGCTGATATAAGCCCTATAAATCGCCCTACTCTTTATACCACACTTTTTACGGAAGAGCTTCATTTGAATCGGCTTCCTAAACAATGATTAAAATTAAGCGCGATTGAGCAGAAAAAAATATCAAATTTCTCTTTTTCTTGTTTCTTATAGCGGCATCTCAAATCAGCCGGGGTTATGACTCAGGCACCGGTATAGTAAAAAAATATTTAGATAAAGCCGGTAAAAAGGCCTTATTCTCAGGATAAATCAAAAATATTTTGAGTTGCTTTCTGGCCGATCCCCCTTTATTTCCCATAAAAGCAAAAATTCAGGAATCTTTATTATTTGGTAGCTGTTTTAAAGGCTCTGGCGCCTTGAGAGTAAAAAAAGCATTGAAAATGAGGATGGTGAGGCCAGCTAAAAAATACATGGCTCGATAACCAAAAAGGTCAGAAAGCCAGCCGAAAAAGGGCGAACCGAGCCCCATGCCCGCATCAAAAAGGGAAAGATACAGACTCAGGGCGAATCCTTTATTCTCCCGGCCAAGAGTATCAATAACATAGGTGCTTAGAGCCGGAAAAATCAGCCCCTGACCAAAGCCGCCAATAAAACCAGCTAAAATCAGCATCCAGAAATTTCTGACCTGCGAGAGAAAAAGAACATTGAGGCCGATGACGAGGGCGGCCGGAAAAATAACTTTTTTCCGGCCATAGCGGTCAGATAGGCCTCCTCCCCAGAAACGAGTTAAAATAGCAGCCAGAGAGAAGGTGACAAAAAAAGGTCCGACATGCTCCAGGCCTATGGAGCGACTGAAAAGAGCCACAAAATTAACCATGGCTCCCCTGATGGCACCATGAACTAAAGGCAGAGAAGCCATGAGGAAAATTATCAGAGGTTTCAAGCCTTCAAATTTTAACATGGCCTCCTGGCTTCCATTTTTTTTGCTGGGCGAAGGGGCTGTTTCCCTGGTTATTAAGATACAGGCAAAGGAGGCCAGAAGAAAAATAAAGCTCAGATGGAAAAGCCAGCTGAAACCGAATCGCCTGACTACTTCTTCGGCTAAAAGCGGACCAAGGGCACTGGCGACAAGGCCGGCCACACCGACAATGCCCATGGAATGGGCCAGTCTTTCCACCGGCGCCAGGTCAGAGCACATGGTAATGGTGGCGGTCATGCTTATTCCCCACCCGAGTCCCGTCAAAGCCCGGAGAAGGAGCGGGAAAGCGCCGGCATCCCGGACAAGGTGAAAAAGAGGAACGGTAAACAGGAGAAGTAAAATGCCGGCCAGGGAAACAAGACGCCTTCCCTTTTCATCAATGAGTCGACCAAAAATGGGCCTGACGCCAATGGCCATGACACTATGAATGCCCATAATAAGGCCGATCTGGCTCTTAGAAGGGCTGAATTGCTGTAGAAAAAGGGGCAGAAGAAAGAAAAGGCTAACACTCATAAAAAGGAAAAAATAACCAAGGAGGGCTACAAGGAAGGGCCTTGTCCAGAGAGAATCGCTTTTCTCGGCCATTTTCTCATCAGCTGAAAAGATGTGAAATAAAGAAAAATTTTAGCTTAAAGCATTGAACTCATCAATAATGGGTCAATAATAAGTTACCTTCATTGTTGCGGATAAGCTTATTAGGATTGTTTTAATTTCCCCGAAATAGCTACTTTTAGTAGTAATTAACGGAACTTTATTTTTAAAAACTTTCTGAAATGAGAGGCAGGCCTAAAGCTGACTGGATGAATTAGAAAAATTGATAACTTCTTATTTTGGAAACTAAAAGGCCAATTTATCTCAGACCTGGAATTCTAAATTAATTTTAGAATTTGTAGCCGATCTTGCGGAGAAATTCTTTCCGATATTTTATGTCTTCTTCTCCCTCAATTCCCCTGGTTTTAACCCCATCAATTACACCCAGGATACCTCGTCCTGTTTCTGTTTCGGCAATAATGACCTCCACGGGGTTGGCTGTAGCACAGAATATCCGGCAGACTTCAGGCACATTTTTAATGGCATTAAGAATATTAATGGGGTAACCATTTTCCATGAAGATGATGAAGCTATGGCCGGCACCGAGATTCAGGGCATTTCTCCTGGCGAGGTCAATAAGCTTTTCATCATTGCCAGAATAACGGACCAGAGCCGGGCCAGAAGATTCACAGAAGGCCAGACCGAATCTCAGATGGGGTGCGGTGGTGACTATAGCCTCATGGATATCCTCAACCGTTTTTATAAAATGAGACTGGCCAAGAATAAAATTCATCTCCTCCGGCTTCTCAATTTTAATTACCTTTATCTCCATGCCCACCTCCTGAAAATTTTCCTGTTTGATTAATTTTTATCATATTTTATCTTTCTTCCTTGTTTTTGCCAACAAAATGTGGAAAAGTTCTGAGGCAATTATCCACTCAGATCAAATGTAATTATTTCTATGTAAGCGTTTTTATTCCTATGGAAGCATTTTTATTTCTGGGAAGGCATTCAGTTTCCATCTCAGAAGCTTCATTTCTCATGATTTACCTGGATTCGGCAGAATTAGATTCTGGAACGTACAGAAAAGAAATTCGGGCCGATTTCTTGCATGAAATTGAGCCATCATGAAATTCAGCAAATAGGAAATCTGGAAAATATGAAAGAAGGCCCCATTTAATAACATAAAACCATTAAAGGTTCTTCCGACTTTTTTGTAGGTAAAAATAGAATTTTTTGGTGGACCTTCTACCAAGATTGCCCCCCGCTGGTTCATTGCTCATCAGTCTAATCAAATGAATATAAAAATCAAAATAAATAAGTACGAGACCCTTTCGACAGAGTTTCATTTGAAACTCCGCATCTAAAGGCTATTTACACCCTTTCTTAAGCCTTTAATTTCACAGTTCACCCATACAAAACCAAGAGTAGGGCTATTTAATAATAAGGCAAAAAATAGAAAAAATAGACATCAATTAGCTAAATACATAAGATGACGCTAATTCTGAATAAGATTACACTAATTCTGAATATGCAGGATAACACTAATTTTTAAATAGATAACATTAATTTTAAAAGTAATATAATGGAGGTTTTTCCGTAAAAGGCTGGTAATTCGTTGAATCTATAAGGCCCCTATTTCTTTTAAAATCAATAAGATATGAATTTTGAGCCAGCCAAAATCCTTTCTAAAATTTTAAGAATGATTTCTTCTTATTCTAAAGTTTAAAAAGGAACTAAAGAAGGGCTTTAAAAAGTCCGCCCTTTACTCTGATCCAGGCGCTAACCTGGCCAAAAAAGATAGATATTCATGATAAAAAAGCGTCAAATCCACCAAGCTTTTAAGGATGAACCCAGGTTGGAACATTTTATGATAACCACAGAACAAATAGAAAATAAAATCAGTAAATATGTAAGATGGCACAAATTTTTAAGATGGCACAAATTTTTAAGTAAAATAAGATGGCATCAATTTTAGTTGGAGGGAGAGATGGCGTTAAAAGAGGACGAAAATAAGGTAAATAAGTATGGTGGCACCAATTTTGGTGGTGGCACCAATTTTGGGGAAAGGTGCTGGCTGTTTTGGGGTTAGGGGAAATTTAGCAAAGGGGGAATTGAAGGAGGGTCTAGCCTTGCACAGCCAGCGAAGCAAGGCTATTAGTTAAATAATAGCATATTTATTGCTAAATTCAAGGGCTATTTGCTTTTTTGTCAAAAAATTTTTTCCACCTGCAGGAATGTCCATGACATTTTTATCCTTCCCTCGACCAGATTTATTTTCTAGTCTTTTCTAAATATCTTTTACTTTTTTTATCTCTTTTTTATTTCAATCTTTCTCTTCCCTGATCTTTTCTCTGGTCTCTTCCGATTTTTCCTAAAACTTTTCTCTGACTTTTTCCTGAATCTTTTCCTGAACCCCCTTTTTTCTCAATTAAAATCCAGTCCTGGCCCTTAGCCATTTTCAAACAGAGCAGCTTCACTTCTTCCTGTTTTTAACCTTTTTCTTAATCTCTTCTTTCCTTTATTAACCTCTTTTTCCTATCTATTCAATTTCTACTTTGGATTATAAACTAACAGCTTCTCGTTCCTGGCCGCAAGCCCCTAGATTTCAAGTCTCTGTTTTTCTAATCTGTCATTTCTTAGGATAAGGCGGAACAGGAGGAAGCTTCTTTTCCTTGGTCTTCAGCTCTTCCAGAATGAGCTCAATAGCTTTGTTTAATTGATCATCAATTCCCTCAAACTCTCTGGCCGGGTCATTATCAACATAAATATCGGGCTCAACTCCATGACCTTCAATAATCCACTGCCCTTCAAGACCATAGGTAGCAAATTCTGGTTTGTTCAGAAAGCCACCGTCGAGCAGGGGCAAAGTTCCTCTGATACCAATTACTCCCCCCCAGGTTCTTTTGCCCACAAGCTTGCCCAAATTCATCTTACGGAAACGATAGGGGAAAATATCGCCATCGGAAGCGCTGAATTCATCAATCAGGCAGATCTTCGGCCCCCAGAGCAGGGCTTCAGGATCAGGCGTGGGCACACCTCCTCTGGCAATATCCACCATATGAACCTCCCGGGCCAGGCGCTCAATTATCATCGGGGAAACATTACCTCCGCCATTGCCCCGGACATCGACAATCAGAGCTTTCTTTCTGAGCTGGGGATAGAATTGTTTAACGAATTCGTTCAACCCCCTCACGCCCATATCGGGAATGTGAATATAGGCCACCTGCCCTCCTGTCGCTTTATCCACAATTTCTCTTTTGCTTTCAACCCAGTTGTAATAATAAAGGGCATTCTCGTTTTCAATGGGAATAATTGTAATTTCTCTCGCTCCTTTCTCTTCTGGCCGGCTGTTGATTTTCAATCTGACCTGTTTCCCGGCAGTATTAACCAGGGCCTCATAAATGTTATTCATCTCTTTTACGGAGCGGCCATTCACGGCCAGAATGAAATCCCCTTCCCTGACATTAAGGCCAACTTCAGTTAAAGGCGAGCGCAAATTCTTATCCCAGTTTTGACCTTTAAGGATTTTCTTAATCTGATAATAACCTGAGGCATCTCTTACCAGCTGGGCGCCCAGCATGCCCACACTGATTCTTTTAACCTGAGGTAGATCACCTCCACCGACATAGGTATGACCGGCATTGAGTTCACCAATCATTTCGCCAATGACATAGGTCAGATCAGCCCGATGATTTACGGCTTCAGCCAGGGGCTGATATTTTCTCTTGACACCCTCCCAGTCAACACCATGAAGGTTGGGGTCATAGAAGAAATCCTTCATCTGGCGCCAGCATTCTTCGAAAATCTGCTTCCATTCGGCCCGCCGATCCAGGACGACTTCAAGACCGCTGAGGTCAAGTTTTTCTTCTATCTTGATCGCCGCTGAGGGAAGATCAATAATGGCATAAGACCTTTCCTGACGGACCAGCATCTTTTTCTGATCGGCCGAAATGACAAAGGCATCAATTGTTCCCAGTTCTTTTTCTTCCTGATTTTTGAGGTCGTAAAAGCAGAGATAGCTTTTCTGGTCGAGGGGCTTTCTTTTAAGGTAATAGAGCCTGTCGCCGGCGGAAGCCAGCCTGGAATAATCAGCCACTTCAATGGGCAGGGCTATTATTCTCTGATTTATCCCTTCAGGGTCAACCTTTATCGGGCTGACTTCTTTTTTCTCGGCTGGTCTGGCCGAAGAAGACTGGCTTTCCCGGCCTGCTTTCTCCTTAACTTCGCCCTTACTGGCTTCACTGGCTGAAGTAGCTTCTTGCGGCACAGCGACCTCGTCGCTTTTTGGTTCGAAGGGCGACTTCTCAGCCGCCGAAAGAGTCACTAAATAAATCCGGCTCATGGCCAGATAGGCATGATTGAATTCGGTGCGGCTATAAACTGGGTTAAAATCGCGGTCTGAAACAAAGAAAAGATAGCGACCATCGGAACTGAAAGCCGGGCTATAGGAATTGTACCAGGCATCAGTGACTTCATAGGTCTTTCTGGTCTCGACAGAATAAAGATAGAGCCTGGTCATACCTTCAACTTCAGGCCTGGCATAGGCCATCCAGCGACTGTCAGGAGACCAGGCATAAGAATCGATTTCCCAGGCTTTAGCCTTAACCACCTCCACCACCTCACCCGTTTTAATATCCACATAATTCAGGCGAAAGGCTCGATCATCCCAGAGAATTTTCTGACTGTCTGGCGACCAGAGCAGATTATATTTATAAGTATCGCCCCCTCTGGTTAACTGCCTTTCCGGGCCTGATCCATCCTGAGGAATAATATAAATTTCCTCGCGGCCAGTCCGATCGGAGATATAGGCAATCCAGCGGCCATCGGGTGACCAGCGAACGTTACGCTCATGAATGCCCGGGGTTTGAGTTAAATTTCGAGTTGGACCATATTTTTTAGGAACGGTAAAAACATCACCGCGAGCCCCAAAAACAGCTCTCTGGCCATCAGGCGAAATGTCAAAGGTATGGATTCTTTCAGCGACCTTAACTATCTCCGTTCGACCTGTAACCTGGTCATCTGCAATAATCACCGGAACGCGGGTCGTTCTTTCGCTCTTGAGATCGAAACGATAAATATGGCCACCGCATTCAAAAACAATGGCTTCTGGGCCGAGGGAGGGGAATTTAATATCAAAATCCTTAAAATCAGTTAATTTTCTCGTCTGTTTCGTAGCCAGCTCATAAACATAAAGGTTCATGCGCTGGTTTTCATCCCGGTCTGAAAGAAAGTAAATTTTATCGCCGCTCCACATGGGCATGATATCCAGGGCCGGATTGTTGGTGATGTTTTCAATCTTTCTGGTTTTGAAATCATAGATCCAGATGTCATCAGCCATGCCGCCTCGATATCTTTTCCAGGTCCGGAATTCCCGGAAAATACGATTGTAGGCCAGCTTCTGGCCATCGGGTGAAAAAGAACAGAAACCGCCCCGGGGCAAAGGAAGCTGTTCAGGGAGTCCGCCCTGTCGGGAAACAAGATAAAGCTGGCCATTAAAATCATTCCATTCTCTCATCCGCGATCGGAAAATAATCTTTTCGCCATCCGGGGTCCAACCCATGACGATATTATTTGGCCCCATGCGGTCAGAAATATCATCGCGGCTCAAAACAGGAGTATAGGTCAGTCGGACTGGAATTCCACCTTCAGCCGGAATGAGATAGACCTCGCGATTACCATCATATTCGCCGGTGAAGGCAATAAAGCGACCATCAGGCGAGAATCGGGGAAAAGCCTCATAACCATGATGGCTGGTGAGCTTGCGAGCAACGCCACCTGAAGCAGGAACAAGATAGAGATCGCCCGCATAGGTAAAGACAATTTTATCTCCATGAATGGCAGGAAAACGAAGAACCCTGGCTTCTTCCGGCGCCATGGCTGGCCAGGCCTTAAGGAGACACAAGATTAAAAAGACAAAAAACCGGAAAATCCGCCTGGCCTGGTTTGCTTCCCTAATAATAAAAATATCATTCATAATAACCCCCTTTTATTTAGTTTCTGCGTAGCAATGTCAATGAACAACAATGTTCACAATATAATCGCGCTTGCTGAAAAATTCAATTCCGGAAAGAATTATTTTATTAAATAAAAATTGCGGGGATAGCCATCAACCCAGCGACAGCCCTCCTTAGTAAAAACAGCCTGATCTTCAAGACCGAAGGTAACCTTCGCCCTATTCCACTCAGGTATTTCTCCAGTCACACTCAATTCAATGGCATAAACAGTGTTGGGATAAAGAGGATGTTCCCCTGTTCCCGGGACAAATTCCTGTTTTTCTACCATGCCAATGGTCAGCCCAGAATTATGACCATAAAAGCCAACGGAGTGAGTGTAAATACGTGGGTTAAGACCTTCTGCCTGACCTTTTTTCAGGGCAGCCTGCAAAATTTCATTGCCTGTTCTTCCTTCTTTAAATTCGCCCATGAGGATTTCCTGGAGTCGGTTTCCCTTTTTCAACAGTTCTTTGAGACCGGCCGGGGCATCAGCTTCACCCAGCCGGCAAACATAGGCTAAATGTTGCATATCTGTGGCCAGGCCAAGATAGCGAAAGCCAACATCACAATGAAGAACATCCCCGCGGCGAATGACTCGGTCCTGTTTTCCGTAGCGCTCCATATTTTCAGGCGAACGAATGATATCGATAGATGGTTGAAACCAGGGTTCCAGGCCCAGGCTAAGGAGCCTCTTCCTTATCCACCAGACCACCTCATCTGATGTGGTCACCTCAGGAATGATGACCTTATTCGAAAAAAATTCTTTAATCAGGTCATGGCCAATACCCACCAGATGGCGATAGAGACTCAGTTCCCGGGGACTTCTGGTCTCCAGCCAGCCGATACAGACTTTTTCGGCCGAAACCATTTTCTGACTGAGTTCAGGGCCCAGAGCCTGCTCCAGTTTGGTCTTAAAAAAAGCACTCAAGCCCAGGCCATGGGAAAAATCATCGAAATATTCCCAGTGAAAGGCTGTATTCAGGCCAATATTTTTGGGATTTTTTCTTCGAATGTAATCAGCCACAGCTTGAAGCTGGCCCTCAGCTCCCTTTTTTCTGTAATCCTCAGTAAAGATACTGGTGTACATGGGGCCACAGGTGGATGATCCATGCCAGTTAGCGGTCAATTTCTTAAAGCCTTCTCTGGGGTCATCATGAAAAAGAAGAATCGACAGGCGTCTGGCACTCATCATCGGCTGAACGATAAGAGTTCGATAAACCGGGTCCTCAGCATACTCAAAGCAAATAATCAACCAGAGCTCAATTCCTTCCCGGCGCATAATCTGGGGAAGAAGATTATCGAGTCGCCAGGCCAGGATTTCATTATAGACTTCAGCCTGCTTTTCAGGTGGCAGAATATTGTTTATGTCGCCTACAGAAGACATCTCCCAATTAAGATCCTGACTGGAAAGAGAAGCTAGGCTAAGGAAAAAAATATGGATAAAAATAAAGACAGAAATAAAAGCTTTTGGCCTTAATAGAAGATTCTTTAGCATGGCCTCGCCTCCTCTTTTTTCTTTTTTGCTGATTATATGGATAAAAAATAGCTCTAGCAAGTCGAGGGCGGTTCTTCCATAAAAAGTCCGGTAACTTCATAGGCTTATATAGGTATTATTTCATTTAAAATCAATAATTTACAAGATTTTAAACGATCTAAAAACGCCTTCTTGAAATTTAATGGCGATCTTTTGTCATTCTCTCTTTTAGGGTAAGGCTTTATAGAACCCAACTTTTCCTCTGAAATAAGAGCTAATTGAGCTAAAAATAAGTCCAGATAATCAGGATAAAAAATCGCTCGGACCAGGATCGTTTTTAAGAATAAGCCTATAAAGTTGATTAAGTAAACAAAGGCGAGTATAATTTAATTAAGGTTAATTATATGGGGAGATGAAAATCAAAACTTCAATTCTTGAGCTTAAATCCTTCCTATTTAAAGGAGCTGCTTCCGCCTTTATAAAAATCTCTTTCCTTTTCATTTTGTCTTTTTTTCTTTCTGGCTGGATCATCGCTCAGACTAAAAGCGACCAACCTGAAAGACAACAAAACCCCAGAATAAACAGGCTCAAGCCAGGCGAGAAAATTTTAATCGGCATAATTTCACCTGAATTAGAGGAACTCTGGTTATCCGGTCAAAAAAAAGAAATCCCTATTGAAATGAGAGAAGAGAAACCCTTATCAGAAGAAGAGATAGCCGAAGCCAGAAAAAGGTTAGCCGAACTGGAAAGAGAAAAAAATATTCTCACGGGAGATTTTTATGGCCTCAATCAATTTGGCCACCGCTATGCACTTATTTTTGATCGCCTCGGTTATATTCGCTACCGTCTGACCAAAATTAATGAAGAAATAGCCGAATTAAGAAAGAAGATAAAAAATAAGCAATAAAAGTAATCAATAAAAATTAAAAAATAATAAAGGAGGGAAAAGATGAAAGCAAAGGAGACAGCCATCGTTTTCATCGAATTTCAGAATGATTTCTGTAAAGAGGGTGGGGCTCTTTATGAGGGCGTCAAAGAACAGATAAAGGCTCAGAATACCATCGCTAATGCCGCTGATTGCCTCCGGAAGGCCAGGGGACGATGCCTGACTTTGCTTGTTCCCATTGTCTTTGAGCCTGAATATTGTGATATGGGCTGTGAGGGTGTTCTTGGACCCATTCACCAAAATGTCGTTAAGACCAGAGCCTTTCGCAAAGGGACCTGGGGCGCTGAAATAATCGATGAACTTAAGCCCACTGACCAGGATATCGTGATTGAAGGCAAGAGAACCCTGGATGCCTTCCATTCAAGCAATCTTGATTTTATTCTTCGAGTTTATGGCATTAAAAATGTGGCCTTCTGTGGCTTTTTGACCAATGTCTGCGTCGAAGGGACAGCTCGTTCAGCCTATGATAAAGGCTACAGGGTCTTCCTGCTTAAGGATTGCTGTGCGGCTCTTTCCGCTGAAGAACAGAAATATGTGGAGGAAAAATTCTTCCCCTATATTGGCGAAGTCCTGACCCATGACGAATTTCTGGCCCGGCTTGAGGATTAAAGAAAGAAGATATTAAACTTTGCCCCTGGCTTTTTTATAAAATATAGTTTTTCAAATAATACCAAAAAAAGCATCATTAATTTCACCCGCAGCGGGATTTTTCAATCTAACAGGCAGAAAGTGTCAATCCTTCTTTAACCATGAAGAACAAAATATCTGGTTTCCGGCCGAAGATAGCTGGTAATTTTCAAAGCCAACATTTTGAAACTTTCTCTTTTTAACTCATCTCATTAATTCTTTAACTCCTCTAATAACTTTCAATAGGGCTAATTAGCAATTGACACCCATGGATAAAGCCCACGTTCGTTTTTAAACCATCAATCAAAAGAATCTGGAATTTCAGCGTCGCCAGTAGACAAAATGCCTTTCTTTTTATATAAAAAGTAAACTATGAAATTTATTAATTTCTTCAATCTTCCGGTATTGAGGTAAAGACCAATGGAGCAATCAGTGCTTTTTTTACCCATTAATCTCGGACCAATAAGATTGAAAAACCGCTTTGTCCGCTCAGCCACCCATGATTTTATGGCCGAAGAAGATGGCACTATTTCGCCCCGTCAATTAGAGCTTTACCAGAACCTGGCTCGGGGTGATATCGGTCTCATCATCACCGGCCATGCCTATGTTTTGCCCTCGGGCAAAGCCAGCCCGCGTCAGATTGCCATTTACGCAGATAGATTTATACCCGGATTAAAACAGCTCACCTCCGTTGTCCATGAGACTGAATCAAAAATATTTCTTCAATTAAGTCATGCTGGCCGGCAGACAAAGGAAAATATCTGTGGCTGTCAGCCCCTGGCGCCTTCAGCTGTCTATGAACCGGTTTATAAAGTTATGCCTCGAGAGATGACCCAGGCCGAAATTGAGGCGGTCATTCAGGCTTTTATTGCGGCCGCTAAACGGGCCCGGAAAGCAGGTTTTGATGGAGTTCAGCTTCACTGCGCCCATGGCTATCTCCTTTCAAGTTTTCTCTCCCCTTATACCAATCGGCGTCAGGACCAGTGGGGAGGTAGCCTGGAAAACAGAGCCAGAATTATCATAGAAATCCTGCGCGGAATTAAAAAAGAAGCCGGCCAAGACTTTCCCATTATAGCTAAACTCAACTCAAGCGACTATCTTCCTGGTGGTTTCGAGGTGGAGGAAGCCATTGAAGTAGCCAGGATGCTTGAGGCAGAAGGTCTTACGGCCATTGAAGTCAGTGGCGGTTCAGCTGAGGCCGGCCGGGGTTCCATGTGGCCGGGGGTAAGGCCTGAAGAAGAAGAAGGTTATTTTGTCCCGGCCGCCAGCCTGATTAAAAGAAATGTCCGCATCCCGATAATTGGCCTGGGCGGCCTGCGCACCCTGAGAGTGATGGAAAAATTTGTAGCCCGGGGCGAGGTAGATCTCGTGTCTATGAGCCGGCCTTTTATCCGAGAACCCGATCTCATTCGCCGCTTTGAGCGGGGCGAGGTTCAAGCTTCAAGCTGTATTTCCTGTAATAAATGCTTTAATCCCCGGGGAATTGCCTGTGCAGAATTAAAAAAACAGAAAAATCAGGGATAATTTTAGTCAATGGATTCCGGGAAGCTTTTTTGGAAAAAGTCAGGGGCCGAAAATTTTATAAAATCGCCGGAATAGATTTTTCAGGGAAAAGAAATTATTAAAGGATATAATTGGACATAAGAGAAAGAAGTCTTTCTGGCTTCTGGCCTCGACGCTGGAAGTTCTTGCATTTTCAGGAAAATAATTTAAAATAGATTATTCCTTAAAAAAGGAAAATTTAAAGGAAGGAGTTTCAGCATGCAAGGAGATCCCAAATTAATCGAAACCCTTAATTCCTTACTGGCCGATGAGCTAACCGCCATCAATCAATATATGGTTCATGCGGAAATGTGCGAAAGCTGGGGTTATGAAAAACTGGCCAAGGTGATTGAGCAAAGGGCCATTCAGGAAATGCGTCATGCCGAGAAATTGATTCAGCGCATTATTTTCCTTGAAGGCCGACCTATTGTGAGCGAGCTCCGGAAAATCAATATTGGCGAAGAAGTTCCCAAGATGTTTGCTCATGACCACAAGGCTGAGTTTGATGCCATCAAAGCTTATAATGAAGCTATCAAGCTGGCTGGCGAGGTGAATGACTATGCAACCCGGGAAGTTCTGGAATCAATTCTCCAGGATGAGGATAAGCACATCGATGAAATTGAAGAAGCTCTGGATCAAATTAAACAGATGGGTCTGGCCATCTTTCTGGCCACCAAAGCTTAATTCATCCCCAAATCTATCCCGGCTTTATTAAATTTAGTTTGATTTTCCAAATTTTAAACATTTAAAGCCATAAGGTCGTTTTCAAAGGTAAGGCTGTCATGAACCTCAAAAAGACTCTCATTATGTTTCTTTTTTCAATTTATATGATATTTTTTATATTTTTCTTCCATTTAAAAGCACAGGAAAAAGACATACCGGCTCCGCCGACCAGTCCCTTGATCATCGATCTAGCCGCCCATCTTATTTCCAAACCTCCCGTGAAGCTGGCCCTGGATCCATTTTATGAGAAATACTGCGATGCTCAGGGAATTCCGGTTATTGCCTCAAAGGAAGTTTCTGATACCGCTCTTCTTATTGCCAGGGATATAATCATTCATATGCTGTCTGAAAGACCTGATATCCGTCTTCAGTTAATCACGGAGGGACAGAAGGTGGGGATAATAGGTGTAAACCAGCAGATGTCAGACATTCCTGAATATAAAAACCTCAAAAAGCCTGAGCTCGGAGATAAAAGACTCACGGAAGCTGAAATCCGCAATTATGATAAGATTCGTCAAATGACGGATGCGGAATACTGGAATCAAAGAGCCCGAGGTCTCGGCGGAGTTTACACTACCTGCGGTGAAGAGAATCTCTTGGGCCTTCCTGGAACTCGCTATTTTGGTGAAAATATTCTGGTTCATGAATTTGCCCACGCCATCCATCGGGCCATCAAGACGGTGGAGCCTCAACTGGCTCGTGCTATTGATAGAGCCTATCTCGAGGCCATGTCTCTGGGACTATGGAAGGGACATTATGCCTCCAATAACTCGGGTGAATACTGGGCAGAAGGAACGCAGTTCTGGTTCTGGTCAAATTACGCTTATAAGGACGGAGATAAGGTTATTTACTCACCCGCGGATCTGAGAAGCTATGATCCAGCCTTAGATGAGCTGCTCAGCCGAGTATATCCAGCCACTCACCAGCTGCCGCTTGATGCCTTTTACCGCTACAATGATAAATACGGTCCGCCGCCGAAGACCAGGCCTGCGATCAAGACTGCTGAAAAATAAGCTTCTCTTTTTGGCAACCTTACGGAAATACTTTTCCCTGTTATTTCTCCAGAAGTAATTTCATTTAAACCATTTCAAATTGCAAAATTTAAATAAAATTAGCCTCATCTTAGCTCAGATATTCCTCCCTGTTCAAATATTCCCTCCAATAACTGGCCTCGACGAGAGTCTCTGCGATTCTTCCTCTAATTACTGATTAATTAGATTCGGCTGCAGGATGTAAAGAACCATTCTCTAATTCTGAAGGGACGATTTATTCCAGAAAATTAAATGGAAACTAAAAAACCAAGCGGGTTCTGCTCAGGGCAAATCCATCACCTTCTTTAGATTAAGCCCTCAATTCTTCCTGGTCTTCCAGCAAGAAAAAAGCCAGGTGAGGAATTGAATCATCTACCTCCAGAGCTGCGCCGATATTCTAAGGACTTTTATAGCGTCAGGAAAAGCCGGGGCCAAAAGACTTAAATTTCTCTTCCTCGTAGCCTGCGGCTTCCTTTAAAAACTCTCGAGTCCGGGCTTCATCCGGAACCTCTAAAGCTTCCTGTTTTTTCTCCTTCGGGTCTTTCTTTCTTTCTTCCTTCCTTCCTTACTCGCTCACTTACTTACCCTCGTATTCGACCACCAGGGCCTCGATGGCATAGATTCGAAGCAATTTCTGGTAAAGGCGTTTAAAGGCCTCTGCTCTGGAAACAAAATCGAGTCCGGCCGCTTTATTCCCGATAAAAACTAAAAGGCCCTTCTATTCTTTAACTAATTTAAAGGCTTGACAATAGGCGTCGAGGTCTTTTTCTCTGAATTAATAAATATCTTTCATGGCTTCGCTTGGAGCAAAAGCCCTGAGAGCTTTAGCTTTTTCGTTTATATCCTCCCAGATAGCCATCCGGTCAGAACGGAATTTCTGATCTTCTTGCAGAGAGTGATGGACACTTTCTACCTTCACATCTTGTCGAAAACATCATCATATTCTCTGATTTATTCAGGCGAAGCGAAGGGCCATGCCAGCAAGTTCTTTCAACATAGCTAACCGGAATAATCAGGCTTGATTCTGGTGCAATCATTATTAAAGTATCAGGAGAATTAAGGTATTAGAGAGATCTCAAGAGAAAGTTTTCTATTAAGGCATCAGAAGAAACTCTTTTCTTTCTTTCCCATATGTCAATGATAATCCATTTGTTAGTTAGCCTCTAGCGAAACTAGATGTAAGAGCTTGCTTCGATCTCAGGAGCCTGGAAATTCCTTTTTCCAGCAAAAAATCGGCTTAGCCGTGATTATTATTCGAGAACGGTCTCCCAGCCCCGGCGCGAAAGGTCGCGATAGATGAAAAAGCCGCAGGCAAAACCGAAAATAAGAAATAAGATTCCCTGAAACCAGCGGGAAAAAAGAAGGTGGCCAAGTCCGAAGAGAAAGGCATAAATCATGGCCACCCCGGCCAGCCAATCAAGGAAATTGTTCAGGATATATTTATCAGGTTTAACTTCCGTTGCTTCCCTGGCAATTGGTCCCCAGAACGCTGCTTCGGGCCTGATCCTCCGGTAAAAATTGAGCAGCACTTCTCTGGGCTCAGGCCGGGTTAATAGCGTCGTCATCAGCCAGACAAAGGTTGTCGTGGCTGTTGTGGCCAGGACGAGATAGGCAAATTGGAGGGGCTGGCTTTCCTTCCAGCCAAAAAGGCGCTGATAGGTCAGGGAACTCACGAAAGCCGCTACCATGGCTGAAATCTCACTCCAGGCATTGATGCGCCACCAGAACCAGCGCAGCAGATAAACCAGGCCGGTACCTGCACCCAGAGCAATCAGAAATTTCCAGGCATCGGCAATTGATTCCAGAAAAAAACAGACGAGAGAGGCAAGTAACATTAAGGTTATCGTGGCTATCTGCGAGGCAACGACATAATGCCTTTCGCTGCGATTTCTGGCTATAAAAGGCCGATAGAGGTCATTGATGAGGTAACTGGCACCCCAGTTAAGCTCGGTGGCTATGGTTGACATATAAGCAGCCAGAAAGCCGGCGACCATCAGTCCTCTAAAAAGACCAGGAAGAGTCAAAAGCATTATTCTGATATAGCCCGATTCCGGGTCAGCGGCAAAAGCAGCATCACCCTGAAATTTGACAATGGCCACCAGGGCCACAAGAATCCAGGGCCAGGGCCTGATGGCATAATGGGCTATATTGAACCACAAAGTCGCCAGAAGCGAGTGACGTTCATCGCGAGCACAGAGAATTCTCTGGGCAATAAATCCTCCTCCGCCGGGCTCAGCGCCTGGATACCAGGAGGCCCACCAGTTGATAAAGAGATAAACACAGAAAGTAAGAAGCGGCATCCAGGTAGAATTGAGAGCCGGCCAGAAAGAAAGAAGTGAGCCGGTTTCACCTGAGCTCTGGCTGGCCAGGTTAATTTCGCGGGTTAAATTGCTCATTCCGCCAACTGATTGCACCGCAAAGACAGCCAGAATGATGACCATGCTCATCATCAGAATGAACTGGAAAAAATCAGTCACCAGAACTCCCCAGAGGCCGGCCAGAGTCGAAATGGCGGCCGTGACAAGCATTACCCCCAGGGTGAGAAAGGTTGCCTGGAGCTTGGAAAGACCGAAAAGGAGCATGAAAATTTTGACCATGGCCAGATTGACCCAGCCCATGACGATAATGTTGACAAGCAGGCCAAGATAAAAGGCCCGAAAGCCACGAAGGAAGCGAGCCGCCGGGCCACTGTATCTGATAGCGACGAATTCAACATCGGTTAAAACCCGGGAGCGGCGCCAGAGACGGGCAAAAAAGAAAACCGTCAGAAGACCACTGAAGGCCATGCTCCACCAGATCCAGTTGCCGGCGATACCATTTCTGGCCACGATGCCCGTCACGGCCAGAGGAGTATCGGCGGCAAAGGTGGTGGCCACCATGGAGGTTCCAGCCAGCCACCAGGGAATATTACGGCCAGAAACAAAAAAATCGGAAACACTGCGGGTGGCCTGCCGCCGGAAATAAAGACCGATGCCCAGGCTGACGAGAAGATAAAGGCCGATGATAATGAAATCTATTAATCCAAGCTGCATTTTTTCGCTCCGCCGATAAATTTAGCGTTCATATATCACCCTTGCTTCACCTCTGTCAATTTATCAAGTCTTATAATTAAAGCAGCCCTTCTTTTTTCATTTGTTTCCACTTTGTAAATGATATATCCAACTAAGGTAGCATAAGGATGCTTAAGACAAATTTTTCCTGGGCTTATGGCTTAAGGTTAAATTCAGCATCATGGTTCAGTTTTCAGATTTAAAATATCAAAATGATTAAACTGACCCATAAAGCTAATCCTCTTTTGAAGCCCAGTTTCCAGAACTAAAGGCATAATATAAAAAAGTACAATATAGACTATTATTTTCCTTCCCGCTTTTCTTTAATAAAGCAAGCAGTTTTATTTTATGGTCTATCCCCGCCATATTTTTCAGCCAGTTCGGCACCCCTTTCATATTTATTCTTTTTATGCCTACCTTCTTTTCAAATAAATCAGGACTTGACAAGTCATTAGGCTAGTGTATATTTATGCATTACTATGAATAAATATTCAAAAGCCTACAGGCAAAAAATTTTGCGAGAAATAATCGACATGATGGGAATTGGTGACCAATGGCATCTCCTCAGGGAACTTAAGAGGCGTGGAATAAGGACAACCCAAGCCACAATTTCTCGTGACCTGCATGAGATGGGTGTGGTTAAGACAAGGGTGGCACCGGGAGTTTATGTTTATAAGTATGAGGTGCTGGGTTCTTTACCCAAGAGTACTTTAAGCCAACGGTTGAAAATAATGTTTGAGAATTTCGTTGTTGATGTCTGCGGAACAGAAAATTTAATTTTAGTAAAGACGTCACCGGGGAATGCTAGTGGTGTAGCCAGCCTGATTGATTTAATGAAATTTGATGAGGTGCTGGGAACAATTGCAGGTGATGATACAATTTTAGTAGTCATTAAGGATAAGCATAAAAGAAAAAAAATAGAAGCTAAATTCATTTCATTGTGGAAAAAGAAGGGAAAAGAAGAGGAACTGGATAATACGTCAGAAAAAGCTCAGGATATTAAGATGGGCAAAAGAAGAACCGCAGTGAGAAACCCGTAAATTGTAAGTTTGTCTTTAACTCTGGTGATATTAGCACAGATATAATAATTAAAAATGGAGGTATAAATGACGAAGGTTGTTTTAGCTTACTCGGGCGGACTGGATACTTCCAACTGATGAATTCGGATTGATCGAAATGGATGCCGCTGTTCAAACATCAAGCAGCTTAATGCCCCAGAAAAAGAATCCTGATATCCTGGAGCTTGTCAGATCAAGCTGCGGTCGCATCTTTGGCCATGTAGTTAATTTATTTATTGTTCTTAAAGGACTGCCCTTTAGTTACAACAAGGACATGGAAGTATTTGATATCTTGATCAAAAAGATAAAGCCCTCAGATAATAAGATTAAAAATAGAATTAATTATTTCTTAATGGCGACAGATTTAGTAGATTATCTTGTCAATAAAGGTATCCCTTTTTGTGAAGCTCACGGTATTATCGGCCAGATAGTAAGTTATGCTGAGATAAAGGGAATACAGTTAAATTCCATCCCCTTAAACGAACTTCAGGGATTTTGCCCGCGATTCACGAGTGACGTTTACGAATTATTCAATCCGTGGGTTTCGATAAAAAATAAAAAAACATCTGGTTCAACTCATCCTGAGCAAGTTAAAAGACAAATCCAGTTAGCCAAAAGCCTTCTTGATCCCAAATAAATCTCTAACCTTCAAGGAAGATTAAAAGGAAGATTAACCGGTATTAAACATGTTTGCTGATTATAAGGCGTTGTTATTTTATGCTCAATTTGAGCGTCGTTCAGTAGGTAAACAATCTGAAAATAACTAAAGGGGGCGATGCTCATGATTTTCCATGCGAAAAAGATACAAAGAAAGCAGTTTTCGTTCCCAGGTCATTAATCGCCGAGAAAAATCCGGAGATTATCTTAATTTTTACTTTCTTTTGCTTTGCCTGTAATGATTAAATGGAGATTTATAAATTTTTATTCGCCCATTGCCAAGATGGCAATTGGCGCTCCGAGAAATTTCTCCAACTGATGCTATCAAATCAATGATAGTGATGGAGAGCAAGCAGGACAGGCGGGATTTGAAAGATTTGTCTGTTCTTTTTCGGAAGAGCGAATTAAATCCTTTATGGAGACCATGTTTTCGGTCTAAGGCCTAATGATGAGGGTGAAAACAAAAAGTTTTTGGTCGAATAAAAATAATGACGAAACGCAGATTTCGCACCGGTTGATTACACAAAGCTGGTATAATCCGCTCTACAAAAAGTGAGACATAGTAACCTCTCCTTTTAAAGGAGGAAATTTGAAGGAAGGAGTTGTAATTTACGGTGGTCATTTTGCAAACAAGAGTTGACGCCCCCCGAAAAAGGGAAAAAATTTACAGTCTCATGAGGTGGTTTTAAAATCCGAATATTCTAAAATAAAATTAATCGGGAGGAGGCCTAAATGAGTCAGGGATTATATTTTGTCGGCATTGATTCGGGGACACAGGGCACGAAGGCTTTGATCATTGACGAGAACGGTCGTGTCATCGGCCGGGGATATGAACCCCATCGTTTTGTACCTCGATTAAAACCAGGAGAAAGCGAACAGGACCCGGGAACCTGGATTATCGCTCTGAATAAATCACTAAAGATGGCTTTAAGAGAAGCAAATAAAAAGAAATTTTTCAAACCTCAGGAGATTGTCGCTCTGGGCATTTCCGGCCAGCAACATGGTTTTGTTCCCCTGGACCGAAAAGGTCAGGTGATAAGGCCAGCCAAGCTCTGGAACGATACCTCAACGGCTGAAGAAACAGATGATATTATTGAGGCTGTGGGCGGGAAAAAGAAATATATTCAGCTGGCTGGACTCAATCTGGCTGTGGGCTACACTGCCTCTAAAATACTCTGGTTAAAAAGACATGAACCAAGAAATTATTGCCGGCTTCAAACGGTGCTCCTCCCCCATAATTACCTTAATTTTTATTTGACGGGAAGAAAATGTATGGAATATGGCGATGCCTCGGGAACAGGCCTGATGGACGTGAGGAAGCTAAAATGGCAGGAAGAAATCATTAAAGTCATTGACCCTGAATTGATGGCCAAGCTTCCACCCCTGCTCCACCCTGTAGAGCCGGTTGGCTATATAAAGAAAAATCTGGCCCGCCTTTTTGATTTCGGGAAAGTTCTTGTGGCCAGTGGCGGTGGCGATAATATGATGGCAGCTATCGGCACGGGCAATGTCATTCCAGGGACATTTACCCTGAGTCTGGGAACTTCAGGCACCATATACACATATGCTTCCAAGCCAGTCGTTGATTACTATGGTGAAATTGCCACTTTCTGTGATAGCACCGGCGCCTGGCTTCCCCTGCTTTGCACGATGAATGTGACCAATGTCACAGAGCTAGCCCGAAAGGTTTTTAATTATTCCCTGGAGAAAATGGAAAATGAAGCTCGTAAGGCGCCTGCGGGTGCGGGCGGCCTGATCTTTCTTCCTTTTATTGCCGGTGAAAGGGTACCGATTCTGCCGCTGGCATCTGGTGTTATCTTTGGATTAAATCGTAACACTTTCAATCAATCTTTTATCCTTCGCTCTATTTATGAAGGCGTCATTCTTAACCTTGGTTATGGTCTGGACAGAATGAAAGTTCTTTACCCCTACCCGCAAGAATTTAGGGTTACTGGCGGTGGCTCTCGTAGTCGCCTCTGGCTGGAAATTGCAGCCAGCGTATTTCAGGCACCCCTGAGGCGTCTTAAAGAAACAGAGGCAGCTGCCTATGGAGCTGCGCTTCAAGCCATGTGGAATTATTTCCATCAAAAGGGTGAGAACATCAGCATCCAGGAAATTACAAAAGAATTCATCCAGCTTGAAGAAACGATTGAGCCATCGCCCAGATTAATTCCTCTTTATCAGGAGCTCCAGACAAGATTTAATTCTCTCTGGAAAACTCTTCGGTCTGAATTCGAAAGCCAGCATCGATTTCTGGCTCAAAAATTTTATTCGTCCTAATTTGCATTAATAATTCTGCGCTAATTTAAAATTCTTTTAGCTCAACTTCCTCTCCTTTTCTCCCTGCACCAAGGTTTATTATTTTACCAATTTAATGCCCTAACCCTCCTTATTGATCCCTCTTTTCTCCCTATTCTTTCCATTTTTATTCGCAGTTTGAGGGAGAAGAAATTTTAATGGCATTTTAATAAATAGCTGGAAAAATTTTAGAAAAAGCCCCACATCAAAAAATATTTCCAGCCTGTTTTCTATCAAGGGATAAAAGACCATTAAATGAGAAGACAACATGCGTCTGAGCCTTCAAATTAGGCCAGAAAAATCGTCCTCTTCATTATTTAGGCATTTTCGTCTTGTTAGAATTTAATTGTCTCTGCGATTTATCCATAAATGCTTTCTTCCCTTTTTATTTAAAAAATTTCGCATTCCTTTTTTATTGGATATGTTCTTGCAATGCTTAAAAATGTCTTCATCTTCATTTAAGTAATATCTACATTTTAGTAGATATGTTTCTTTCTTATAAAGATATTTCTTGCCGGTTTGTACATTGCAAAAATGTTTGTGTCCCCAATTAGTGGCGATGGAGGTCTTTGTGCATGATGCGGCGGGTTTCATGAAGGCGGTCATCAGCCGGCAATTTAGCCAGATTCTGGTTCATGAATTCATCGTCTTCAGCTTCGAGCAAAGAAGCCACATAATCAATGACACTTGGAGGGAAAACCCCACCCCGCTCGTATAAATAACGTTTAGCAAGTAACCGACGGCTACTTTCAACGCAGCTTCCAGGGAGCGCTGGCAGTTTCTTTTGAATTTCCGGCTCCGCAAAAATATTTCCCCTGACATAATATTCCTCAGCCAATTCCAGGGGCCTGGTATGCTGAAAGAGGGATTCATCTATCCTGAAGGCCCAGTCCGCCGCCAGAGCAATTCCAGCCAGTAGAAGATAAACATGGGCGCTGCCATCCGGACTACGTAATTCTATGGTTTGTCGCTCCCGTCTCTCTTTTTCTGCCTCCTTTTCCCTGGGATTAACCACTCTGGCCAGATTCTGGATGTTCCGCCAGCCTAAAGGCACCCGGATCAAAGCACTGCGATTCAGGTCACTCCAGCAGATCTTCGTCGGCGCTTCCTGATGGGGAACCAGACGAAGATAAGAGGAACTGACAGTATTGCCAAAAGCCGTTAGAGAATCGGCATATTCAATCAGTCCGCCAATGAGCCGCCTGGCTTCTTCCGAGAGATTCCCATCCGGGCCAACCATGATATTTTTCCCGTTCCGTCTGAGCTCAAGATGGAGATGAAGTCCATTGCCGGCAACTCCTTCTTCCAGCTTGGGCGTGAAAGTAGCCAGGCAATTATATTTAGAGGCTACCCGGCGGATTATCCAGCGAGCCAGCACCAGCCAATCGCCCATTTCCTCAAGGGGTCGAGGGCTGAATTCTACTTCCAGCTGCTCGGCCTCTTTGTCCATAATCTCTCTGTTGTCACTTCGCACAGATTCAATATAGCCAACCTCAGCATGGGCATACTTAACCGCTCCTGTAATCTGAGTTAAGATCCGAACAATTTCATTTAGAATTTCACCACTTTTGAAATAAGGAGCCGAGGCATGATAGCCGCCTTGCCTCTGGTTAGGATAGAAAAGAGTTGTCCTTTCTCTCAGAAGATAGAATTCAAGTTCCCCCAGGCAATAGAGCTCCAGTCCGGAATGAGCCCGGAAATTGGCCGCAGCTTTCATCAGGATATTGTCAGGTGCAAAGGGAGCTAACTGGCCCTCGGGTGTCAGATAGCGACAGATGAAATCGAGGCTATGTGGATCAAAGGGATTGATAAAAGCTGTCCTATAAACAGGAACCACATATAAATCAGAAAGAGCTTCATCCACCAGGCCTTTAAACAGGGAGGAGCCATCAACTCTTTCTCCCTCAAGAAGAGCCATTTCCACCTGTTCCGCGTTACTAACGGGAATCCAGAGCTCTTTAAGCTTGCCATCAAGACCAGCATAGTGGAAAGTTATTTTTTCGATCTCCTCTTTCTCGATGACCCTGAGAAAATCGTGGCTCTCAAATTCGGCCGGCTCTTTATCCAGGACCAAGGATAAAGGGTTATAGAGAGGGAAATTCGCCTTTTCTTTCTTGGCGGCCATGATAATTGCCTCCTTAAATTGGCCGATAAAATAAAGATTTTATTAGATAATAAATTTTTATTTTAGCTTAATAAGAAACCTTCTTCAAATTTCGCTCCGTCTCTTTTTCTTTGAAGCCTTCTGAAAGGGGCATTCTGCCCGGATAAAGAACAGCCCTGTGAGAAAACCTAGATTGAATAAATTAAATAGCTGCGCCCCTCCTGAAATTTCGGTTCGCATGAGCTCTAAAAGGCTTAGCCATCCTTGCATCAGGGAGAGCCTGGTTCAAGGAGAGCCTGAATCCAGCAGAGTTTAGGCCTGACAACCCCTTTCCTTCAGCCCGCCTTCTATTATTTGATCATCAGGAAAGAGATTCTAGCAGCTGGGAAAAAATTTATTGTGAAAAAAACTAAAAAAATGATAAATAAAATTTCTCCTGAAAAAAGATTCGCCATGAACACAAGATAGGAGGTTGAATTTGAACCAGAAAGAGCGTCGGGATGAATTTGTTTCGCGCTGGGGTTTCCTGGCCGCAGCCATTGGCATGGCTGTTGGTACCGGCAATATTTGGCGTTTTCCCCGAATGGTGGCCCTTTATGGTGGTGGCGCCTATATTTTGGTTTACATCCTGGCCCTTTTCCTCTGGTCAGCTCCACTTCTCATGAGTGAAATGGCCATGGGTCGCACAGCTCGCCTCGGTCCCATTGGTAGCTTTCGTGATTTCGTTGGCCGGCGGGCGACCTGGATGGGAGCCTGGATGGTCACCGTCTGCATGCTTATAACTTTCTATTATGCTGTCGTCACCGGCTGGTGTCTCAAATATACCCTTCTCGCCTTCCAGGGAGCCTTTAAAATCGGGGTCGATACCCAGTCTCTCTGGAACAGATTCCTTCATTCCCCCTGGCAGAACCTTTTCTTTCAATTTCTGGCCCTATTCTTCACTGGAATTATCCTTTATAAGGGAATTAAGGAAGGAGTAGAAAAAGTTAGTAAGGTCATGGTGCCAGCCCTCTTTTTCTTTCTGATAATTGCCGCTCTAAGGGCAGTGACTCTCCACGGCGCCCGGCTTGGCCTCGAATATATATTTATCCCTGACTGGTCAAAACTTAAAGACCCGGCCACCTGGCTTCAGGCCCTGACTCAATCAGCCTGGTCAACCGGAGCTGGCTGGGGTTTATTGTTAACTTATTCAGTTTACGTTAAGAAAAAAGAGGACATTGCTCAGAATTGCTTTATTGTTGGCTTTGGCGACCAAACGGCAGCTCTTCTTGCAGCCATGGCTGTTATTCCAACAATTTTTGCCCTCCTTCCCAGCCCGGAAAGCGCCCGAGAAGTTATGGCTGGAAGCAACACTGGCCTGACTTTTATTTCTCTGGCCGGCCTTTTTCCTCGAATGCCCGGGGGTTTTCTCGTGGCTCCCATCTTTTTCCTGGCCATGGTCTTTGCCGCTTTAACTTCCCTCATTGCCCAGGTCGAAGTAGGTATAAGAACTCTGATGGACTTTGGACTGGATCGACAAAAAAGCACATTGCTGACCACTGGTGGCTGTTTTCTTCTGGGCATCCCCTCTGCAGTAATACCTGATTTTTTAAACAACCAGGACTGGGTCTGGGGAGTGGCCCTCCTGGTCAGCGGTTTCTTTACCTTGCTGGCCATACGACGTTTCGGGCCGGATAGAGTTCGTCAGGAAATAATCAATCCCAGTGCCGAGATTAAAATGGGTCGCTGGTGGACCATTGTCATTTCCTATATTGCACCCCTTATTTTCATCGTCTTAACCACCTGGTGGTTCTATATCGCCATTACTTCAAACCCTAAAACCTGGTGGAAGCCTTTTTCTGTAGCCACAGCCGGGACGATTATCTTCCAGTGGGCAATTCTTTTAATTATCTTGATTCTGGCCAATAATTTTCTGGCCAGAAAAACCGTGACGCCCATTGAGGAGAGCCAGAAATGAAATTAATTATCTGGATGATTATTATTTTAGGTTTTAATATCGGAGGCTTTATCTTTCTCGTCTTCAGGGCGATGAAGAAAAAATCATCCTAATTCTCTCTTATTCTTTCTTATCTTTCTGGCCTATTTTATCCTTATTATTTTTTATCATCTTTTTAACCCACCCATGCTCTTTATCCGAAGAATATTGCCTTTCTAATAACAGAGTTTAATGACAGAGCAGGTTACAAGAAAGAATCATTAACGATTCTCTCCCCAAGAACCACTTTTTAATTTTCTTTTAAGTTATTTCTCTCCTTCCCTATTTTCCTTATTTTTCTTCTGACAGCTTAAGTTTTTTCATCGAAAAGAGTCGATAAATCAGAACATATGCGTCATATTTTCCCTGAAAGCAAAAAGCTGAGATATGCTCAATATGGAGATTCCTCCTTGTGGCCACCCTATTTTTCTTCTTGCACGCAGGGCTCAATTCGATATCTGGTGAATTTTGTCGTACCATCCGGTTCAATTTTTCTTATCCAGACAGAGTTTCCCTGCCATCTTGTTTCCCGGTCGAAGATGTCAATTTCCGGCTCAATTAGTTCCACCCGGCTGATAAATTTTCCTTCCGGACTGAAGGCGTCAAAAACAAGCTTTTGTTTAGCCTCTTCCTCGATAAATGGATGCACCAGAATATTTCCCGCGCCATCAACCATAAGGGAACTGTAGGCAGGTTTATATTCAGGAAATTCTGTGTTTTTTATGATGACATCCGGCACGCCTCTCCGGATCGCTTTTCCATCAAAGAAAGTCATTGTCTCAAAATGCTTCTTCTTGTCTTTCTCCGTTATTTTGACCGGTTTGAATGGATGCTTGACTGAAAGGAACAAATTCCCCTGGCTGTTATAAATACCGAATTCATAATTGGCCGCAAAACCAATAATTATCCGGCCATCGGGAGAAATATCCCAATGAATATCAGGAGAAAAGGGTTGAGGAAGATTAGTCAGGCCGAATTGTTCTGTCCGGATGTATTTCTCTCTCCAGACAGGCTGAGAGTAAATCACTCTTTTAAGCTGCAAATCAGGCGAGAGTAGCTCCAGGAATACATCCTGCGGCTTTTTGGGGTCATCAAAATGAATCTTCTCCGTTTCCACCACCAGGTCACCCCCAGGCAGGGCACGTAACTTCCGGGGACGTCCGGAAAGACCAGAAATATCCCGGTTCGTCGCCGCTTCTCCCTCCAGGGTCAAGGCGCAGAGGCGACGGTTTCCCATATCCCAGACAAAAATTCTATCCTTTACCACGTCAAAACTTACCGGAGAACTAAAATCTCCTGGCCCCTGCCCTTTCTGACCTATGATTTTGAGAAATTTTCCTGCGGAATCGAATTTCTTAATGTTATTGTCCCTGAAATCAAGAAAATAAAGGTTTCCCAGAGAATCAAAGGAAATGGACGCAACGCCGACAAAGAAAACCCCCGGGGGTAAGGAGGAGGAGTCGATAATCATCTCCGGTTTCAGGACGATCCTCCCATGACGATAAATTTTGGCCAGAGAATTGCCTTCTGCCCTCAGCCCCGGCAAACAGAAGAAAAGGCTTACCAAAAAAAGAATTAATGAGGCCCAATAATTAGTTTTTCCTCTCATCTTTTCCCGATTTCCTCCAGAGGATTTAATTTTTCACTTCCATCATTATTTTAATACGACAGATTATCAATCCTCTGTTTAGAGCTAATATATAGCTCACATTTTTTGCCAAAGGAAAAAGTCTTTCATCATCATATTTTCCCCATAACCTCTTCCATTATCAGATTTTCTCTGTTTCCATCATACTATTTTTTATTTCAATTTCTTAGCCACTAACAGAGCATTTTAATATCTTCGGTTTTTTAAACCTTTTTGTGGCTAAAGATGAAAGATTTTACGGCTCTCAACAGCGGGTTGAATCCGGACCAGTTCAACGTTTCAAAGGATGATTAGAGAAATATCCCTAAGATGCCCGAAATTGAGCTTCAACTTGCCTTTAAAGATTTATCTGCGCCTTCGGCCAAGGTCCACGGAGATTGATAATTCTTCAGGTTATCCATTAGAAACCCGGATAGGCCATAAATATATGCTTATGGGTTGAGCTTATTGAAGATAAAAAGAATCAACAATAAGAATATAAAAAATGAAAAAAGAAAATTTAACTGGCTTTGCCTGAAGTTTTTCCTCTCAGTTACCTGTTACCTTAGGCAACCTGTTGTCCTTCCATTTTTTCCGGCTTGATAGGCCTGGCTCCAAGAATGGGCTAATTATCTGTACCAGGAAAATAAACCAGAACCGCTCTTATGGCCGGGGCTGTCTTAAGAGGATAATTAGGGCTAAAAATTGGAGGGCTAAGATGCCTTATTTTAAGAACTAAACTTGACTGGGGGGTGAAAAAGAATATATTTGTATTGGCAGGTCAAAAAATGAAATATTTTAAGGGGAAAATATCTCTTCTGGCGAATGCCTGCATTCTGATAGTCGCGCTTAACTTTTTAGCCATCAAGGCTTCTTTTTCAGGCGAAAGGCTAAGTTCCATCAGGCAAAGCGAGCTTACTTGCGGGCTGATCCTTTCCCCTGAATTAAAAGGCTATAAAGAGTTTGTTTATTCTCCTATGATCAGTTATCCTGATTTCGTTGTCGGCGAAGCCCTGTATGAATCGCTGAGGCAATCTATTTCTGCTCATTATGCGAAAACAGAGGAAATCGAAGGAGAACCTTCATCGGGGAAATATGACCTTATTCTGCGCTTTGATCTCAATGGGCACGCCAGCGAACAGAAAAGTTTTTCTCTTCTAAATTCGAGGTTGCTATCCAGAGAAGAGAATGTAGATGCTAGTTTGATAAGATGCGTCATAGCTTTCACCGTGGATATCCTTGATGGCAGGACAATGAAATTGATCAAACGAAAAGAAATTGTCGGCCGTGCCAATTATACTTACAGATGGCTCCCGACTGAGGTGGGCCCTTCTGGCCATGGCCTTGAATTTAATGCCACTAAATTCAAGAAGGCGATGGAAAAGGCCATTGACGAGGCAGTCAAAAAGACAATTGAGGTTCTTCATTCAATCAGCATTAATTAACTTTCATGGACGAAAAAAGATTAATTTTTCTTTCATTTCTGTCCTTTTTGATCCTCTTTTGGAACCTGAGTTGCCTCCCTTCACCGGAGATAAAGCAGGCTAAGGTTTATGAAGCCCAGCTTCTTTCGCTTCAGCATCAGCCTGAAGGGAAGGTACTTCCTCTGGTGGAGAAAGAATGGAAATTTGAACTGCTGCGAGTCGAAAACATAAAGGAATTTTCGGCTCAAAAAATCAAGGAGCTTTTACCCCGGGGCATCAGATTTTCTGAAGAAGAAATTAAGACCATTTTTGCTGAGCCCGGGAAGTACAAGGTTCTGGTTTATATTAAAGAAATCGGGGCTTCAGCTGCGACCACGGGCGAAATAACTGACCTGGGGCTCCCAGCGACCAAGGATACGGCCTATACGGTGCGTCATTATTCCCTGATCCGGCTGGTTTTTAAAGAGGAAAAGTTAATTCACTCGCGGGTCTGGCGACGGATGGATAGCTCGCAGCTCGCTGAAGGCGTCATCCGCATAAAGTGACGGCCGACCTTGATGCTAAAATCAGAGATAGCAGCTTTTCAAAAATCCCGGCAGATTCAATTTTTAAAATGGCTACTAAATGCTTTCCATTTTCAACCTGGAATTATCCTCAAAATTTAATCTGGCTCCCCTCTCAGTCCATTTTTTTGGGCTAAATTCCTCAGTTCTGATATCGCCCTTATCATATCATAAGCTTCAATCTGACATAATCATTAACCAGGGTTCCTGCGCCTTAAAGGAAACAGCAATAAATGAAAATAAAAATAAATGAAATGGTAATAATTAGCTAAAAGATAGCCATAAAAGCAGTCAGGTATTAAATCCAAAGGTTAAACAGTTATCGTCGAGGGCATCCGGGCAACAGGTCAGGCTTAAATAAACGTGAGCCATTAGGCCTCCGGCCTTTAACCAGTAAGGGAATAACTGAAAAAACAAATCCGATTCAATTAATATTTAAGATGATGAAAGATTCTATTCATAAATTCAATTTAAATCATTTTTAGCCGGCGGCGGATTGAAGCAGCATGTGCCACCAGTCCTTCGGCTTCAGCCAGCAAGATGGCTGCCGGCCCAATTTGCTTTAATCCCTCCCGGGAAACTTCAAGCGCTGTAAGCAGTTTGAAAAAATCTTTGACACTCAAGCCGCCAGTATAGCGGGAAGCACCATTTGTTGGCAAAATATGATTGAGTCCGGAGGAATAATCACCAAGCGCTTCAGCCGTGAATTTCCCGATGAAAAGGGAACCGTAATTCTGGAGTTTACCAAGAATGGAATCAGGATTTTCTATCATCAAGGCCAGATGCTCCGGAGCTAATTGGTTAGCTATCCTGGCTGCTTCCTCCAGACAATCAACCAGAATTATGAATCCATTTCTGGCCAGGGATTCGCCAGCTATTTCTGCCGTTTTTAAATTTTTCAGTTGTTCTTTAATTTCAGCTAAAACCCCCTCAGCCAGAATGGGGTCATCAGTAACCAGCCAGGAACGGGCTTGCGGAGCATGCTCAGCCTGAGCAAGTAAATCGGCCGCAATTAATCCGGGATCTGCGCTCCGGTCAGCGATAATTAAAAGTTCTGTCGGACCGGCAGTAAAATCTATGCCCACTAATCCATAAAGCTCCTTTTTGGCGGCCACGACATATTCATTTCCTGGTCCAACAATTTTATCTACGCGTTTGATGGACTGAGTGCCAATGGCCAGAGCCGCCACAGCCTGGGCGCCACCAATTTTATATATTTCTTCAACATTTAAGAGAGAGGCTGTATAAAGAATGGCCGGATGAATAAGGCCATTTTTTCCAGGTGGCGAGCAGACAACTATTTCTTTAACGCCCGCAATTCGAGCGGGAACTCCGGCCATGAGAAGCGAGGAAAATAGAGGAAAGCGACCGCCTGGAACATAAATGCCCACTCTGGCTAGAGGGATGACTTTCTGGCTGGCCAGAACACCCGGCCTAACCTCCACTTTCAAATCATGCAGTTTTTTAAAAATCGCCGCCTGTTTCTCTGAGGAAAAAGATAGATTTTCCAGGGCCAGCTGGATTGACTTTTTCAGCTCCGGGCTAATTTGACTTAGAGCCTCTTTAAGTTCGTTAGGCCTGACTCTCAGGTCAGTTAATTCAATCTGGTCATAAAAACGGGTGTATTCCTTGAGGGCTTCATCTCCCCTTCGCGCGACATCCGAGATTATTTTCCTTACTCTCTCTTGTATATTCGGGTTTATGGCAAAGCTCATATTCGGTGTCAGCTCTTCAGCTCTTATTATTTTCATGATAACAAACTCTCCTTTTTTTAATTTAAATTTTTAGCCATTATCTTGAGCCATTTCTCTTTTTTTCTGTTTTCTTTTATAGCTCATAAATTCTCGAGGCTAATTTCTTGTTAACTCTTTAAACATTGGATGATTATAAGCCGGCAAAAAAATTTGAGCCCGCAAAAAGCCCTACACTCTATTTAACTAAGGGCCTGATGTTTCGCTCTGGTTTTCCGACGTCTCCTTTTCAGCTCATTAAGAACCTCAGGAAAGTCAATTTGTTCCCTGGCCAGAAGGACAGTTATAAAATAAAGTAAATCGGCTGCTTCCCAGACAATCTCATCTCTATTTCTGGCTTCGGTGAGCTCACTGCTCTCTTCGAGAATTTTCTCCCTCACGGTTTTATCATTAAGACTGGCCGTGTAAGAATTAGCTACTGGATGCGTCAATCTGTCCCTGACTACTGAATAAAGGTCTTCCAGTCTGAAATCCTGGCTGCCAAAACAGGAATAATTTCCTTTATGACAGGCTCCGGTGCCAGTCTGGCTCACAACCAGAAGTACCGCATCGCCATCGCAATCAGCCCTGGCTTTAAGCCAGTTTTGATAGTTGCCCGAGGATTCACCTTTAATCCAGAGGGCCTGCCTTGATCGGGAAAAATAGGTGGCCCGGCCTGACTCAAAGGTCATTTTTAGCGATTCAGGTGAAACCCAGGCTAGCATCAAGAGGCGGCCGACCTCATCAGTAACAACGGCCGGAAGTAAGCCGAATATACCTCGATTCCAGTTTAAGGAAGCAACAAAAGCCTCCTCAAGTTTTAATCTTCCGGAATAAATGGCCAGACCGAGCTGAACATCTATGTTCATTTGAGTTAAAGCAATAATTTCTTCAATGGTGCTAATTCCGCCTGCTGCCGTGACAGGAAAATGGCAGGTTTCCCTGATTCTTTTATAAAAAGCCAAATCAGTTCCCTGAAGACAGCCTTCTTTTTCCACACAGGTAATCAGAAATTCCGAGGCAAACTCGCTGGCTTCCTCTAAAAGACTGAAAATATTTATCCCGGTTGATTCCCGCCAGCCTCTGATCAGTACCTGCTCGTGGGAGCAATCGAGGGCAAGGATTATTTTTTCCCGGCCGAGGGTTTCTCTTAAACCTTTGAGAAAATCCCGGTTTAATCTCCTCTCCTTCCAGGCAGCGGTGCCAATAATTATTTTCTCTGCTCCGAGCTCCAGAATTCTCCTGGCTTTGTCCAGATTTCTGATGCCACCACCTACCCGGCAATCAGCCACCTGACAGATCTGGCCAATAAGCTCTTCATTGGCCCCAATCTCTAAAGCCGCATCCAGGTCAATGATAGCTAAAGGACCGAACTTACTGAATTTCTGGGCTAATTCGAGCGGGTTCTCTACTTCCAGTAACTTCTCCCTTCCCTGCTTGAGCTGAACTGCCTTTCCCTTCATGAGATCAATGGATGGAATAATCATCGAATATTCACTCCTTTATTTTTAAGGTATTTCTTAATTTCAGGGATGGTGATTTCCCCGTAATGAAGAGTTGAGGCTAAAAGAACGGCATCAGCCCGGCCTATGGCTATGGCTTCATATATTTGTTCCAAATGGCCAGCCCCCCCTGAAGCAATGATTGGAACCCGGACTTTCTGGCTAATTTCTCTGATAAGCTCAAGGTCATAGCCCTGCTTAGTTCCATCACGGTCAATAGAATTGAGGAGAATTTCACCTGCCCCCAGCGCTACCCCCTGTTGGGCCCAGAGAATAGCATTGAGTCCCGAATTACGGGTTCCGCCATGAGTGAAAGCCTGCCAGCCACCATTAACTCTGGCCGCATCTACCGAGAGAACGATGCATTGCGATCCAAAAGAGCGGGCTGCTTCCTGGATTAAAGATGGATTTTCTATGGCTGCAGTACAAATTGCAACTTTATCGGCTCCGGCCAGAAGAAGCTCACGGATATCATCCAGACTTCTGATTCCTCCGCCGGCAGTCAAAGGGATGAAAATTTTTTCAGATATTTTTTTGACCACTTCCATCATCGTCTTTCGGCTTTTAAGGGAAGCACCCACATCCAGAAAGGTGAGCTCATCAGCTCCTTCCTGGTAATATTTGAGCGCCAGCTCCACCGGGTCGCCCGCCACTTTCAAATCTTTAAATTTTACTCCCTTAACGACCAGACCCTCATCAACATCCAGGCAGGGAATGATTCTCATGGTTAGCATTTTGTCCCCCAATTATGAAGAAGTTTTAATCCAGCTTCCCCACTTTTTTCTGGATGAAACTGAACACCGTAAATTCGACCGAATTTAACCGCAGCCACAAAAGGGCTTCCATAGTCAGTTAGGGCGAGAACATGGCCCGTTAGCTCGAAAACCGCATAGCTGTGGACAAAATAAAAATATTCAGCCGGGTCTAACTCTGAAAAGAGCGGATCAGGGCGAATGATTTTAACCAGGTTCCAGCCCATATGAGGAACTTTAGCTGCCCTTATTTTTTGACAGCTACCCGTAAAAATTGAAAAGCCCCTTTCTTCTGGAGCTTCTTCGCTTTTTTCAAATAAAAGCTGACAGCCCAGACAAATGCCGAGAAAGGGCCTGTCTTCTTTTAACCAATTGATTACAGCTGGATATAGATTTCTGTACCTTAATTCGACCAGAGCCGCACCGAAGGAACCGACGCCGGGGATAACCAGTTTCTCGACTTTGCTTATTTCCTCAGGTGATGTGACTAATCGGGCTGGAAGTTTAAGGTAAGAAAAGGCCTTCAAAATAGAATTCAAATTGCCAGCGCCATAATCAACGATACCAATCATTTATCGATGACTCCTTTTAAACTCGGGGGAAGCTCGGCCAGAACCTCCACTTCCCTTGGATCAAGTGAACAGGCCAGGCGCAACGCTCTTCCCAGAGCTTTAAAGGCTGCTTCGGCTCGATGATGGTCGCTTCTTCCCGCCGGAATTTGAATAACAAGATTAGCCCGAAGACCCGCGGCCAGGGCCTGGAAAAAATCGGGCACGACATCGGTATCCAGCTCGCCGCAATATCTTCGCCTGAATCTGGCTTTATATTGAAGATAAGGACGTCCGCTCAGGTCAACAGCGACTAGGGCCAGAGCTTCATCCATGGGCATAACGAAATAACCAGCCCGGTTAATACCTTTAGCCTCACCCAGAGCCTGATTAAACAATTGGCCCAGAACCAGGCCGCAATCCTCAACCAGATGATGCTGGTCAACGTTGATATCTCCCTTGGCAACTAAATCAAGGTCAAATTTCCCATGAAAGGCGAAGGATTGAAGCAGATGGGAAAAAAAGCCAATGGGAGTGATGATCCGGCTATGACCTGAACCTTCAATAATCAGAGAAGCTCTTATATCTGTCTCGGCAGTTGTCCGGTGCAGTTCAGCTTTTCTCGCCATCTTTAACCTCCATTTCTATTTCCAACAGAGCTTTTACCAGAAAATCATTTTCTTCGGGCCGACCAACTGTCACCCGGAATCGGTGCTTGAGTTCGGGGGAGCCAAATATTCGGACGAGGATTTTTTTCTGAAACAACCGGTTATAAACCTCAAGACCACTGAGCCGCGATGATTCCACCAGCAAAAAATTAGCTTGTGAAGGCCAGGGCTTAAAAGTTTGCAGGGTTTTCAGTTGATGGAAGAGCCTTTCTCTTTCAACCACAATTTTTTTAACTTCCGCCAAAATAAAATCTTTTTCTTCTAACAAAACTTCAGCCGCAACCTGTTGAAAAAGGCCAACCGAAAAAGGTAAACGAGCTGACTTTAAGGCTCTGACAATGTCTGGCTGCCCGGCAAGATAACCGAAGCGTCCACCAGCGAGTCTAAAAGCTTTGGAGAAAGTTCTAAGAATAATCAGATTATCGTAGTGGCTTAAAAGGGGTAAAGATGTTTCCTCAGCAAATTCAGCGTAGGCTTCATCCAGAACAATTAGACTTTTTGTTTCGGCCATTATTTTTTCTATTTGCTTCGCCTTTAAAGCTAATCCTGTGGGATTATGAGGTGTCGTTAGAAAAAGAACCCTGGCGTTTTGGGCGGCCCTGATAATCTCCTCCAGGTCAAAGCTCAGATCTTCCCGGAGCGCAACCTCAAAGACTTTAATGTTCATTAGCTCAGCTACACTTTTATAAATAGAAAATCCGGGTCGAAGGGTAACAATAGCCTCCCCGCTGTCGCAGCAAGCATAAATAACAGTTTGAATAAGTTCATTAGAACCATTCCCCAGAAGGATGCCTTCCGGTTGATAATTAATATAATCAGCTAAGAGAGAAAGCAGATGAGAATTTTCTTCCGGAGGATAGAGGTGCCAGTCAGCCTCTTTCAGCCGCCGGAGGATTTTTTCTTTAAGCCAGTCGGGTAAAGCATAGGCTGATTCATTGAGGTTGAGGCGGATAAAATCATTTTTATCGGGCAAAAAATATTCCTCTTGATGCTGGCCTCTATTTTTTACCCACATCAGATCACCACTTTCCTGAATTCATATTCCAGAATGTCTGTCGCCCCGAGCTTTTTAAGAAGCGGGATAAGACGTGTCGCTTCCTTTTTTAAGACCGCCACTTTAACGGCATACCCCTGTTCATTGAAAAGGGTTGAAACTGTAGGCGACCGCATACAGGGAAGTATTTTGACAATTTCTTCGAGCCTGTCGGCTGGAACATTCATCTCCAGCATGACCCTTTCGCGCGCCTGAAGAACAGAAGTAATGAGCATTACTATTTCCTCAATTTTTTCTTTCTTCCAGGGATCTTGAAGGGATGCTGGATGGGCAATAAGCCTTGTCGATGAGGTGAAAAGCACGTCAATTATTTTCAGCCCATTTTCCTTTAAGGTTTGTCCGGTGGCGGTATTATCAATAATAAGGTCTGCATCCTCCGGAGGAAAAGCTTCTGTCGCTCCATATGTCCGGAGAAAGATGTAATTAAAGTTTTCTTTATTCAGATAAGCCCGGGAAATATTTTCGTATTCAGAAGCAACGATAATTTTTCTTGATTTAAGCTCCTCCTTAGTTACTGTACCTGGAGCTGCCGAAACAATGTTTACTCTATCAAAGTCAAGGTCCATGATTTCTTCTACCCGAGCGGCCGTTTCCACGATCCAATCATAACCCGTAAAACCGAGGTCATGAGATCCAATTTCTATCAGTTGCGATATATTCTGAGGTTTCATCAATTTGGCCTCTATTTCCGGATCAGAGCAAACTGGGAAGTAAGATCTTTCATTTATTTCTTTAATCAAATTGGTTTCTTGAAGAAGTTTGGCCACAGAATGAAAAATTTTGCCTTTGGGAATTAATATTTTTAATTTCTTTTCTTTGGCCATCCCTTACCTCCTTTGGCGACTTACTAAAAAACAAGTAAAGATAATCAGAAATAGATGGAAAATGTCCTCTTTCTTCTGAAAAAGCTGATAGCAGGGAAGCAGATAATTTAAACTATCAGCTTCTCAGAAAAATGGAGGAGAAAGGAGGCTGGGGTCAATGCAGACAGGTCTTAATAAGACAATATTTGAGATAAAATTTAACTTTTATTTTCATGAGATAGTTTATCTAACAAATTATTCGCCTTTTGTCAAATCCTCAAAGTTCTGAAAACCGAAGACCTATAAGATAGATTGCGTCTTTCACGGAGATTGAAGAAAAATATTTTGTCTTGCACATCACCTATTATTAGCCAGGAGAATAAAACTGATTATTACCAACGGGATAACAATTAAAGATTTCCGCACCCTATTGACTAAGTTTGACACCCCTTTTCAGTTGCACCTTTTAACAATTAGTAAGCTTAGAAGCAACTGGCAATTTGCCCGGCAGAAGTAAGCCACATCCTGAATTTCTTTGGTAATCTGGACCTTGCCCATTTTCATATAATCCCAGGGAGGTGAGTAATTTTAAAGCAATTTCAGGCCATCGATTTTTTTAGGCGCAGGTTGATTGGCGCCAAAGCACCAGACATAACCGTCTTTATCCAGAGCCAACGTGTAATATTCCCCGCAAGCAATAGCCATGATTTTCGGCAATTCTTTGACCTGAACTGGAAGCTCCGAGCGATAACTTTTCCTGTCCGGGTCATAATCATGATAACCCCATACCCAGACTGTTCCGTCTTTTTTTAGGGCAACCGAGAAGAAATTAGAGGCGGCGACAGCCACAACGTCTTTAAGATTTTTAACCTGAACTGGCTGTGAACAAAACGTGTCTTTTGTCCCATCGCCGACTTCTCCCCAGCTATTTTTCCCCCAGGCCCAGACTGTTCCATCCTCTCTAAGGGCAAGCACGTGCTCAGTTCCGGGAGCTACCATTGTGATGTGGTCTATCCCTGCAAGCTTTTGCGGACTCAAAACTTCTCGATTCGGGTCATTTTCAGGTTTACTAAGGTCATCCCCCCAAAACCAGAGCGTCCCATCCTGAGTAATGGCGTAACTTGAAAAATTACCACAGGCAATGAACTTAACATTGTTTAAACCAGGAACTCGCTGTGGTCGGGCTGGCGTCCATCTCTGGCCCCAGCCAATCTGGCCATTTATATTATCTCCCCAGGCCCAAACTTGGCCATTGGAACGAAGGGCAAGACAATGATAGGTGCCTGCGGCAATCTGGACGATGCTCTTAAGGTTTGGAATGGGCCTTGGCTCGAATTCATTCGTTGATTCTCAGAGACCGGCAGAGGCGTGGGCGCCACTGCCCCAGCTCCCAACTGTCCCATCTTTTTTCAAGACAAAGACCCGATCAAAATAATGACGGGAAACAGCCGCGTGGACTATATCGGTCAAGGGCTCTATCATGGTGGGAACCGAAAAATCCTTAAAAACTTCGCCACTGGACGTTGTCGAAAGATACATTTTCCCCCATTGCCAAAGCCTACCTTTTTTATCCACGGCGACGTCAAAATCTTTAAAGCCAGGAGCTAAAGGAAAAGTGAATTGAGATTTAATGATTGACGCATCAGGCGGCGTTTCGCCTTCACCCAAGCAGCCAGGAATGTTCTCGCCGATTTGTTTAAAAAAAGTTTACGGTAAACGCAGGGGTCAAGAACAAAAAGAAGCTTCTGCCCCTCACACCACTGATTACTGTGATCCAGAGACCTGATAAAACCCAAAACTGGAGGCGTAACCTTATCGCCAATTTTAATTAAGGGAGTTAACGTATTTGAGGTGTAGCCTTTTTCCTCCAAATCTCTTAGGAGCTCCCTCAAGCCGTTTTCACTGAGCCCGGCCAGTTTGGTCATGGTCACAGTATTAACCATAGCCGGAATATTCAGCCAATCATAGGGTTCGCTCGATGCATACCCGGTATCACCAATCTTCAGGACAATACGATTAAAATCCCTTAAAGTTGTCCTGATAAGCCTCAAGAAAAATATGCTTGAGAGCATTTGGCCCCAATTGCCAGGGGCCACCAGCCTAGTGATTAATGAAGGTATGGCCGAAGAGGTCACCCGCTCCATGAGCCAGATATCCAGCAGCAAAGGCGATAGCCTGAGGAGAATAGCTCTTTCTGGCCTCTTTCCAGATTAAAGTAAGCCATTGATCAGAAATGGTCTTTCCCAGGCTGGAGTTATCAGGATGAACAATTGTCTGGGCAGTAACTAAATCAGGTAGAAGGTCGGTGCCAACAGCCCCGGCTTTAAGATGTTCCGGGTACTCGCGGATTGCCCGCAAAATAAAGGGGTCAACTTCATAGCGGCCTATCTCCACCAGCCTTCCCTGCGCATCACGAAGGATCTGTCGGCTTTCATAATCCATTTCATAAATGATTAATCGGTGTGGTCGAGTACATTCTGGCGACAGAGCAGGGTCAGATAAACGTGAGTCTCAGGCTTCCAGGCTTCAATTGAACCTGGAACAATTAAAAGAACAAATCCTCTTAAAAATCCCTAGAAAGAAGAAGCAAAAATTTTATCTAAATTCTGCTTAGGTCCTTAGTTAAAGAAACCTGATATCAGGGTAAATCATCCTGTTTATTTTGAACCTTCTTTTTCATTATAGATAGAAATATCTCCACTACTTCTGGATCAAAGAGCTCACCGCTTTTCTCTTTAATATAGGCTAAGGCCTCTTCTCTGGATAAGGCCTCACGATAAGGCCTTTTACTCGTCAGGGCATCATAAACATCTACCACAGCGAATATTCTCGCAGGCAAAGGAATTTCTTCTCCTTTTAAGCCTCGAGGGTAACCAGAACCGTTCCATCTTTCATGATGGCAGTAAGGTATATCCAGCGCCGGTCTTAAAAATTTAATCGGAGACAGGATTTCATAGGCCAGCTGAGGATGACGGCGCATAATCGCCCATTCTTCCTCTGTCAAGGGCCCATTTTTAAATAAAATGTGGTCAGGTACAGCAATTTTTCCAATGTCATGCAAGATAGCTCCTCTCCTTATGTGAACTAATTGCTCGTTGGGAAGCCCCATGGTGCGGGCTATTTCCAGCGTCAGAGCCGTCACTCTCTGTGTATGATCTTCTGTCTCCTTATCCCTTATATCCAGAGTTTTAACCCAGCCTTCAATCGTGGCGTCATAGGCCACTGTCAATTCTATATTTGCTCTCTTTAAATTCTTCAAACAACTGAGCTTCGGCGATAGCTATAGCTATCTGTAGCCTGAGAGCATCGAAGAATTCAAGCCACTCTTTTCGAGGATAATAAGGCTGCCGGAAAAAGACGACTATATTTCCCTTAATTTCGCCTCGATATAAAAGAGGGGCAATATAACCTTCTTTAAAGCCTTCCTTTAACCATAATTCTTGAAAAGAGTCATTCTCAAAGCCCAAATTGTCGAGTTGAATATGAGTGATTTTTTCATCCTGGGCTACCTCTCCAAGGAAACCAGCGCCCAATTTTATTTTTATTTCTTCTATCTGTCCGGTCTTAAACCCATGGCCGGAGCCAAATTCCAGATGGTTATATAATGAATTAAAAAGAAAAATAGCTGCTGCATCGACCTCTAAATGAGATATAATTTGGTCAATAAGAATTTCTAATAAAGCTTTTAATTCGGTCGTGGCTGAGGTCGATAATTCTATAGAACGAAGCGTTTGTAAATATTTTAGCCTTCGTCGTGTTTCTTCATTGAGTTCAAGGCGATGAAGCGCAATACCGGCAATTTCGGTACAGGAATTGATTAAATTGATATGTTCGTCCCTCACCGGTTGGGATTGGGGCATCGAAATAAAAATTGCTCCTAAAATTTTGCTGCCTAATTTAATTGGAAAACAGGCTGCTCCCCAGCCTTCAGGAAAATAGATACTTTCATTTTTTAAAGCTAAAGGCTCTGTTTTTAAATCCCTGGAAAAATAGGTTTCCCCTGTGGCGAAAACATGCCCGACAATACCCTTGCCAGGTTCAATAGAATTTTCGCGAAGTTCGCTTAACCAGCCTCGACTCGCGACCGGTTGCAGGCTTTTCGTGGCTTCATCATAAATGTAAATCGAACCTGCCTTCAAATCTAAGGCGGCTAAAAGTTCCTCCAAAATAATGGCTAAGGCTTCACGACTCGATTCTGCCTGTCTCAGAGCCACAGTAATTTTATATAAAGCTTCAAGTTCAAGAAGACGTTTCTCCCTTTCTCTTTCCAGCCTGATTCTTTCTATGGTAGAACCTAATTGAAAAGCCACAATTTGAAGAAGCCGCTCATCATCTGCGGAAAAATAATTTAAACTCGAGCTTTCGGTATTGATCACCCCAATTACTTTTTCCCTAATTTTTACTGGTACAGCCAGCTCGGAAAGGGTAGTGGGGATAGCAGCTATATAATTTTTTTCTAAACGAACATCACCTATTCTCCGAGGCTTTCCTTCTAAGGCCACCTGACCGATGATACCCTGGCCAAGAGGAATAAATCGGACTGGCTGACCATGACTTTGCCGATAAACAGGATGCAAAAACAACCCGCCGGCTGCCTCATCAAACAGATAAAGGCCAAAATCCTCCTGAAAAAAGGTCTCGCCGAACAATTTCATAAATTCAAATATAAGCTTGTCCTCTTCAGTGGCTGCAGAACAAACGGCTCCAAAGGCCTGAATTGTCCTCAATTCTTTTATTTGTCTTTCTAAAATTTCTTCCCTTTCTTTTCTCTCAGTTATATCCTGGGCAGCGCCATAAATACGGATAACTCGGCCTTGATTTACATCGAGCACTGGTCGGGCATAATTGTGTAACCAGCGAATTCCACTTCCACTGGTCACAAAGCGCAATTCGCAAACATCCTGTTCCCCTTTTAACACTTTATTTAAATGGTTCATAGCTTTGGATTTATCATCAGGATGAACTAAAGCCAGCCAGCAGGAAAGGCCATCTTTTTCGCCTTCTGTTAAAGAGAAAATTTGAAGAAAAGATTGGCTCATCCATTCGAATTTCAACCTGCCTTCCTCATCGACCTCAAGCGAATAGGCATAATCCGAGATAAGCTCAGAAATGTAGCGATGTCTTTCTTCTGAAAGCCTGAGCTCAGCTGTCCTTTTTTCCAGTAATCTTTCAACATCCAAATATCTTTGAATATTACGAACCACAGGGCTAAAATAGCTCAGGGCCATATTAACCAGTTTTCTCTCCTTATCCAGCGATTTTCCCTGTCTCCGGCTAACATAAATCAGAATACCAAGCAATTCACCTTCATAGACAATAGGGAGAGTCAAGCTTTGAGAAGGTAGCCTTTTAATTCTCCTTATCTTCTGTCTTTCCAACCAGTCCCAGGGGTCAAGGCCTAAATTTAAACGACTTTCTTTAGCCTGAAATTTAAGCTGGGCAACTACATCCAGATATTGACGGCTCTGATCAACTAAGAAAACAACTGCCATTCGAGGCCGAATAAATTCTTTCAGCCAATTAATTAAGACTGTCGATTCATTTCTTAAGTCTAAGGTAGTCCCGAGCTTTAGACTTAATTGATAGAGTGCCTCTAATGATTGGCGCCTCTCCATTTTCTAATCTACTCTTGTCGTCGGCTGAAAAAGAGTAAAAGCGGCCTTTAAGGGCTGTCCAAGACGAGGACCTTCCTTTTCCGAAATGAGATATTCAAAAATTTTTTTGTTGTGGTCACTCGCTCTGGCGCTTAATACAACTAAAGCTCGACGAATTTCACCTTCGATTTCAGTATAACGCATCATGATTATATTATCGGCAATATGAGAAACACCCCGCCCGGTCAGAGTAAGTTCATTCGCAAATAATTGGCTCATTTCATTAGTAATCATGGCGGTTATAGATCTATTCTTCAGCCATTGAACAAAGGAGTAAACAAAATTATAAAAACGGTCAGGGTCTCCCCTCGCGCCAGAAATTAAATCACTTATACTATCTATAACCAGCCTTTTAGCCTTGATTTTTTGAACTGCCTCGATAATGTCAATCGCGAGTTCATCTATATCCACTTCTACCGGCGAATTATAAAGCAGAATAAGCTTTTCCTGAGCTGTCAGCTTTTCAAGATCAAAACCGAAGCGGTGGCAAATCAGGGCCATCTGGTTTGGATCTTCCTGAAAGGTAACATAAACACCGGGCTCGCCTTTTTGAGCCCCATTTAATAGAAAATGAAGGGCTGTAACGGTTTTACCTACGCCCGGGTCACCAGCAATAAGCGTAGTTGTGCCCCGCAAAATGCCTCCAGGGAAAAGAAGAGTATCAAAACCAGGAATACCTATATTAGCTCTTTCCATCAGGGGTTGATATATGGTCGGTTTTGGCGGCGTAATAAAACGGGGAAAAATCCTCAGGCCATCGCTGTCAATTTTAAAAGTGTGCTCGCCCGCCAGAAAATTGCTTCCCCTAACTTTCTTAATTTTGATTATTCGACGACTGCCCAGACCTACAGGATATTCTTCCAGATGGATAATGACATCAACAATCGAGGCTTCGATCGTTTGCCAATATTCATCGAGTTTATATTCACCGATTAAAAAGGCAGTACAAGGAAGAGTGCTGAGAATTGAGGCCAGGCGGAATAAGCCACGCCTTATTATTGACGGGCTGGGGCTCAGATCATGAATTGCTTTGACACTATCAATAAGAAGAAAGCTGGGCTGATATTGTTGAACAAGTTCTTCGATTTTCTTCCATGGCTTCTCTCCATCAGGCTCGAGAAGATAAGGACCTATATCTTCATAAAAAATGGCCTGCCCTATTTTGTTTAGATCAAAAAAACTAAATGTCTGGGTGTAGCGAATCAAACGCGACAAAGGCTCGGAAGCAGTGGTAATAATCAAGCCCTTTCTTTCTGCTGTAGCCTGATTAAAGATTATTTGCGTAACCAAAACTGTTTTGCCACTTCCAGGGCTGCCAGAGACAAAAACTAAACTATGTGCAGGCAACCCGCCACCAAGAATATAATCCAGGTTAGGGATGCCGGTCTTGATCCTTTCAATCATGATGATCTATCTCCTTTCCTTTCCTGGCCAAGTAATTTTTTTATTTCATTTAAAATTTTTTCTTTGGATTGAGGTTTTAAAAGAAAGGCATCAGCCCCGACCTCATATGCCCTGTCTTTATCATTAATAAGCGTATAAAAAAGAACAGGAATAAAGTTGGTTTCAGGGCTATTTTTAAGATACCGACATACCTGGAAGCCGTCCAGGATTGGAAGTAACATTTCTAATATTATTAAATCTGGCTTTAGCTCCTTCGCTTTTTCGATAAGTTGAGCTCCATCATCGACAAAAATAACTTCAAAATCATTCAATATTTGCCCTAAAGTCTGGCGCATGAAATAATCTCTCTCCCCAATTAAAATTAGACGCTTTCGACCCATTAATAGATTCCACAAAAGAGTCTATTAATATCAAATATATACACTTTTTTAATTAAAAAATCAAAATAAGACCGCCCTAAGATCATTAATTAGCAACAAAATCAGTGGAGATAGCCACTTCAAATAACTAGAATAGAATAAAGAGGAGGCGAAAATGAGGAAATTTGAACTTATTATCTCTTTTCTGGTCCCGCTCTTTTTGGCCTCAATTGTAATCTGGATTCAGCTCAACCCAGCTTCTGGCTCTGAGAGAAGGCCCGGTCCAGCTCCTCTATCTTATGATTATTTAGATTACAAGGCGTTAACGGCCCAGGCCACGGAAGTGAAGAAGAAATCCCTGGGCGCCAGGACAATTCTTCCCTCATCGGTCTGGGTGATTGGCTCCTATGATAAAAATGGCCAACCGAACGCCATGACCTCGGCCTGGGCCGCTATCTGCTGTTCCCGGCCTCCCTGTGTGACCATATCCCTGCGCAAAGAAACTTATACCTACGGCAATATCCTGGAGAAAAAGGCCTTTACCGTGAATATTCCTGCCACTTCCCAGGCTGCTTATGCTGCTTATTTTGGTAGCGTCTCAGGCCGAGATGTCAATAAATTTGCGGCGACCGGCCTAACACCTGTCAAAAGTGAGCTTGTTGAGGCACCCTATATTAAAGAATTCCCTATTATTTTAGAATGCCGGTTGAAGCAAACCTTAGAAATTGGTTCCCATACCATGTTTATTGGCGAAATTGTCGATATTAAAGCTGACGAAAACATTCTGACAGAAGATGGGGCGATCGATCTCGAAAAATTCAAAGGGTTTTTCTTTCAGCCGGGAAGAGGCAAATTTTATCAGTATGGCGAATTCCTGGGCGATGTGGCCGCTCTCGCCGAAAAAATAAAGGCCAAAAAGTAAAAGCTGGGAGCCAGGCGAGCCGCTCTGTTTGCGAATTTACAGGCTAATCCTGATGAATAATTATAAAAAGTGAGTTTAAGTAAAAATTGAGTTTAAGAAAGGAGGGTAAAAATGAAGCGCCGCGCTTTTATTTTTTCTCTTGGCCTTTCAGGTTTCTCCTTGACGATGAAAAGGAGACCTGAGACAGGCCCTGAGCCGCCATATTTTTCCCGAAATGAAATGCCCTCCCCTCACCCCTCCCCTTTCCCTATATCAAATAAGCAGCAGTCTCCTCAGGGCCAGGCTAAAATTTCCCCTCTTTCAGCAAGCTTAAAGCCAGCAAGGTTAAAACGGGGCGATACGGTGGCTTTAGTTGCCCCTTCTGGTGCCACCGCCACCCGCTTTGAAATCATGCTGGTCAAGGAATGTATGGAAGCTCTGGGCTTCAAAGTCAAACTGGGCCGCCATATTTTCGACCGCTATGGCTATCTCGGGGGAAAAGATGAAGACAGGGCCGCTGACCTGATGAGTCAGTTTGCTGACCCGGAGGTTGCTGGCATTATTGCCGTTCGGGGCGGCTGGGGTTGCTCGCGCCTCTTACCCTATCTCGATTTTGAGATTATCAGAAAGAATCCAAAGGCGCTCATCGGTTACAGTGATATTACTGCCTTACTCCTCTCAATATACGCCAAAACCGGCCTGGTGACTTTCCACGGACCCATAGGTCTTGACCCCTGGAATTCCTTCACCGTCAATTATTTCCGGCGACTCGTGATGGAGGGGGAAGCTCCTCTGCTCGAAAATCCAATCGAAAAGGGCGATTACTTAATTCCCAGAGAGAACAGAGTGCAGACAATTACTCCTGGTCGAGCTACAGGAATTCTTATGGGCGGCAATTTATCCATCATTTCGACCCTTCTCGGCACTGATTTTGTCCCTTCCTGGAAGGAGGCCATTTTATTTGTCGAGGATGTCAATGAAGAAATCTATCGCATCGATCGGATGCTGACCCATTTACGGCTGGCTGGAGTCTTCAGGGAAATTAACGGCTTTATTTTCGGCCGCTGCACTGATTGTAACCCCGGAGAGGGTTATGGCTCCCTTACTCTGGAACAGGTGCTTGAGGACCACATTAAGCCCCTGGGTATTCCAGCCTGGTACGGCTCAATGATTGGTCATATACCCCTGAAATTCACCGTGCCCATAGGCATCAAGGCTGGCATTGACGCGGAAAAAGGAGTGATTGAACTGCTTGAACCCGCTGTCGCTGCATAAAGAATTAGCTGTCGTTTGATAATTTAATAAAATTTTGTAGTTCCTCTTTTCCATATACTTGTCACCAATATACATCCGTTTCCATTTAGTTCAAAATTCTGAGTCCAAAATTCTAAGTTTAATTTGTAAGTTTATTTTGCAATAAAAAGAAAAGATAACTCATCTTTTATTTTAATTACTTATTGGGCTGGTGTACAAAATAGTTCGCAATTTGACCTAGAGGAGTGAGCCATCGTAAACTCTCCTTTTAAGACTAAAAAGTTTAAGAAAGGAGGTGTCATTTACGATGGCTCAAAGAGATTATAAGGCATTTTTGGAAAAATGGCTAACCAGATTTTTACTGGAGGATGATCCGATAAAGGCGATGTTAGAGTGGCTGTTGGGGGAGCTGATGAAGGTGGAGGCGGAGGCTAAGGTAGGGGCGCCTAAGGGCAAGCACAGCCGGGAGAGGAAGACCTATTTTTCAGGCTACAGGGTCAGAAAGCTTCATAGCCGGTTAGGGACTTTATATTTGGTCATACCCAAGGTGCGCAAGGGAGGTTATGTACCGTTTTTTCTTGTAACGAGGAAACGCTCTGAGGCCGCCTTGATAAGTCTGGTTCAGGAAGCTTTCATCAATGGTGTCTCGACGAGGAAGATGGAGAGATTAGCCCGGAGCTTAGGGATAGAGAGTCTTTCGGCTTCTCAGGTGTCGGAGATAACGAGGGAGCTGGATGAGCGGGTGAAGGAGTTCAGGACCAGGCCTTTGAAGGCCGAGTATGTTTTTGTGTGGATAGATGCTCTTTATGAGAAGGTTAGGTTTGAGGGGAAGGTGGTTTCGGTAGCGATCATGATAGCTTATGGGGTGGATGAAGAGGGGAGGCGTGAGATATTGGCGGTTGAGCCGATGTGGGAGGAGACGGAGGGGTCGTGGCGTGATTTTTCCTTCTGTTGAATCTTATGTTCGTCATGTTACTTGCTATCTTCTTGAATCGACCGAAGACTGGGCCAATGATTATGCTTATGTCAAAGCTGATAAGCTGGGTCCTATATTAGAGCAGGAACAAATTTTAGCAGCTAATTAGAAGCTAAAAATGGAGAGTTTGCGATGGCTATTTTGCGCACAAAAATTGACATGGCCGCCGACAAAGAAAAAGAAAAATAAAATAATGTAAAAAGGCCACTGAACCAAGAAATGAAATTCTTGACTTCGGTCAATCAAAGGTATTATATTGCTCAGGAAAGTTATGGACAGAAGATTCTGGCTTTCACTTACCGTCAATAGAGCAAGCAAAGTTTTTCTCAGAAAAGATTAATTTAAGGGTTATAAATCTTGACTTTTATAAAATGGCTTGTTAATTACTTTAAAAAATTTTAGAAATTCTGGCCAAATAATTCTAGTTGAAAATTTTTTGGTCCTTGACGACAAAATGGAAGAAGATGGAGCTTACCTGATAGGTAAGAACAATATCTGGTTCGGCCGCATCTGGCTGGCTAACCGTCTCACAGAATGCGGGCTATGATCTAACGGTTCGCCTCCGGGTGTGGGTTTAGAGCCAATAAAAGGAGGCGAACGCTGTTGATTTTTATTGGTTTAATTCCTTCTTCCTTTCTCCGCACATCTGCATTGACTTGTTGGCTGAGAGCCTCGCCTGTCGTCCGCCCAGGAGGTGTGCCTGATGCCTGATAAAAAAAGAGGTCTATGGAACAGGCTTTTCAACAGCCGCCTGGAAGAGGAGAGAAAAAAGACTATTCTCAGAGACGTAAGCCAGTACGAAAAGCAACTTATTGAAAAATGTTGCTTGCCACTGGAAAAGGTTTTTCTGCAGTTGCAGAGTTCAGCCAAGGGGTTGAGCTCTAAGGAGGCAGAAGAACGGTTAGACGAGTTTGGCCCTAATGTGCTGCCTACCAAAAAAAGGCTTACCTTCTGGGAAGATATGCTGCGCCGGCTTAAAAGCCCTCTGGTTATTCAGCTTTTAGCCATTGCCACAATTTCCGCTATTCTTGGAGAATGGAAATCAACTTTCCTGGTTAGCTTGATGGTCCTGCTGAGCATCGGGCTGTCTTATGTGCTTGACCGCCGCTCCTTCCAGGCAGTTGAGGCTCTGGGCAAAAGAGTTAGGTCCAAGACCCTGGTTCTAAGAAATGGCCTGGAAATGGAAATAAATGTTTCTGAGGTTGTGCCGGGCGACATAATCATCCTCCAGGCCGGCTCTATTATCCCAGCTGACCTGAGGTTAATCCAGGCCAAGGATTTCTTTGTCAGTGAGTCAGCCCTGACCGGGGAATCAATGCCAGTGGAAAAAACCGCGACACCACCGGCCACACCGCCTAAAAGCGCCCTGGAGCTGAGCAATGCCTGCTTCTTCGGTACATTCGTTATTAGCGGGACAGCTCGCGGCCTGGTCATTAATACCGGAGTCAAAACTATTTTCGGCACTATTTCTGAAATGTTAAGGGAAGAACCAACGGAAACCAGCTTTGACCGCGGATTAAAAGATTTTACCTTCTTGATGATTCGCTTCATGCTGGTCTTGGTTTTTGTCGTATTTTTTATCGTCGGGCTGACCAAAGGTAACTGGCTTGAAGCCCTGCTTTTTGGTATTTCGGTGGCTGTCGGCTTGACTCCAGAGATGCTGCCGATGATTATAACGGTTAACCTGGCCAAGGGCGCTCTGTCCATGGCCAAAAAGAAGGTCATTGTCAAGCATCTGCCAGCTATCCAGAACCTAGGAGCCATGGATGTGCTCTGTACTGATAAAACCGGGACGCTGACCCAGGACCGGGTCGTTCTGAAAAAGCATGTGGATATCCTTGGTCAGACCAGTGAAGAGGTGCTGGTTTATGCTTATCTCAACAGCTATTTTCAAACCGGTCTGCGAAACCTGATTGATCGGGCGATTCTGGAACACGAAGAACTGGAGGTGGAAAGAAATTGCCGGCTAGTGGATGAATTGCCCTTTGATTTTGAGCGACGGCGGATGTCAGTGGTTGTGGACTATGAGGATGCCCATGTGCTAATCTGCAAGGGAGCAGTGGAAGAAATTTATTCCTGCTGCACTCATTATCAGATTGAGGATGAAGTCTACCCCCTGATTGATATGATTCGGGCCGACCTGTTTGAAGAAGTGGAATGGCTCAACCGCGATGGATTTCGGGTGCTGGGCATAGCCTACCGTGAATTTCCTAAAACAAAAACAGTCTTTTCCGTGGAGGATGAAAGCGGGCTCATTTTACTTGGTTACATAGCTTTCTTTGACCCGCCTAAGTCCATGGCTCCAGAAGCCATAAAACTTTTGAAGGAGGCGGGAATTAAAGTCAAGGTCTTAACCGGTGATAATGCTCTGGTTACGGAGAAAATCTGTCGTGAGGTGGGGGTAGAAATTGATGGCCTCATCAGCGGACCGGAGCTGGCTGGTTTATCCCCAGAAGAATTTGCCCGGGCTGTAGAAAAAAATAACATTTTTGTTAAGCTTACCCCACTGCAGAAAGAAGAAATAGTAGAAGCTTTGCGGAATAACGGCCATGTAGTTGGTTTCCTGGGCGATGGCATCAACGATGCCCCGGCCTTAAAAAGGGCTGATGTTGGCATTTCCGTGGATTCAGCCGTGGATGTGGCCAAAGAATCGGCGGATATTATTCTTCTGGTCAAAAGCTTGCTGGTCTTGGAAGAAGGCGTGATTGAGGGACGGCGAATATTTGTTAACATCATAAAATACATCCGGATGGCGGCCAGCTCTAATTTTGGCAATATGTTCAGTGTGCTTGGTGCCAGCTATCTCTTGCCCTTTCTGCCTATGAGGCCGGTTCAAATTTTGACCAATAACTTGCTTTATGATTTTTCGCAGACCGGCATTCCGAGTGACCGGGTAGATGAGGAACAGGTGGCCAGACCCCGGCGCTGGGATATTTCCGGCATAAAAAAGTTTATGATTTTCCTGGGGCCAATCAGTTCTATCTTTGATTATGCCACCTTTGGCTTGATGTGGTTTTTCTTCAACTGTCGGGCCTACCTGGACCCTGCCCTGGCGTCAGGGCAGAAGGAAATGCTGGCCAGGTTGTTCCAGACCGGTTGGTTTGTAGAGTCGCTTCTTACTCAGACCCTCATCGTGCATATTATCAGGACCAAAAAGATTCCCTTTCTGCAGAGCCGGGCTTCAAGTCAGCTGATGCTGACCACCCTCATCATCATGCTGGTGGGCTCCTGGCTGCCTTATTCGCCGCTGGCCTCAGTGCTGGGGCTGGTGCCGCTGCCAGCTACTTACTGGTTATGGATTGGTTCTTTTCTTATAATGTATTCTGTCCTGGCCCATAAGGTTAAAAGATGGTTCTTCAATAAATTTGGAGGTGATTGATGGAAACCTTCCTTGATGCCATTCAGGAAGGAAGGTTGTTTGAGCTGCCGGAAAATGACAAGACCCGTGCACTCCAATTTTTGGCGCATGTTATAGAAGCTTTTCCGGAAACTCCAGCGGGAACCGATGTGGTTGGTCTGGTGCTTAAAAGAGAAGAAACGGCCAATACTGGACTCGGTAAGGGCTGGGCCTGCCCTCATGCCCGGGTTCCCTATGAGGGAGATTTGATGTGTGTTATAGGCTGGAGTCCGGCCGGAATTGATTATCAAGCTTTTGATGGTCAGCCTGTATCATTAATTGTTATGCATGTGGTACCCAATAACCAGCGCAGCCGTTATCTCAAAGAAATTTCTCTCCTGGCTAAGGCGCTTTCTACTTATCCGGATGTAGGAAAGGTGAAGGAGGCAAAAAATCTTGATGATGTCCGCCTTTATCTGTTGGATATGATCGAGTCTGCCCGAAAAGCGGCTACACCTGACGTTCGGGCGCGCATGATAACTTTACAAACCAAGCCCGCTGGTTTAATCCAGACATTGCCTGAAATCAGCAATCTGATTATTGAACCGGCCAGCATCATCGCTGGTCCTGACCTGAAGCCCATTATTCTGGCTCAGAACCCGACGCTTATTGAATACCTGGAAAAGGTTCCAGATTTAGTTGAAAAACTGGAAAAAGATGGTCTTTATCAGGATGGCGGCTGGCGAGTGTTGAAAAGGTCAGTTTCCGTCTACCAGAAAGGCCGGGTAGTCTATGATTGTCTGGCTATAAAAATAATAGCCGGAACCTCTAACAACATGCCTTCCTGATTTTCCCTTATTTTATTTCTAAGGCTGGTCGTATCTTTCTTCCTTTGGCCTGAAATATCTGGAAAAGTCTCTTTTACTGCGCTCTAAATAGCCTACGCTTTTCTTCATCTTCTCTGGCTCAGAAGCCCCTTTAAGGTAGTGGTCAAAAAATTAATCTAACTGGATGGTCCAGTATTTATAGTTTTCTCTTTGCCGCAACCCGAGCTTTTCGCTTTTAAAGACAAACATTCAGGCCGGTTTGCTCAGAAGCGGCCTGGCCGAAAAAATTCAATGCCCTAGAACCACGGAATATCATCATCTTCATCGTTGTGAATGGTCAGGTAGGGCGTCTGCACCCTTTCCACCCAGAAGATGGGCGAATTTTCTATAAATTGTAGGGCTCTTTCCCAGGGCGAGCTGCTGTCTGGCTCTGAGTTTTTTTATACTGAACAGCTCGTTACATGCCCGAGCCCCAGCGATTCCCGCCTTAGGCGCTGACCACGTTGGAGATAATGGCTCTGGCTTCACATGCCGCAAAGATGTTGGTTCTGGTAACCAAATAAGTAATTTAATAATCATTACAGCAATGGTCATGAATGTCGATTCTTTTGGGATCAACGATACCCAGGCCAATGACCTTTTCCACGTTCGACATGACGCATTCATAAAGACACATGATAAAAATTTAAGCTTCTCCCGACTTTCTTATAAGTAAAAAGGTGAGACCTGGATGTGCCTTTCAGCAAATTTATTTCAGCCGGGTTTATTGCGCCCGAGGCTAATTAAAAGAAAATTAATAAGATATGAGAGCGACATAGCCATTTTGCTTTTAAGCCTCGTATATAGAGCTCATAAAAAGCGTCTCCGGAGGTATACAGACTTTAAGGACATAGGATTAATCTCCAGCGTTTAGATTACAGAGATTTGGAGAAATAAATTGAGCATCCGATTGAAAATCACCTCACCTCATAAGCGAAGCAGAGCAATTAGCCTTGAGTTTTTTTAATTGCGCAACACATACGAATAATAGAAAAGGCAACTTGGTTTGGAGAAGGTGGAAAAGTTTCGTCTACCTCTCCTTAGTAATTTGGAAATTAACGAGATCTCAGATTATTTTGGACAGCAATAGATTTTATAAATCGTTTTTTATTTTTTAATTTTGAGGCCATGTCCCATGGGAAATAGGCCGGGAATGGAAACCGGAAGTTTCCCTTCAATATCTATTTCCCCGAAAATAGCCTGGACAGCCGCTGTTTGAGCCTGAGGCGCGTTTCTATAGGCACAGAGATAAACAGGGACTTCTGGAAAATGGCGCAGGAAATAGGGGCTACCAAAAGAAATAACAATTAAAGGCTTATGGAGAGAAGCCAGGTCCTTAACCAGATTGATATGCTTGGACTCAAGGCCGACACTGCCCTTCCCGGCTCTCAAAGTGGAAAAAAGGCCGACGATTATTATCTCGGCTTCAGAGGCCTTTTGGCGTGCAAGCTCAAGGCTCTCAAGGCCAGTATCAGCATCGGCGTAAAAGGATTCTGTTTCAGGACAGCGCTTCTCAATCTCCCGGATAAACTGGCGACCGGCATAATAATCTCCCAGGTCTGAGCTCAGAGAAAGAGCCAGTATTTTTCGGTCTTTTTTGTTCAAAGGAATAATCGCACCTTCGTTTTTAACCAGAGTGATAGCTTTTTCGAAGGCCTTTGAAGCTATCTGCTGATACTCCTTCAGGCCAACCCTGTATGGCAACAGATTAATATTAACCAGCTTGTTCCTGGCTAAACCCAGTTGTGCTTTAACCAGAAGAAGACGACGCACGGAAGCCTCGATTCTGGAAACTGGAATCTCTCCGCTGCGGACGGCCTCTTTCAGGGCAGCTGAGGCGGCATCAATATCAGCTGGAAGCAGCAGGCAATCAACGCCGGCCTTTATCGCTCTTATGGCGGCTTCAGCCGGGCTGAAGGAACGAGTAATTCCACCCATCGTCAGAGCGTCGGTTACGATTATTCCCTGGAAATTGAATTTTTTCCGGAGCAACTCACTCAAAATAAGGGGCGACAGAGTGGCGGGAAGCCCTGGCGTTGAATCAAGGGCAGGCACATGAAGATGGGCCGTCATAATGGATTTAACTCCGGCCTCAATGGCCCGCTTGAAGGGCAAAAGCTCGACTTTCTCCAGCCTTTCGAGGTCCGCCGAAATAACAGGCAAAAGAGTATGGGAATCAAGGTCAGTATCCCCGTGGCCGGGGAAATGCTTGGCCGTGGCTATAAGGCCATTTTCCTGGCAGCCCCGGATGAAATTAATGGCTATTCGACTCACCAGTTCCGGATCTTCGCCCACTGAACGGGTATTAATGATTGGATTATCGGGATTAATGTTGACATCAACAACCGGGGCATAAGTCTGATGAATGCCCACAGCTCTGGCTTCAAGGGCCGTGATGCGGCCCATTTCATAAGCCAGATCGTCAGAGTCAGCGGCACCCAGGGCCATCAGGGGTGGAAAAACCGTGGCGCCATTAATCTGATTGCCCGCTCCTCGTTCAAGGTCCGAGGCGACAAGGAGAGGCACTCTGGCCCATTTCTGAAGCTGATTCAGAAGAAGGGCTGTTTCGTAGACCTCGCCACCAAACAGAATTACTCCACCTACTTTTTTTTCTCGAATGAGATAACGAAGACGGGACATTTCGTCGCTATCGGCGGGAAAGAATCGGCCGCTGATGGAAACAAAAAGAAGCTGGCCAATTTTTTCCTCAAGACTGAGCCGATGCAGGGTCTTTTCTACCCAGGGATGGGTCTTAACCATGGCCGCACTCTCCGTTAATTTCGCTGGTGGCGCGGTGGCGCAGCCTGAAAGAGAAAAGAGAAAAAAGAGAGAAAAGAGTGAAAAGGATAAAGAAAAAATCGAAGTTAAAAAGAGGGATAAAAAGAATGGTTTTCGTCTCACCATAGCTCACTCCTCTCGCTTTATTTAAAAGCATGAAATGAAGTGTAAATTGAAACATCGAGTGGAGACAAGGCAACTTTCAGTCAGTTTGGCCGCTTTAGCACCTCAGCCTCAGTTCATTTAGTGTAGCTGAACCTACTGCAAGATATAGCGGAGGATAAACATGGCAGAAAAAAGATAAATCAGCCAGTGAACTTCCCGGCCGCGGCCGCTTACCAGTTTCAGCAAAGAATAAGAAATAAAGCCAAAACTCAGGCCATCAGTAATGCTGATAGTCATGGGCATGATGATGATGGTCAGAAAAGCTGGAATAGCTTCGGTCAAATCATCCCAGTCAATCTGGGTGACAGCTTTCATCATTAAATAACCCACGATGATCAGGGGAGGTGCAATTACCGGTCGCAGGACGAGATTTCCCTCGGTGTATTCGCCCCCAATCATCTCGGCTAATGGGCTGAAGAAAAGAGAAACGAGGAAGAGAAGAGAGGTGAAAACATTGGCCAGCCCGGTCCTGGCTCCCTGGGCAATGCCGGTGGCGCTTTCGATGTAGCTACCAACGGTGGAGGTACCGAGCAGCGAACCCATAACCGTGGCTAAGCTATCAGCCATCATGGCTCTATTAATTCCCGGAAGCCGACCATTTTTGATAAAGCCTGCAGGTGCGCTGACGCCAATAAAGGTTCCTACTGAATCAAAAAGATCGAGGAAGAAAAAAACAAAAATGATGGTTATAAGACCGACCTGCAGGGCCCCGGCAATATCGAGCTTTAAAAAAGTTGGTTCAAGACTCGGCGGAGCTGAAAAGATGCCATGATAACGAACAATTTTGAGGGGAATGCCCAGCGCGGCTGTGGCCAGAATGCCTAAAAGAATCGAACCCCTGACTCTGAGAGCCATCAAGGATGAAGTTAAGGCTACCCCAAATAAGGTGAGGAGGACAGGTCGGCTGGTCAGATCACCGATACCTACAAGAACGCCAGGAGTGTCAACCACCAGACCCCCAAATTCAAGGCCAACAAGAGCAATAAGCAGGCCGATTCCGACGGAGATTGCATTTTTGAGGGAGGCGGGCACAGCTGCCGCTAAAGTTTCCCAGACTCCAATGACAGAAAGGAGGAAAAAGATAGAGCCGGAAATAAAGATGGCGCCAAGAGCCACCTGCCAGGAATATCCCATGACGCCGCAAACAATGACGGCAAAAAAGATGTTATGACCCATATAGGGGGCTTGAGCAAAGGGGTAGTTGGCCAGAAGGCCCATAAGCAGGGTGGCCAGCGCTGAACTCAAACAGGTTGCCACCATCACCGCCCCTCTGTCCATGCCCGTTTGACTCAGGATAGCGGGCTGGACAAATATTATGTAGGACATAGTCATAAAGGTGGTTATTCCGCCCAGGGCTTCGGTCCGGACTGAGGTGCGGCGTTCGCTGAGATGAAAAAAGCGGTCTAACCAGGTTTTCATTGATGTTATTCCTTATTGATAGAGTTTAACCAGAGTAAAAACATCAACTTCCGGATGGGCTTTCTTAATATTGTTTAAACCATCGAGAAAAACAAGCTCCACGACGGCGCCAAAGCCAACAACCTCAGCTTCCAGTTTTTTAACCAGAGAAATGGCGCTGATGGAAGAAGAACCGGTGGCGATGAGATCATCGATAATAATAACTCGATCCCCTGGTCTGGCCCCATCGGCATGCATCTCGAAGGTTTCAACGGCATATTCATTGGGCGCGACAATTGAGATTGTTTTACGGGGGAGCTTGCCTTTTTTCCGGATAATACTTAACCCCAGACCGAGCTCATAAGCCAGAGGGGCGGCGAAAAGATAGCCTCTTGATTCAATCCCGACAATCAGAGTTGGGTTCCTGGGTCTGGCCCATTTGGTCATTTCAGAAATGATATAGCGGAAGCACTCGGGCTCCTGAACAAGAGGCGTTATGTCTTTGAAACTTACGCCTGGTTTAGGAAAATCAGGGACTTCATAAATTCTTGATTTAAGAAGCTCAACGTTCATTTTCCTTCTGCCTCCACTCTTTTCCATTTAAGAAAAAATCGGAGGGGTTTGTCAACGACTCTTTTCTTTGAATCCCGCAGCCTAGAATCTTAAATAAACAGATTTTATGAATTGATAAAACTACTGGCTGAAAAAGTAGAGCATGAATAAATAAAAAATAAAGTAAAATCAATTTCAAAAAAATTCGTGATTAGGTAAGGCGGCACGAATTTCGAACAAGAATTTCGAAGGACAGGAATTTTGGCTTTTACTTTACCCTGAGACCAAAATTAAAAATTAGGTAAATAAATAAGCTGGCACGAATTTCAAGCTGGAACGAATTTAAGACACCAGTTTCACGTCGGGGTCGGCAGGGAGGCGCAAGGAGAGTATATGGCTTGATTGGGGGGCAGAAATTTCAGGAAAGAGATCGGGTAGAATTATGGGAAGGAATAAGCTTGATTTTGGCTGAAAAAAAGAGGTAAATATGTAGGCTGGCACCAATTTTAAAAATAGGTAAATATGTAAGTTGGCACGAATTTTGGGGAGGAAATAGGTAAATAGGTAGGGTGGCACCAATTTGGATGTGGCGGCTGTGCTTTATTGCTGATAGCGAGGCTCTGCCTCAGAAAGACATAATCCAGGTAATGGAAAAAGCCGTGAGGGGTGGTGCTACCCTGGTCCAGCTTCGGGGCAAAAAATGGTCAGACCGGGAGTTTTTTTCCCTGGCCCTGGAAGCCAGAGAAATTCTTAAACCCAAAAAAATTCCCCTGATTATTAATGACAGGATTGATATAGCCATGGCAGCTGAGGCTCAGGGCGTCCATCTGGGTCAAAAAGATCTGCCCCTGAAGGTTGCCCGAAAACTCGCTGGAGACAGGCTCATCATTGGCATTTCCGTCAATACGGTCAAGGAAGCTAAAGAAGCGGAAAGCGAGGGGGCTAATTATCTGGGTGCTGGACCTGTCTTCTGGACCGGTTCGAAAGAAGATTTAAGGCCGACTCTTGGTCTTGAGGGTTTAAAAGCTATCTGCCAGGCTGTAACCCTTCCCGTTCTCGCTATTGGCGGCATTACAGCTGCTTCCATCCCGGAAATAATGGCCTCTGGAGCTGCAGGAGTGGCTGTAATTTCAGCTATAGCCCGGGCAGATGACCCTGAGCAGGCGGCCCGGTCACTCAGAGAAGCTATTGATTTATCAATAAGATGAGCTTCAAGCTGATTTTAAGGAAAGCTGGATTTTTCGCTCGCCTTTCTCGCCGATTTTAATTTCCACCTGATAAAAAGGTAAGCCAGGGTCAAAGGCAATTTTCTCGGCCCACTCGACGATGACCACCCCCTGCCCTAACCAGTCCTCCCAGCCAAGGTCCAGAATTTCTTCCTGTCTTTCCAGGCGAAAAAGATCAATGTGGAAAATCGGGCAGCGGCCATAATAAATATTGACCAGGGTAAAAGAGGGGCTACAGACTTCATTAATATCTTTAACTCCAAGGCCTGCCGCTAAACCCCGGGCAAAGACAGTTTTCCCTGATCCGAGTTCCCCGTATAAGAAGGCAATTTCATCACCCTTCCAGGTTTCGGCAATGCTCCTGGCAATAGCTATCGTTTCTTCTTCAGAATAGCTGACAAAATAGAGGGAGCTTTCTGACATGGTTATCAAATTTCTCTCAGAGGAATCAGGCCAATTTCCCTGGGCCCTGGTCCCGGCTTTTCTCTGGCCAGGTCTTCGAGTTTTTTAATTGCAGCCGGAAGAAAACGAAGGAGGTCCCCGGCGACCAGGGGCCTTTCGCCTACCCTCTCTCTGGCTATATCTCCGCTTAAGCCATGAATATAAACAGCTGCGGCCACGGCTAGAAAAGAATCTTTAATCTGCATCAGGAAAGAAGCGGCCAGACCGCTGAGAACATCCCCTGAGCCGCCACTGGCCATACCGGGATTGCCTGTAGGATTGATATAAATAAAACCATCGGCATTGCTGATTATGGTCCGATAACCTTTCAGAACCAGAATAAGGCCATACTGGCGAGAAAAATTCTGGGCGAGTTCCAGGCGTCTTGCCAGAATTTCAGCCGTGGGGAGGCCGCTGAGACGAGAAAACTCACCGGGATGGGGAGTTAAGACACAGGTTTCAGGCAATTTTCTTAAAAGTTCAGGATATCTGGCCAGAATATTCAGGCCATCAGCATCAATCAGGCAAGAGAGGTTGATTTCGGGCAACAGAGTTTTTACCAGTTCCGCTGTTTCTTCGTGGAGCGAAAGCCCTGGCCCGATAAGAAGGCAGTCTTTGCCCTTTATCAATTCTTTGAGCCGGGGTAAAGCCTCCCGGCTAACTGTACCCTCCTTTGTTTCGGGCAGAGGCTCGGTCATCAATTCCATGGTTGAGCGGGCAATAATGGGAAGGCAGCTCCGCGGTGTGGCTACGGTCACCAGGCCAGCCCCTGATCTCAGAGCGGCCCGGGCGGCCATGATGGCAGCACCTGTTTTCCCCACAGAGCCAGCCAGAATGAGGAGATGACCATAAGTCCCCTTGTGCGTATCCTTTTTCCGGGGCTGAAAACAGCTCAAAATCTTTTCTTTTTCCAGCCATTCTATCCGGTGCTTTTCATTAGAAAAAAGAAAGCGAGGCAGGCTAATATCGGCCACAATAACCTCACCAGCAAATTCCTCGGCCGGGGGCAAAACATGAGCTATTTTTGGCGCCCCCAGGGTAACAGTTAAATCCGCTTTAACGGCAGGGCCGATAAGCTGGGGTGTATCAGAAGAAAGACCCGAAGGGATGTCAACAGCTATCTTAAAAGCCGGGCTCTTATTGACCAGATCAATGGCCCGGGCATATTTTCCTTCAGCTGCCTTCTCCAGTCCGGTTCCAAATATAGCATCAATAATAATTGTGGCTTCAGCTAAAGCCTCGCCGAAACTGAGCCAGTCCTTCTCTTCTTCAAGCTCTTCAATTTTAAGGCCGATATTTTCAGCTATACGCAGATTAAGGGCAGCATCGCCTTTAACCTCGCTCTTCGAAGCCAGGAGGAAAATTCGCGGCTGACAGCCATGATTAAAAAGATGCCTGGCCACAACCAGGCCATCGCCACCATTGTTGCCTTTCCCGGCTACAATGACAATTTTCTGACGGATAAAATCAGGAAACTTCCGGACTATGGTCAGGAAAATCTGCCGGCCGGCATTTTCCATAAGAACCGGCCCGGGAATGCCAATTTCCTCAATGGTCAGCCGATCAATCTCCTTCATCTGGCTTGAATTCAGAACTTTCATCCTTTCCTCCAGCCAGTAAATTTTATCACAGAAATTCCCTTCTTTTCTTTAGTTTAATTAAGATGGACCTTTTGAGTGCGCTTAGCTGAACCTGATTAACCATTAAATTTTGTCATAGAAAGGCGCTGGCTGAACCTGAATAATCCACTAACTTTTATCATAAAAATTTTTTTCTCTAAATAAACAATTTAAATAGGCCTTCTGCGGTGGGTGTGGTTAGACCCGAATAATTATAGCTTTTAGATTTTTTAAAAAGCTCAGAAAAAAATTCTCTCTATAAATAATCCAAGCCAAATTCAGACCCTCTGTCTGCCTCAAGCTAGAGAAGATATCGAAGATAAGAATGAGGCTATAAAAAGGCTTTAATTTAGCCTGAAAGTTTACTCTCAGCAAAATAAGAAACTTTTAAGATCAAAAAAGACATCCAAATAAGCCCGGTAATTTTCCAAATGAGAAAGCTCCATTTTAAATTTGACAAGAAAGAATAAAATTAAATAGCATAAGGAAGTCTTCCCTTAAATGAAACACTTAGATTTCATTTTCTATTTTACGGCTGTTCTCATTGGTTACCTTTTCGGCAGTTTTCTTCCAGCCTATTTTTTAGCCCAAAAACTCAAGGGAGTGGATATTCGGGAGGAAGGAACAAAGAATGCCGGCACAGTTAATACCTATCATGTCCTCGGCCTGTTTCCAGCCATCATTACAGCTGTCTTTGATGTAAGCAAAGGCTTAATTTCTCTTTACCTGGGCCAGTTGATAACCGGTTCAGCCTTTGGCGGTTATTTGGCTGCGGCTGCTTCCATTTCTGGCCATGTCTTTCCCTTTTATCTTAAATTTCGGGGCGGCCAGGGTGTAGCCTCAGCCACTGGCCTTCTGATTTATTTTCTGGGAATCTTTTATGGCCAGGGCTTTCTGCCCTGGTTTTCGCTTTTTCTTTTAGCCTTTCTGGTCATCATCTTGAGCTGGATAGCCAGAAAGGGGGAGTTTGTAGGGGGTTTCATTCTGCCCTCGCTATTCTTCCTTATCCTTATTTTTGTCCCCTTCTCCGCAGCCAAGCTCTTTTCTCTGTTAATAATTCTCTATATTCTGGCTATCAATGTTCTAAACATCTGGAAATTTGGCCTGTGGAAACCCTCAGAATTTGCCCAAAAAGGCCTTATTGGCTGGCGCCTTTATTTACGTCCCCTGGCATTTTTGCTGATTCTCATTTATTTTAAGCTCGAAAGAAAAATTGTTCTTACCTTTCTTGGCGCACTTACCCTTTTCTTTTTAGTTCCTGATTTACTGCGCCTGATTTCGAACCAAATTAATCGCTTTTTCTTCGTTAAGGTTCGCAAAATATATAAGGAAAAGGAAAAAACCAGATTTTCTTCGATTACCCTTTTTCTGGTCAGTTTTTTCCTCACCCTTCTTCTTTTTGAGCAGGATATAGCTGTTGTGGCCATCTCCTTTCTTATTTTTGGCGACTTTTTCAGCAAAATTTATGGTCTACGTTTTGGCCGGACGCCCTTTTTTGACAAGACCGTTCAGGGGAGCCTGGCTCATTTCTGTGCCTGCCTTATGGCTGGTTATATCCTCCATCCCTTTGTTCAGATTTCCCTGCCCGTAATCTTTCTGGGCGGGCTGGTTGCCTCCCTGGTCGAAGCTCTACCTCTTGGAATTGATGACAATCTCAGTGTCGCTTTAATCAGCGCCTCAGTGATTTATATAACCAGACTGTTCTAAATTTTCCTGTGGTTGCGTCTCCAGAGGCAGGAGCTTGAGAAAGGAGCTGAATAATTTCAGCCAGGAAATTGGCCTAGAGCTTCAAAAGTTGAAGCCATTTAATTTAAGCAACTTAAAAAGAGGATAAACGGTTTGAGTGAGCGGCTAACGATAAAGAGTCGCTAAAACCTCCGTTGTTTTTAGGGAAAGCCTGATGAGGATTGATTCAGCTCTCTAATTATAATACTAAATAAGGGTTAGCCCCTGCCATTTTTACTATTAAGGAATTGATTCAGCTCTCTATTTATGATACTAATAAAGGTCAAAATTTTCGGAAAAAGGAGGTAAGGGTATGGCCATTCGGGTGGGCATAAATGGCTTTGGCCGTATTGGTCGCAGTCTTTTTCGGGCGGCTTATAAAGACCCTGAAATTGAATTTGTGGCCGTTAATGATATCACTGATGCTCGCACCTTAGCCCATCTGCTTAAATATGATTCTGTTATGGGCATTTTTAAGGAAGAAGTTAAATGGACGGATAATTCCATCCTCGTTCAGGGCAAAGAAATCAGGGTTTTTGCGGAAAAGGACCCGGCCAGCATTCCCTGGAAAGACCTGGGAGTCGAAATTGTGGTTGAGGCGACGGGTAAATTCAAAACCAAAGCCGAGGCAAATAAACACATTCAGGCCGGGGCAAAGAGAGTCATTTTCTCGGCGCCAGCGACTGACCCAGATATAACCATTGTCATGGGCGTTAATGAAAAGGCCTATGACCCGCAAAAACATTTTGTCCTTTCCAATGCTTCCTGCACCACCAACTGTGTTGCCCCTGTAGCCAAGGTTTTGCATGATACTTTCGGGATTGAAAAGGCCTTTATGACGACAATTCACGCCTATACCAACGACCAGAGAATTCTTGATCAGCCTCATAAGGATTTGAGAAGGGCCAGAGCCGCGGCTGTGAGCCAGATTCCCACAACCACCGGAGCAGCCAAGGCTGTTGGCCTGGTTATGCCCGAGCTAAAAGGAAAAATCGACGGCATTGCTATCCGGGTTCCAACGCCCAACATTTCTCTGGTTAATTTAGTCGCCCTGCTGAAAAAGAAGGTTTCAGTCCAGGAGGTCAATGAGGCCTTTAAACGAGCGGCCGCCAATGAGCTCAAGGGTATTCTTGACTATACTGATGAAGAACTGGTTTCCGTCGACTTTATGGGCAATCCCCATTCGGCCATTGTCGATGGCCCCTTCACCCGCCTGGTAGATGAGAATCTGGTTGAAGTTCTGGCCTGGTATGACAACGAATGGGGCTATTCCTGCCGCCTCTACGATTTGATTAAATATATTGCCAGGTAAAGCTATGAAATCCATCTGCGAAATCGATTTTAAAAATAAAAAGGTTTTTCTCCGGGTTGATTTTAATGTCCCCCTCGATGAAAGCGGGGCTGTGCGGGACGATACTCGTCTTCGAGCGGCCCTGCCCACAATTCGCTATCTTCTGGATAATGGGGCTGCTCTTATAATCGCCTCCCATTTAGGCCGGCCCAAGGGAAAATATGACCCGAAATTGAGCCTCAAGCCTGTGGCGCGAAAACTGGAGGAAATACTTGATCGGCCTGTGACCCTGGCAGCTGAGGTTGTGGGCAAAGAAGTGGAGCAACTAAAAAGCCAGATTAAGCCAGGAGATATCTTGCTTCTTGAAAATTTGCGTTTTCATCCAGGGGAGACAGCCAACGACGAATCCTTCGCGCGGGAACTTGCCTCTCAGATAGACGTCTATGTTAACGATGCCTTTGGCGCCTCCCATCGGGCTCACGCCTCAGTCGTGGGGATGGTTAAATTCGTGCCTGAAAAGGCTGCAGGCTTTTTAATGGAAAAGGAGGTTACCTATCTTAAAAAAGCCATTGAAGACCCGGAAAGACCCTATGTGGCCATTCTCGGTGGGGCCAAGGTCTCAGATAAAATCCCTGTGATTGAAAGTCTTCTGGATAAGGCTGATGAGATTTTAATTGGCGGAGCCATGGCTTACACCTTTTTTAAAGCCATGAATTTTGAAGTTGGCCGCTCTCTGGTTGAAATGGACCAGCTCGAAAAGGCGCAGACTATCCTCAAGAAGGCCCGGGAAAAGGGAGTGGGCCTGCATTTTCCAGTTGACCATGTGGTCGCCCCTTCCCTTAAGGCCGAAGTAACTCCAGCCATCATTGATGGTTTTCCCATACCTTCAGAGATGATGGCGGGCGATATCGGGCCCAGAACAATTACCATGTTCACTTCTCTCATCAATAAGGCCAAAACAATTTTCTGGAATGGCCCCCTGGGTGTTTTTGAGCTTGAGCCTTTTAGCCAGGGAACGATGGCCATTGCCAGGGCCGTAGCGGCCTGTTCGGCCATTTCCATAATTGGCGGCGGCGATTCCGTGTCAGCTTTGAAAAAAGCAGGTGTTACCAGCCAGATTACTCATGTCTCGACAGGTGGCGGGGCCAGCCTGGAATTCATTGCCTATGGGACACTTCCTGGAATCGAAGCCCTCGAATAGGGCTTGATGAAGTTAATCCATAACGAAGAGGCAAGAATGATTCAAGGGAAAAAAGTAGCCTCGAGAATTCCCTTTATTGCTGGTAACTGGAAAATGAATAAGACCATTCAGGGAGCCAAAGCGTTAGCCGCAGCTGTGGTAAAAGCATCCCTGAATTTAGCTGGTTCAGAAATTGTGCTCTGCCCTCCCTTCACTGCCCTTTATGAAGTGGCTAAAACCATAGAGGGTAGCCCAGTTCAGCTTGGGGCTCAGGATATTTTCTGGGAAGATAGTGGTGCCTTTACAGGTGAAATTTCCGGGCCGATGCTCAGAGACGCAGGCTGCCAGTATGTTATTGTGGGTCATTCAGAAAGAAGGCAAATCATGGGCGAAAGCGATGATATAGTCAGCCGCAAGCTTAAAGCGGCCCTGAGGAATGAGCTCCATCCCATTCTTTGCCTTGGAGAAACTCTGGAGGAAAGAGAAAGGGGACTGACCTTTGAGCGAATCAGAGCCCAGCTTAACCTGGCTCTTAGAGATCTTGACCAGGAAGAAGTAGCTAAAATCATTATTGCCTATGAACCGGTTTGGGCTATTGGCACCGGTCGTAATGCCACCCCGGAACAAGCTCAGGAGGCCCATCATTACATCCGCCAGATTCTGGCTGAGCGCTATGGCGAAGAACTTGCTTCCTGTGCTATAATTCTTTATGGCGGTTCGGTTAAAGCCGAAAACGCCGCTTCCCTGGCTGAAAAAGAAGAGGTGGATGGTTTTTTAGTGGGTGGGGCTTCCCTTGAGGCCGAAAGTTTTGTTAAAATTATAAAGAACTCAATTGAGGTAAAAAAGAGGTGAGTGCGTTATTAATTATTCTTCATGTTCTCATCTGTCTTATCTTAATTGTGGCTGTTCTTCTTCAATCAGGGAAGGCGGCTGATCTGGCTGGTTCCTTCGGGGGAGTGGGCAGCCAGACAGCCTTTGGTCCAAGGGGAGCCACAACGCTTCTGGCCAAAATAACGACAGCAGCTGCAGTGATTTTCATGCTGACTTCAATTGGACTGTGGCTTGTCTCCACTAAAGGGGAAAAGTCGGTCATGAAATCTGTCCCCGCAGTAACTGAGACCCAGAAAAAGGCTGAGGAAACAAAGAAAGAACCCGGAGAAAAGAAAGAAACACCTGCAAACCCTGAACAGAAGGGTGAAAGGAAATAAGTTAGAAAGATTTGTGATAGAAAAATAAATGGGATGCCGAAGTGGTGGAATTGGTAGACACGCTAGCTTGAGGGGCTAGTTCCCACTATTTTGGGAGTCGGGGTTCGAGTCCCCGCTTCGGCATTCCTTCTTTTTTTATCAGGCGCGACTGGCAACCCAGAAAGAAAAATCCATTTCATCCTGAGCACCAGACAAACGACCAACTTCAGTTCCTTTTTTCACAATGAGAAAAGTGGGAACAGAGCTAATACCAAAACCGGCCGCCAGCTCTGGATACTGGTCAACATTGACCATGACAACCATAATTTCTCCAGCCCGCCTTTTAGCCAGTCTTTCCAGGATGGGTTTCATCCGCAGGCAGTGGGGACAGTTATCAGAATAAAATTCGAAAAGGATGGGAATAGAACCATTTTTAATGAGATTATAAATCCGCTGAGGAGAAAGGGTCAGAACTGTCCCTGGCTCAGGCAGGGCATTACGACAGCGGCCGCAGAGAATTTTTTTGCCGGGAGCAAGATCTTTTTCATAAATGCGGTTAGTTGCCCCACAATGAAAACATATTAGTCTTAATTCTTTACCTTCTTTCAAGCCTTTTTACCTCTTTTTCTGAAGATAAATAGGTCAATAGCTAAAAGTAATCAATCCCCTTTTTTCGCGGATGGTCTTCCTGATTTCCTCTTTGCTTATTTTACCTTCCTTTTCAGCTTTAATTGCCCAGAAAAGTTCGGCTGTGGTCATCAACCCATTGCCATCAGCTACAGCTTCATCTATCTGCTCCTGGGTAAAGGGGTTGGGCCTGGCTCGAGCATCCTGCCGTAAATAATAATTACCGATAAGCAAGGCTTTCATCTTGGTATTATCGAATTCCTGCATGCGACGGGCCTTAAACTTCTGCAAGACAACGAGATCGTTCTCCGGAGCCGGGCCGAGACCACTCCGGATAACAACGAGTATCAGGGGACTTGTTCTGATCTTTTCCTCAATTGTTTTTTCATCGGCATCATCAATCAGCCAGATATCCTCTTCTTTAATCCGGATGACCCTTTTCCAGTAGTCATCAACATCGACGACAGTTGGCCATTCAAGGTAATTAAAGGCATGAACCACGGCCTTTTTCAAAACCTCATCCTGACCGATGACCAGCTGGAAGAAAACCTCCTGCTCGGTCTTTTTTAGCTCTTCAGCCTGATTTCTCAGGCGGAAGATGGCCTGTCGATGACGCTCTGTCTCCTCCTGGATTTGCTGGAAGACCGCCTTAAGAGAGGGGAAATAATAGTCTGGGCTTTCAATCCAGGCAAAGGGATTTTCCTCAAAAAGATAGGGTGTCATGGGGGGTAAGATCTGACGGAGCATGGCCCGGACGACATCAAGATTACTCTGGCCAAACCAGGGCAGAAGGAAAAGATAGCCCTTACCTTTGCGCAGGCAGGCAGCTACGGGGCGACGGCGGTAATTCCTGGCCAGAACCTCGATCTGTCTATAACCCGAACCTTCCTCATCAACTGTCAGAAAGTTTTTGGTTTCGTCTTCATCAGAGAAAAGCTCGTAGGATTTGATAATTTGAGGCATGAATTCTTCCAGGAGACGTCCAGCGGGGCTGTCAGCGATTTTATTGATAAAAGAAGGTCTCTTATTTACCTCAAGTTTCAGCCCGGGGATGGGACCAAAAAGATTTGTCAGATGAAATTCCTCACCTGATCCGAGGAAACAGGTGATAACCCCCCCATCGAGGAGAATGGCTTCAAAATTAGCCGCATCGCCCACATGAAGGCCGGGACCGGAGTCGCCAAGATTGAGCTGAAAGAAAACAAGACGGCAATCGAGGGGAGGAACAAGGCTTTCGACTTTCCCGGATTTCCAGTTGGTTTCCCGGCCCTCCACATCCCATTTTTCAGCCTGAAGTTGCTTTATATCTTCTTCTGAAAAATCAATCATCAGGATTTTAGCCATTCTTACCCCCTTTCAGTTATTTTCGATTTTTTATATTAACACAACTCGAGATAGACCTGTCAATCATCAATTAAGAGGATTTTTTTATCTCACCTTCTTCACCATATGGGCCTAATCTTCCTTTTTTCTTCTGGCCTTCAATATCAAAAAAAGCAGGCCCTTCCTTAAAAAGTCAAGCAATTTCAGCAATTTTTTATGGTGAATTTCCGGTCTTCTTTCCGCCTTCCCAAGCTCTTATATAAGGAAAGGAAAAAAGCGTTTAAAAAAAACTTATCCAGGTTCCTTGATAAAATGAATCAAGAAAATAGGAACCAATTTGGGCATTATATAAGTTGTCTTAAATGTACTTATAGCCAATAGAGGTCTGATAATTAACCGCACTTTTCAGGGAAAAGCCATTTAAGGCAGGCTTATCCTTAAAAAGTGTGGTGGATGCTGCCCTTTTTTATCATGAATATTTAGCCATTTTTCGCTTAAATAAGCGCTCGTATCAGGGTAATGGAGCGTTTTTTTAAAACTGTTCTCTAGCCCCTTTATAAAAATTGGAATGATAATAAGTTTCCTTCAATTTTAAAAATCATTTTTTAATGGCTTAAAATTTTTTAGCTTTTTGATCTTAAAAGAAATAAAGCCGTTACAGGCCCAATCCAATCAATGGCCACAATTTTCACAGAAGCCCCAAGGCATTGACAAAGGCGGGTTTTTCTATGATAATAATAATTGGTGCTGGCCATAAAAAACAATTCATAACCCCCTCCTTTCGCTTTATATCCCCCAAATTCCCCTATAAGGCCAGCACCTATTTGCATTCAGAAAGATAATTTGGCCTCCACTCATGACATGAAAGTAAAGGTCAGTCTATTGACCATAAAAGTTGAGGAAAAACCGGGTGAATTAGTTTCTTCACGCTGAAGAGAAAATTTTACCCCGAAAATCATTTGTGGCACTTGAATCAGGCCATGTATTATCGTTTCCTACCCTCTCCCCATGAAAGTCCAGTCAGATTAAAAGATAAAGCGGGCAAAGACATCTTGAGGTTAAAAAGAGACCAATGTAATGCCAATTTGAGTTAGTTGTTTCTTTTCGAATTCCTACCTTATTTCAAGAGACGTTTAATGAATATTAATGAACAATAGTCCCTTCTTTTCCATTTAGAGCTTCTTTAATTCGAGTTTAAGTTAGTTCTGGCTTATGGGTAGTGTCTGGAAGGAATATCCCTAGAAGCATTTAATCACTCTTTCGCAGGCATCCAGAGGTAGTATTTTAAGAAATTTCGGGGAAGCGCGCCCGGAGGGATTTGAACCCCCGCCCTTTGGATTCGAAGTCCACCGCTCTATCCACTGAGCTACGGGCGCGGCTCTTCGTTCTTTATTTTGGCTTAAAGGGAAGGTTTTGACAAGAGCGGCACTGATTCAGAAAGCTTTTATCCCCAGTAATTTTTTCTTATTTTCGATGGACCTTAAAATTTCACTCAAAATCAGGCCAGTTTCTTCCGCACCAAAGTCATTTTTCTCAATAATGATCTCTTTTTTCCTGAGAACGGCCTTTATGAGTTTAGAGCCCTTGGCTTTCTTTATTCTTGACCGATCAGCCTGAGTTTCAAATTTCGTTACCTGAATCCAGAGGATAGTTTCCTCTTCTTTTTCCAGAATCAGGATAAAGAGATGGTCATCCTTGTAAGAATCGTCTTCATCCTTACCCAGAAAAGATTGCCATTCCCTTAAGCCTTCGGGAGAAACCAGAGCCACCGGCCTGACCTCTTTATAAATTTCCCTTATTTTCTGGCTTAAAATGGCTGCATTATCCTGTGTGGTCACCTTCTGATTGCTTTTTATCACCTCATCTTCCGAGCTTGAAACCGAAAACGGGCTGATCAGAAATAGAGGCAAAAGTGCGAGGACAATGATGACCGGCGCCGTATTCTTTAACCGCCCGAAAATGTTCATTTTGGCTCCTGATTCTATTTTAATCCCCTGAGATTTTTTTCATAATTTGATGAATCGAAAGGGATTGCCTGTCCAGGCCAGAAATTTCTTAAAATCAGCCAGGCTCAGACCTATGGTCACCGTATTTATATTGGGATGGAAATGGAGGGTCTGGGCTGACTCCAGATCCGCGTCAATGATAACCTCGACTTCCTTTTTGAGGTCATTGATAAGGCCAAAGGGAGAAACTGAGCCGGGATCAACACCCAGAAAACGACGTAATCTTTCAGGCGAAGCGAAACTCAGTCTCTTTTCCCCAAGTCTCAGGGCCAGCTTTTTTAAATCCACGGGTTTTTCATGTTCAGCAATGACCAGAAAATGTCGCTGGCCCTTCTCATCTCTCAAAAAAAGATTTTTGCAGCGGGCCCCGGGAAGATCAGCCCAGTAAAGGCGGGCTTCAGCCACCGTATAAACGGGCGGGTGCTCATAGCGAGTAAAATTTATACCGAGTTCGCTTAAAACTTCATAAACTTTCTCTTCGGGCGACTTCTCCCTGAGCTCAGCTGTCATCTCTCCCCCATCGCCGGATTTTCTATCGGGCACTGAATCATGGCTGGATAATTGCCGCCGCCACCAGATTGGCTACCCTTGATCTTACTGGAATTATAACTCCCTTATCATCAGGATGCACCCTGTTGGTCAAAAAGATGACAAAGGTTTTTGTTTCGGGATCAATCCAGATAGAAGTTCCGGTATAGCCCGTATGGCCATATGAAGAGCGGCCAAAAAGGTCTCCCCTGTTTGTGGAATAAGGGGAGTTTATATCCCAGCCAAGACCCCGGCCTGAAAAAAGAACTTCAGGATAGATTTCCGTCATCCTCCTGACGCTCAAGGGGCTGAGAATTCGCTGCCCATCAAGCTCTCCCTGATGGAGCATCATGCGGGCAAAAAGAGCCAGGTCATCAGCTGTTGAGAACAGCCCGGCATTGCCGGAGATACCCCCCTGAAGTCGGGCCAGAGGGTCATGGACTATCCCGATAAGAGGCTTCCCTGAAATAACCTCTGTGGCCACGCACTGGTCTTTTAATTCGGGTGGAGGATTGAAAAAAGTTTTCTTCATGCCCAGAGGAAGAAAGATATTCTCCCGGGCAAAAGTCGCTATGTCTTTGCCCGTGATTTTCTGAATAATATAAGCCAGGGTAATATAGCCCAGGCAGCTGTAACGAAAATCTTTTCCAGGAGGAAATTCCTTCTTTAAAGAGGCAATGTGTTTAACCAGCATCTCGGTTGGACAGGGGGAACCATAGAGCCTGGCTACTTCCTCGGCACTGGTATAGGCTGGAAGCCCGGAAGTATGAGTTAAAAGATGCCAGAGGCGAGCCTCCTCCCCCTTCTGGCCTTTTTCATCTTCATAAACAGAAAACTCAGGAACATAATCCCGGACTCTATCATGAAGACTGAGCTTTCCCCTTTCCACCAAAATCATAATGGAGGTGGCTGTCGCTACAGGTTTGGTCAGGGAAGCTAAATCGAAAAGCATGTCTATCTTCATAGGCCTGGGTTCAGGAATCCATTGTGCATGGCCATAGGCCTGGCGAAAGACAATCCTGTCATGGCGTCCGACAATTACCACTGCCCCGGGAAAATATTTTTGCTGAATGCAATCAACCAGAAACTGGTCCAGAAGTTTAAGCCTTTCGTAAGAGAAGCCAACAGCTTCGGGCCGGATTATGGCCGGGCTGAGAAATGAAAAAGAAAGAAGAATTAAAAGGATAATCGGAAAAATTTTCGCTGAATTATTTTCCCCATATCTCATGGAATTGTTTTCCTTTAGCTTTTTATTTTCCCTGATTTAAATTATTATCTCTTTATAATTTTTTTTCTACCAACTTTTTCTTCTCTTCATCTTATTTTTTTTCTTCATTTTTCTCAGGGTCTAATCACCTTCATGCCAATTTTCTACAGGTCTGTCTTCTATGTTTCGTAACTCAAAAGTTTCTATAAAAAACCTCTGCCTTATCGACCAGGCTATTCTTACATTCTTACATCAGATGAACAGCGATTTTATAATTTTTTAAATTATGAGCAAAAAGATGTAGTGGATCCATAAATAAATGCAACTTTTTACAGGGATTTTTTCTGGCCAAATGCTCTTTTCCTGGAGGACCGAAGATCATAATACATGTCATCCCTGAGGCTAAAAATTTAAAGTTCTATTCGGCAAAAAGAGTCTGATGTCCAATTCTGCTTGAAGAATTATGATGCGTCGCAAATATATCTAACCCGTAGCAGAAAAAGCAGGATTCATTTAATCCCGGGACGTTGAGCTAAAAGCTTTTCTATCTCTTCAATTTCTTTGGGGACATCCGCTGTCAGGACTTCACAGCCATCAGCCGTGATGAGCACCGTATCTTCAATCCGGATACCAATATTTTTTTCAGGATAATAAAGGGCCGGCTCAATCGCAAAAACCATGCCAGGCTGTAAGGGAATGCCGGCAGGACCGACATCATGGGTAGCGAGACCAACATAATGGCCAATGCCGCCTCGCAGGCCCCGGCCATCCATTTTTTTCTTTTTCAATACCTCTTCCACATGTTTTCTTACATCTTCCGCTGTAATACCGGGCCGATAGGCTTCAATGCAGGCCTTCTGCACTGTCAGGACTATTTCATAGACTTCTCTCTGTTCAGGCGTAAATTTGCCGGAAACAGGCCAGGTTCTAGTTATATCCATACAGAGCTGATCGAGGTCAGCCCCAAAGTCCATCAGAATGAGGTCGCCTGCCTCTATCCGCCGGGAATTTTTATTGTAGTGCTGAATGCAGGTATTGGGGCCTGAACCAACGATGGGCGCATAAGCCGGTCCTCTTGCTCCTCCCTTCAAAATATAATAGATGGCTACAGCCTCAATTTCGTACTCATACATTCCTGGCCTTGAGGCCAGCATGGCCTGTTTAATGGCCTCGGCTGAAAGCTTTCCATTTCGCCTGAGAATAGCTATTTCTTCCTCTGTTTTGATCAGCCTCATTTCATCGATAAAAGGCGTGATGTCGCGAAGTTCAACTTCGGGAAAACGCTGGCGGAGCTTTGCGACCCGGTGCTCATCCAGGGAGATGAGGTCGTTGTAATGGCTTCTATTTTTTCGGGCTATAAAAATCCTGGTTTCGCCGCGGCTCATATCTACCTCATCTCGAGGCGAAAGGCGCACATAAAATCTGGGCTGGGGACCTCGCGTATTTCGGGCCAGATATTCTTCGAATTCGCTGAGTTCCTGGACCCGCGTCAGCCCCAACTTCTCAGCATTCTTTTCTATTTTCAGCCAGTTAGGGCCTTCCATCATTTCCTCTCTCGCTGTCTGGCGGGGTAAAAAGAGAATTGATTCCTTAGTCAGGGGATTCAGAACAAGAATGGCATTCTTATCTTCAACACCTGTTAGATAAAAAAAGTCATTGTCCTGCCTGAAATGAGAGGCAGGCTGATCCATGACTTCACCGAAGAGAATAATCAAGCCATCTTTGACCCGGGACATGAGTTTTTCCCTTCGTCTCACCATTTCTTCTCGGCTGTAGCCAGTTCTCTGGCCGAAAAAGATTCCCGGCCAAAAAAGAAGAAAAAGGAGCGTTACAAGAATGGCCCGGGATAATGTGCCTTTTCTTTTGAATTTCATGGCTAGCCTCCCTTTTTCTTTAATCTCCCCTCTTTTTAATTCTGGTTTTAGGTTTTTAAATTTTCATTTCCTTTTTCCTCTGCATTTTTTTAAGGCTCTAACTCATCTCAAGGGACTCATCACTGAAAAATTTTTTCTTTAAGAAGCCTTCTTTTTAAACCTTGCAAAAATTCTTCCTCGAAGATAATTAATCGCTTCCTGAATCCAAGAACAGTTAGAATAGGAATCATCTACCTCAAAATACCTCTCGTTATTTATCTCAATTTTTAAGCCAGTTTCTTCTGGTTCTTCAATCACCTTCAGCCCTGGTCTTGTCTTCGGGCTTTTTGCGGTATTTTTCGAACCAGGCCATTAAATAGAGCTGCTGGGCCAGCCGGTGGGAGGGCCGACGCCAGCCATGATATTCTTCCGGCATGCGGACAAGAAGCGTTTCTTTCTTGAGCATTTTCAAAGCTCGGTAATATTCTTCACTCTGGCTGATAGGGGTTCTTAAATCAGCTTCACCGGTCATAATCATAATGGGAGTCTTTACGTTCGCTACATAATGAATGGGTGATCTTTCAATATATTCCAGGGGATCTTCCCAGGGAAATTTTCTGAACTGGCGATACCACATGTGACCATCAGTCGTTCCAACAAAAGAATACCAGTCAGTTACCGGCCTCATGGAAACAGCGGCCCGGAAGCGGTCAGTATGACCCACAATCCAGGCCGTTAAAACACCGCCACCGCTTCCTCCACAGACAAACAGATTTTCCGGTTCAATAAAGCCTTTAGCTATGGCTGCATCCACTCCCGCCATAAGGTCATCGAAATCTTTACCGGGATAGGAAAATTGAATGCCATTGACAAAATCCTGGCCATAGCCCGTACTTCCCCGGGGATTAGTATAGAGGACCGCATAGCCATTGGCAGCAAAATTCTGCCATTCCCAGCTGAAGGCTACATTGTACATGGCCCAGGGGCCACCATGAATCCAGAGAACCAGGGGATATTTTTTACCTGGCTCAAATTCCGCGGGTTTAATCAGCCAGCCCTGAATCATCAGGCCATCAGAGGATTTAAACCAGAGCTCTTCCACTTCGCCCAATTTAACACCTTCTAAAACGTCCTGATTGACATCCACCAGTTCCTTCATCTGAGCGGGCTGATTAAGATTGAAAGTTACCAGATAGCCAGGCCGGTAAAAATTGGATATGATCGCGGCTACCTGGCCATTTCGAGCCAGGGAATAATCGGAAATGTAATGGACTCCCTGGGTTATCTTTTTTATTTTGCCGTCAAGGGAAACGAAATAAAGATTGGCCTCTCCTTTCTCGGGCATTAAATAATAAAGACCGGAACTATCAGGCGACCAGGTCAGAGAAGTAGGCGAATTGGGTAAGTCTCCTGCCAGAAGCTTCTTTTGCTGGCCATCTTTGTCCATTAAATAGATGCTGGAAAGATGGGAGGTAAAATTGCGGTCATCATAACCGGTATAGGCAACCCATCGCCCATCAGGCGAAATCAGGGGGTTATTATCAGGTCCTTTGCGATCCGTGAGGGCCTTTATCTCAAGGTTTTTTAAATCCACCACATAGATTTCAGAATCACCCATCTGGTATTCAGCGTCAGGTTTGCGAATAGCCGAAAAATAAAGCCTGGTTCCATCAGCCGAAAATGCCGGGCTGGTGTGATTATAATCGCCTGTGGTTATCTGACGGGGAGTTCCCCCAAGCTCGGCATCAATAACGAAAATATGGTTATATCCTCGGGGCAAGGGTCCCCGGCCATCTGACCTCCAGGAAAGGCGATCAATGATAATGGCCGGTGCTGCCCATTTCGCACCTTCAGGTCGGGGTGGAAGTTTAATGGGTAGAATGGGATTATTGTCAGGAACAAAATAAGTGAAGGCCAGGTGCTTGCCATCTGGTGCCCAGACAATATTTGAGGGAGCTCTTTCAAGATGGGTCAGCTGGGCCACTTCTCTTGTATCCAGCCACATCACATGAATCTGGGTGGAGCCATCCCGTTCAGAAAGAAAGGCTATTTTCTTGCCATCAGGCGACCAGACAGGGGAATAATCGCGCCAGTTACCATGGGTTAATTCCCTGACTCTTTTACCCTCCACATCTACCAGCCAGAGGTTGGAGCGAGTCTGGTCGTTCATCTTATCCACCCAGGAACGAGTAAAAATTATCAGTTTTCCATCAGGAGAAATGGAGGGATTACCCACCGATTCCATCTCAAAAAAGGTCTCTGTGGTTAAGAGGCGATAGGCTTTGTCAGCCGAGACAAGAAAGGAAAAGGAAAAAAGGGTCAGAAAAAGGACCAGGGCTAAATTCTTTAAGCCATTTCGCGGCTTCATGCAAAAACCTCCTTTCAGTTTTCTCTGATTATCACAGAACCCTGGCTAAAAGCAATTTATCTTCCAAGATAAGATAAACTGAATCAAGATGAAATGAGATAAATGAAATAGTCATTCGACATCCAGGGCTCTTCCCCCTTTCTTGGAGATTACATTTGCCATTATTTTATGGAAAAGCTTTCCTCGGCTTAGGTTAATTTCACCCAAAAAATGATGCGTGTCGAAAATAAGATGAAATAAAAAAGACGAAACAGGATGAATGGTAATGAGGCCGGACGGATTAAATCAAATAAAAACGCTAAAAAATTGAGCTGAAGCCAGGCTATGCGGGAATTGGATTAAAATTAAATCCGCTACCAGACGACGCCGTAGTCATCGCCATAGTTGCTGGAACCACCCCAGAAGGTACCATGTTTATGGTCAAAATAAATGGCGTTTATCGGGCCGGAAGTATAACGTTTAAAGGAGAGGCGGTAACCCATTCGGCTCAGGGCCTCTCTAACCTCAGCGGGCGTTCTTTCATTGAGATCAAGTTTTCCGGGCGAGCATTCATGTAAATCAAAGGAACTACGCATCTGATAGCTCGTGATGTTGGGCGCCTCACAGGCCTGCTGCACATTCATCCCGAATTCAACAATATTCAGAAAAAACTGGAGGAGGTTCTGATCCTGGGTATCTCCACCCTGAACGGCAAAGGAAAGGTAAGGCCGGCCATCCTTCAAAGCCAGCCCGGGAGTTAGTGTGGCCCTTGGTCTTTTGCCCGGAGCAATGACATTAAAAGGATTTTCTTCTTCCTCGAGAACAAAACTCTGGGCTCTCTGGCTCAGGCCGATGCCTGTGCGGCCAGCAATTACACAGGGAATCCAGCCGCCACTGGGGGTCATAGAAACCACCCAGCCCTGCTCGTCGGCGGCCTGAATCGAGGTTGTCCCCTGCCAGAAAGTTTTTTCCTCTGAACCTTCCTTCTTCTCCATAAATTGACGATTTGACCATTTCTCGAGGTAATGGAGGAAAGGATTCTTTTTACCTTCAAAAGGATAGGGGTCGCCAGGCTTGACCTCAGGGTCATTGGCCTCCCAGTTAATCAGCTTGATTCTTTCCCGGGCATATTCTTTGGACAGAAGACCTTTAATGGGTTCTTCAGGTGGAAAATAGGGGTCGCCATAATAGAAATCCCGGTCAGCAAAGGCCAGATTCATCACCTGATAAAGAAGATGAATGTATTTGGCGCTATTATAGCCCAGGGCTTTCAGGTCAAAGTTTTCAAGCATATTCAGGGCCTGGAGCATGACCGGGCCCTGGACCCAGCAATTGAGCTTATAAACCTCAATTCCCCGGTAAGTTGTCATTACCGGCTCTTCAATATAAACCTTCCACCTGTCCAAATCCTCAAGGGTAATTAGAGCTCCCTGCTCCTGACAGCCCTGAACAAAATCCCTGGCGATATCACCTCGATAAAAACGGTCGTAGGCAGCATAAATAGCTTCTTTTCGGCTTTTACCGGCGGCCAGAGCTTTCTGTTCGGCCTCAACCAGTTTCAACAGGGTTTCTTTGAGCTCAGGCTGACGGAAGACTTCTCCAGGCCAGGGAGCCTCATGACTTTCGCCAGGGTGCATCAGGAAAATCCGGCTGGAATGGGGCCATTGCTTTATCTTTTTTTTATTATTTTCGATTCTATCGACCGTTTCCTGTTCTATGGGGTAGCCTTCGGCCATCTGGATAGCTGGTTCAAGAACATCTTTTAGGCTTAAAGTACCAAATTCAGCCAGCATTACCATCAGGCCGCCAGGAGTTCCCGGAGTCACGGCCGATAAAGGCCCATCAGCCGGCGGATATTTATACCCTCTTTTTTTATAAAACTCCGGAGTTGCTCCTGTTGGGGCAACTCCCAGGGCATTAATAGCTATGACTTTTCTCGTCATCGGATTATAAATCAGAGCCTGCGTTTCCCCGCCCCAGGTTAAAACATCATGCATGGTGCATACTGCTGCCAGCATCGAGCAGGCGGCATCCACCGCATTCCCGCCTTTCATGAACATCATGGCTCCGGCTGTAGCGGCCATGGGCTTTCCAGTTATGGCTATCCAGTGCTTGCTATGAAGAATGGGCTTTTCTGTTTTCTGCTGCCCGGAGCTGAGGATCATCATCCCCAGGAATAAAAGAATAAAGAACAGAGGGAAAAGGGTTTCGCGCCACGAGATCATAATTTACCTCCTTTGGCTTCTTTTTTTGCCCGGTGCAAATAGAGAAATTCCATGAGGGAAATTTTATCTTCAGCCGAAAGGGTTTTGAATTCAAATCCGGTCTCATAAAGACCACCAACAAAACTCGGTTGCTGCCAGCGAACTTCAGCCTCAATCATGAGAACTTTATTCAGGTCAGGTAAATAAAGCTCGATGTCCGCTTGTCTCCCCTGCTCCAGTTTTAAGGGAAGAAGCAATCTGAAACCACCCACTGAGAGCTCTGAAGTAAAAGCCCAGAGCTCCTCCTTCCTGGCCTGATCGGGGCCTTCTGATTGCCCGGTCTTCAGCCTGATTTTAACCCTGGCTTCAACCTTTATTCTTGGTTCCTTGCGCCTCTCCCTCCCTTTCCCCCCTTTATCCTTGACTTTATTTTTTCTCATTTGCCAATCCTGGCTGATTTTATCATAATCAGGGCCAGAATAGCCAGCAGGTTTATTCCGGAAAGCGCCTGATTCAGGACTAACCTATTGATTTTATTAGGGATATTTGCTATATTAGTTACGACCCCTGTTTGGCTGGCTGGGCAGGGGTCAGAAAGCCCTCCGTTTTCCCCTCCTTTCCCTCCTTTCAACCCATCCAGCCAGCAACTTTTTTTAAAAAATTTTACTTGATTAATTCTTATTATTCCTATATGATTAATAGGGAATAAGGAGGTTTCATGAAAGAATCCCATGATGATTTTAACCTGAGAGAGGGAAATTTTGGTTTTTCTTTATATATTGACAGGCCTCTATCCGAAAATCAGGGCTTCGGCGATGAAGATCAGGGTGATACCAGCAATTTACTTGAACAGGATCGCTTGATTTCCTCCGCAGATTTAAACTCGTCTGAGGGTGACCAGGAGGAGGATTATAATCTCCTCCAGATTTATATGAATGAAATGGGTAAGATTCCTCTCCTGACACCAGAAAGAGAAATTGAGCTGGCTCGAAAAAGAGAAAAGGCTGAACAATTTCTCCTTAAAGCCCTGGCCCGAACTAAGCTTTCTTATCTCGAATTGATCAAAAGGGAAAAACACTGGCGGGAGCATCCTGAAGCTCTTTTTACCTGGTTTGAACCAGGTTGCCGTCTTAAGGGCAAGGAGGCCCTGGTTCAATTTCGCCGGCAGGTTCTTTCCCGTCTTTCCCGGTTAAAGGCTCTTTACACGAGACTGCAATCCCTTCCCAGAAGGAGAAGAAATTCTCTGGCCCGGGCCAGGATCGTCTGGCGCATGATTCAACTTGTTTCTTCCCTTGGTCTGAGGCCTGAAACCAAAACCTTTTTGCTCAAATCCATTGAAGAAAATCTTGAGGCTTCAGTAAGAAAAAGGGAGAGCTCAGAGGAAAGAAAAATTCTGGAAAGCCTTAAAGTGGGGCAAAAAATGCTCGAAGAAGCTCTCCAGGAGCTCGCCGCAGCCAATTTGCGTCTGGTCATCTCTATCGCCAAAAAATACCAGTACCGGGGGCTCCCCCTCCTTGATCTCATTCAGGAAGGTAATATTGGCCTGATGAAAGCCGCTTTAAGGTATGACTACCGCCGGGGCTACAGATTTTCGACCTACGCCACCTGGTGGATAAGACAGGCTATCACCCGGGCCATAGCCGATCAGGCCAGAACCGTGCGTCTCCCCGTCCATTTGATTGAGCTTCTTCATCGAATCAATCAGGCAAGCCAGCAGATTCTTCGAGAGATGGGCCGGGAAGCCAGCGTTGAAGAGCTCTCTCGCAGATTGCGTCTTCCTGAAGAAAAAGTCAAAGAGGCCCTGAATCAGGTAGCGGAGCCAGTTTCTCTTGATATGACCGTCGGTCCGGACCACGATACCTTCTTAGCTGATTTTATCAGGGATGATAAATTCCCCTTGCCTGATGACCAGACGGCTCAAAATTATCTGAGACACAAGGTGATCGAAGCTCTCAAATTTCTTTCTGAGCGGGAGGCTCAAATTATCAGGCTTCGATTCGGTCTCGAGGATGAGCGCGAACATACCTTGGAAGAAGTTGGCCATAAATTCGGCCTGACCAGGGAGAGGATTCGTCAGCTTGAAATTAGAGCCCTGCGCAAGCTCAAGAACCTGGCTCTCCATGGATTAAAAAGTGAGGCCTTTTCTTCCTCCTGAAACCTCAGGTCAGTGTTTTGACTTTCTGAGAAGAGATAAACAGGAAGGACAGAAGCCAGCACTTTTGCGGTCAGTATCAGCCAGGGAATTGGAAAAATTCATCACACATCCGGGAAAAGAACAGTGTCTGAGGCCAAAGACATGTCCTAGCTCATGAAGGGCTTCTTTTTTTATCCTGGTTGTGAAGATGTCTTCATTTTCAGGCAGACCATAAAAGCTTTCTCTTAATCTGGCCACCGAAATGATGGCCAGTGACCCGTTGATTTCAGCCTCACCAAAAACAAAATTGAGGCCTTCAGCATAAAGGTCAACATCAGCTATGAGCAGCGCCTTTTCACCTGGTCCCAGATTAAGGTCTGACCTCATTTTTCTCAGGATAGAGGAAGAAAGATACTGGCCTCGCCTTGAATTGTAGGCTTCTCGAGGAATTTCTAAGGGAGGGTGAAGTTTTATCTCAGCCTGGAAAATTTCAGCTAAGGGCTCAATTAAAAAATCAAGTTTTATTTCCCTGGCCTGCCCCAGAGGAACCAACCATATTTTCATTTTTTTCTGGCCGGATTCCCCCACCTTCATAACGAGAAATAAAATTATACTTAAAATGACAAGTTTTTTAAAAATTTTTATTTTGGAAAAAATCTGAGTTTTTCTGGCTTTAAATTCCCTTGATTTCTTCGAGAATGCGAATGTTTCTCTTTTCAAGTTCTGTCATGAATCTCTTATAGAGGTCACCATAAATCGCATCTTCAGGAGCCACTATGCCTTTCTGGCTAATCAGACCCTGGCCGAGGAAGAGGGCGCCAATAGCCTGGGGGAAACCCGTAACTCGAGCCATAGAAGTCAGGCCGTGTTTGGTATCAGCCTCATCCCACATGTAGTAATCAATGCGGGTGGGCCGGCCGTCTTTAATTCCGGTTACGGTGTTCCACATGACACAGACATCGGTCTCCCCTTCTCTTGGCAGAAGCTTGGGTCGAATAAGATGCAGCAGAAACTGCCTTGGTACAATTTTAACTCCCTGAAATTCGACCGGATCCAGGTCAAGCAGGCCTATTTCTTTAAGGGCATCAATTCCTTCCCAATGACCTGGCCAGCGAATTGTCTTTTCAGCAAATTCCTTCAGCTGGGGCCGGGTATAAATAAAACTGGGCATCCCTGGAGTCACAGCACACTCCAGCTCCTCATCCTTGCCAAAACGATTAAAGCGAAAGCGCTCGCGATCTATCAGGGCCGGCACTTCCGTTACTTTGCCGTTTTTAATGACATAAAGGTTAACCATATATTCCCGGAGGACATGTTCGAAGGCCCAGGTAATCATATAGCGGAGGGGATGGTGCAGGGCTGCTTCCTTGGAGGGAATGCCACCCACCCGGGCAATTGCCTTTTCAGCCTCATCAAGTTTGCGAATGCCCTCGCCCACGGTCACATTGCTTATTCCAGGAGCAAAGCCCAGGCCATCAAGCACAGTGGCCCCGGTTTCTTTAGCTTTAGCGTCAAGCCAGTCGCCATATTCATTCAGGCTCATCCCTTCCGGGACCTGAAGCCCTTCGGTCTCATAGGCATCAGGACGGCGATGATATTCTTCAAGATTGTCGACGACGCTGAACCCGATTTCGACGGCGCTGTGAATCAGGCTGTAGCTTGTTTTTCTGTCAGGAACAGAGATTATGCCGACATCATAGGCCTTCATGAGCTTCTGGGCTTCCCGTCGATCCAGGATGTCAGCCACATGAATTTCAATCTTGGGACTGCCTATCCATATCTGAACCTGAGCCAGGGCCTCGCGGCGACGGCCCACCAGGCCAATCTTTTCCACCTCCGGCCTCTGGGCTAAATCCCAGGCACAGGCCCGGCCAATAGCCCCAGAACCACCAAAAATTATGATTTTCATTATAATTCCTCCTGAATTTATTCTGATTTTAGTGGCTTAATACTAAACCCTAAAATCGAAACTTTGTCAAGAAAAAAACCTTCCTTACTGTCTAGCGATCAAGCTGCCGGGTCAGGCTGTCAGAATATTTAATTGACGGCTGTTATTTTCTTGTTCCGCTCTTCCCTTCTTCCTACTATCCAGACAGAAAAGCCTTCTTTTTTTAATTTCAGAACTAAACGATTGGCTTCCTCAGCCGCTGAGGGTATTTGAACCCGGTAAAATAATTGCCCCTGATGAAGGACGGAAACGATTTTTACCTGAGGATATTTCGATTTCAGCTCTTCCTGAAGTTGCTGTGCCCTATTTCTTTCTCTGAAGGAGGCTACCTGAATCATAACTCTGGCCGGTCTTTCTTTCTCTTTTTCCGCATGAAGAGGAGGAAGCAGAAAAGCCCTGTAGCCCAGGCGACTGACCTGCTGTAAATACTGGTCTGCTATCGTCTTATTTGCTGCTTTGAGGACAACTTTGAAGAAAATCTGTGTGCCCTCATTCGTCTCGGTCATAAAAACATCAGGGAAGAAAGGCCTGAGATCAAGGCAAAACTGGCGGGCATTCTCTTTTATTTTAAATGCCCCGAGCTGAACGAGATAATAATCTCCCAGGGAAGAAATGGTTTCGCAGGGAATCTGGGCTGAAGTTTCCATTTCTGGCTTTGAACGGGCAAAGCTAACTGAATCAGTCTTTACTTCAAGTTCACCCAAATAAATCATTTTTGGTTGCCTGGGTTCGAGATAAAGGGTAATTTCTTTTTCTTCCCCTTCTTTGACTTCCAGATAAGGCGAGGGTAAATCAAGGGAGAAATTTTCAGAAAATGACTCAGCCCTAGCCTTAATCTGCCATCGCCCGGGCCGAACTCCTTCCAGAATAAATTTTCCCTGAGGACTTGTTCTTTGAACCAGAGTTTCTCGCTCATTGCTGAGTTCAATCAAAATTAAAGGTAATTCTTTCGAGGGCAGGCTGAAAGAAAAACCAGGATGGGACGAAGGAAGGATAATTGAATCGAGCCTTTCTTTAATTTCAATCTTTCCCCTGATGACTGCCGGTTTCACCAGGAAAATATCTATTTTTCTATTTTCGCCCGGCTTTAGATCAAAAGTCAGGGGCATAGGTATTGCTGGAATCAAGCTCTCGTTCAGGGTAGAAAGGTCAATTGCCAGGGAATAGGTTCCTTCTTTTAAAGCAGGGAAGAAAAAAGCACCCTGTCTGTTGCTTACTGCCTCCTGACCGTTGAGCCAGAGGCGAATGCCAGAAAGGGGAAGAAAAGGGGAGCCAGCGAAGATTCGCCCGCTGATTGAAGCCTCCTCTTTTTTCGCCAAAGATAAAGAAGGTAGCGGAATTTTATATTCCACCAGAGCCAGCCAGCGGCTGGGTAAACTTGAGGAAACATCTGTCAGATAACGAACGTTGAGGCGAAGGACATGATGGTGAAAGAGCCTCTGCTCGAGGATTAATTCCGCAAAGCTTTCTACACCCCGGTAAAAATAGTTATCCCAGAAGACCGAGTCAAAATAAGCCGCCATCCAGCGGCGATGATAAACAGTCCGATGTAGCAATTGAATGGTTGTTCGGGGCAGGTTGGCTTTTATCATAAAATTAAGCTCCCGGTCTTTTTCCTCTTCAAGATTGAAATTATCCCTGATATTTCTCCAGCGGAGGTGGCCACCGAGATAAATCCGTGGCGAAAGGTTGCCTGAAAGGGAAAGACCGCCTGCCAGGTAACGTTGATGCTGGCTGGTCAGGTTATCTCGATGGAGGCCATAGTCGCTATAAATTGAAAAATTAGTTTGGGTCCAGTGGCCATCAAGGCCGAAACGGACATATTGCTCTTGATAATTATAAGCAAGAGTGGATTCATCGTATTTCTTCTGGCGAAAATGCGTATCCAGTCGAAGAAAAAGACGTGATGAAAGATGCAGGTTAAAGCCCTGGAAAAGATGATTTTCCTTCAGGGAAAGAAAAGTCGGTTTGTCCAGAGAGCCATCCTTATGGCGGAAGGATTGGGAATAACTCAAATGCCACTCGCCCCGGCCAAAGGAATAAGCCGCAGCCAGAGAGGCCAGGGTTAAATTCTGATAAAAACCCGGAAAATAAGGGCTGGCCTGAAGGAAGCTGGTTTTTAAAGAAAGATGTTTAAATCGGGAAGAAAAATCCAGCCAGAAAGCATAATTAAATTTCTGGCCATTTTTGTCTCCTTTGTTCTCGCCTGTGGCCATCTCTATTTCGAGGAAGCTTCGTTCGCCTTCTCTTCTGGCCTGGAGACTCAGAAGGTAATTCTCATTTTCTTTTTTGCTTTGACTAAAATTTAAAGCGAGTGAGGTGGTGCGGCTGGCCTTCAGCTCTAACTTTAAGGCTCCCTGCTTTAAATTAGATTCATTGATATGAGGTGATTGCAGATAAAAACCTTTAACTTCGAGGCGAGATAATTTTTTCCCCAGTGCCAGCCCGCGACCATAAACGCCATATTGTGTCAGGCGCGATAGAGAAAAAATTCTGTCGCCCAGAAAAAAGAAAGCCTCAGGTGATTGATATTCTATTTTGTATTCGTCAGGGAAATAACCGAAAAATCTTAATCTGTCCTGAGAAGGGCCGCGCAGGAGAAAATTTAATTGGGATTTTTTTCCTTGGTCGAGACACCCCTGGCCGGTTAAGAAAAATTGGGCCCTGGCAGGACTGACCTCTTCAGCCAGGGCAATTGTGCCTAAATAAAGGGCGAGATTAGCCTCGCTCTCAGTTTTGCTTCTCGGAGCAAGCGGTATAACTTCGGTGAAATTTGAAGTGGCCAGAGTAACCGGAGATAAGTTAGAGCTTTGGGCGATGGCAGCCACGAGAAGGTGATACCTGATTTTATAAGCCAGGTCTTTTTTGGTCTTAACCACAATCGAAATTTCCCTTTCTTCTTCGGGGTCAAGATGGAAAGAATCAGGCTGAACCTGAAGGGGAAAGGACCAGTTGCCTTCAGCCTGAATATTAACTTTAACGGGCAGATTGCTCCGATTTATAAGAAGAAAGCGACAGGTAAAGTCATCTCCAGCTATAGCCCAATGAGGTGCGACGAGGCGCTGCCATTCGAGTTCTATCTGAGGCTTTATGTCAACTTCAAGCTCAAGTTTTCCCTTTGCTTGAGCCGTAAATTTATCGCTAAAGAGATAGATAATCTGATAACTTCCGGCCCGGGTTTTCCTGGGGATGTAAAAAGAAGAAAGGACAAGGGCTTTTTCCTTCGCCTGAAGTTCAATTTCATCTTCCTTAAAAAGAAGATTCCAGCCTTCAGGCAAGACGCAGTTAATTAAAAGACGCTGCGGCTGCAATTGCCTGTTTTCCAGCTGGAAGCGAACCGTCAGAGTTTCGCCCGCATTCAGGGAAAGGGGTAAGGGATTGAGGAGCTGGATCTTGATTTCCTGGCTTTCTTCAGAGCCAGAAGAAAAAAGAGGCGAAGAAAGGAAAAGAAAGAGAGCGCAAAAAATGATAAATCGGGGGAGAATAATTAAAAATTTTCTGCATTTTTTTCTTGAGAAAAGTTCGGAGCAGAAAATCCTCTGCTTGCAAGAAATGACTTTTCCTTCTGATATTTTCCCCTTACTCATCATTCCGGCTTTTTACTTTTCATTTTTCTTATTTTTCATTTCTTCTGACCAGAGAGCTCTCCTGAGCGGCCGAACTCAGATTTAAATTGAGCTGAGCCGCAAAGACATGGTCATCGTGATTATCCAGGAGAATTAAAGCTTTGTATTTATTTTCCGGGAGTGAGCCTAAATCCACCCTATAAAGGGCTGAAGTCTGCGGGTAAAGGCGCCAGCGTCCACCGGCAAATTGACCCATCTGCTCTCCCTGCGGGTTAAACAATTGAAGGCAAAGGTCAGGCACAAGGCACCTTTCCCCGATATTTTCAACCATAAGCTGTAATTCGTATTTTCCTTCGTGATTAACCAGGCGGCTCTTGACAATCCTTATTTTCCTTTCGCCTGTTTCCCCGATGTGTGTCACGATTTGAATACCATAACGGACTATCTGATTAAGGCTCAGGGTTGGCTCTTTTCCCGCCCAGGAACTGGCTGGTTTAATCAGGGCTGGCATTTGTTCCACCATAATCAGACTCCAGTAAGTTCCTTTCAGGGAAGGGTCAGCCGGCACTATTATTTTGAATTTAACTTCCAGCGTGGCCTGAGGTGGAAGGTCAATTAAGCTGGGATGAAAGCTGATCCAGCCTGCATTGGAGCGGAGATTACTTCCAGCCGGCGGAAAGAATTTCTGGCCCTGGGCATTAAAGGAATAATCGGTCTGGTAAATTCTGGCCTTTTCAAGCGTTTCCTCTGTATTTTTAAGCACAATCACGCCTTCATAGGTCTGGCCAGGCGTTACTTTGAACTCATGGGTAAGCCCATTAAGAACAGCAATTGCTCCCTGAAGAGGTGTGATAAAAAGCAAAATTAAGAGAAAGTAAGCCAGGAAAATTTCCCTTATTTTTAATTTTAGGGATTTTCTGGCCGTTCCAGCTACCCTGTCCTTTTTTATTTTCTTTTTTCTTTCAATTTTCATTTTTTCTCCTTTTAAATTTTCTTTTAAAAAGCTCTATCTTTCTGTTACTGTATAAATAATGGTCGTGGTATAAACCTGGGGCGGAATCTGGACTGATAGGCCTTCCAGACGAAATTGAAGAGGGATGTCCCTTCTCTGACGCGAGCCGGAAAAGAAAATTTGTTCCGCATCGGTTATTTCTAAATAGTTTAAGCCCCCGCTTATGCTTCCTGGACCAGTTCCATTGCCGGTGCGACGGACATAAAGTCTGAAGGTAGCGGGCCAGAGTGAATCAACTTTATAGATACTTACGTCCCAGAAACGATTTGTATTGGTAATATCAACCAGACTCTGATTGGGGGCTGACTCCTGATAGGGGATAAGGTCGCTTCCGGGCGGGCCAGCGAGGTCATTAACGTCAATAATTTCACTCCATTGGCCTGTCACTCTAATCCTGATGGCATAAACAAAGCTCGTCAGCGATAAAAGGGAAAGGAGAAGGAAAAGAATATTAAGCTTCTTTTTCTTACCTTCCTTTCCCCTCATTCTTCCCTCCGCTGAGGCGGCTAAGGGGGAGGCAAAAAGCCTCCCCCTTTTCTTGTTCAGGCATCATCAGTCAGTGTCAAGGTGACGGTCACCGTTTTTTCTTCGCCAGCCACCAGGGATTCGACATCATTAATTACAAGGGTGTAAGTTAGTCTGGCTCCCTGCGTTGAGCCACGCCCTGTGGCGCAGCTTCCTATTCCTGTAACGATATTTTGAGGTGTAGAGGAAAGAGTAATCGTACCGGCACTTGTCCCCTGATTTCCACCGGCAGGCTGAGCCTGAAGCTGGAGTACACAACCAGATGGCGCTGCATCGCCCGCAGCCCATTGAGCCGTGATACTTCTTGTCTTTCCCGAGGCAACGACTGAAGTGTACTGAGCATAAGTCGAGCTATCTGAGGGGTTGGCAGGTGTATCACCACCATCTGAAGGCGGGACGATAACAAGGACTGAAGGATTACCGGTGACGTCAATGACACAGATTTCACTTACCCGCATCGTTACAGTCTGGGTGGCTGTATCTTGAGCCAATAGAAAACCGACTGTAAGCAGCGGGGCCAGGAGCAAGAAAGCCGCCTTTTTGAGCTTGAGCATCTCCACCTCCTTCTTTAATTTTTCCTCTGCCTGGATGTCCCATTTAAATTTTTTTTAACATCCAGGACGGACGCTCTTTTGATCATCCATAATTTTGGAATATAAAAGAATGAGCGTAAATTACTCTTCGCGGTGAATTTGAAGGGGAAAAAAAATCAAAGAGGGGGTGAGAAAAAATCTCTTTTCCTCACCCCGAAGGGTGATAATGATTCTCTTTAAAAGCTAATTCCATATTGGAAAAAAATTTCTTTCAATTTAGAAAGATCAAAATTAATTAAAGCGACCCATTCCTGAAAAGTGCCTTGTCCCGCAAAGAAATATATCTTTTTTGGGGACTTTTCAGGCAATTCTCGGGTATCCTCGGGCAATCATAAGGACGGAGAAAGTTGACTTGGTTTATTTATTCTTGATTTATTTATTTAAGCTGCGAAATTATAGTAAGAGAAAAATTTTTTCTGTGAGTCCTGAAGGATTAACCAGAAAATTTTATTCGGGAGGTAAATAAAGTGAAGTTACAGGGGGAAAATAGCTACAGACGCCTTTTTATTTTTATCAGCTTATTATTTTTTTCTGTCTTAACCTGGCCAGGCCAGGGCCTTTCCGGCAGCAAATTTTACGAAGAAAATTCCATCTCTTCTCTTCCCGGGAAAAGAGCTCAGGAAAGGGTGGCTAAACCGCAATTCAGTCCTGCCCCTTCCGTCTTTGATAATCCCGTAAGTCTTGTTCTAAGCTGCCAGACTCAGGGCGCAATTGTTTATTACACTACTGATGGCTCAGATCCTCTGACCTCTTCTACCCGCCGTCAATTCCGGCGGCCGATAAATATTGCCTTCACCACATTAATAAAGGCGGTGGCGTTAAAAGAAGGTCTGGAGCCGAGTGAAGTTTCTGAGGGCAGATTCATTATCCGGGTGGCCCGACCCCAGGCCTGGCCCGGACCGGGCGAATGGCGCAAGCTTCCAGGAAAAATCTCTCTCTCCTGCCCCACCCCAGGCGCTCTGATCTATTACACCCTGGATGGCACAGCTCCCACCAGGTCAAGTTTAAAGTATGAAGCGCCCATTACCTTAAGCCAAAATGAATTAGTCCGGCAAGAGAAAGTGGTCATCAGAGCCATCGCCTCGAAGGAAGATGGCTCACCTGATTGTTTCGAAGCGATATTTACTTATCAGACGAAGCCAGATCTCATTATGCTGACTGATATTCTGCTTCCTGGCTCCAAGGCTGAGGAAATTATAAAGGCTGTTATTGACGAAATGACCCTTGAGGAAAAAGCCAGACTTGTCTGGGGAGTCAGTGATTCGCCTATAGGAGCGGCTGGTAATACCTTTGCTATTCCGCGATTGGGCATTGTCAGTCTGGAATTAGCCGATGGTCCGGCAGGTGTTCGTCTCAACGGCCGAACAGCAACCTCGTGGCCCAATCCCCTGACCCTGGCCTCAACCTGGAATATTCATCTTCTGGAACAAATTGGTAGCGCTGTCGGCCGTGAAGCCCGGCATTATGGAGTTGATCTTATGCTTTCCCCGGGCATGAACATTCACCGTGACCCTTTAGGTGGCCGCGTCTTTGAATATTATTCGGAAGACCCCTTTCTTACAGGGAAAATAGCGGCGGCCTATATCCGGGGTCTGGAAAATCAGGGAATTGGAGCCACCATGAAGCATTATGCGGCCAATAATTTTGAAAATAACCGGAATAATATTGATGAAATTATTTCAGAGCGGGCCCTTCGCGAAATTTACCTGCCCCACTGGGAACTGGCTATCAGGGAAGCCTCTCCCTGGGCCGTAATGACTGCCTACAATAAAGTAAATGGTGAGTGGTGTGCTGAAAATAGATATCTACTATCTGTCCTGAAGGAGTTTGGTTTCGCTGGCCTCATTATGTCCGACTGGGGCGGATATCACAATCCAGTTGCTTATGCCCGTGGCTTTGATTTAAACATGCCCGGGCGCTCTGGCTGGGAAAGCCTCATCACGGCCCTTCAAAACAAAATCATAACCGAGGAAAATTTAAATCAGGCTGTGGCCGATATTCTAAAAATAATTGTTAGAACCCAAACTTTTAAAAGACAGATTTATGATAAATCCGATTTTGCGGCCAGAAAAAATCTGCCTGATGAGATCAAGGCAGCCCACAAAATCCTGGCGGTTGAAGCTGAAGGCGAAGGAATTGTTCTTCTTAAAAATGAGGGCCACACATTGCCCTTAAGAAATGTTTCACGAGTGGCTTTAATTGGTGCTGTGGCCATTCCTGAATATAAAACCATTGGCTCCTCCCCAGCTAAAGGTGTGATTATTGAAGGCGGTGGCAGCGCCCGGGTTAATGTTGACCCGGATGAGGTAATTTCTCTGGCTGACGCTCTCCAGCAGACAGGATTCTCTGTTCTCCAGAAAAATGCGGTTAAGGCCTATCTTCAGGAGGGACTGACAGAGGCTGATGCTGTTTTTGCCGCTCAGGAAGCTGAGGCAGCTATTATTGTGATCGGTCGTCCGGGTCAGGAGGGAATTGATAATACCTCCTTGGATCTGACGATGGCCGAAAAAGAGATGATAAAAAAGGTCAGCCAGGCCTTCCACGGACAGAAGAAAAAGGTCATTGTCTTGCTTAATGTAGCCTATCCGGTTGTTGTTGACTGGGATGACGAAGTCGATGCCATTGTTTTTACTGGCCTTCCCGGAACATATGGCGCTCTGGCTGTTGCCGAAGCGCTCCGAGGCAGGATAAATCCCTCGGGTAAACTTGTTGATACCTGGCCCAGGGCTTATTCCCTGGCACCTACCTATGGGAATATGCCTAAACTGGATCAGCCAAGCATTGTCTATAGTGAGGATATTTATGTTGGCTATCGTTATTATGACCAGCACCCGGAGGCCATAAAATATCCCTTCGGCTTCGGCCTGTCCTATACCACCTTTACTTATAAAAATCTAAGCGTCAATAAAAATACTTTCAATTTGACCAATCCTGGAGAGCTTATAGTTGTCTCAGTGGATGTCCTTAATTCGGGGAATGTGGCGGGAAAAGAGGTGGTGGAACTTTATATAAAGCCCATTTCTCCCAGGTTAAAACGCCCATTAAAAGAGCTTAAAGGTTTCGCCAAAACGAGGCTTCTTGAGCCAGGCGAGGAAGAAAGGGTTAGCTTTCAATTAACGGCCAGAGATTTTGCTTACTGGAATGAAAAAACTCATAGCTGGTCGATTGACCCGGGGGCTTATGAAATAATTGTTGGCGGAACCTCTGATGAATCTTTTTTAAAAAAGTCTGGCCTGCGGGCAAAAATCCAGGCAATAAAATAATTTCTTTTTTAAAAAAATAACCCATCAGGGGCACGAAATTTTAAAAATCTTCTTTAAGATAATAGATTTATATGAAAAAAGAGAAAGATTCGCCTGAATCAAGTCGCTTGCCGCAATAATAATTCGGCTCTGACTTTTGGATTTTTTCCTAGAATGAGGTATATGAGGCTTTTTGATATGATAGCTTAATACCCCGGAAAAGCACACCTGGATCTCCCAGAAGAAAGCCATTACCCCCAAAAGTGCCGCCAGGCTTAACATTGTTTTTCTTTCTCGGAGAGTGCAATTAGAAATCAAATCCTAATACTCAGACTGAAAAATTGATACATCGTGCCGGCTGCGTCAGCAAAAGGGGGGTTGATGATGGGAACCAAAAAGGTGGGAGCTCTCCCCAGCCGGCCAAGGAGAGCTAATTATAAAATAAAATGTTTTTGAAAATTTGTCAATATAAAATATATCAGTCTCTTCCTAGCTTTTTAAGCTTCTTTATTTAGCCTTTTAGCCATCTTTAGGGCGATTTAATCAGAGGGAATACCTGTCTTAATCCAGCATCGGTTTTTACCCCGGCCCCGGGTCAGGATAAAACCTTCTTTTTTCAGGTTACGTAATACCCTTAAAACTGCTTTTTCCCCATAATCTGAAATCAAGCTGGCTAAATCATTCTTCTTAAATTCCCCGGGTAATTCTCCGAGGATGGCTTTCCTGATCTCGAAATATTGGCCGCCGCTGAAATCAGATGGCGGCTCATATTTAAAAAATGCCTGATTGAGCTTTTCTGGCAATTTATCCAGGTCATGGGCTTGAATAGCCGAAAAAAAACGAAGTGTCCATTCCCGGCCTAATTTACGATTGCCGGCGAAGATAATGGTTAAATGAGGGTGAAGGGCCTGGATTTCAGCCAGAGCCCTGGCCGCAAAAGACGGAGAATAGAATCTTAATTTTCTCGGATTAAGAAAATCGGCATAATTGGCCTCAATGACCAGCACTGCATGGCGATAAGTCTCTAACTCCCCCAGGGCCTGATGAAGAAGGGGCATGCGGCCGAAATCGCCTAAAAGATTTTCGAAAGTTTTGCGCTCGACCACAGCTTTCAGGCCTTCTTCTGTGACGAGAGCATAGTCGCCCACCGGCAAATGCCCTCGCTCCACCAGACATCCAGGGAAATTGTAGGGATAACGTTCATTTCGATCGATGATAATATGGAGAGACGGTGAACCCTGGGCAGTTAACTTTACCTTCAGCTTTCGCTGAATGAGGGACGTACGGGTTCGCCAGAAAATTTGCTCATATTCGCCCTCTTTTTGTTTATATTTTTTCTTCAAGAAGAGAAATTCACAGCGTTTGTTCAGAGCTCTATCAAGCACAATGGCAAGCCTTTTGCCATATCTTTTAAGCGAAATTATCGGCACCCTTTCAATTTCCTGAGCCTGACCCAAGTAGGCTGAGCCTTCTTCTCTGAGGCAAAAAATGTGCCCTCTGGTTCCAGGCCATCTATCCTGGACTCGAAGGACTAAAAGGTCTTCTTCGCCTTTTTTTATCCGGAGACGATAGGGAAATTTAGGATTGTCCGTGGCTTCAAGTATCCAGAAGACCCTTTCCTGAGCTTCTTTCGCCAAGTGATTCATTCTTGCCCAAAAATATTTCTAAAACCTGACTATTCTAAATTTTAATAAAACTTTCCTTGCAGTCAAATTTTCGAGATAAGAAGCTGAAATTTATCATCATAAAGAGCATTATTTCATGGAATAAAAATTTCCTTGGAGAAGATCGTCATTGCGCTCCTAGGCCTTTTATCTTCGAAACAATATTTATAAAACTCTAAATCAGAGTTTTCATATTAGCCTGCTATTTTGCCCAATAGCTGTTAGCGATTGGCAAATTTTAGGGATTAATTACTATCAAAATTAGGGCGCAGGATTTAAGCAAGATAAGTCAAGGGATCAGATTAATGGCCAGAGGACAAAAATGGCCACATCCCAGACGGAATGAGAAATGATATTGGCCAGAAGCGAATTGAATTTTAAAAACAGCCATCCCCAGAAAAGGCCGCAGATAAAAGCAGCCATAACCAGCAGAAAATTACCTGTCGCCAGGTGGACCAGGGTATAAATCAGAGCTATCCATAAAAAAGATTTCTTTGGGCCCACCCTTTCAGCCAAGCGACGCTGCAAAAACCATCGCCAGAGAATTTCCTCTCCTGGCCCGATAATCAGGCCCAGAAAAAAGGTGAGGCGCCAGGTGCTGGCATGGCCTTTCAGAGTATAGATACTTTGAATTGATAATTCGCCTTTCGGCCAGACAAATTTAATTATGAGAAAACCAAAATAAAAGACAGCATAAAGGAAAAGAGAAGCCGCAAGGCCAAGAAAAACTTTTTCGGGTGGCTTGTGGCGAAGGTTCTGTTTAAAAGCTTTTCTTTCTTGAGCGGAAAAAAGAAAAATCAGGGCACAAAAAAAGAAAAGTACCCCTGCCATCAACCACCAGAAATCAAGTGGTCCAATGCCCTGATAATAAAAAAGAAAACAGAAGGCCAGAATGACGAATGAAATGGAAATTATCATAAATCAGAATTAAAAATAGCGAAGCACAAGATCGAGGCCAAGACCAGCTAGCGAAAGAAGGCCAAAAAGCCAGTTAAATTTAGAGGTGGCTCCATCCAGAATAATAAAATCCAGAGGCTTTCGGGGCTGATGGCGCCTTCTGGCCCTCTGCCAGAGAGAAAAAGCTGCGGGCAGGGCCAAGAAGACGAACAGGAAAGAATAAGGAAGATATGGCCAGGAAGAGGAGAAAAAACGAGGAACCACAACATAAATAAAAGAAAGGACAAAGGGGCTCAAAAGCAAAAAGCTATAATAAATCAAGGAGCCCTGGTCGCCAAGCCTTGAAGCCAGAGTATAAACTTTCTTTTCTTTATCCGTCACCATGTCTCGCCAGTTATTAGCATGAAGAATCGCGGCGACCAGCAGAGCCTGGGGAATGGCCCACAGGCCAGGCCAGAAAGAAAATTTTCCGGTCTGAACTGTCCAGGCTCCCATGGAGCCTAAAACTCCAAAATTGAGGAAGACCGCCAGGTCACCGAGAGCCCTGGCCTTAAGGAAAGGATAATTGGCCCCGATAATTACCCCGATGAGGCCAATTAGAAGAAGGGCTGGTCCTGTCATCAAAACCAAAATAAGGCCCAGAAGCGAACCGAGGGCGAAAAGAAGAATGGCCGCTTTCATCACCTGCTCCGCCGATAACCAGCCGCGCACAATGGCCCCGCTTACAGGAGTTACCTCTTTATCCAGACCAAGACGGAAATCGCTGACATCGGAGCGCATATTGGCAGCAAAATGGAGAATAATCATGGCCACCAGAGCCAGAAGAAATTTCCAGAAATGAAAAGAACTTCGGCCAACAATCACGGCTAACATTGTGCCTAAACAGACCGGAATGATTGAAGCCGGCAGGGCCCAGGGTCGGGCCGCTATGAGCCACTTCTTCCAGGCTGGTATGGATGAAAACGAAGTTTCCATTTCAGTCCACCTCCAAAAAGAAATTAAGGACAGAAGAAATTGTTTTAAAGATTAATAAGAGGAAAAGGCCCCGGTTTTTTAAATAAATCTTTTTTATGAGCACATCCGGGAAAATGGAGCTACCGCAAGGCTCATCCATAGATATTCATTTGGAGTTTTTGAAAAAACTTAAATAACTCCGTCTTATTTCTTTTTCATATTTCCTTGCTTTCATCTAATCAGGCACTGGTAGAGTTGGCTTTCAGGATGTAGATTAGAAGCAACTTCCTGAGAATTTTTTGCCTCCGCAGCTAAAAAACTCATAAAAAATTTATCAAGAAATTTAAATTGAAGTTTTTATCGCCAGATGTTTTCGCCGGTATCGAGAGGCCGTTTGGTCTTGGGATCGCGGGTGGCTTTCCACGGGATTTTTTCTTCTGTGTTATCAGCCTTGACCACGATGGTGCCATTTATCCTGTCGCCCTCAACCTGACCGGTAAAATCGAGATGCATTTTCTGCCCGCGGTTAGCCAGCAGAGCGGTAAAATTAACCTTTGGCCCGTCAATTTTAGTCTCCTCAATGATGACAGTATCGCGGCCAACAGTCAGTTTTCCCTGAAAATACTGAAAATGCTGGTCAACTTCAAGCTGACAATCAAATTTTTTATCCTTCAAAGGCATCGTCCAGGTCCAGGTTCCGGTGATATTCGCCGGTATTACCCAGAAATAAACCGTGTGGACGCTATCATCAACAACCACGGTGGTTGTCTGGTCGGGGCGCCAGGTATCCATGGCGTAATTATGAGAAACCAGTCTTGTCCCTGGCCTCAGTTCACTCAGCAGCTTGGGTCGGAGCTTAAGATTAACATAGGTTAAAAGATACAGGGTGACGACCGAAGCGTCGTGAATGTCGGCCGTGAAGAGGTCTCCCTGCCGGAATTCAACATTAGTTACCCCCGCCTTTTTGGCATTTTCCCAGCTTTCGGCGATACGTTCAGGGTCAATATCAATGCCGATAGCTTTTTTGATCCCCCTTTTAGCCGCCTCAACGACAATCCGGCCATCACCACAGCCAAGGTCATAAAGAATATCATTGGGCTTAAGTTGAGCCAGCCTCAGCATTTCCTCCACAACCTCATAGGGTGAAGGGACATAGGGAACATCCCGGTGAACCTGTTGCTCATAAACCTCCTGCGCCGGAGTTAAAGAAAAAAAGTTCGCGATAAAGAAGATAAAAACTGTCAAGCCCAGCCACAGCGAAGCTTTTTTCACTTTTTAACCTCCTAAGGCTCAAGCTTTTCAATTTAATAATCATAGGCAATATATCTTCCCTTTGTCAATTTTACGATGGCTCTTTCGCCGGGGTCTGGCAATTTATTAAAATCATTGCAGCTATATTCTCTTTAAAGCCAAGAAAATATAAAATTTGCCTATTCCGGGTTTTGGGGAAATGGCTGCAAAATTAAAGATCTTCAATGCCTCATGAATAGCAAATTAATAAGAAGTATTCGTCCTTTTGTTTCATTGATATTCATTTAATTAACCTCAGAGGCATTAGATTCGAAGAAGCTGAGTCCGATTTTAGGTGTCAAATACCTATTTACTACTGGCAAGAAAATCAGCTAAAGCTTCATTTCAATAAGCATGCATTTGATTTAAAACAGCAGGAAGATTTTTTTTATCCTCACTTTTCATCTGGATAAAACAAGTTTTCATAAAGCCCATATTTCTCTAAAAGATTGTTTCTGGCGAAATAAGACTAAATTCACATGATGAGGCCCTAAAAGGCGCAGGCCTTTAACGGTCGGTCTAAAATGTCTTGATTTTCCAGCTCTGTTTAGCATAAGTTAAAAAATTAATCATGGAGAGAAAATGAAAACCCAATCAGAATCAGTTGAACTGGAAAGAAAGCTCGGTCTATTTCCGCTCACCAATATAGTCATAGCTAACATGATCGGAAGCGGCATTTTTACTACCTCTGGACTTCTTCTGCGGGACCTTCAAAATCCGCTTCTCATGTTGCTTCTCTGGCTTATAGGGGGTTTGATTGCTCTTTGCGGCGCTCTAAGCTATGGAGAACTCGGGGCCTCCTTCCCCCATGCCGGAGGTGAATATATTTTCCTTTCCCGTCTCTTCCATCCCCTGGCTGGTTTTTTAAGTGGCTGGGTTTCCTTTTTTGTCGGCTTTTCAGCGCCCATCGCTGCTTCTGCCATTGGCTTCAGCGAATATCTGGCTCGAACTCTTCCTGCCCTGAATCAACCTGTTCACCTCGGTTTTGTCCTCTCCTCAGCTCTGACCAAGAAACTTATCGCTATGGCCATTATTCTGCTTTTCACTTTTATTCATTTGAAGGGTATTTCCTTGGGAGCAAGGGTACAGAATGTTTTAACTCTCGGTAAAATCGGCTTAATTGTTTTCCTCATAGCCCTTGGTCTGGCCAGCTCCAAAGGTAGCTGGCAGCATCTGACAATTACTGACAGTTTAAGGTTCTCCTTTGGCTCGCTTAAGGTCATAGGACTTTCTCTCATGTGGATTATGTTCGCTTACAGTGGCTGGAACGCCTCAGCCTATATTGGCTCAGAGATAAAAAAACCAGAAAGGTCGCTTCCCTTTTCGCTCCTTCTGGGTACAGGCACAGTCATTATTCTTTATCTTGGGTTGAATCTTTTTTATCTTTACTCACTCCCGCCTGAGGAAATGAAAGGGGTAATTTCAGTCGGGGGGCTGGCGGCTGGCCGGCTTCTTGGCCCGGCCTGGGAAAAATTTGTTTCCCTCCTTATTGCTTTTGCTCTTTTTTCTTCCCTGAGCGCCTTCATCATTCTCGGGCCAAGGGTCTATTATGCCATGGCCAGAGACGGCCTCTTCTTTTCCTTTGCGGGCAGAATTAATCCCCAGACTAAAGTTCCCTCGCTTTCCATTCTCTTACAGGCATTTATTGCCATCATCATTGCTCTTTCCGGCACCTTTGAACACATTCTAACTTATATGGGCTTTTCTCTGGGCCTTTTTCCTCTTCTTGCTGTCCTGGGCGTTTTTAAACTCAGAAAGAACAATTTATCTTACCTGAAATTACCCGGCTTTCCTCTGGCCCAGATTATCTATTTAGCTGCTGGAATCTCCATTCTTATTCTTGGCTTTATGCAAAGTCCAAAACCATCAGCTATAGCCATTTTAACGGTGCTGGCTGGTATTCCCGCCTACTATCTATTTAAGAAAAAGCTTGTCCGGCCGTCCTGATTCCTGTTTGATCAAAGGATATTCTGATTTCGAAATAAACTCATTCCTAAAAATTCAGTCCGCTGAGAGCTTTTTCAGTATCTTCCTCTAAGACACGTCTTCGTCTCCTTTCATCTCAAAAAGACCCTTCATCTGGAAAAAATAATGTTCAAATAAATATCTCATCGCAATTAAATCGCGGGACGAGAATGAATTTATCTTCACTTTTCAAATAATTTCATAGCCACTTTAAAATCTGGCCCTTCTTTTTCTAAAAAGTTGTGGCAGGATGAACTTGCTAAATCAAAACTCAAGGAAATAATTCTTATTTAGTTGACACTTCAAGCAGAAGTGAGTTAATTTATTCGCCGCTGAAATGAATTCTCATTATAAACTCCAGCATCATTTCCTTTCCCTGATAATTTGCAACAGGAGGTCAAAATGAAAAAATGGGGCTTTATCTTCATTTTGCTTATTCTTTTCTGGATAACGGCTGGTACCATTGAAGCCCAGCAGATTAGCCAGGACAATTTAAAGGACTGGCTCAAAATAGTTAATTTTCGCTCCATCGGTCCAACGCGGCCAAGTGGTCGTTTTGTTGATTTTGCTGTTTCGTCCCAGGACCCTTATATCTTTTATGCGGCTACCGCCACCGGAGGTCTCTGGAAAACAGTTAATAATGGCATTACCTTTGAACCCGTTTTTGATAATGAGGCCGTTTTTTCCATTGGCGCTGTGGCCTGCGCTGCCACCGACCATAATATTGTCTGGGTGGGAACAGGAGAGGCCAATAATTCCCGGAGCACTTACTGGGGTGATGGGGTTTATAAATCGACCGATGGCGGTCGCACCTGGAAAAATATGGGCCTGCGGGACAGCCACCACATCGGCCGTATTGTCATTCATCCCCAGAATCCGGATATAGTTTATGTCGCCGCTGTGGGTCATCTTTACTCGGAAAATGAGGAGAGAGGACTGTTTAAAACTGAAGACGGCGGCCAGACCTGGAAAAAAGTCCTGGGAGTTTCTATTGATGGCCGTCATATCGGCGTCATCGATGTGGCCATCGATCCTCAGAATCCTGAGACCGTTTATGCAGCAACCTATGACCGGCTGAGGAAACCCTGGACTTATATGCTTGGTGGCCCCGGCTCCGGTATTTATAAAAGTACTGATGGCGGCCGGACCTGGAAAAAGCTGACCAACGGACTTCCCGGCGGTATTCTCGGCCGGATCGGCCTGGCTGTTTATCCCAAGAATCCCCAGATTGTTTATGCCTGTATTGAAAATGCCAATAAACCCGGAATGAGCCCGGAAGAAAGATGGCAGGAAATCCTTCAGGGAAAATCAAGCCAGGGGATGATTGATGGTGAAGTTTATCGTAGCGATGATGGTGGCGAGAGCTGGCGCAAGGTCAGTCCGGAAAAGCAGAGCATCGGCGGCTCGCCGGGCTATTATTATGGCCGGATTGTGGTTGATCCCAATGACGATAAACATGTTTATGTCCTTTCCGTCAGCACCTTTGAATCGAAAGATGGTGGGAAGAGCTGGACGAGGGCCTTTAATTTTGGTGGCGATGACCATGCCCTCTGGATAGACCCCAAGGATAGCCGCCATCTTTTACTTGGCTTTGACCACGGTATGGGCATTTCCTTTGATGGGGGCAAAAACTGGTATCATCCTGATAACCTTCCCCTCGGTCAATTTTATGCAGTCGATTTTGATATGTCCTACCCCTATAACGTCGCCGGAGGCATGCAGGATAATGGTTCAGCCAAAGGGCCAAGTACAAAGCGAGGCGGTGGCCCTATCCGGCTTGAAGACTGGGAGACAGTTGGCGGTGGCGACGGCATGTACAATGTCTTTGACCGTAAGACCAATCGCTTCCTCTATAATGAATCCCAATTTGGCGCTATTCAGCGAATTGACCTGCTAACTGGTGAAAGAAAAAATATTTCCTATCAGCTGAAACGCCGCGACCTTCGCTGGAACTGGTGCTCGCCCATTCTGGTTTCGCCTCACAATAGCGATGTCATTTATCATGGAGCCAATATCCTCCTTCGTTCGCCCTATCGAGGTGAATACTGGGAAGAAATAAGCCCGGATTTAACCACCAATGACCCGACGAAACTTCCGACGGGCAAAGGCGGTGATGGTAACATTCAGTATTGCACCATAACCACAATTGATGAATCACCTCTTGAAGAAGGCGTTCTCTGGGTGGGAACGGACGATGGCAACGTCTGGCTGAGCCGCGATGGAGGCAAGAACTGGAAAAAGCTCAATGACCGCATCCCCGGCCATCCAGGTTATTGGGTAAGCCGCATTGTGGCCTCCAGTCACTTTGCTGGCACAGCCTACCTTGCCTTTACCGGCTACCGCCATGACGATTTCCGGCCTTTCCTTTATAAAACAAACGATTATGGCGAAACCTGGGTGTCAATCGCCGGAAATTTACCCAATGAGCCAATTAATGTTATTCGCGAGGACCCCTGGAACCCCAATCTCCTTTTTGTCGGCACTGACCTTGGTCTTCATGTTTCTCTTGATGGCGGGAAGAGCTGGATAAAATTGAAAAATAATATGCCCACCCAGCCCGTTCATGATTTAAAAATTCATCCTCGAGAAAAAGAAATAATTGTGGCGACTCATGGTCGGAGCATTTTCATCGCTGATATTTCTCCTTTAGAGGAAATGACACCGGAGGTGCTGGCAAAAAATATTTACCTTTATTCAATTAAACCCAGGGTTCGCTGGGTGGCCAATAAAACACCCCATTCAAGCTCTGCCAATTTCAATGGCGAAAGCGAGCCAAATGCCGTTGCCATTTATTATCATTTAAAAACCAGAATCACCAGCCCGGTTAAAATCCAGATCTGGAAAGGAGACCGCCTGATTAATGAAATGGATGGCCCTAATTCTTCTGGCCTCCATCGAGTCCTCTGGAATATGATGATTCGCCGGGAAAGAAGCGAGGCTGAAATCAAGGCCCTCCAGGAAAGGCTGGAAAGAGCGAGTGCCTTTGGCGGATTTGATCCCAGATTTGTCACAGCTCCCGCGCCCGCAGGTGAATATCGAGTTGTCCTCAAGGCGGGTACAACTGAGCTTTCCACTATGGCTGTGATCAAAGAAGATGAGTGGTTTGATCGTAATGTCCGCTGAACCATTAACTAAGCCAAATTTTGAACTTCAAGCAGAGCCGGGATTTTTTAATAAAATTGGTTTTTCCGATTTTCTGGGGGTAATTATGGGATTAAACTATAATGCAATGAGAATAAGATATAGCTCAAAGAGCTCCCGATTAATGCCTATCTCATTGAACATCATTAAATTGAAATTTAAAAGTGCTAACACCTATGCCTCAGATTCTAAAAAGCGGGGATTTCTTTGCCCTCATAAAAGATTTAGGCATGCCTTTTACCTACAGAAAACCCAGGAGAACCATAAAATTCATCCAGGCAAGAAAGTAAATGGACTTTAATTAATGAGAGAAAAACTCTGGTTATAATCAGGCCGAAATTATTAATTTTTTCATGGAATGTAAATTTTTTTCTTGAAAAGAGGAGAGGCAAATTTTTATTGACAGGAAAAAGCGAGCAAGGAAAATATTAATCCTTAAGGAGGATGAATGATGCGGTCTAAATTGAATTTCCTGAAGGCTCTGGTCTTTTATTTTTTGCTCTCATTAATTCTGATTTTGCCGGCCTCAGCTGAAAAAATTCCCACCTTTAAGGATATGTTTGGCTTTAATGTGGGCGACGACTATCATCTGGCCAGCTACAAACAGCTTGTGGCCTACTGGAAAAAGCTCGAGCAGGTCTCAGATCGCATTAAACTTGTTGAAATCGGCAGAACGGCCGAAGGTCGAACCATGATTATGGCCATTATAACTTCGCCTGATAATATGAAGCGGTTGAACCGCTATAAAGAAATTTCCCGTCGTCTGGCCCTGGCTGAAGGTTTAAATGAAACACAGGCCAGCAAGCTTGCCCGCGAGGGCAGGGCCGTTGTCTGGATTGATGGCGGTTTGCATGCTACCGAGGTGGCCGGCTCTCAGCAGCTCATTGAACTGGTTTATCAGATGGTCAGCTATAATGACCCCGAGACTCTGCGCATTCTGGACAACGTTATTCTTCTGGCTGTTCCCGTTAATCCTGACGGACTTGACCTGGTGGCCGAATGGTATATGCGAAATCCTGATCCCACTAAAAGAAGCCTGAGCGGTTTGCCCCGGCTTTACCAGAAGTACATCGGCCATGATAATAACCGGGATTTTTATATGGTTACCCAGCCCGAGACTGAAGCTGTTTGCTATCAACTTTATCATGAGTGGTTCCCCCAGATTGTCTATAACCATCATCAAACCGGACCGGCGGGCACTGTTCTTTTTTGTGCTCCCTTCCGCGACCCCTTTAATTATCATTTTGACCCGCTCGTCGTTATGGGCACTGAACTCGTGGGCATTGCCATGCATAATCGTTTCATTGCTGAAGGGAAACCAGGGGCAACCATGCGCTCAGGCGCCAGTTACTCCACCTGGTGGAATGGCGGTTTAAGGTCAACTGCCTATTTCCATAATATGATTGGCATTTTAACTGAAATCATTGGCAATCCGACGCCTATAGAAATTCCCTTCATTCTGCAACGCCATTTACCAAAAGGAGATTATCCTTATCCCATCGCTCCTCAGAAATGGCATTTCAAACAGACTATTGAATATCTCATCACCGCTGATCGAGCTATCCTCGATCTGGCAGCTAAATTAAAGGAAGATTTTCTTTTAAATATTTATCGCATGGGTCGGAACTCAATTGAGCGAGGCAACCGTGACCACTGGACAATTACGCCCAAAAGAATCGCTGCGGTCGAAGAAATCATTGCCCGAGAACAACCTAAAGGCCAGCCTCAAACAGGTCCAGCCATGGAGATGCCACCCGAGTTTACGGCCCGCATGGGAGCTGGCCGAGCTCTCCCGGCCAAATATTATGAGCTTCTCAAAAATCCGGAATGGCGCGACCCCAGAGGCTATATCATTCCCTCCGATCAGCCCGATTTTCTTACAGCTACCAAGTTCGTTAATGCTTTAATTAAAAATGGGATTACAGTTCATCGGGCGACAAAAGAATTTCAGGTAGCTGGAAAAACCTATCCTGCTGGTTCCTATGTGGTTAAATGCGCTCAGGCCTTCAGGCCCCATATTCTTTCCATGTTTGAGCCCCAGGACCATCCCCATGATGTGGCCTATCCTGGCGGGCCTCCGATTCCGCCCTATGATAATGCTGGCTGGACCCTGGCCTTCCAGATGGGAATTGTTTTCGATCGTATCCTTGATGGATTTGATGGTCCCTTTGAGAAAATTTCAGGCTTAGCCCGGCCGCCAGCCGGTCATATCATCGGCTCAACTGAGGCCAGGTTCTATGCTCTCGACCATCGCGTAAACGATGCCGTCATTGCCGTTAATCGTCTTCTCGCCAGCCAGCATGAAATTTATCTCTGCCCGCAGCCACTTATCATTGGTTCCCAGACTCTCCCGCCTGGTGCTTTCTGTATAGCTTCGAAACAGGGAACAAAGGCCGAACTTGAGAAGATGGCCAGGGAAATAGGCCTGAATTTCTATGGCCTTGATTCTTTGCCCCAAACCGAGCTCTTAAAACTACGTCCAGTGAGAATTGGTCTCTGGGATACCTACGGTGGTTCCATGACTTCGGGCTGGACAAGGTGGCTTCTGGAACAGTTTAACTTTCCCTTTGAAGTAGTTTACCCGCCCACACTTGACCAGGGAAATTTAAAATCAAAATTCGATGTTCTTATTTTTCCTTCAGGCGCGATTCCTGGAGTTGGCCGGGGCGGGGCCTTGGAATCCAGATACATGGCTCAGCCAGCCCTTGACCAGATTCCTCCAGAATACCGGGAAAGGGTCGGCCGCATCACCGCTGACAAAACAATTCCTCAGCTTGAAGCCTTCCTGAAAGAAGGGGGAACGATAATTACCATCGGTTCCTCGACAGCTCTGGCCTATCATTTGCGCCTGCCTGTAGCTGATGCCCTGGTCGAAAAGCTTCCTGATGGAACTGAAACCCGCCTGCCAAGAGAAAAATTTTATATTCCGGGTTCTGTGCTTCAGGTTAGAGTCAATAATCTCCATCCTCTGGCCTATGGAATGCCGGAATTAGTCGATGTTTTCTTCGATAACAGTCCTTCTTTCCGTCTTCTGCCCGAGGCTCAACTGAAAAATATTATTCCTGTGGCCTGGTTTGATTCACCCACGCCTTTGAGGTCTGGCTGGGCTATGGGTCAGGGCTATCTTCAGGGAAGTGTGGCGGCTTTAGAAGCTCCGGTGGAAAAGGGAAAGCTCTATCTTTTCGGCCCTGAAATTCTCTTCCGCGGTCAACCCCATGGTACTTTCAAGTTCTTCTTCAATGCCATTTATCTTGGAGGCTGTAGCCAGGTTACTTTCTGATTAAATTAAAATAGAGATTATGATAGGACCCTTTGGTTTTTCCTATGGGGTGCTCAAGATTTTCGTTTAGATAGGCTTATGAGCCTTAAATAATTTCTTCATCTTGCTCTTATATCTGAGGTAAAGAAGTTTAACTTCATTGGTGAAGCTTTTTCCCCATTTCTCTTCTAAAAATGGATCTATTTTATTATTTTGACCGAGAGTTAAAAACCTGATCCAGTTATTTTATTTCTTTAATAAAAATGTTTCGGAAATAAACGGATGAATCCCGGTCATGATTCTGAAGACCGATATAGCCTTCGGAAGCAAAATCTCTGACTTTACCCCTTGGTTCAGCCAGCCAATCAATAATTTTTACTCCATTTAATTCCACCTGGAGCTGCTTCCCCTTAAAGATTATTTTCAGATGATTCCATTCACCTGCAGGATTAAAGGCATCTTTAGCCGGGGCAACAGCATCGTAAACCGCTCCTGTCTTATGGATTCCTTCGCCGGCATCATTGATCTGAATTTCAAAAGAATGATAGATATAGTCATCGCTTGTTGGCACCTCGGGAACCCGCAGGAAAACGCCGGAGTTGGTCTTTCTGTCAGAGCATTTATAGTCTAGTTCCAGGATAAAATCGCGGAATTTTTTCCGGCTATACCAGAAAAGCCCCATGCCGCCCACTGATTTCAAAATGCCTTCCTTTTCATCGAGCTCAAAGTGGCCGGGCCCGTAATGATTCCAGCCATGCTTACTGTATCGGCCGCGGGTGCGGGTGAGTAACTCTTCATAGCCATAAAAATAGGTATTTTTATTTATCAGTTCGACGGCTTCTTTGAGGGCCGGCAGGGGATTCAGGGCTTCTTTTTCATTTTCGTACTCCAGGGTCAGATAGCCGCTATAATTTTGTCTGGTCAATTCCTCGAGAATTTCTTTCAGCACGGCCTTCCCTTTTCCGGGCGGTACATCCTCCACCTTTTCGCCCACACCGAAATCACTTCTATCTTTAAGATGAATATCCAGAAGCCTGCCCTGAAGAAGACGAAGGGCCTCAACTGGCTTGATTTTGCCCCTCATCCAGTGGCCCGGATCAGCACAAACGCCAATCCTGTCTCCAGTTCTCTTTAAAACAGCCAGAACTTTTTCCGGCCGGGCATAGCGAGAAGGCTCGGGATGATTATGAATGGCTAAAAATAAATTGTATTCTTCAAGAAGAGGTTCAAGGGAGGGAAACTCATTTTCTGACGGCTCAGCCACAATCAGCTGAATTCCCAGTCGGCGGGCAAAATCAAAGACCTTTCTTTTTTCTTCTTCTGTTTTTCCCAGATCGACAACCCCATAAGCCACCAGCTCCACCCCGGCCTGTTTTAATTTATTCTGAACCAGCTCCACATCTTCCGGTTTTAAATGATGATTGAAAACAACATCAGGTTTTTCTCGGGAAAGAATCTGACCAGGGTAAGCCTGAAGATACTTAATGCCCAGCTTTTGAGCAAACTCAATCGTTTCCAGAAAAGAAAATTTCCGGAAGGTCCAGTTCTGCAGAGCTATGGGGAAGGGTTTTGTTCTGATAATTTGAGCTTGAAACGTCCTTCTTTCCTGGGAGAAAATAGAAAGATGCCCGCTCCCAGGGAAAATACTCAGAAAAAAGAAAGTCAGGATAAAACAAGCCGGGACAGAAATTCCCATGTTCGACCTGACCGTTCGTTCTGATTTAAGAGAGCAATTTTTCAGGCCTTGGCTTTCTGAGCCCTTTTGCCCTGTTCTTTTTTCCCTAAAACAATTTGGCTGATTCAATAAAATCATCTTCCCCTCCTTAAAATTCCAGCGGCATTTTTAATTTATTTTTAAATCGCCCCGGTTTATTTTTCAAATATATTTACGCCACCAGAATCGCTGTTAAATTTTGATTTTTTTCTCCAGCTTGCCTTACCTTTCATCCATTTCATTGGCCCATCCTTTTCCCTCTATCTTTTTGCTCTCTTTTTCCACTTGTTTCTTTCTCTTCGGCTTTATAATCCGAAAGTATGAGGAAAAGGGTTCCCCATTTTTTCATGTGGCCTAAATTTTTTATAGGAATTTTTAATAATTTCAGGTGAATTATCTTCGAATTTTGATTTCTCAATTTTTAAATACCTTTTTTCAAATATTGCTATCCAGGCAAAATTTTGGCTAAATTTTGAATTGTTACTCTTAAAAAGCTAAATTGTCCTGCCAATATTCCCGCAAACCCTAAGGCCCTCAAAAAGATTTCCCCGGATTCCATCCTCCCCGGGCTACAGCCGGTATAAAATCATCAAGTCCTGGCGGCGGAAAAGGAATTGTTTTCTCCTGTTCCACACTCATATAGGCAGTCATGAGAAGTTCAGTCACATTCACTCCATCTGAAAAGTTTTCTTCAGGTCGCCGACCCTCCAGGAAGCAACGAACCATGTGGCGATTCTCAGCTTCATAGCCATATTCGACCTCTTCCTGAGCCACGACAGGCATGAGGCCAATTTCAGCATTCTGTTTTTCCACCAGGTCCTCGCCGGCTTCACCCTTAACCCGGCGGCTGAAGAAAACCTTAAGACTTGTGTCCAGGGTATTTATCTGGAGAGCATATTCCGGACCAAGAAGCTCCATCGTCAATCTCAGGCCGGCACCGACATAACACCAGGAGGTGGTCGTTTCGACCACTAAAGGATATCCCTCTTCATCCCGATATTCGATAACAGAACGCGCAAAGTCTTCAGCCGGTCGAGAGAGATAATCAGTTCGGCCGCCAGAATTTTCTTTCAGCTGAGCCGCATATTCGGGCCGCTGCCATTTTAGGCAATGGGCATAAGCGGTGACTTTTATGGGCTTGAGATAAGTTCTGTCCTTTCCTGGAGGTGTGAGCATGAACCGGGCTTCCTCCACGGAATGACACATCATATCGTTGAGAACTCCTCCTCCCTGAAGCTCCCCTTCCCAGAACCAGGGCATATGGGGACCACTGTGCTCTTCAGCGGCTCGAGCTAAATAGGGCCGGCCAGTCAGAGGAACTCCCCTCTGCCAGATGATATGCTTGCCTCGAACGACAGCCGGGGCAAAAACCTGATTTTCCAGATAGCCATCGAGGAGCCCAGCTTTGCGGGCCAGTTCCAGCATTTTTTTCGCCTCCCTGACATTCCGGCCAAGAGGTTTTTCACAGGCAACCCCAATGAGCTCACCTTTACCGGAAAGGACAGCCTCAGCAATCTCTTCCATGACCTCGAGGCGAGTATAATTGGGTGAACAAATCCAGATGGCGTCAATTTCAGGCGAGGCCACCATCTCGGTTATTGATTTATAAACCCTGGCCTCACCAACTCCCAGTTCGCGGGCCAGCGAGGCTGCCTCCTCCGCTCTTTTTTCCGTGCGGCTGACAATTCCCAGAACATCGGCATCCCTGACGCCAACAAAGGAGCGAAGGTGAAAACGGGCAACGAAACCGGCGCCCACCAGGCCTATACCCAATCTTTTCTTTTTTTCCATTCTTCCCTCCCTTTAAGTCTGATTAAATTTATTCGCCATCTTTAATCTATCGATTTCTTTTTAAATTGCTTTTTAATTTATAGATGGCTTTTAATCTATGGATTGCTCTTTGCCTTCAAAAAACTTTCCCTTTCCCTGATTTTTTAATAATTTAGCTATTTTCATTTTTTCTTTTTTTTCTTCTTGTTTCTTATAATATTTATCCTTTTATTCTGTCCGGTTTTCCTGTTAATCTCTTCGGCTCAAATTGAACTCTCTTTGATGGCCAAACAGGATGCTCCTTAAAGCCCGAAATTCAATTTTATGTAACTCATAAATTTCATTTCAGTCAAAACTTAAATTTTCATGCCTTTTTATTTAGACATCTTATTCCCTAAACAAATCTAATTGAATCAAAGCTCATAAATCCTGTAAAGCTAATCTTTTTTTGATAGTTCCTCAAGGTCAGCATCTTCTGGCTCGATTTTATTTTGCTTGAGTTGATTTATCTCCTTTAAAAAAGAGCAAGAAGATAAGGGCACAGAGAATAGTGATGGCGGCTGGAATGGCGAAAACAGCTCGCCAGTTGGTTCCAGCCGGCCCTGTAAACAGGGATTGAATCCAGCCAGCAAAGAGACTGCCCAGGTAATTCCCGACGCCAATCGTGGCAAAGGTAATTAAGCTCTGGGCTGAAGCCCGGATATCAGAGGGAGCCACTCGATCCACATAGATGAAAGCGGCTGTAAAGAAAAAGACATAACAGAAACCATGCAGGGCTAAGGAAGCGATGACCAGCCAGGAAGGCTTCCCGATAACAAAAATGATATAGCGTACCGGCCAGGCAAGAATGCCGATAAGCAGCGTGGTGCGAATACCAAAACGGGGGAGAAAATAGGGTAAAAGCAAGGCCATGACAAAAATTTCGGCAATTTGGGCAATGACCATAACTCCCGAGACAGCTGAGCTGGAGACCCCGATCATTTCTGAAGTCAGGTAAGGAGCGGTCATAACGTAATAAAACATGAGCTCAGTGGCCACAATGAAAGCGAGGACAATAAAAACAGCGAAATTTCTGTCCCGGAGCATGCGCAGAGCCTCCAGGAAGGCCCAGGGCTTGGCCGCTTCTTTTTTGGGTGGTGTATGGGGCAGGCCAAAGGAGGTCAGGCCCATGATAAGAGAAAATATTCCGGCAAGAAGCAGTGTATCTCCGGCTACAGGAGCCAGGCCAAAGGACCTGAAAGCCAGGCGCCAGCCAGCCAGAAGCAGCCCAGCCACTATCCAGCCTATGGTGCCCCAGACTCTGATCTGTCCGAATTCCCGCTCTCTATCCCGCAGGTGAATAAAAGCAATGGAGTTAGTTAGAGCCAGAGTGGGAGCATAGATAAGACAATAAACCAGCATCAGACCGGCCAGGGAGGAAAAATCAGTAAGTCTTGAGCCGATAATAAGGAGAAGGCCGCCCGCAAGCTGGAGAAGGGCAATTATTTTCTGGGTAGCCAGATAGCGATCAGCCACCTGCCCGCCAATAAAAGGTGAAATAATGGTAGCCAGAGGTAAAAGGCTATAAATAAAGCCAACCTGAGTACCACTGAAACCTAGTCTGTTAATCAGATAATCAGAAAGGACAGGAGACCAGGAGCCCCAGATGGCATACTGTAAAAACATCATCAGCCCCAGGCGGAACCTGACGCTCATTTTACCTCCTTTTTTGCAGAAATTTATCTTTCAATCAAAAGGAAGTTGAAAGTATTCTTAAATTATGCGACGGCTCACAGGATCCCACTCAACGCGGCGACCTCGAAGGTAGGCCTCGGTGGCCATATGACAGGTTATGGCCTCTTCAAAGCCGCGATCAATATTGCAGCTGGGCTGACGCCCCTCTCGAATACAATCAAGCCACTCGAGGACATGAAGATGAGAAAGATCAACCCTTCTGCCTTCTTTATAAGAATAAAGCAAACCACGGGTGGCAAAATAGCGTTCGCTGGCTGAGGTAACAGTATCAATTCCTTTGGCTCCAGGACGAAAAGAAAATAGAGGTAAGGATGGCTCAATCAATTGTTCAAGATAAAATTCTTTGTATTTCGTACTTTCCGGGTCAGCCGTTACGGTCAAGGTTTCTCCTACTTCCATCCAGGCATCATGACCCATAAAGATCCGGCCACGATAACGGTCGCTGGCCAGGGTGGCGCTATAAATCAGCGTCAGGTCCCTATCGGGATATTCAAAAACAGCATGAAAGACATCGGGAACATCACGACCATCATCAAAGAAATAAATGCCGCCGGAGGCAACGGCATATTTAGGAATACCAAGCTCAAGTATCTGGTTAACAGCATCATACTCATGGGAGAGGAGATCGCCCGAAAGGCCTGTTCCATAATCAAACCAGCAGCGCCAGCGGAAAAAGCGATAAACATCAAAGGGGCGTCGCGGCGCTGGCCCCAGGAACTGTTCCCAGTCAATATTGTGCGGACCGGCATTTTCAGGAATTTCATACTGCCAGGCACCTTCAGGGCTGTTGCGGTTGGTTGTAGTTTCCACCAGGGTAATCTTGCCTAATAAACCCCGTCTGACGATTTCTCGAGCCCGGACATGGCTTTCCTGCTGTCGCTGCTGATGACCTAACTGAAAGACAATCCGGCTGGCTTTGACAGCATCATAGAGCTTAACGGCTTCATCGGCCGTGCGGGTCATACATTTTTCGAGGTAAATGTGTTTGCCCGCTGCCACCGCATCTAAAGCCATCTGAGCATGCAAATGGTCCGGAGTCGCAATAATGACCGCATCTACCTCGGGAGAATTAAGCAATTCCTGATAATGGCGATATCTTTTGGCTCCTTTCTCTTCAACCACCTGTCCATTTCGAAGCACATGTTTTGATGCTTCCAGAGCCCTTTCTGCTCTTGGTTCAAAGACATCACAAACCGCAGTTAGAAGGCAATTCGTATCCTGCTGACTCAGAAAAATCTCCAGGCTTTTATCCATGGGATTCAATTTAGCCGCACGCCTGCGGCTTTCAAGCCAGTCCGGATGGACAAAACCGGCGCAGCGCAGCAGATGCTCGCCCCGACTTCCGGCTCCAATGATGCCTAACCTTATAACCTGATTTGACCTTTTCAGGGCTCCTTCAGGAAGAATTGCCGGCGCCTCAGGCCCAAGACCTAATTGTTTAAGAATCGCCTGCTTTTTACCCTCATCATAACGGCGCTTTTTCAGCCAGGCAGCTAAAAAACCGCCGAGAAAAGGAAGGGTCGAGAGACCAAGAAGAATATCCCGGCGCCTGATTTTTTTCTCCCCCATCCCTTCCCTTTTATTTTTTTCTTCTTTGTTTTTTTCCTCACTCATGGCTATTCCTCCCGCGAAGATCTGGCCTTAAGCGGCCCAAAAATCAGCCGGTCAAGTCCGGCTACCCTGCCTGTAGGAAAAAGGGCAAGGACAAGAAGAGAAGCTAGTTCCACCAGATTCTTGTTAACGATTAAATAACTTCCCTCGGCTGGCATGGAAGATTTAAAACCAATCAGAGGAGGATTGGTAATATAATAAAGGGCAAGAAGGACAAGACCGGCTAAACAGGCCGGGGTTGTCAGAAAGCCAGTGATGAGGCCCAGACCAATAGCTATCTGGCCACCGATATTAAGAAAATCAACAATTTTAAGCCAGTGCGGACTGGCGACAATGGCCATGAAAAAATCCGGGAAAAGCCACTTAGCTTCAGCTAAATAGCTGGCTGAAGACCAGTAAGGGTTAAAGGCTTTGGCCAGGCCTTCATAAAGGAAATGCCAGCCAATGATAACCCTCAGCAAAACCAAGGCCGCCCATTGCCAGGGAGCAAGAGATTTTATGCGACTCATTTTTTTCTCCAGAATTGGCTTTTATGACAAATTATTCGTTGCTTGCTGGCCAAATTTAATTAAAATATCAAATTAAAAAGATTAACTTTTTTTCTTTTTGATGAAGGGCCATCGAAGGTTTAGCTTTTCCGGCGGTAAATATGTTCCATTAAATCAAGAACAGTCTCAGGAGGCGTATCAATAAATTCCAGGCCAAGCTCGATTATTCTCTGCTCTTCAATCTTCTTGATCCATCTGACCCGACCAAAAACTTGAATCCATTTGCCTAACTGATCAGAAGGAATTTTCAGCCGGATGAGGGATTCGGGCGCAAACTCTTCGGCCGCTTCAAGACGGATGCCGCCCACTGAAATATCATGGCTTCGGGCTAAAAGCTGCTTTTTCTCCTGCTCGTTCAAACTTCTGGAATTGACGATCTCCAGAATGACCTCCTTTTCCTCCTCGATCCTTGGATCCCGGCGCCGGTCTGACCGGGTTTTTTTAAGCCAACCCTCTTCCTGCTCTTCTTTTTTCTTTTTAAAAATTTTTCCCAAGAACATTTTCTCTTTTCCCTTCTCTTCCTATCACAAATCTTTTTCCATTTTCAAGTCATTTTTTTAGACTTTTTATTGATTTTTTTCCAGTAAAATATTCGACTCTTATGATTCTCATAAAGTCAGGAATTCTCCAGAACATGTTTTTCTAATCTGTTCATTTAAACTATCACGATTTCTCACACTTGACCTGCAAGCCTTTTAGAGGGTAAGGTTCAACCGAATTCTCTGTGGCAAAAAGAGCAAATTTGCTGGCACTTAATTGGAAATTCATTTTGGAAGGAGTCATTTCTTTCTTGACTTTCATTTTAAATGGAAATAAATTAGCCACAGCTTTGCGATGATTGGCCGAATTCTAATTGTCCTGAGCGTAATGGTTCTGGCCTATATCTTGGGTCAGTGGCGACGATTCTCTGTTGAACTGAGTCTCTTTCTGGCAGCTTTCTCTGGAGCCATAGCCGGTGCTTTTTTCTCCACCCCTCCCTGGACACAAATTTTAAGGCATTTAGCCGAAGGTTCCTTTACTTATCTTGATGTCATTCTGGTTTTCTCCACAGCAACCATCTTCATGGCCATCCTGAGAGAATCAGGGGGAATTGATTATGTTGTTCGCTCCTCCATGAAATCCCTGGGCAAAATCAGACCCTTAGCTCTTCTGGTTTTGATGATAATTGTTCTCATTCCCGGAGCTTTAACTGGAGCGGGAAGTGTCTCCCTTCTGGTTGTGGGTGCACCTGTCGCTGTGGCCCTTAATTATCTTGGAATTTCCCGGCCGAGAACAGCAGCCATTCTCTTTATCCTCGCTGGCTTAAGCGCCGCTGCTCCTCCCGTTAATATCTGGGCTATGGTTCTTTGTGCTGGCACGGCTATCCCCTATGTTGGCTTTGAACTTCCGCTGGGCCTGCCTGTTCTTTTGCTGGGAACTTTCACCATTTTCGCTCTGGGCTGGAAAAGGGAAGAAACTGGCCTTGCCAGAGAAGCTCTGGAAAAAATCCAGATTCCTCCAGGTATGAGCTGGTGGCGGGTAGCTTTGCCCTTTATTGTCCTTTTCGGCTTGATTCTGGCCTACCGCCTCTGGCCATTTCAGATGCCTGTTCTGGGCCTTCCCCTTGAATTTTTTTTAGCTTCAATAATCGCCTTGCTTACAAGCCCCAGGAAACTTCCCTTCCTCACTATCGCTCGCGACACCATGGCCAGATTATTGCCGCTGATTGCCACGATGATTGACATTGGCATGCTCCAGCAGGTGATGACAGCCAGCGGTGTCAGAGGACTTCTTTCCTATGTGGTTATCAGTATCCCCCTTGTTGTCCTTTTTATTCTCTTAGCCATCATCATTCCTGTTTCTGAAGGCGTTTTAACCTATGGAGCAGCAGCCATCCTGGGTATACCTTTAATCTGGTACCTCGATTCCCTGGGCTATCATGCCACCGTGGCCATTTCTGGATTGAGCCTTCTCTGGCCCCTGGGGGATGGTTTACCACCCACTGCCCTGATTGGCCGGCTTTCCATTATGGTTTCCAACTATGAAGGCTCCTACTGGAGCTTCCTTAAAAGAACCTGGCTTCCCTGGATAGTTATCACCATTGCCGGTGTTCTGATGGTCGTTTTCAGTACCAGGCTCAGTTTTCTGGTCCGCTGGAGCGTTGGCTAAAAAATGGCTGAGATTTGACTTAAATGATACTGGAAATATTAAGGGGAGATTTAAAAAGCAAGAGCAATCAGACAATAAGATGGATTTAAAGGGAAGGACCGAAAATTATGTTTAAAATAATCATGATTTCTTATTATCTGATTTCAGCTTTTATTGCGGCCATGGTTTTCTGGAATTTCTGGCTGGAAAAGAAAAAGGTTGACCGGATGATTCTTTATTTACTTGTGCTTGTTCCCCTGATTCTTCGCCTTTTGAGGATAAAATAAATGATGCGGATAAAAATTATTCTTTTAATATTTCTGGCCATTTTTCTGACTATCTCTGGATTTCAACTTTACCAGCATCGCCATTACCAGCTGCCCATCGTGGCCGGCCCCGGTGTCACCAGAGTCGTAAAACTCAGTCATTATCTTCCGGCCCTTCAAGGGACTATGGCTGACACCTGGGTTTTTTTCCTTGATGGTAAGGAACAGGGAGGAAAAGTCTTAATCCTGGGAAATACTCATGCCAATGAGCCTGAAGGCATGCTGGCCACCCTGGTAATGATAGAAAATGGCCAGGTGGACAGAGGCACAGTCATCATTATTCCCCAGTTCAATCATAGTGCCAGCCGGGCGACCCGGCCCGGTGATGGCTATCCCCTCTTTTTTGAAATTCCCACAGGCTGGGGAAAAAAGAAGTTCAGAATGGGTAACCGCGAGGCTTCGCCCCTGGATCAATGGCCAGATCCGGATGTATACATCCATTATCCTGAGCGCCAGCTTCTTTCTTTTCTGGATGCCCGCAATGTCAATCGGACCTGGCCAGGACGACCCAACGGCCTGCCCATGGAACAGGTGACCTATGCTGCCATGGAGCTGATTCGCCAGGAAAAGGTAGATCTGGTCATTGATATTCATGGAGCTGAAACCATGTTTCCCGTGACCAACTGTATCGTGGCTCCGGAAAAATCGGCCAAATTAGCCACCATGGTCTCTTTGACCGTGAAGGCCATGGAAAAATTTGATAATCATGTCGAGCCCTCACCGCCAAAGTTCAGGGGCCTTTCTCACCGGGAAATTGGTGATTATTCCGAGGCCATGCCTTTTCTTTTGGAAGCTCCCATTCCCTTTTTAGACCAGCCTACAGGGCCAAAAACAGAAAAGCTTCTTCTTGATGGCCGGGACCCTTTTCTTCTTCGCCTGGCTAGGAAGAATAAACTCTTTGTGCCCTACGATGAAACCGGCTGGCCCATAGAAAAAAGGGTTGGCCAGCACCTTTCCGTCACCCTGGAAATCCTGAGGCAGTATTCGCGGCGCAGCCCTGAACGGTCAATTATACTTCACCATGTTCCCCGTTATGCTGAGGTGGTCGGAAAAGGAGTTGGCTTCTATTTTACTGACCCCTCAACCGTTCCTCCTGACAGAATTTATTTCAATTGAAAATGAGTTATCACATAATTCAGACCAGGAGGTTTTCTTTTTTTTCTCTTTTTTTGCTTTCTCCTTTATGAATTCAGGCCTTCTTTTCGGAATCTGAAATGAACTTATTATTTAAAAAATTCTTTGAGGAGTTGGAGATGAGATGGAAAAATTTAATCCCCTTTGGGCTTATCCTGGCTATCTTCTCTTTTATGGTTCTGGTTTTACCTGGAAAGGGAAAATTAGAATCAGATTTAACTTTATCTGCTGACTCAGAGAAGGCCTGTACAGTTATTATGGTTGGGAAAAAAGCTTCAGCTGATGGCTCGACCATGGCTACCCATACCTGTGACTGCGGTATCTGTGACTGGACTTTTCGCTATGTTCCGGCGGCTGACCATAATCCAGGCGAAACCAGAAAAATTTACCACATCAATCAATACAAGACCTGGCCGCCTGAGCAGGGCTTAAAATGGGATCTTTACAAACAGGATTTTACTGGTCTGGAGATACCGGAGGTTCCCCATACTTATGCCTATATTCACGGTATGTTCGGTTATATGAATGAAAATCAGGTTGCTATCGGCGAATCAACCATTGGCACGGTGCGCAAACTGGTCAACAATACACCCAGTGCTAAATTTGATATCACCATGCTGACTTTAATTGCCATGGAAAGAGCCAGAACAGCCCGCGAAGCTATCAAAATTATGGGCTCTCTGGCTGAAAAATATGGCTATGGTTATAACGACGATGGCGAAATGCTCTGCGTTCATGACCCCAATGAAGTCTGGGTTTTTGAAATTATGCCTGTTGGTCCCCTGTGGAAACCGGAAAGCGGTAAGCCAGGAGCTGTCTGGTGTGCCCAGCGGGTGCCTGATGACCATGTCAGTGTCTGCCCCAATGAAAGCCGGATAGGTGAAATAGATCTCAAAAATCCAGACTATTTCATGGCTTCACCCAATGTTATCTCCTTCGCCATTGAACAGGGCCTTTATGACCCCAGGAGCGGAAAGCCCTTCAACTGGAAGAAAGCCTATTCCCCTGCTGAAGGCAGTGCCAGGTCAACTGAAGGTCGCAGGGCCCGACTCTGGCGTTTCTTTGATTTGGTGGCCCCATCTCAAAAATTCAGCCCTGATACCCCCAATATGGATTATCCCTTCTCGGTTAAGCCGGACAGGCCAATTTCCGTTCAGGATGTCATGACCATGACCCGGGACAGGGCTCAGGGAACTATTTTTGACCGGGTCAAGGGCATAAGAGGCGGTCCTTTCCGCAATCCTAATTATTTCGGGACCACCAGGACTATCTGTGATCCCAGGGCCGAATATACCACCATCACCCAGTGCCGGGGCTGGTTACCCAATCCCATCGGGGGTCTGGTCTGGATAGCCTTTGGCGCCCAGGACACCTCCTGCTATATGCCTTTCTATGCGGGTATAACCGATATGCCTGATTCCTTCAAAATCGGCGACCACTGGATTTTTAATCGAGAATCGGCTCGCTGGGCCTTTGACTATGTCGATTTTCATGTCCAGGTAGCCTACAATTATTGTCTGGAGGAGGTTAAGAAAGCTCAGGCTAAATGGGAAGGCGGGGCCCTGGAAAGGACCAGGGAAATAGATGACAGAGCCCTCGAGCTTTATAAGGAATCACCGGCCAGGGCATCTGAATTTTTGACAGCCTATTGCTTGAATAATGCGAAAAATGTTGTTGAGGCCTGGTGGAAGCTGGGTGATGACCTTCTGGTTAAATTCAATCACCTCAAGTTCTATGATATTGAAAAAAGAATTATGGATCGCAATCAACCAGCCTATCCTGAATGGTGGCGCAAGGCTATCCGCATTTTTGATGTTATCTTCGAAGAAGGTGTAAAATAGAGGCGCCATAATAAGGAAAAGTTAAGGAAGAAATAGAAAGAAAATGGAATGAAAAAACTAAATCAAAATAAAAGTAAGGTGGAGGAAAACAAATGAAATATCTAAGAAAAAGCTTTTATTTTCTGATTATTTTTTCAGTTATAGCCGGGCTTTTTTCTATCTTCCCTCTTGTGGCTCAAACAAAAATTCCTAAGGCGAGTCTCCCTGTTCTGACAACTTCAGCTGGACAGAGCAATGATGTCAATACTATCAACATCATCCTGGAAGAGGCGGGCATAAAGTATGATTATTGCGATGTCCCTGATGTTGATCTTATTAAAAGTGGCGTTGGTCTGGCTGACAGGGAATCGGGACCTGGTTTTCACGTCGAGGTCTACACTGATTTAAGCAAATACCCCAAAGGGACCCCGTATAAAACGATTATTTTTGCTATCGGGGCCAGCCTTAAAGGAATGGGGGCTTCAGGCCTGACGGTGGAAGCCGAAGAAGCCAGACTGAAAAGAATCGTGGATTACTGCCAGAAAAATAAAATCTTTATCATCGCAGTTCATGTTGGTGGTTCCGCCCTGCGCGGTGCTCCTGGTAGCGATAACGAAAGAATGATTGATGCTGTCGCGCCCTATGCCGATTATATTATTGTCACCAAAGACAGTAACAAGGATGGCCGTTTTACCAATATCGCTAAAGCCCGCAATATTCCCCTCACTGAGGTCGATTATGCCCTGGACCTGGTCAATATTTTCAAACAGGTTTTTCAATAAGTAAAATAACATAAAAAAAAGACTCTTCTCTTATTAAAGGGTCCATTGCCGTCCCTTCAAAAAAGGGAAAACCCCGGATAGCTTTAATAAGTAGAATAATTTCTCTTTTTAACCTCTCTTTTTAACCTCGCCAAAAATCCCAGATTAATAAAATTTCAAAAATTTATGAGGTCCCTCTGGCAAGAAAGAACAAATTAGCCGAAGTCAACCTTGCTCTTTATGGAGTTGATCGAAGTTTCAGCCTGGTTAAGGTCTCTTTTAATCTTTTCAATAAAAAGGCGGGCTTTAAAATTGACTAATTTTCGCTTCCCCTTTTTCTGGCTTTCGAACTGTTCCTCAACGAACTTTTTGACTTCCTCCGGGTCAAAATAGCGGCCAATGAGCTCATCCTGAAAAAGCTCTTCGATTATCTTTTCCTTTTCTTCGCTTCTAACAAGAAGCCGCAGCCTTTCCAGGCTTTCCTCTCGCTTTCTTTCAAAATCCCTGGGGGCGTAAGCCGGTGGGGGGCCAAAGAGGCGCCTGGCCTCTTTTTTCACCTCGTCAAAAGCTGCTTTCGCTTCCCTGACCTGATGGCGCAAACGATAATACTCATTTGCCTCAATTTTCACTCTTTCACTCAGAGCGCTAATCTCTTTGAGCGAAGTTTGTAATAAATCAAGGCAACGATTGACCTTGGCCCTGAAAACATCTTTTATCATGTTTTTTCTTTTTACCATATTCAGCTTGCAGACGGCAAGCCTTATGTCTCTTCTGAATCAAATTTTTTCCCCTGATTTCAAAAAATAAGATAACAGCCCCGGGAAGGAAAATTTTCTTTTCCCCGGGGAAAACCTGAGTTAAAATATAAATCTTGACGGAGGTAATAAAATGAAGCTGGGAGAAATTTATCGTCGCGCCGTGGCTATTGGTATTGACTATGATTTAAGGGGCCGAGAAGAGATTAACCGCCTTCTGGCCGAAGAAAAGGAAAAATATGAAAAATTAGAAGAAAGCGAAAAAGCTTCCTTTGATCTGGACCGTCTCTTCAATCCCTTTGCTGATTCCAGAATTCTCTGGGGCGACCCGGAAATAGAGGTAAAAAAGGTCCTGGTGGGCATTGATCTTGAGGTAGGTGAGGTTCTTCTCGCCTATCTTCTCAACCGCGACCGAGGAGAGAAAATTGATTGCTTGATCGCTCATCATCCTGAAGGCCGGGCTCTGGCCCGCCTGGCCGAAGTCATGAAGCTTCAGGTCGATCTTCTGAGTCAGTATGGCATTGCTGTGAGTGTGGTCGAACAGCTCATGGAAAAAAGGATAGCCGAGGTGGAGAGGCGTCTTCTGCCCGTAAATCATAACCGAACAGTTGATGTCGCTCGCCTGCTGGGCCTTCCCTTCCTCTGCCTTCATACCCCGGCCGATAACTGTGTTACCGCCTATCTTAAAAAAAGATTTGACCAGGAAAAGCCTCTTTTTCTCCGGGACCTGCTGAAGATACTGCGCAGCATACCTGAATATGAGGCCTCGGCCAGACTGGAGGGGGCGCCCAAAATCCTGCATGGTTCGGAGAACAGCCGCTGCGGCCAGATTTATGTGGATATGACCGGAGGGACTGAGGGTTCAAAGGAAATTTTTGATAAAATTGCTACAAGTGGTATTTCCACTATTGTCGGCATGCATTTCAGTGAAGAGCATTTAGAAAAAGCAAAAAAAGCAAATTTAAATATTGTTGTCGCCGGGCATATCGCCAGCGACACTCTCGGGCTCAATCTGCTTCTGGACGCCATTGACCCGGAAAATGAACTCGAATTTGTCTGCGTTTCTGGCTTTGAACGACGTCGGCGCCCGGCTTCAGGAGAAATCCGGTCATGAAAAATGTCCTTACCCTTATTCTGGCCGGAGGACAGGGATCGCGCCTTTATCCCCTGACCAAAATCAGAAGCAAGCCCGCGGTCCCCATTGCCGGCCGCTTCCGGTTGATCGATATTGCTATCAGCAACTGTCTGCACTCAGGACTAAGAAAAATTTACGTTCTAACTCAATTCAGCACAGAATCCCTGCACCGGCATATTTTTCTCACCTATCGTTTTGATAACTTCAGCCCAGGTTTTATCACTATTTTGAGTGCCCAGCAGACCCTTGAAAACCGCGACTGGTATCAGGGAACAGCTGACGCTGTGCGTCAGAATCTCTTCTTCATCGAAGGTAAAGGTGATTATGTTCTTATTCTTTCGGGCGACCATCTCTATCGCATGGACTACCGGCCCTTTATTGAATTCCACCAGAAAAAAGGGGCTGATGTGACTATTTCAGTAACTCCAGTCACCACTGAGCAGGCACCTGAACTTGGAATAATGAAACTGGATGAAGATTCGAGAGTAATCTCTTTTATAGAAAAGCCCCGGCCAGGACCGGAGCTTGAAACTATGGCCATTCCGCCCTCCTTAGCTTCAGCCTGGGGCTTTGAGGGGAAAGAGGGATGTTACCTTGCTTCCATGGGCATCTATGTTTTTTCCTGGCCCGTGCTGCGCGATTTGCTCAAGACAACACCTTTCGAGGATTTTGGCCGTGGCGTTATTCCCTTTGCCATTCAAACTTACAATGTCTATGGCTATTTATTCCAGGGATACTGGAAGGATATCGGGACCATTAAAAGCTTTTATGAGGCCAATATTGAATTAACCAGGCCTCTGCCACCCTTTAATTTTTATGATGAAGAAAGACCGATTTTCACGCACGCCCGTTTTTTGCCTGGCTCCAAAATTATCTTTTCTGAAGTAGAAAATTCAATTCTCTGCGAGGGTAGCATTATCAATCGCTCCTGGATCAGGAATTCAATTGTCGGCATCAGATCAAGAATTGGCGAAAATTGCGTCATTGAAGATTCGGTTATCATGGGAGCCGATTATTTTGAATCTGAAGAAGAAATTGAAGCCAACGCCCGGCGGGGAGTCCCCAATATCGGCATTGGCCGAAATTGCGAGATCAGGCGAGCCATAATCGATAAAAATGCCCGCATCGGTGACAATTGCCGCCTGATTAATCAGAGAAACATTCAGAATGAGGACAATGAAAACTATGTCATCCGGGATGGGATAATTGTTGTACCCAAACACGGAGTTATTTACCCCGGAACAGTTATTTAACTGATAATAAATATGGCCTCTTCACTTATCTGGATTTAACTCAACTTTCCTGTAACCAGGAATTTGCTTGAAGGTCAATTCAAAAGGGCTGAATTTTCTCAAATTGATTTATCCATCCCAGTCTAATTTTAAGACTGGCCTCTATCAACTGAGAAAAAACACGTCGAAAGAACCGTGTAAATTTAATTATCCGGTTATTGTTTTTATGAAGATCAGCAGGATGAGGATGGCCAGGGGAGCCAGGAAACGGACATTAAAAACCCAGAGAGGCTCCAGGCTAAAGCGCGGGCAGCCTGCCCTGATTTCTTCGAGGGCTGGCTTTATTCCCCAGAAATAAACAAGAAAAATTAAAACTCCCAGACCACCCACAGCCAGCAGGATATTGCCAAAGATAAGGTCCATTTTGTTGAAAAAGCCGAACCTGGTTAAGGCCGTGGAGGCGCCAACAGAAAGGGCTGAGGGAATACCCAGAAGAAAAGAAAGGCCTCCCAGAAAAAGGGCTGCTTTCGGCCGAGCCCATTTATGTTCATCAATAAGAAAAGCGACCGGAACCTCCAGAAGCGAAACAGTTGAGGTCAGAGCAGCCACCTGAAGAAGGATAAAAAAGAGAACGCCAAAGAGAAAACCGCCTGGCAGTTTAGCTATCACCAGGGGAATTGTCTGGAACATCAGGCCAAGGGAGGGCTCAAATTTTTCCGGTGTTAGATCAGGGGTGGCAAAAAGAGTTGGATAGATGATGATTCCAGCCAGAAAGGCGACAAGAGTTGTCGAGAAACAGACCCAGCCAGCTGAAGAAACAAGATTTTCCTCCCTGGAAATATAACTTCCATAGGTAATCATTATGCCCATCCCCAGGCTCAGGGAATAAAAGGCTTGCCCGAGAGCAAAAAATAAAACCTTAACATCGATTTTGCTGAGCTCAGGCTTAAGATAAAAGGCGACACCCCGGCTGGCCCCGGGCAGAGTCAGAGCTCTAAAGGCCAGAAAAATCATCAAAATAAAAAGCAAAGGCATGAGAATTTTAGCGAATCTCTCAATTCCCGACTGTACTCCCCGTGAAATAATGTAGGTCGTAATCCCCATGACCACCAGGAAACAAAACAGGGACTCCCAGGGATTGGCTACAAAACGATTAAAGAGAGCCGCCGATGATTCCCAGGTAATATTTCGAAAAAGACCAAAAATAGTCTTATAAAGATAACCAAAGGCCCAGCCGGCGACAACAGCATAATAAGAAAGAATGGCAATGGTCGTGACCACTCCAGCATAGCCAAGATATTTCCAGCCCGATCGGGGCCGGATAGCTTCAAAGGCGCCAACCGGATTCTTCTGGGTGTGGCGACCAATGGCCAGCTCGGCCAGCATTTCGGTAAAACCAATAAAAAAAACAGCCAGAATATAGGCAAAAACATAGACGGCTCCACCCATCCGGCCGACCATGATGGGAAAACGCCAGAGACTGCCCAGGCCGATGGCTGAGCCGGCAGCTGCCAGAATAAAGGCAATTTTGGAACCCCAGGTGCCACGACCGGATTCTTCTCTTTCGGCCATGCTGTCCGCTCCTGAAAGCTAAATTTCAGCCTGTTTCCGTTTTTTACCAAAAAATAAGGAAAATTAAAAGAGAAACAAAAAGAAAGTTAAAGAAAGTTATTTCTTAATCAGGGCTTTTTGACCTTAAAGTTAAGTCATTTTTTATTATGTACGTCGAAAAAGGCCAGCCAGAACTTCTTTATCCCTATATTTAAATTTATTTCACCAGAAAGAACTGATCTTTGCTGACAATAGCTCGACTTTCTTACGACTTTTTTTAAAAATTTGGCCTAAATGGGGTTAAAAAACAATTTGAAGACTGGAATGCCAATGGGCGCCAATTGAGGTCTAAGTTATTGATATTAAAGGAGATATGGCTGAAAAAGGGAGCGCGCCCGGAGGGACTTGAACCCCCGCCCTTCTGATTCGTAGTCAGACGCTCTATCCAATCTGAGCTACGGGCGCGCTTCGAGGCAGCCATTATGAATATACCGAATCAGGCCTATCTTTTCAACTTGAAATGAGTGCCTGCGAGCCAGGAAAAACCTGCGAGATGACTTCTGACCATGACCGCCCTGGCCTTGGAAAATTTATGATATTCGAAACCTTATCCATTGTTAAAAGCTGGGTTGCTCCAAGCATTTTGTAAAAAATCAAGTTGGGCCATATGCCTGAGGCTTCTGACTTGAATCAGATCAAAACTATTGCCAATAGCCTTGTCGGATTAAGTCTGGTCACCTGCGGTGAGTTTTCTTTTTTTGCCTGATCTCTTCCAGAATCCTCGCCTGAAAAGTCTTTTTTCTTTTAGCCTTCGTCTTGAGACTCAAAATCAATTATGATAATATGCCCCAGCGAGGAGTGGAAGATGCAGGAATTTTATCAGCAACTCAACATCTGGGTGACCAAAATTTCTTTTCAAATCTGGGGATACATGCTCTTCATTCTTTTTGCCGCTGGCTTCTGGCTCAGTCTGCGCACCGGCTTCATTCAATTCCGAAGACTCGGGGACAGCTTTAAATTGATGTTCGCCGGGCTCATGGGCCGGCGGTCAAAGATTAAAAGAGAGGGTGATATTTCGCCCTTTGCTGCCCTGTCAACAGCCCTGGCGGCAACCGTCGGTAATGGCAATATTGGTGGGGTGGCGACAGCCCTTTTTACCGGCGGTCCTGGAGCTATCTTCTGGATGTGGGTCTGCGGTTCAGTTGGCATGGCAACTAAATTTTCCGAGGCTCTTCTTGGGGTCATGTATAGAGAAAAGTATCCTGATGGCCGGATTGCTGGCGGCCCCATGTATTACATTAAAAATGGCTTCAAAAACGCTACTTTTGCCCGAATATTGGCCCCGATTTTTGCTATCTGCGGCGCCTTCGCCACCCTCTTTGGTACAGGCAATATGATGCAGGCTAATCAAATAGCTCTGGCCTTTAACAGCCAGTTCGGTATACCCAAGTTAATTATCGGGATAATCGTCACCACTCTGGTTGGTCTGGTGGTCATTGGGGGGATTAAAAGAATTGGGGCTGTGGCTGAAAAAATCGTGCCGACTATGCTTTTCATTTATCTAATTTCCGGCATTATTGTTCTCCTGGTCCATATAACCGCTATTCCCAAGGTTTTTGCTTTAATCTTTAAGCACGCCTTTACGCCAGCTGCCGCCGCTGGTGGTTTTCTTGGTGCTACTGTAAAAAGTGCTCTTCAGATGGGTTTTAGAAGAGGTCTGCTCTCGAACGAAGCCGGCCTGGGTAGTGCGCCCATCGCCCATGCAGCAGCTCAAACACCCTCCCCTGTCCACCAGGGTCTCATGGGCGTTGGCGAAGTCTTTATTGATACTTTGCTTGTTTGCAGCATGACCGGTTTAATCAACCTGGCTACTGGCTCCTGGCAGAGCGGTCTCAACGGTACGGCCATGACTGCTGCCGCCTTTGCCAAAGTTTTCTCGCATTTTGGTAGCCTGGTTGTAGCTCTTTCTTCTTTCCTCTTCGGCTACACTACACTTATTGGCTGGTATTATTATGGTGAACAATGTATGAAATTTCTTTTTGGTCTAAAAGTAACCTATCCCTACCGCGTAATCTATGTAGTCCTTTGTTTCATTGGCTCCATAATTTCCATTGAACTTGTTTTTTACATCGGCGACATTGCCAATGCATTTATGGCACTGCCCAATCTGATTGCTCTTTTTGTTTTAAGCGGAACAGTGGCGGCTACAGTTAAGGAGTTTTTCCGTAAATATCCAACTCTTGAACATTTTGAAGAAGCCCAGGATAAAGAGATTTTTAGCTCAAAATAAAAATAAGACAATCAAGTATTTTCTGAGATAGCCATAATAAAAAACATAGCTTCAGCTCAAATAAAGGTAATTCAGGTGTGTGGTGAGAAATAGCTTTGACCTATCTGAGCTCTCCGGGCGGCGTTGATCAGCAGACACTTTCGCCTGAGACCAATTTGGCTTTCGCCTCAATGGAAAAAGCCGTTTCGGCTATTTTTATTCCGCAGCTCAAGGCTGCCTCTAATTTTACCCAAAATGCTTGACACTACTCTTAGATATTCCTGTTATCATTATTCCAGCCAGTGACTTTTTATCAATGAAAAGAGCGATTGATTGCTAAAAAATATGGATAAAAGCAATAAGGCAAGGCTCGTCTACTGCACTCAATTGGCAGAGCAAGTGAAGGCGCGCTTATGCTGATATTAGGAAATTTCGGCTTAGATTGGTCTAACATGTCAGTTGACAAAGTAAAAGAGCCTGAGTTATAAACGAAGGCGTTTTGTTCGATGCTTAAATTGGACCTTATTCAGACAGTGGCTTTCGCCGGCGTCGTTCTCTATTTAGGCCACGCTCTTATTCGTCTTATCAAACCGTTAGCCAGGTATAGTATTCCAGCGCCTGTTGTGGGAGGTCTGGTCATAGCTTTCCTCAATCTTTTTGGCAAAATGGCTGGCTTGAATTTCTTTGAGTTTGATATGACGCTGCGCGAACCTTTGATGATTGCCTTTTTTACAACAGTCGGCTTCAGCGCCAGCCTCTCCCTGCTTAAAATTGGCGGACCCCAGGTCCTCCTTTTTTATGGCCTGACCACGGGAGTTGTCTTTCTGCAAAATGTCCTGGGAGTTGCTCTTACTCTTCCCTTTAAAATCCACCCGTTATACGGGGTTATCAGCGGCTCCATGACCATGATTGGCGGCCCGGCCACAGCCATGGCTTTTGGCCCAGTCTTTGAACAGGCGGGCGTACCAGCTGCTACTAGTGTCGCCATTGCTGCGGCCATTTTCGGTATCATTGCCGGAGGGCTTATTGGAGGACCGGTGGCTACTTTAATCATCGAGAAAAGGCGTTTAAAATCCAGGGGCGGCCTGATAAAAGAAAATAAATCTGGGAAAATAGAAATAATTCCAGCTGAAGCTGATATAACTTCCGAAGAAATTGAAGAAACCATGAAAGCCCGCGATTTTATTAAAAATGTTGTCGTTTTGCTTCTGGCCATGGGCCTGGGTGCCTGGCTGAGCCGCTTAATCGCCACAACTGGAATTACCTTGCCTGCCTATATTGGAGCGATGCTGGTTGCTGCTTTTCTCAGAAATCTGGATGATTTTACTCATATCTTCGGTCTTTCCGAAAAAACGCTGGAAACAATTGGCCATGCTTCCCTGGCTTTATTTCTGGCTATGGCCCTGATGACTTTAAGGTTGTGGGAGCTGGCCGGTCTGGTTCTTCCTCTTCTGATTATTCTCATTTTTCAGGTCATTCTTGTGGCTTTAGTCGCCATCTGGCCTATTTTCCCCCTGATGGGCAGGGATTATGATGCAGCCGTCATGAGCGGAGGCTTCTGTGGTTTTGCTCTCGGCACAACAGCCAATGCCATGGCCAATATGAAAGCCCTGGTTGACCGCTTTGGCCGGGCCCCGAGAGCCTTTCTGGTTGTACCTCTGGTCGGCGCCTTTTTTATTGATTTTACCAACGCCCTGATTATTACTCTTTTTCTTAATATTTTCCGTTGATCTCGTCTAAAAAACAGCTTTTCTTTTGCCCTCCATCAAAGAAATTTTTAACTTTCCCTACTGATTTTTATTTTTGGTTCTTCCGAATTTCTTATGGGTAATTCTGGGATTAAATTATAAGGCAATAAGAATAAGAGATAGCTCAAAGAGCTTCCGATTTATGCCTATCTCCTTGAATATCATTAAATTACAATTTAAAAGCGCTAATACATGTGCCTCAAATTCTAAAATACGGGGATTTCTTTGCTCTCATAAAGGATTTATGCATGCCTTTTACCCACAGAAAACCCGGAAGAACCTTATTTTTTAATGGCCATGTCTTGATAAAAACAGCTAAGAGCTAATTTATGTTTCAATAAATTTGTCTTTGATAATAGATGAATTAAAAAAGTTTTTTAAGAAGGTATCATTTAGAAAATTTTAAGAGCAACCTTGGACTTTTCGTCTTTTCTTTTCAGGTAATAGCTGTAATAACCATAACACCTAAGTGCTAAATCCAGCTAATTTCTGTCGCCGGAAAAAAATTTTAAAAACTAAAAAGATAAAACCAGCAGCCAGAATAATTAAAATGATATCGGCCGTCATTAAAGTATAATTGTGAGCTCTTTTATAATTACCAAGAAGGATGATTAAAGAAGCTACCGTTGTCGCCAGCATAAAAAGGCCTGGAATCAGGGTAAAAAGATTCTTTTTGTGACGGAGAAGAAGCCAGGCCGAAGCGGTCATAAGGGTTAAAGCCGCCAGGAGCTGGTTAGCTGTGCCGAAAATCGGCCAGAGAGCACTGAAGGCGTTGGAATAGGCCAGAATCCACATGAGAAAAACAGCCAGAGCGGAATTAAACCAGTAATTACGGAGAAGTCGCGGAGGATGAGAGAAAAGGATGGCCCAGAGCTCTTCAAAAAGATAACGATTGAGTCTGACGGCCGCATCTAAAGTGGTAATAACAAAGCCTTCAACCAGAAGAATGCCGAAAACAGCTCCGAGAGCCACATTAATTCCGAGGGCCTTATTAAAAAGATGGCCTGCCGCCAGAGAAAAGCCGAGAATCGGATTGGATTTGATGGCTGGATCCGAGGGCCAGACAATGGATTTATAATCCCCAAAATCCATAGCACTGCCCAGGGCAACGATAACGCCAAGCGCTAGAATAGATTCAAGAAGCATGGCATTGTAGCCAATTCGTCTGGCATCTGCTTCTTTGGCTACCTGCTTACAGGTTGTGCCTCCAGCCACCAGGGCATGGAAGCCGCTGATGGCACCGCAGGCAATGGTGCAGAACATCATGGGCCAGATCAGACCAAGATGACTCACACCCTCGCTGAGATTAAAGCTGGGAATGGCTATTTTCAGTCCGGAGAGGCCTGAGGAAAAAATAGAAACGACGAGAAGGGCAATACCGCCATAGAGAATTTGAACATTAATAAAATCTCGAGGTTGAAGGATTAACCATACAGGAATACCGGCAGCCAGAAAAACATAAAAAGAGAGAATAACCATCCAGGTAGTGGCCGGCAGACTGACCGGATAATGAATACCAATAAAAAAAGAAATAATGGCGAGAGCTGCGGCCAGAAAATAAGCATAAAGGGTTTTCAGATGGCGACGGAAGATAAGCCAGCCCAGGAAGGGCGAACAGAGTGTAATAAAAATAACAGAGGTCGAAGCAATGCCGCCAATTCGACCCATGACGACTCCATTAATGACAACTGTTTTTAGAAAGGTTTTGCCTTCTTCAACGCCGATCTTGCTTAAAGGCCAGAGGGAAGTTAAAGACATGGCGGTCGCATTCAGAAAAGAGGAAGTAACCAGGGTTATCATGATGATAGTAAAACCGATAAACAGATTGAAGCCCATGCGGCCAAGGGTTTTACGGGCAATTTCAGCGACAGAGCGGCCACCTTCCCTGATGCTCATAAAAAGAGCCGTATAGTCATGAACAGCCCCGATGAAAATACCACCGAGAACAATCCATAGCCAGGCCGGAACGAATCCATAAAGAATGGCCATGGTTGGACCAAGGATGGGTCCAGCTCCAGCAATGGCGGAAAAATGATGAGCAAAAACGACCGAAGTTCTGGTGGGAACAAAATCGCGTCCATCAGAGCAGATTATGGCCGGCGTAAGCCTCGTTGGGTCCTCGCCCAGATTTTTTGCCAGATACCGGGCATAATAACGGCTGGCCAGAAAAAAAAGGAAAACAGCTGCCAAGAGGACCACCAAGACATTCATCCTGGGCCTCCTTGGAAAAATCAGAAGCCTTTTGTATCATACCCCCTTGAAGTTGTCAAAAAAACCAATAAAAATACCACTCAATGGAAATAAAAGACAATAATTTTTCTCTTTTTGATTTCTGGCGCCACCGAATTTCTTTCGGGCTCGGTCCTTTAATTTTTCTTATAATTCTTTTATTCCCTTTCCCTTCTCTTTCTCCCCCAGCCCATAAGCTGGCCGCCATAGTTCTCTGGGTCGTAGTCTGGTGGATTGGCGAACCCGTACCTCTCCCCATGACGGCCCTTCTCGGAGTTATCCTCTGCGTCCTTTTAGGCCTGGCCGAAATTAAAACAGCTCTCGCCCCCTTTTCTGACCCGGTTATTTTCCTTTTCATGGGAAGTTTTATTATTGCCCGCTCCATGACGCTTCATGGCCTCGACCATCGCTTAGCGTTTCGTGTCCTTTCCTGGAAATGGGTAAAAACAAGCCCCCTGAAGCTCCTTTTCATGCTGGGTCTTGTTACTGCTGGCCTTTCCATGTGGATAAGTAATACGGCGACAACGGCCATGATGTTTCCCCTTACCTTAGGCCTGATTTCGATGCTTCAGGCAAAAAACCAGGAATCAAGTTCATCTTCAAGCCAGCCTTCAACACCTTTTGCCACGGCTCTTCTTCTCATGGCTGCCTACGCCTCCAGCGTGGGTGGTATCGGCACGCCTGTAGGCACACCACCTAACCTGATAGCCATAGCCATGCTGAATAAGCTGGCTCAGGTAAAACTGAATTTTTTCCAGTGGATGCTTTTCGCTATTCCCCTTCTTATCTGCATGTATCTCCTTCTCTTTGCCTTTCTTTTTCTTTTGCACAAGAAAGGCCTTAAAGAAATTCAACGGGGTCTGGCCAGTATAAAAACCCCGGAGAGCGCGTCAAATTCTTTCAGGCCCTGGACAAAAGGTGAAAAGAATACTCTTCTGGTCTTTCTAATAACAGTTATTCTCTGGGTTACCCCAGGTCTCATTCTAATGGTCTGTGGCGAGAATTCATCGTTAAGTCAGATGGTGACAGGCCGGATTCCGGAGGCAGCAGCAGCTCTGATTGGTGCCCTCCTGCTTTTTCTTATTCCCATTGATTGGAAAAAGGGCAAAATGACCCTGAGCTGGAAAGAGGCGGTTGACATTGACTGGGGAACACTTCTCCTTTTCGGTGGCGGTTTGAGCCTCGGCGACCTGATGTTTAAAACCGGACTGGCTGAGGCCGTTGGCCAGAGCCTGATTAAAATTACTGGAACCAATTCTGTCTGGTTGCTGACTCTGATGGGGATTTATGTCACGATTCTCCTAACAGAAACTACCTCCAATACTGCTTCGGCGACGATGATGGTTCCGGTGATGATTTCTCTAGCCACAGCCTCCGGCTTCAACCCTTTGCCTCCAGCTCTCGGCAGCGCCTTTGGCGCCAGTTTAGCCTTCATGCTGCCTGTTTCGACTCCGCCCAATGCCATTGTTTATGGTTCAGGGCTCGTTCCTATTACGAAAATGGTCAGGGCTGGAATTCTAATCAGCCTCTCCGGTGGACTCATCATCTGGCTGATTCTGCGTCTTCTTTTGCCCGTTTATGGCCTGGCTTGAGCTGAGATAGGCCAAATAAATATGGCTTTTTAGATAAATTAATTTAAAGCTTCTTTTCAGCTGGTCGATAAAAAAGTTTAAATCGCCTGACATAAAATTAACTCGAAAGCTTAAAAAGGTTGTCAAAAGCTAGTGGCATCTTTATAATCTTTTTCTTTTAAAGTTAATTATCAGGGAGTAGCGATGAAATACAATCTATGGCTGACCAAGGCTCCTTTTCAGCTTCAGGAAGCCTCAGAAAAAACGGAATTGAAGAAAACACTGCGGGCAATTGACCTGGCAGCTCTCGGAATTGGCTCTGTTGTGGGCACAGGCATTTTTGTGGCCACCGGCCAGGGAGCCCATCTGGCCGGTCCAGGTGTTCTTCTCTCCTTTATTATTGCCGCCATAACCAGTGGCTTCTGCGCCCTCACCTATTCTGAACTGGCCTGCATGTTTCCTGTAGCTGGCAGCACCTATTCTTATGCCTATGTGGCTTTCGGTGAACTGATTGCCTGGATAATTGGCTGGGATTTAATGCTTGAATATATGGTTTCAGCCAGCGCTGTGGCCTCTGGCTGGTCCGCGACTTTTGTGGGCTTGCTGGAAACAGCCGGAATTCATTTACCTAAGGCTTTGGTTACAGCTCCTTTAGCTGGAGGGATAGTCGATCTTCCGGCCATTATTATTGTTCTGATAATTACCTGGATTCTCTACATTGGCATCAGAGAAAGTTCAACCACAAATAATATTATTGTCGTGATAAAAATTGCGGTTATCTTGCTCTTTGTTTTTCTTGGCTTCTCCAGGGTCAATCTGGATAATTTCCGCCCCTTCGCTCCTTTTGGCTGGAAGGGGATTATGTCCGGCGCAGCTATTATCTTCTTTGCTTATATTGGCTTTGATGCTGTTTCCACGGCGGCTGAAGAAACCAAGAATCCAAAAAGGGATGTGCCCCTTGGGCTGATGCTCTGTCTGGCTGTCGTCATCATCCTTTATGTCTCTGTCGCCTTTGTTCTGACGGGCATGGTTCCCTATAAAGAAATTGACCTTGAAAATGCTCTGCCTGCAGCCCTGGCTCGCTATGGTATTCGCTGGGGTGGAGCCCTGGTGGCCACAGGCGCTATCGTCGGCATGATCTCAACGCTAATCATTACCATTTATGGCCAGGTCAGAATCTTCATGGTTATGGCCAGAGATGGCCTGCTTCCGGCCTCTTTTTCCCGGATTCATCCGGTGCACAAAACTCCTCATATCTGCACCTGGATAACTGGAATAATTACGGCCTTTATTGCTGGCGTCTTGCCCCTTTCCATGATTATTGACCTGGTTAATATCGGCACCTTATTTGCCTTCATTATTGTTTCCCTGGGAGTAATAATTTTGAGGAAAACCAGGCCTGACCTTGAACGCCGTTTCCGGGTCCCCGGCGTCCCCTTTACCCCGCTGATCACGATAGCTTTCTGCTTTTATCTTATTGCCAGCCTCCATCTTACGACCTGGCTTCGCTTTGCCATCTGGCTTCTGGCCGGATTATCTATTTATTTCCTTTATGGCCTGAAACACAGCCAGCTCCAAAGGGAATATCAATTGAAGCCTCATCGATCCCCTTGAAGGCTAATTGATTCAGATAAAATTTCTCTCAGTTTAAATGATTTAATTTCCGCGAGAACAGAATAAATTATCCCGGAAACTTTTAAGTCATATCTTTCGAGAGACAATTCAGCCTGGAACCAGTTCTTTTCAAGCGAAGACGTGCTGAAAAAAGAAAAGATCCAGGCAAAAGATGGAGGCAGAAAGAGATGGCCAGATTCAACTCAAAACTTTTCTGTTGCGAAAAAAAATAATTTTTTTTATAAATTCCAAAGTAACGAAGAATCAAATAAAGGGTAAGAAGTGGCTAAAGAAATTTCGGCTCCCAAAGTTCAGCCCGAAAAGGCTGAATTGCCCCGGGTTCTGGGTGTCTGGGATGTGATCAGCATCATTGTCGGGGGAGTCATTGGCTCAGGTATTTTTATCGTTCCGGCTACAGTCGCCGCCAATGTCGGCTCTCCCCTGCTTATTATGTCCGTCTGGATCTTGGGTGGCCTTCTCTGTTTTTTTGGCGCTCTGGCCTTTGGCGAGCTGGCCGCCATGTTTCCTCAGGCCGGCGGTATGTATATTTACCTTCGCGAGGCCTATGGCTCTCTTCTTTCCTTCCTCTTCGGCTGGACTCTCTTTCTGGTCATTGACTCCGGGGCGATTGCCACTCTGGCTGTAGCTTTTTCCTCCAAATATCTACCCCATTTTCTCCCCCATCTCTCCTTCATTGCCACGAAGCTTATTGCCATCGGTCTGGTCATTTTTCTGGCCATCGTCAATTATGTCGGGGTCCGCTGGGGAGCTCTGCTTCAAAACATCCTGACTTTAATCAAATTTGGTGCCATTGTCGCTATTTGCGCCATCGTCTTCACCCTGGCCAAGGGCAATGTAGTCAACTGGGTAAAACCGGCGCCGACTTTTTCTTCCGATATCATTGGTAAATTCGGCCTGGCTCTGGTGGCCACCCTCTGGGCTTATAAAGGCTGGGAAAGTTCTACTTTCAGTTCAGGCGAGGTTAAAAATCCCCAGCGCAATCTTCCTCTGGGGTTGCTCGCCGGGACTCTCGTTGTCATCGGCATTTATCTTCTGGCTAACCTGGCCTATCTTTATGCCTTCCCTTCAGAGCAGATGGCCCGCAGCAACCGCATCGCAGCTGATGTGATGAATTTTGCTGTTGGCGCCTGGGGAGCTTCTCTGATTTCTCTTATTATTCTTTTCTCCATTACGGGGGCGGCCAATCAGAATCTACTTTGCAGTCCCCGGGTCTATTTTGCCATGGCCCGGGACGGCCTTTTTTTCCGTAAGGTGGCTGCTGTCCATCCGCGCTTTCTGACGCCCCATGTTTCCATCATCATCATGGCTATCTGGAGCTCAATCTTAAGTCTTTCGGGCACCTTTGAGCAGCTTTTCACCTATGTTGTTTTCGGTCAGTGGCTTTTCTTTGGTCTGACAGTGGCGGCAGTCATCGTTCTCCGCCACAAAAAACCTGACCTTCCCCGTCCTTATAAGACCTGGGGTTACCCGCTGACACCTGTTTTTTTTATCCTGGCTTCTCTTTATATTTCCATTAATACGCTGATTAAAGAATTCTGGAATTCTTTTGCTGGCCTGGCCATTATCTCCCTGGGCATACCAGCCTATTTCTTCTGGCACGCCCGCCGTCAATCAAAACCAGAGAATTAAAGCTAAAAATCTCAGAAAACTAAAAATATTCTTCCGGTGAAGAAAATGTCATTTTAAAAATTGAGGAAAAAATGAAATTTTATCGAAAAAAAGGTCTTTTTGGGAAAAAGAATTGATTCGGGCAATATGATTTAAAAACAGACAATATGATTTCAGAAATGGTGAGGGTGACATTTTTTGTGTTAAAAAACTAATCTTAATCTTAAGAACTTGATTGGATTTGATTAATCTTTATTTCAGGAATAACCAGAGGCAGGCCAGAAGACCAATCATAAAGCGATAGAAAGCAAAGAGGTTCAGGCTATGATTCCTGAGATAGCCAAGAAACCAGCGAATAGCCACGAGAGCCACGACAAAGGAAACAACAAATCCGAGACTCAGAGGCAAAATCTGATAACGAAAGGAGATGAGAACGGCTCTTGATTTATAAAGGTCAAAGGCGGCGGCGCCCATGATGGTGGGAATGGCCAGGAAAAAGGAGAAAAAGGCAGCTTCTGAGCGGCGATACCCGAAAAGCATCATGGCTAAAATAACTGCTCCGGCCCGTGAAACACCCGGGAAAAAAGCTAAGCCCTGAAGGCTGCCGATTATCAAGGCTTCATGAAATTTTAACGAATTTATGGTTCTGGTTAACTTAATCAGCCCGCGACGAACCAGAAACTCAAATAGCAAAAAAAGGAAGCCCATAAAAATAAAGATATAAATCTGGCCCGGGATATACATCATGAAGATATTTTTAATTGGTCCGTAAAGGCCGATGCCCAGAAGAGCGGTAGGAATAAAAGCCAGGGCTGTTTTCGCCACTAAATCAAAGCGGGAAAAAATTTCCCGGCGATAATTCCAGATAACAGCCAGAATGGCCCCACTCTGAATAAAAATTTCAAAAAGCTTGGTATATTGATTTAGAGGAATATTAAGTATCTGGCTGGTCAGAAGGAGATGAAAAGTGGAGGATACAGGCAAAAATTCCGTTAAACCTTCGACGATGCCCAGAATCAGAGCCTGCCAGCCAGTAAGGCTTTCCATCATGGGGTATGTTTCTAATTCAAACTTAAAAAGGATAACAGTTTACTTTACTCATAAATTTTTTTCCAGCAAAGCCAGATCAGCTTCCAAAAAGGTGATTATCTTCAGATATATTTTTCATGATTTTATCCAGATAAAAAATCTTTATAAAGCCATCCCTCAGTTTAATCTCCAATTTTCCAGGATCAAGGCGCGCTTTATTTAATTGATTGAATTCAGACATGATAAAAAATGGAATTCACGACGACCTTTTTTCACGATGTTTTCTGGTTCTACCTTCCTTCTCGTTAGCAATTTATCGTCTGAAATAAAGTCCTCTCAGATCACCCCATGTCCTGACATCACCTCTCTCCCCTTCTTTATTTAAACAGATCAAGCCCGACGATAATTGAGGACCAACAAGCGATGAATTTCGGGTTTCATCTGGGAGAAATAAAAGCCTTTTAAAATGACGTCCTGAGTTATCTCATCTGGAAGTCAGGTTTCGACCAACAGGTTCGGGCTAAAAAAATATCGAAATTTTATTCCGAAGGAAAGAGCCAAGATAAAGCTTCGGGTAAGAGGAAATTAATGGAAGAAAGGAAATAAAAAAGAGGCGATCGGAGGACCGCTTTCTCTCATGGGAACAATCTTTCTCCTGACCGAATTCTGACCGAATTATTATCTGAACACAGGATTTTTACTGGAAAATTAAATTTTATATGCTTCTTCCCTCTTTGAGAGGAAGCATCATTTTAAAATTGAAGACCTTCCTCTTTTGAAAAAATCCATCTGCCGACAGTGTCCGTTCATCAGCGAAAGATTCTGTAGATTTCTCGCCAGGACTTGATTTTGAGTAAAGCTCCAACGGGCTGTTCCAGCTTTTCGATGGTTGAATCATATTCCTGAATATAAACTTCGCGCTTGGTCAGACCAGCGACCCTTTCTCTTTCACCCAGCGTAACGGCCGTTCGCGCTTTGCTGGCCAGGGCTAAATATTCTATGGGGTTCCCCTGATTTCCCTTGAGGGCACTGCCAGCCAGGGGTGTGCCCATGCCGGGCTGAATGAAGCGGGCATAGAGCCGGCCAAAATTATTCAGAAGATTCTGGCAGGGATCAGCAGCCTCAATATTTCCTTTTAGAGTGGTAAAATAAATTATGTAATCAGAAATAACAGGATCTGCCCAGATTTTTTCACCTGTTTCAAGGTCACCGGCTTTTTTGGTCAGAGGTAACCCCGTTTCATCTGGATTGCCTATGAACCATTCTACCTGTGGATTTTTCGCATCATCAACTAAGGCGACAAAAGAATAGGTTCGGTCTGCTGGTGCTCTTTCATCACCGCCTGTACCGAAGTAGACTCGAGGCCTTGTCGTTCCTGTCCCCAGGCCTAACCAGATTTCCGGTTTGGTGATTATTGGATATAAGCAACGATCTCTATAAATTTCAGTAAAAGTCCAGTTATTCGGCCTATCTGAAGTAACATCAAGTCGCCATAAACGGCCATCTAAGTCCCCAATATAAACATAATCAACAAAGCCAAGGCTTCCCGATTCACGAATAAAATCAGCTCCATTAGGCGAACCGGGAAGAGAAACATAAATATTGGGGAAGGGATTAGCCGAATTTTTCTTATCCGAAGAATCGATATCAGAGATACGCTTTGACCAGACCAAGGAGCCATCAGCAACTTTAATTACAGCCAGGGTATTCCCGATGTAAGCGTTATAGCCAGAGTCAACCGGATGGGCATAACCTGAACCGACAAAGGCTACCCAGGTGGGACCTTCCGTTAATTTAACCTTAGCAATAAAAGGTACAGACCAGGTTTGACCATTGGTCATATAATAGTTTCGACCTGTGCCACGAATTCTTTCCCCGGCAAATTCCCACAGAGGCTGAGGATCTTCGGGCTCGGTTACATCGAGCGCAAAATAATAGTAATAATAATTGTTCTTAATGTCAGTTTGCCCATCAGGCGCCTGACCATTACCCTCGCCCTGTCCGCAGATCAGCACAGTTCGCCATTCGCCGTTGATATAAACATCGGCGACAGAAGGAGAACCATCCACATAGGCCCGTCGGGCAAAATATCTTGTCCCCCTGGCCGGGTCAACAGGCCACATTTCCTTTAATTTGGGCAAAAGATTATAGGGAATGAAGGCCCAGAGTTCCTCACCAGTAGCGACATCAAAGCAATGAAGCATCCCATCGTTAGCTCCAACATAAACTACCTTTTTCCTTTTGCTATATTTATCCTTGAATTCCTTATAGCCATCGCCCATTAACTCCGGGTCTTCGTCCGGGGGACCAACCACAACCGGAGTGGAGTGGTTAATATCGCCCAGCTTCCAGTAACGGTCATAACCGCGGACAAATTCAATTAAACCCTGGGCGTCATTCTGATAATCGGCCAGAATAGGACGAAGTGTATCGGCATTGCCAGTGGAAAATTCAATTCTTTGGAGCTTCCCCGCCTCTGGCCTATTAGGGTTAATAGCTGTATAAATCTTTCTTGAGGCAGGGGAACGGTCATTGAGCAATGCGCCCGCATCCCATATAATATCTACACCTTCAGCTACCCAGCGACCTGAGGCAGAGCTTAAATCAGAAACACTCACCGTGCGCAGGGTGGAGTAAGTTGTCTTGGCTGGATTCATCCCGGTCACATCATAGGCTCTTAGGTGGCCTTCCCAGCCTGGATAAACAAAGGAGGAAGCAATTATGACCTTGCGATTAACGCCGCTTCGATCGACAATGGTTGTGGCCACAGAAGAGCGAGAATACTCCTTTCTGGTCACATAAATATACTCAATTTTAAGGTCTCGAATTATCGGGGTATCAAAGGAGGCACCAGTATATTCTTCCATTTTATCTTCAGGGGCTGAGAGAATCGCCTTCCAGCGAAGATCAGCTCCGAAGCTATTGAAAATATGCCAGTAATCTTGGTTTTCATTGTAAGGTTTAATTTCTGTGCCTTCGAAAGTACGGTAAGGTTCCCAGTGAAGACCGCCATCATTGGACAGAAAATACTGGATTTTCAAACCAGCTGATGTTCCCCAGACACCCTGATTAATAAAGCTTATTTTTGCCTTGGTAATTGAATACTGTCTCGGGTTAATCCCGGCAATATTGGTGGAAATGGCCTCGCCATAAAGATTATAAACATGGGCTAATTGATTAATGATTAAATAATAATCGCCCGAATGATTGGCATCGGCCAGAATTAAATCCATATCTCCATCGGAATCATAATCAACCATGGCGCAGAGGTCGACATCATAATAAGGTGGTATGATGGGATTACAGGCATTGAGACAGGTAAAACGCCAGGTAACTTCATAATAGATATTACCCTCTTCGTCTTTGTATTCTTCCCGGCCCATATTTTTGTAAATCCACATCCGGGCCTGATTGCCAGCGTTCCAGCGGTCAGTGGCGCCAAAGATATCGGGTCGGCCGTCCTTTTTAAAATCAGTTACAGCTAAAGCCACCGTTCCGGTACAATTTGAATTGGGAATTGGAATTTCGCTTCGAATGAAGCGACCGGTGCCATCATTCTGATAATAGACAAGATAAGGCCAGCCATTTACCGAACCGGCGATAACATCAATATCGCCGTCAAGGTCGAAATCAGCTGCCGCCACGGCTGAGGTACCACGGTCAGTATAGCCTCCAGGACAGGGCGCTTTATAACCGGTACGCCGGTCATAATTGAGCTCACTGATTTCCCATGTTTCCAGCTTAAAGTTATCTTTACCTGGATTCCTCATTAGAAAAATCTTATCCTGGCTGGCAACTAAAATATCGAGGTCACCATCCTTGTCAATATCGACGCTAAAAAGATGGTTGGCTGCCCAGTTACAGTATATACCGGCAGCCATGAACCTACTGGCAAAATTTAAATTTCTGGAATCGTTTCTATCATAAAAGACAGGATCATTCTTTGTTCCCTGGTTAATATACATACAGGCGACAAAATTATTGTAAGAAAAGCTATCAGTTTGGTTTTTATAAAAGAAAAAGTCCAGCAAACCATCACCATTATAATCGCCAGCCGTAATGGAAGCTGGCCCAACAACTAAACCTGAATCAAATATCTTGGTATTATCAACTCGAAATATAATGCCATCATCATCAATTTTATCTTCATTGGCATCATTGTACATATTACGAATAAGCTTCAAACTGTAATTGGCCCCTCTGCCTATATCCAGACCAATAAGGTCAGTTCTGCCATCGCCATCAAAATCACCGGGAGCACAAACATAGATATAACCACCTAAACCGCTTGGCTGGGTTACCGCAAAATTAGCCCCAAGATAATTCAAATGGATGGGTCCGCTAGGCCAGTTAGCCACAGAAGAATTAACTTTATCTTTATAAGTATCGTTATCAAAATTTTCGATAAAACTGGGACCTTTTATCTCCTCACAAACTTGGGGCGTTTGACCGCTGAATTTCAGGGTTAAACAGAAGAAAACAATTAAAATTATGGAAACTGTATTTTTAAGTGAGCTCATTTTGCCTTCTCCTTTTTTCTGTCTTCCTTTGCAAATCTTTTACCAGTAATTTTATTTTTTATTCTTTTCTTTGCTTTTAATCAGGTGCCTCAAGCCCTATTTCCAGCCGGCAAGTTGTCAGAATCTTATCAGTTATTCTCGGCCCTGATCGAACAACACCAATACAGACCATCAGGACATCTTTTGGGTCTGAGGGTCCGCCGGTGCCGGCTTCATCGTCAATAAGAAAAACTGTGTAAGTAAGGCGATAATCATTATTGCCACTTTGTTGCCGGTTAAAGGGTTCTTCAAAAAAGATCAGCTGGTCAGCAGCTACATCGGCCACCCCATCGTGATTGGGGTCAAGAAGATTCAAAATTTGCTCATCAGTCAGGCGACGAAAATAACCGGGATTGGGTTTGCTCAAATCATTATTAATAAATGGAATATCAATACCATATTGAGTTATTCCGGTTAAATAATGACCGGAAAAGGAGCTCCACTGGCGAGAAAGGAAAAATTCTTCCAGGGCCACGCGAGCGGCATTGAAACCAGCTTCAGCGGCATTAAAAGCTTCTTCCTGAAAGCGCATGGCCGAAGAAACCTTCGGCCCGGTGCTGCTCACGACCAGCACCGTTACGCCAACAGCCAGCATAAAAGCGAGAACTAAAATCACTACAATTAAGCCCGAGCCCCGGCGTTCTTTCAGATTAATTAATTTTCTCGATGAGGAAAATGAAAAAGTATACAGGAATAAAAAGAAAGAGCGCCCCCGGCTTTCTTTTTGATTTTTAATGGTCTTCTGATTCATCTTTGACCTGTATTATAGAGATTCAAATTTAAATTTCGGATATTAACCGTGGTTTCTAAAAGAAAGCGACGATGATAGTCGTCGGTACCGGTTCCAGGAGAATCAGAAATTTCCGGCCGCCGATAGTGATAAATATTTTTTGGTACCTGGCCTGAGACAGAAACAAAGCGATTGGGCGTTCGCCCGAGTAAATAAATTCTGACCTGACGAATCCGGGTTATCTGATCATCTGTCCAGTTTTCATCCCAGGGTTTAAAGCCATCAAGAAAACCATCATCGTCTAAATCGCCATTATATTCCAGTTGAAAATTTTCAATATTCTGGGCCAGGGGATAATGGATGCCGTTATTTGTCATATAGAGAACACCAGGCTCGCCCAAATAACCTTTAACCCCGGGAGTTAAATTGGGATATTTGCCGGTGACATCAAGCCAGAATTCTTTCACATTGACAAACATGACCAGTCCACTATCAAAATCATCAGGCGAGCAAGGAGAGTCCCCCGTTAAGCCGCCCGGAGGGTTCATTCCTGGAGCTAATCCGGGTGAGGTATTAAAGCCCTCATTGGTTCCTCCAGTATTCCAGGTGACATGAGTAATTTTGCGGATAGCCCCGGTTCGACAGGAGGATTTTGGATTGGGTAAAATAAGGACAATCTTATCGTCATAAAATTCAAGGGGATAGGGATATTGTTCGAAGCTGCCATCATTTACCTTAATATCGACGGCTCCGCCGCCTTGCCCGCCCTGGTACTGATCTATCGTTAAGTTGAGGGGGTCTTCCAAATTTCCTAAAATCCTGATTCGATCCGGTTTAACTTCCCCTCCCTGATCTTCGTTATTCACACCTTCCAGGGCATAGAGGAAAAATTCTTCGGGCAAGCCAACGCCAGCCATTCTGATATCTCGGGTCAAAAGATACATCGCAGAGCGAACATCGTGCTGTAGCTCAGCATATTGCTGCTGGTCAACTGTAACCCGATTGCTTCTGGCATAAAAAGCCAGGGCCCCGAGGATAACCACCAGCATGATGCTGGAAGAGACCAGAATTTCAGTCAGGGTGAAGCCAGCATGGTCCCTCTTTTTTTGTTTATAGCGAAAAGATAACCATATTGTTCTTTTATCCTTGAATCTTTTTTTATTATTCATGCCTCACCTGCCACGGCTAATTTTATCTTGTTTTTATTTTTATCTCGTAATCAGGGTCTGAATCTGGGCTCTAACCCGATAACGTTCTGGCTGGTTCAGAAGCTCATCTCGATTTTTATTAACTGCTGAGGCAGGAAAAACTAAAACGCGAACATCAAAACCCAGCCCATCCATGGACACATCGATTTTTGTCAGGCGCCGAAAGTCGACCGTGCCATCAAGATTAAGATCTAAGAGCTCATCAGCGCTTTCGCCTCTCAAGCTGCTGGGAAAACTCGCTAATTCTTCTGAAGTCAGCGTTCTTAAATAGTCTATCTGCTGCTGGGCTAAGAAAATAGCATTGCTCATCTCATTAGCTCTCAAATTTTGCAGAACACTGAGACTGAAAAGCTGAATTAAACTTACAATAACTACGGTAACTAAAGCTAATAAAATGATAACCTCAATAAAAGTAAAGGCGCTACGAAGCTTCATCCTTTTCATTTTTAATAAAATCATTTTTGTTTCATCTCTATTAAATTTAACCTAATTCAATTCAAAAAACTAAACTCCAATTAACTTTTCGCCTTAACATAGCCTATGGAACCGCCCGCATAGAAACGAACAATTCTTATGTCTTCCTGGTTATAGCTCTTCAGTTTGGAACTCTGAAGAATAATCTCGTGGTTCTGAGGAGAATTGAAATTATAATTCTCAATCATTCCCAGGGGCGAAAAAATAATGGTTTGATCCTCGGGCAGCTTTAACTGGGGATTGAATTTCGGGGGAAGAGTCCTGGGCAAAAATTTAGGAACCGGAACCCAGGTTACATCTAATTTATCAGGATCTCTGACCTGTTTTTCAATAACATAGCGCCAGAGTTTCTCCTGCTGATAAAAACGCACTCGATATGGAATTTTTTCATTGACCGCCAGGTAGCGAGCTGTTTCCATGGTGGTCAGGATATCCCTGGCGGTTCCCTCAAGGCTCCTTGTCTCCAGCGTATTGAGAATGCTGGGGTAAGAGGCTACCAGAATTATGCCGATGATAGCCAAAACGATAATTATTTCAATTAGACTAAATCCCTTTTTCTTCATTTAGTCTCGCCTTATTAATTTTTCTGGCTCAAGGCCCCCGCTTACTCTTTATACATTAATTCATTATTATTTACAAATATTATTTTTATCAAAAATTGGCAATAGCCCTTTCAGGTGATTCCTGGGGTGAAATTAGCCTCCCGGGCTCATCCCTAAATTTAAATTAAGACTATCAAACCGCGCTTTCCACCTTTTCAAAAAGGAAAGCACCCAGGCCGAGCATAAATAAACAAAAAATGACCATAAAAGCCAGATCAAAATACCACGGAAAGAGAGATATTTGTAGTAGAGACCAGCGCAGCCCATCAATGCCATAACTCAGGGGGTCAAGATAGGCCAGAAAGCGCACTGCCCGGGGTAAATTTTGGATTGGATATAAAGCGCCAGACAGGAAAAAAAGGGGGAAAATAACAAAATTCATAACCAGGGAGAAACCCTGCATATCCTTCATTAAAGAAGCGAAGATGAGACCGAGGCCAAGGAAAGTCAGGGAAATAAGAATCATAAAAAGAAGAGCCTGTCCCAGGGGAAAAAGACCCGGAATCTTAAATCCAAAGAAAAGGGAGAGGAATAAAATAATTAATGCCTGAAGCATGACAACAGAGGCGCCGCCAGCCACCCGACCGAGGACAATTGACAGCCGGCTAACCGGAGCCACCATTATTTCTTTAAGAAAACCAAATTCCCTATCCCAGAGAACAGAAAGACCGGAAATAGTGGAGGAAAAGAGGAGGCTCATGCCTATAATTCCCGGAACAATAAAAGATAAATAGCCAATATTCTGGCCCATTCCAGGAAGATACATCCGGTTGAGGCCAAGGCCAAGGAAGGCCATAAAAAAGACAGGCATGGCCAGAGAGCCAATAAGGCGGCTGCGAGCCCGGAGGAAACGCTTCATTTCTCTTAGCCAGAGAACATAGACTGCTGTCCAGGAAATCATCGGTGCCTCCAGGATCTCCGATGGGCGTGTGGCGGGCCCTTGCGCTCAGAAGCTACATCATCCCGGATAGAGCGGCCAGTAAAATGAAGAAAAACATCCTCCAGACTGGGTTTATGAAGATAAACGCTTTTGACGGCCGCGCCTTCCTGTCTGGCCAGGTTAATTATCTCCGGAATTTTCTTTTCGCCCATCTCTGTGGTCAGGGAAAGGAAGCCGTCGCTATACGTCAGAGATTTAACCCAGGCAAGACTTTTCAGCTTTTCCGTTAAACTTTCCCCTTTATTTTCAATTTCAAGGGAGATAACATCACCCCCAAGAAGGTCCTTGAGTTTATTAGGCTTATCCAGGGCCACAAAAACTCCCTGATCCATAATGGCTACCCGTTCACAGAGATAATCAGCTTCTTCCATATAATGGGTGGTTAAAATGATGGTCACCTTTTTTTCTTCATTCAGCCTTTTTATATAATCCCAGATATGGCGCCTTGTTTGTGCATCCAGGCCAAGGGTTGGTTCATCCAGAAATAAAACCCGGGGTTGATGGATTAATCCCCGGGCTATTTCCAGGCGCCTTTTCATCCCCCCTGAATACTTTTCCACAAGCAAATCAGCCTTATCTTCAAGGTCAACCAGACTCAGCACCTCCCTTATCCTGGCCTGCCTTTCTGCCCTGGAATAGCCATACATCATGGCATGAAATTCCAGATTTTCCCGGCCAGTTAATTTAATATCCAGGGCTGGCTCCTGAAAGACAATACCAATCGAGCGCCTCACTTCATTCCTTTCGGTTAAAATATCATGGCCAGCAACCCAGGCCCGGCCGGAGGTGGGCTTTAAGAGTGTGGCTAAAATATTAATGGTCGTGGTTTTTCCGGCTCCGTTCGGGCCAAGCAGGCCGAAAAGTTCACCCTGGGCCACATCGAAACTGATCTGGTTAACAGCAATCACCTCATCAAAGACCTTGGTTAGCTTTTCAACTCTGATAGCTTCCATCATTAAAAATCCAGGGGATAATTCAGAATTGACAGGCATGAGATGGCTTTGAGAATTCTCTTCTCTTCAAAATTTTCTCTTATCACCCTTCCCGCATCGTCTCTTTTTAGCCCGACCATTGCTCTAATCTCTTCACTTGTTAATTGTTTTTAATTCCATCTTTATTTTTATCCTTTATTTTTATCTTTTTTAGTTTTTATATTAATTTTTTTTTAATTAATTTCTTCAATCTGCGGTTGCTATTCTTTTTTTTCCTTTAATTAGCATTTTTCATTAATTGGAATTTTTCCTTTTATCATATTATCTCATTATAATCCTTTTCTCTTAATTTTCACCCTTTCTTTTCTATCTCTAATTCTTTTTATCAGACTATTCAGCTAACTTATTTTCAGAACTCCTGCCCCATTAATTAGCCCTTTTTTCAATTGAATAAGGGCTTCATTGGCCTCCTCAAGGGGAAAAACCTGAACAGTGGTCTTCACCGGTATTTTTGCAGCTAATTCCAGAAATTCTCGACCATCCTGTCGGGTCAAATTAGCCACACTTCTTAAAACTTTTTCGTGATAAAGATGTTTTTTGTAATCAAGGGAGGGAATTGGGGTCATGCTGATTCCTGCCAGGGCAACCGTACCTCCTTTATCTACGACTTCCAGAGCTCGCCTGACCAGCTCGCCGGCAGGCGCAAAAATCAAAGCCGCCTGAGCCCGCAGGGGAGGTTCCTCAGCGGCTGTTCCTGCCCAGAAAGCTCCCATGTTTAGGGCCATCTCGCGATGAGCCTGGCTTCGGGAAAAAACCAGAACTCTGCAACCCCAGTGGAGGGCCACCTGAATGGCCAGATGAGCCGAAGCGCCAAAACCGAAAAGAGCCAGGGTCTGCCCGGGCTTAATCTGGCTCAAGCGCAAAGCTCGATAGCCAATGATGCCCGCACAGAGAAGGGGAGCTAAATGGATAGCTTCTATTTCCTCTGAAAGGGGATAGACAAAATCTTCAGGGGCGACCAGATACTCGGCATAACCTCCGTCAACCTGATAGCCTGTGAAGCGAGCCTGGAGGCAAAGATTTTCCTGGCCGGAAAGACAGAAGGCACACTGGCCGCAGGTTGAATAAAGCCAGGGTACGCCCACCCTGTCACCAATTTTAAATCGGGCGGCTCCTCTCCCGATTTCAATCACCCGACCCACAACCTGATGACCAGGAATAATGGGTAATCTGACTTCAGGCAGGTCGCCCTCAACAGTATGTAGATCAGTGTGGCACAAGCCACAGGCTTCAACCTGAATCAGAAGCTCTTTCTCCCCAGGCGAGGGTTTCTCCCTTTCTTCAAGCCGGAGGGGCAGGGTTTCAATGGGTGCTGTTTTGCTCAAGACCATCGCTTTCATTCTGAACTCCATGAGGACAGATTATCTTAAATTCAAAAAATTCAGAATCTTCAATTCCTTTCCTGCTTTTATTCCTTTCCGGGCTCTCTGGAGACTTAATTCTTTTTATAGCTACTACCTTCATTTCTCTATCAGTTATAAATGGCCCTTAAAAATAAGCACCGGGCTTACAAATACACTATTCTTTTCAAGCTTCACCATCCACAGGTCATTTTTTAGCCTGACTTGCCTGAAAAATATTCTTTTACTCAGATATTTTCCTGAAGCCAGTATTTTAAATTTTGAGTTTTTAATTAGCTCTTCTTCCTCCCCCTTGAGGGAAAATGGCTGCATTTCTGGCAGAAACCAAAGATTTGCAGGGAGTATTTAGCCAGACTAAAACCGAGACGCTGGCTGATGACTTCGAGCTCCTTCTTAAGCTCCTCTTCTTCAAATTCCTTAACTAGGCCGCAGCCAAGACAGATGAGATGACCATGGATAGTCCCCGGCGTCTCAGGCTCAAAATGGCTGTGCTTCTCCCCGAAGTCCTCGGCCCTGGCCAGACCTGTCTGGACAAAAAGATTCAGGGTCCGATAAATTGTGGCAAGAGAAATCCTGTGGCCTTTCTTTTTAAGACTCTGGTAGATATCAGCGGCGTTGCGATGAATTTCGCTCTGGCCGTGGATTTCCTCCCAGATAAGCTCCCGGCTGCGAGTGAAGCGCAGCCCTTTCCCCCGGAGAAAGGAACTGAAATTTTCTACCCTGGTCTTTATTTTCACCCGATTAATCTTCCCTTCTGGATTTTGGCCTCAAGGCGCTGCAAACGCCGGAGAAAATCTTCTTCATAAGTCCGGGAGACGCCGCGGGCCAAGGAAAGTCCTTCGGCAGCGAGCTCGCGGGCTCGCTCATAATCATGGCAGCAATGCTCATAGTACATGGCCAGTTCCCGGTAGCAAAAAAGCTTACCAGCTGGCGCCATCTCCTCCCAGAGGGCAACTGCTCTCGCCCACTGGCGGTTCTTTTTCCAGTACCAGGCCAGTTTCTTTTTCAGGCTGAAAGCCAGAGACTCAGGCACTCCCTGGCGCAAGGCCATCTCCAGAAGTTCAAAAGAGCGCTCAGCTTCGCCGGCAGCCTCCAGAATTCTGGCCAGGCCAATAAGATCTGAGCTATCCATGTCCTCGGTAAAAGAAGAGCTCTCCAGGAGCTCACTGGCAGCAATGACTATCCCGAGAAGAGACAGAATATCCTGAACGTTGTGCTCTAAAACTGGTTCCACAAAGGAGAACTGGCCGCTTCTTAAATAGCTGAAATAGCGAACAGGAACCTCCGAGGAGGGAATGTCTTCCCACCGGGAAGCTTTGAGAACCTGCTCGGCCAGATGGCTCAGGCGGCAGCTCTCATGTTTATGTTTCCAGAGCTGGCGAGCTGTAAAAATGAAATCAAGATGGGGCAGGTCGGCCAGGGGAAAGGGCAACCGGTGCAGGGTAAACCTGGTTTCAAGAATCGGAAGGTCAAAGCCCCTGCCATTGAAGCTCACTATGCACTCAAAGGGATTGGACTCAAGGAAGCGATAGACCTCCTGAATCATGGCTTCCTCTTCAGCCGGCTCGCCGAGGAAAAATTGACGGATTTCAAGACTTTCCTGCCCGAAATAGCCAAAACCAATAAGAAAGGGAATAACCCCGACGCCGCCTGAAAGACCGGTGGTTTCAAGATCAAGAAAAAGAGCTGAGGACAGGCTGAGCTCTTTAAAAGCCTCATTATGAGCCAGGAGAGCCAGAATCCTGCCTTCTATCTTTAATCCCTGGCCCAGACTAACCCGGCCATATTTATAATCAAGGGGATAGGTATTTTCGAAAATTCTGAAGCCAGAAATTCGGGTCATGCCTGTTTCTCTTTCTGGCGAGGAAAGTTCGTCCTCTGGATGCAGCGGGGATTTTTTAACCTTACATTCTCGGGCTAAAGCCAGAAGTTTTTCCAGTTTCTCCTTCAGGGAAAGCGACTGGTTTTTTTCGAGCGAAGACCAGGAATGCCGGATTAATTCCTCCCTGGATTTTCCCCTCTCCTTTCCCTTTTCATCAAAATTATTTTCACCAGCCATAATATTACTCGCCAATGAATTGCAGGATGACTTTCCTTGTGCGGGGCCGATTGTCAAAATCAATAAAGATTATCTGCTGCCAGGTGCCCAGCTCCAGCTGGCCATCGGTAAAAGGAATGGTCAGGGAGGGACCAATCAGGGCATGCCGGACATGGGCATAGCCATTATCATCGCCCCAGCGCCGGTTGTGTTCATAGGAAATATCGCTTGGAATAAGACGTTCCAGGGCTGAAGCCAGATCATGCACCAGGCCGCTTTCATATTCAATGGTGGTTAAGCCGGCCGTTGAGCCAGGAACAAAAAGAGTCACAATCCCGTTTTTAAGTCGGCTGGCGGCCAGTCTCTGATCAACCGGCCCGGTTAAATCCTTGATATCATTATTACCCCTGGTCGTAAAAGTCAGTTCATCTCTGATTATTTTCATGGCTCTTTATTCTGACAAATTTATCAATTTTTTATGATAATCAATTTGCTCCGGGTTTGCAATTTAAGGCAAAAAGGGACAAAATAAAATGCCTTAAAAGGTCCTTTCGCTATGGCCAGTTTCACCCCGATCAATCTGAACTTTCCACTTAAGCCATGAAGATAAAAATTTGAATTTAGCTAGTTTTACCATGAGGTGAAAAATGAAAAAGAAACAGTTTAAATGTCTACTCATTTTCTTTTTCCTCTGTCTTTTTATCATTATTTTTTTCAACCGGAGCTTTCCCCTTTCTCCTGAAAATAAAAACAGGCCTGCGGGGTATCTTTTCATGATTGGCGGCGGCCATCGTCCTCGAAGTTTGATGGAAAAATTTGTCAGCCTGGCCTCAAGAACAGGTCCTCCCCGGTTAATTATCCTTACCATGGCCAGTTCTGTTCCCGAGGAAACCGGACCGGCTCTGGTCAAAGAATTCAAGGAGCTCGGCATAGAAAAGGTAGATTATTATCATCTCAGCCGGGAAGAAGCTTTAAAACCGGAAACATCCTCTCTCCTGGATGGGGCTACAGCTATCTTTTTTTCTGGAGGGGACCAATCCCGACTGACCGCAGCCATTCATGATACTCCCTTTCATCAAAAACTTCTTGACCTTTATTCTCGAGGAGCAGTTATCGGCGGAACGAGCGCCGGCGCCGCTGTCATGAGCGAAATTATGATTACAGGCGAGGAGAAAAGAAAGGTGGAAGAGGGACAGGAATGGACCACGATTGAAGCTGAAAATATAATAACCAGTAGAGGTCTGGGCTTTATAAAGGAGGCTATCGTCGACCAGCATTTTCTGCGGAGAAAAAGGCAGAATCGGCTGTTGAGCCTTATCCTGGAAAATCCCGGACTCATTGGCCTGGGCATTGATGAATCCACGGCCGTTCTGGTCCGACCGGACGGAAAATTAGAAATCCTGGGTGAGTCTCAGGTTATGATTATTGATGCCCGCCAGGCCCAGGTGCTTAAGGATGAAAAAGGAAAACTTGGTGGCTTGAACATCAAGCTTCATCTTCTTCTGGCCGGAAGCATCTTTGACCTGAAATCGGGTCAAGTCACCACCACTTTTAAGCTTAAGGGGAAATAAGATAATCTCAAGAAATTCGAGCTTGATTCTCCAGGCTCATTAATTTAAATTAAAGAAAATGGGTGGGTGAATTCATTAATTTAACATGAACCACAGGCCAGAAAACTTTTCTCAGGGAGAAAGACCATCGTGGGAGGAAGTCCGCGATTTAATCCTTCTTCTGGTCAAAACTAATAGCGCCTTTAAAATTTTTCCTTCAGAGCATATTACCGTCAAACAGTTTGTCCTTGATTTTTATGAGCGCCTTAAATCCTTTCTGGAAAAGGAGAATAGCCTCGATTTATTCATCGGAGAAAATTATTTCGAGTTCATGAACGAGAAGGTCTATGAAGATGAGAATGTGGCACACAGCCTTCCCTTTTTCTTCTTTCGGGATGGTCTGCAGCGGCTTTCCTTTCACCGGGGCTTAACTGAGAATGAACTTTATCAATTCTTTGAGACGATAAAAGAAGTCGCCTCCCGGCCAGCTGAAGAGGCTGATATTGTCTCGGCCTTCTGGGAGAAAAACTTTGAAAACATCAGTTTTTATGCCCCCGATGAATTTATCATTGAGAAAATCAGCGCCGGCCGGCCCATTCCCGAATATGAGGTTAACCCGGAGGAGCTTTTTTCCGGGAAAATTGAATTAACTGATGAAGACAGGCGGGCCATTGAAGAGTGGCAGGTTAAATCTGAGGGAATTGAAGACTCTGCCGAAGAAAAAATGCCTTCAGCCGCAGAGGAAGAGTTAGGGCTGAAAGAGGAGGAATGGAAGACAGTCGAAGCGATTATTCACAGTTGCCGCCACCTTCCCCACGATGAGGAATTAGCCCGTCTCATGCTCGAAATCCTTTATCTTGAAGATCGCCTGGAGCAATTACCCTCTTTTAAGGACTCGCTTCATCAGGCTTTTAAAGAGCTCCTGAAGGCGGGGAAGCTGGTCGCGGCTACTTCCTTTCTTCGGGATTTAATCTCCCTGAAGAAAATCTTTTCCTCTGATGTTCCTCAAAAAACCAGCTTGATCGACGCCTTTCTGGCTGAACTTGAGGCCGATGATTACTTGGCCCTTGTCAGTGAAATTTATTTTAAAAATACTGAAGCCATAAAAAATGAGACATGGCTGGACTTTTTCGAAGCTGTCGGCCAGCCTGCCCTGAATTATCTGGCTACCATTTATCAGACTGGCCATCTTCAAGCGGCATCTTCCCTTGATGAGATCGCCCTGATTGTTTTGGAAAAATGGGCCCAAAAAAAACCGCAAGCCCTGATGAAACTGGCTTCAGAATCACAACCCTATTTTAGCCAGCTGATTATCAAAGCCCTGGCCCGGCACCCGGACCGTCAAATTATTTCTTTTTTAGCCAGTTTTATTCG